>Ga0193725_1000270_pt1 | contig 16236 bp, 16 predicted proteins | sample H2a2metaG_FD_143058 | JGI IMG/M metagenome (GOLD analysis project Ga0193725, IMG submission 143058) | Soil microbial communities from a riparian zone of the East river system, Colorado, United States - H2a2 | ecosystem: Environmental > Terrestrial > Soil > Riparian zone | place: USA: East River... | reverse complement strand
TCGCCCGCCATCGCAATCAGGCCGGCATCGTCTACTGCATCCGCCGCGCGGAGGTCGAGGATCTCACGGCCGCGCTGGTCCGCCGCGGTCTCCAGGCCGTGCGCTATCACGCCGGACTGGCCGACGAGGAGCGGCGCGCCAACCAGGACGCGTTCGTCAACGAGCGCGTCGATATCGTCGTCGCCACGGTCGCGTTCGGGATGGGCATCGATCGCTCCAACGTGCGCTACGTCATCCACGCGGGGATGCCGAAGTCGCTCGAGCACTATCAGCAGGAGGCCGGCCGCGCCGGCCGCGACGGGCTCGAGGCCGAGTGCCTGCTGCTGCACAGCGGCGCCGACTACGGAATGTGGAAGTCGGTGCTGGGCGAGGTACCGCCGCCGGGAGCGCTCCGCAAGCTCGGGGAGATCTACGCGTTCTGTCAGGACGCGATCTGCCGGCATCGCGCGCTGGTGACGTACTTCGGCCAGCCCTACGAGACCGCGAGCTGCGGCGCGTGCGACGTCTGTCTCGGCGAGACCGTGTCCGGGACCGACACGACCGAGGTCGCCACGAAGATCCTGGCCGCCGCCGCCGAGCTGCGTGGCCGGTTCGGCGGCGCTCACGTGGCGGACGTGTTGTGCGGGGCGCAGACCGGCCGCATCGGTCAGCTCGGCCACGAGCGACTCGCGGCGTACGGAAGCCTGCGCGGCGAGAAGAAGTCGCAGGTCCGCACGTGGATCGATCAGCTCATGGCCCACGGCCTGCTGGCGCGCTCGGGCGACGAATATCCCACGCTGTCGATCACCAGGGAGGGCGCCGCGGCCCTGCGCGGCGAGCTCACGGTGGCTCCGCTGACCACCAGTCGACGCGAGCGACACGTGGCGTCCGCTCCCGAGGCGTCGCCGACGACCCGTCGACGTGAGACACAGGACGCGTCGCCGCTTGCGTCGAGTGGACTGGACGTTCCCGACGTCGCGGTGTTCGAGGCGTTGCGGACGCTGCGCCGGGCCATCGCCGAGGAGCGCGGGGTGCCGCCCTACCTGGTCTTCTCCGACGCCTCGCTTCGCGACATGGCGCGGCTCCGTCCGACCACGCTGGAGACGTTTCGGACGATCAAGGGCGTCGGCGACTGGAAGCTCGACGCCTTCGGCGAGCGCTTCGTGGCCGCCGTCCGTCAGGCCTGCTTGGCTTCCAGCTCGGCCCAGCGCGCGTAGAGCCGGTCGACCTCGGCGCGCGCGGCCTGGAGCGCGGCGTAACGCTCTTGAAGCGCGGCGGCATCGGACACGATGGCCGGATCGTCGACGGCCCGCTGACAGAGTTCCAGCGCGCGCTCGGCCTCGAGGATGGCGTGCTCCATGCCGTCCCACTCGCGCTGCTCGCGATAGGCCAGGCGCCGGGACGCCGGCGCGCGCGCGGCCGGGGTCCCGCTCGCCCGCGCCGCGCGCTCGCCCGTCGACGCGCCGGTCTCAGGGATGGAGCGCGACGTCGCGCGCGCGGCCGCCTGAGCGTAATCCGCGAACGTGTCGGCGCCGCCGCGGCCGTCGAGGGTCACGATCGTCGTGGCCACGCGCTCCAGCATGAAGCGGTCGTGGGTGACGAGGACGAGGCCACCCTCGAAGTCCACGAGGCTCTCCTCGAGGACTTCGAGAGTCGGGATATCGAGGTCGTTGCTGGGCTCGTCGAGGATCAGCAGATCGGCCGGCTCGCGCATGAGCCGCGCGATGCGCACGCGGGCCTGCTCACCGCCGGAGAGGCGGCCGACCGCGACGTCGAGCTGCTCGGGCCGGAACAGGAAGCGCTTGGCCCACGCGGCCACGTGCAGGCTGCGCCCCTGCCACGTCACCGCGTCGCCCTCGGGAGCGAGCGACCGGCGCAGGCTCTGGGCGGGATCGAGATCGTTGCGCGCCTGGTCGAAGCGGACCACGCGAAGGCCGTCGGCGCGCTCGATCTGGCCGGCGTCGGCGGGCAGCGTGCCGGCGAGCACGCCGAGGAGCGTGGTCTTGCCGCTCCCGTTCGGCCCGATGACTCCGACCCGTGTGCCGGGCGTGATCGCGAGGTCGAGGTCACTCACGAGGCGGCGGTCGCCGAGCGACTTCGTGAGTCCGCGCGCGACCAGCAGCTTGCGGGTCCGGCGGCCCGACCCGCTGAACTCGATTCCCGCGGTCGCGGCGACGCCGCGATCGCGCGCGTCGCGAAGCTCTTCCATCAAGCGGCCCGCTTCCTGGATCCGCCCCTTCGCCTTGGTCGATCGAGCCTTGGCCCCCTGGCGCAGCCACGCGATCTCGCGACGCACGGTGTTGGCGAGCGCTTCCTCCCACGCCGCCTGCCCCCGCAGGAAGTCCTCGCGACGGGCCAGGAACTCGCTGTAGGGGCCGTCGCTCTCGAAGCGTCCGCCGGGATACGCGTGATTCAGCTCCACCACGCGCGTGGTCACGTGCTCCAGGAACCAGCGGTCGTGACTGACGGAGACGAAGGCGCGCGCCCCCTCGCGCAGCAGCTCCTCCAGCCAGAGGATGCCGTCCAGGTCGAGGTGGTTGGTCGGCTCGTCCATCAGCAGCACGTCGGGCTCGGCGACCAGCGCCTGGGCGATGGCCAGTCGCTTGCGGGCGCCACCGGAGAGGGTGTCGATCGCGGCGTGATGACCGGCGAGTCCGGTGCGGCCGAGGGCCTGCGCGGCGCGGGCGGGTCGGTCGGCGTCGTCGACGCCGGCCAGCGCTGACGCCATGACGCCCTCGATCGTCGCGCCGGGCGGGAAGGCGGGATCCTGCGGCACGTAGCCGATCCGGACGCCGCCGCGCAGCGAGCGCGTTCCCCGATCGGGGGTCTCGAGCCCGGCCAGGATCTTGAGGAGGGTCGACTTGCCGGAGCCGTTGGGACCGACGAGCCCGACCCGGTCCCCTTCGAGCAGACCGAACGACAGGTCGTCGAAGAGGCGCCGGGTCCCGTAGCTCTTGGCGACGCCTTCGCAGCTCAGCAGGACGGAACGGCTCATGTCCGGCTACTTCTTCTTCTGCTTCGGCTTCTTCTTTTCCTTGCGCATCCCCGTTCCCTTGGCCATCTGGCTCACCCCCCTTCGCGAGCTCACTTCGCGTCGTGGAAGATTATCCCAAGCGTATAGCGTGTTCCCCAAGTGATCGTGCTCACGCCGTGGCGGGTGGTGCCGCGGTACCAGCCGCGGGCGCCGCGCAGGGGACGATGACGGGTGGGGAAGATCACCAGCTCGCCCTGCTCGGTGTGGATGGCTTCGCCGCGCGACTGCGCCCGCGGCCGCTGCTCGACGAGCAGGAAATCGCCGCCCTCGTAGTCCACCCCGCGCCGGCTCAGGAACGCGGTGATCTGCAGCGGGAACGCGACGTCGCCGTAGAGGTCCTGGTGCAGGCAGTTGTAGCCGCCGGCCTCGTAGTGGAGGAGGAGCGGGGTAGGTTTGGTCTGGCCGTGACGACGGCACAGCGCGAGCAGATCAGCGAGATCTTCCGGATAGCGGGTGCGCGAGCCCAGCGCCTGCTCCCACGCGTTGGCCAGCGCGGCCAGCCGGGGATAGGCTTCGTTCCGCAGCGATTCGACGAGCGGAGGCAGCGGGTGCGCCAGGTATTTGTAATCGCCCTCGCCGAATCGATACCGGGCCATGTCGACTCGCGAGCGAAACCGCGTCTCGTCGGCGTAGACGGCGACGAGCTCCTCGCACTCGGCTGGCGTGAGCAGCGGTGCGGTCTTCGCGTAGCCCTGATCCCAGAGCGAGCGCTCGATGCTCTCCCAGTCGAGAGCGGACAGGCGCGCTGCGACCGACGTGTCGTTCACGAGCCGATCATACGATGGACGCTCGAGGCCGCTACGCTTGACCATCTAGCGGCTTGATGGTGAACCCGTGGTGGTCAGCGGCGGGAGGGGCGGGGCGCCGCGGCGAAAACACGTTCGTCGGCTGTACGGCGGTTTTCGCCGCGGCGCCCCGCCCCTCCCGCCGCTGGCGTCGGTGGGGAGGTGGAGCCGAGAGCGACGTACAGAAGGAATAGGACCGCGAGCATGTCGATCGCGCCGCCGAGTCCCCACATGACCACGCCGCCCCGCGTCTGGTCTTCGAGTGCTCCGGCGCCCGCGTATGACTGATAGAGCAGCGTGGGCGCCAGCGTGATCAGAAGTCCGAGGGCGGCGGTCTGGAACGCGCCGAGGACCAGATAGACGACGAGGGCTGGATATGGCGCTGGGCCGCGGAAGTGGGGCGCGGGGTGGATCACCGGCCACCAGAACAGCAGGGCGGACAGGAAGAACGTTGCGTGCTCGACGTCGTGCAGCCAGCGGTGGGAGAGCGCGGCGTCGTACGCGGTCGGGAGGTGCCAGCCCCACAGGACGCATGCCGACGCGATCCACGTGAGCGACATCGCGGTCGCGACGCGCCAGACGCGGCCCGCGACCGAGCGGCGCGTGACGTGGCGAGCGATCCGTAGCCGCCACGAGTGGGGCAGCGCCCAGAGCGTGAGGGGAAAGGGATCGGCGAGTAGGAGCGCGGGGGCGGCCACCACGATCAGCAGCATGTGCTGGATCATGTGGGCGACGAAGAGCCGGTCGGCGAGGGCGTCGAGCGGGGAGAGGAGGGCCGCCGCGAGCGCGGCGACGCCGACGAGCATGAACGCCGGGCGCCGGGCCGATTGCGATCGTTGCGCGCGCCGAGAGAGGCGCCACCAGCCGAGCGCGTACAGACCGGCCAGCACGAGCAGGGGCACGAGGACCTCGGGCCGAACGCTGGAGGTGAACGCGCCGAGGCGACCGGTCAACTCCGCCGGGGTGCCGGGCGTGTGGGCCCAGGCGGCGGCCACGTTACTTGCGCAGCGTGAGCACGGCGACCCAGACGAAGAAGGACACGTGCCCGATCAGGAACATCGCGAACGCGAGACGCTCGATTCCGCTCACCGGGCGCCTGCCCCGATGCCGAGCAGCCCGCCGAGGACGTTGTAGGCGAGGTCGGCGAAGAGCAGGACGAGGTTGGCAATGGCCAGCACGTAGAGCAGTCGCACGCCGGTCATCGCGCTTGTCCGGGACCGAGCCCGCCCCAATACGCGAACAGGTAATACACGCCCCAGACGGCGAGGACGGCGTAGACCACGAGCAGCCAACCGTCGACGCGCCCGTGGTAGCTCCTGATCTCGCCGTCGGCGAACTCCTCGACCGCGGGCTCGTCGTGCGGCGCCTCATCGCTCATGATCGATTCCCTCGGAGTCGAGCACCTGGTACTTCACCGACTCGACGTCGCGGAGCAGGCCGGCGGCCGCGGCCCAGACGAACAGGCACAGCGCGCCCAGGCCCATCAGCGTCGACACCAGGAACTGCCCGGCGATCAGATAGTGGAGCTCGCGCATGATTCAGCGTCCCTCCCCGAGCATACCCTTGTGGAACCGGACCATCGTCTTCGGCTGCTCGGCCACGCCCGGCGGCGCGGTGGGATCGAGGGCCAGCCGCGGGCTCGCGAACGCGTCGGGCTCCAAGACGTTGAGCCGCGCACGCGCCCGTTCGTCGAGCCGCAGTTCCTCGCCGGTGAGCGGGTCGCGAAACGCCGAGAGCGAGAGCACGTAGGCGCTGATGGCCCACCGCTCGTCGTCGGACATCGAGTCCGCGAACGACGGCATCGGGGTCCCGTCGAGGCCCGTGGTCATCGTGCGGTAGAGGTCGCGGACGTCGCCGCCGCCCTTGAACTGGCCGCGGGTGAAGTCGGTGGGACGGATGGGGAACTTCGAATCGTCACGGAGCTGCGCGGCGGACGGTCCGTCGCCCTTGCCGCCGTCGCCGTGACATTCCCCGCACTTCGCCCGCGCGTAGAGCGCCTGGCCGCGGGTGAGCAGCTCGCGCGTGGGCTTGGGCGGCTCGCCGATCGGGATCGCGGGCTCGGGCCGCTCGTCTTTCCAGCGCGCCGAGAACGTCTTGACGTAGGCGATGGCGGCGATCCGGTCCTTCTCGGGAAGCTCATGCCACGTGGGCATCGCCGTCCACCGCACCCCGCGGGCGAGCGTGCGATAGAGATCGCCGTCCGTCGGCAGCGAGCCCGAGGGCGTCGTCCGGAACTTGAACGAGCCGAGCGTGAAGTTGCGCGGGCGCGGATCGAGAAACGTGGCCACGGGACCGTTGCCGTCGCCCTTGACCCCGTGGCAGCCGGCGCACCGGCGCGCGTACACGACCCGCCCGCGCTCGACCTGGGCCTCGGTCTGGGGGATCGACATCACGCTGACCGCGATCGCCTGCGGCTCGAACGCGTCCCGCCACGCCCCGCGATTGGTGCCGAGCTTCTGCGTGTAGGCGACGAGCCCACGCAGCTCCGCCGTCGGCACGATCACCGTGAGCGTCTTGCCCTTCCACGCGTCCGCTCGGTCGTACGGCTCGGGCAGGCTCGCGATCTCGAGGACGGGGGCGCCGTCGGTCCGCGCCGCGAACGCGATCCCGTCCGGGCTCGGGTAGAGCGGAATCGATGCGCCCCTCTCGAAGCTGAACAGCGCCTTCAGCTCGCGCGAATCGCCGAGCGCGACGGCGCCGTCGCGCTCGATCACGGCGACGCGCGCCCTCCGATAGAGCCAGCGGAACTCCGGCATGATCGAGTCGGGCACGACCGCGCGCGGCGCCCAGTGATGGGCGAAATGCCAGTGGTCCGAAAACTTCAGGCCGACGCGGGTGAGGTCGGGACCGATCCGCCGCGTGGAGAGCAGGTGCGGCCAGTCGTGGGCGTACTCGCCGACCTCCGACACCGGTCCCCACCGCTGATCTTCTCCGGCGACGGGCCGAACGTACTGACTGTGGCAGTACCAGCAGCCCTCCCGCCGATACACGTCGCGCCCGAGCTGCTCGACGGCCGTATACGGCGTCGACTCATACCACACCCACTTGACCTCGCCCGCCTCGTTGCGCACCGCCCGGGTAGCGCGCGTCTCCCGCGACTCCGGAATCGCAATGGGCAGCAGTCCCTGAACAAAGATTGCGAGCGAGATGCACACGAACCCCGCCCCGAGCGCATAGAGCCTCAGCACGCGTTGACCTGCGGGCCGATCAAAACGGCCCAGATGCTAGGCGGCGACGAGCGACGACTGAGGCGTATGCCGCATACGCCGCAGGGAGGAGCGAGGAGCCAACGACGCAGATGGGCCGTTTTCATCGGCCCGCTGTGCGCATGAGGTTGTAGATCAGGAGCGAGATTCCGACGTCCATGGAGATGCCGGACAGCGTGCGGACGAACCAGAACGGTTTCATCGTCACCACCGTGTCGACCCACTCCGCCCGCGCCATCAGCATGAAGCCCTGCTGGAGGCCTTGCGCGCTCAGCACGAGCCCCATCGTCGCGATCCCGAGCGTGATGAGCCAGAAGCTCCAGTTGCCCAGGCGAAAGCTCCACAGCTCGCGGCCGAAGAGGCGCGGCCACACGTGCAGGGCGCCCCCGAGCGCCCACACCACGAAGGTGCCGAACACGGTGAGGTGCGAGTGGGCGATCACGAAGTCGGTGAAGTGGGTGGGCTCCTGGACCGAGCGCAGCGCCTCCACCGAGCCCTGAAAGCATCCCACCAGGTACATGAGCGACCCCATGATCAGGAACTTCGCCGGGAGATTGCGGGAGAAGCCGCCCCAGTGGCCCCGCATGGTCCCGAAGAAGTTCTGAAGAACCGTCCACACCGGGATGATCAGCATCATCGAGGAGACGATCGCGATGGTCTCCGCCCAGTCCGCGATGGGGCTGTAGAGGTAGTGGTGGATGCCCACGAACGGGTAGAAGAAGGCGAGCGACCAGAAGCCGATCAGCGAGAGCTTGTGGCTGTAGATCGGCGCGCGGGTGGCGGCGGGCAGGAAGTAGTAGATCAGCACGTAGCCGGCCGGGGTGATCCAGAGCCCGACCACGTAATGGAGAAACAGCCCGTGTAGGGCCGCGTTGTTGACGCCGGGGACCGTGCCGTAGGGGCCGATGATCAACAGCAGTAGGTTGATGTCCGTCCACACCAGCGCGCCGATCAGGTACCAGAGGCTCACGTAGAGGTCGCGCTGGCGGCGGCGCGCGATGGTCATCAGGAGCTGGAGCGAGATCGCCATCACGCAGCCGGTCAGCACGAGCACGTTGGGGAGCGGCAGCTCGCCCACTTCCCAGCCTCGATTGTTCCCGAACGCGCTCATCCCGACGAAGGCGGCGGCGAGGTTCAGGTTCCAGATCCACACCACGGCGAATCCCCACCGCTCGCGCCACACCCGCACGCCGGCCAGGCGTGGCGTCACATAGTAGGCCAGGCCGATGAACAGCGTGGAGAACGCGCCCCACACCACGCCGTTGACGTGCAGGGGTCGCAGCCGCCCGAACGTCGCCCACGCGTGGGCGCCGAAGAACTCGGGATAGTTGAACTTGGTGGAGACGATCACGCCCACGGTGGGGGCCAGCATCGTCCAGAAGAAGCCCCACAGGAGCCACCGGCGGACGAGATCCGGGTTGACGAGCGCGTCGTTGCGCGCCATCGCCCGGTCGACCTCGCCGGCCGTCCGCTCGTCGTCCCCGATCGTCTCGCTCCGCGCCCGTGCCGCCATGGATCAGCGGATTATCGCTCAGCGGCGCCCGCGCGGCGGCGCAATTGCCGGCGCCGTCCGCGGCTCGGGGCCGCGATCCCGCCGCGCCGTGTCGGCCCGCGCGTCTGACGCCGCTGGTCGATCGACCCCGCGACGGACACCACCACCACCGTTGATAGTTCATATGTCACCAACGAACCCATTGTGCTTATTGATGCGACCGGGCACGGATGTTGCCCCTGTCTCGGGCGACAGACCAAGCCCGGCTCACGATGGCCGAGGACGGCGACGCGCGGAGCGCGAGACGCGTGGCGCCGTCGGGTTGGGGCCCGACGCTGTGCCCACACGCGAAACGAGGGAAAGGGAGAGAACCATGCGAGCGTCAACCACGAAGCTGAGGCAACTCCTGGTGGCGGTGATCGCGGTGATCATGGGGGTGGGGTGCGCCACGACCCGTCCCGCTTCCGCGGCCCAGGTGCTCATTCTTGACCCCACGGTGTTCGGCGTCGGTACGCCCAGCCTCGAAGCCCAGATCGTCACGAATCCCGCGACCGCCGCCATCGCCGGCCTCAGCATGAGCGTTGACGTCGTTGCGGCTTCCGGCTGGGCGACGGCGTTGGCGTCCACGACCCCTACAAGGCCATTGTCCTCGGCGATCCGAGGTGCGTTCAGAACTCGACCGTGCCTCTCACCGCCGCCATGAACTCGGCAAACGCCAACGCCTTGGCAAGCGTGGTCACCGGCAACGTGGTCATCATCGGCACGGATCCAACTGTTCACGCGTCTCAAGGCGGAGAGCAGCTGTGGAGGTCGGCGATTCAGTTTGCCGCCGCTGGCCCAGGGACTGGGGCCGTCATCTCGCTGAGCTGTTACTACGACTACGGTGGCGCCCCGACCCCAACACCGGTGGCGGCCTTGAGCGGCTTCGGAACCTTCATGACTCAGCAGGCGGCCTGCGCCAACAAGGTCGCCATCGTCGCGAGCAGCCCGGCGCTGACCGGGCTGATGAATGCCGTGCTTTCAAACTGGGGCTGCTCGGTCCACGAGGGGTTCACGTCGTGGCCGGCCAACTTCACGCCTCTCGCTCTGGCCACCGACTCCACGGTGCCGCACATCTTCACCGCGGGCGACGGGACGACAGGGTTTCCGTACATTCTCGCCCGGGGCGTGACGCCCGTCGCGGGAGGCACCGTCAAGGTTTGCAAGGTCGCCGGCCTCGGGGTGCCCGTCGGCATGACGTTCCAGTTCGACGTCGGCGGCACCATGGTCCCGGTCCCCGCGGGTCCGCCTCCCGGCGGCTACTGTGTAGTCGTCGACAGGCCCTTTCCCGTGGGGACGTCCGTGACGGTGTCCGAGATGATTCCGCTCCATCACGTGGTGTCGAGCATCGTGGTCGAGCCGCCGCCGCCGACCAAGCCAAACCCCGCGACGGGCAGCGTCGACGTGGTGATCGGCAAGGGCGTGACCGAGGTGACGTTCACCGACAAGCACACCGGCTTCATCGAGATCTGCAAGAAGGGCCACGTCACCGGCTCCTTCAAGTTCTCCGTCAATCCCGGGGCCCTGGGCGTCGTGGTCCCCGCCGGCGCGTGCTCTCCGGCGATCGAGGTCGCTGCCGGTCAAGTCACGATTCGGGAGCTGTCCGTCGCCCCTGGAACGATGGTCGGTTGCGCGACGATTCCGGCCAGCCAGCTGGTCAACTGCAGCCCCGGGACGCTGACCGCGACCGTGAACGTCGCTCCCGGCGACGTCTCCGCCCAGACCATCGTGTTCATCACCAATCGGCCGCTCCTCCCTGACCTGACCACGCTCGGCACGCAGTCCGGTGCCCACGAGCACGGTCAGCCTCAGCGCTGACGGCGAGGCTCAGTTGCCAAACGATCCTGGCCGCCGCCCACGAGCGGCCAGGGTCGCGCGGCCCGCGCCGGATGAGGTGTTACCCTGCGGTCCATGTTCATCGTCGGCGTCGACGTCGGTGGGACGTTCACCGACGTGACTGCGGTCGATACCGAATCGGGTGACGTTCGGATCGGGAAAGTTCCCTCGCAGCCGCTCGACGAGGCGGCGGCCGTGCTGGCCGGGCTCGCCGCGCTCGGCGTGGACAGCGCGGCGGTGCGACGGCTCGTTCACGGGACCACCGTGGGGACCAACGCCATCCTCGAGCGCCGGGGTGCGCGGGTAGCATTGCTGACGACCGCGGGGTTTCGCGACCTGATCGAGATCGGGCGGACCAAGCGCAATATCCCCGCGCTGTTCATCCCCACATTCGTGCGACCGCGCCCGGTCGTGGAGCGCCCCCTTCGGTTCGAGGTCGCCGAGCGCATGCTGGCCGACGGCAGCGTGTACCGGCCGCTCGATCCGGCCGCCACGGCGCCGGTTCTGGAACGCGTCGCGTCGGCCGCGCCGGAGGCAATCGCGGTCTGCTTGCTCCACGCCTACGCGAATCCCGATCACGAGCGGCAGCTCGGCGAGCTCGTCGCCGCGCGGCTGCCCGCGGTGCCGGTGTCACTCTCGTTCGACGTCGTCCCCGAGTACCGCGAGTTCGAGCGCTTCTCCACCACCGTGCTCAACGCGTACCTCCAGCCGCTGATGGATCGCTATCTGGGCGGGCTCGAAAAGCGACTGTTCGAATCCGGATACGCGTACGGGGTGCTCACGGTCGGGTCCAGTGGCGGAATGATGACGGTGGAGACCGCGCGCCGGCTGCCCATCAAGACCATCGTGTCCGGTCCGGCCGGCGGCGTCAGCCGGGCCTGCTTCCTCGCGCGCCACGCCGGGAGCGGCGATTTCATCACCTACGACATGGGCGGCACCAGCACCGACGTCTGCCTCGTCCAGGGCGGCGTGCCCGTGACCACGACCGACAACGAGATCGGCGCGTTCCCGGTGAAGGTCCCGCAGATCGACATCCACACGGTCGGCGCCGGCGGCGGCAGCCTCGCCTGGCTCGACGTGGACGGCAGCCTTCAGGTCGGCCCGCTCAGCGCAGGAGCACGGCCTGGCCCGGCGGCGTACGGGCTCGGCGGCACCGAGCCGACTGTGACCGACGCCAACGTCGTGCTCGGCCGCATGGGCACCGACCGCGTGCTCGGCGGCACCATCCGCCTCGACGCCGAGAGCGCCCACCAGGCGATCGCCCGCCTCGCCACGGGCCTCGGCCTCGACGTCCACGCGGCGGCCGAGGGCATCGTGCGGATCGCCGTGGCCAGGATGACGTCGTCGATCCGCGAGATCTCGATCGCCCGCGGCCACGATCCGCGCGAGTTCACGCTGGTGGCCTTCGGGGGGGCCGGACCGATGCACGCCGCGCTGATCGCCGAGGAGCTGGCCATCCCCCGCGTGCTGGTTCCCGAGCATCCCGGCAATTTTTCCGCGCTCGGGCTGCTGGTCTCCGACGTCAAGCACGACGACTCGCGCACGCGGGTCGGACTCCTCGGCGCGCGGCGCGACGCGATCGACGCGGCGTTCGCCGAGATGGAGGCCGCGGCGGTCGAACGACTGGCCACCGAGGGGTTCGCGGCGGGAGACCGCCGGATCGATCGCGCCCTCGACCTGCGCTACCTCGGCCAGGCCTTCGAGCTGACGGTGCCCCTGGCGCCTGGCCCGCTCGACCTCGGGGCGATCACGCAGGACTTCCACGGCCGCCACCTCGCCACCTACGGTCACGCCGACCCGGCCGGCGACGTCGAGCTGGTGAACGTGCGCATCGCCGCGCGCGGGATCGTCGACAAACCGTTGCCGCGAGCGTACGTGGCGCGTGGCCAGGCGCGTCGCGGCACGCGCACGGCGTGGTTCAACGGCGCCGCCACCAGCGTGGAGGTCTACGAGCGCGAAGGACTGGCGACGTCGACCACGCTGCGCGGCCCGGCGATCGTGGAGGAATTCGGCGCGACCACGGTGGTGCCGCCCGACTGGAGCGCGCGTGTCGACGAGTCGGGCAACCTGGTCCTGGAGCGCGGATGACCATCGACCCGATCACCCTCGAGGTCGTGCGGGAGGCGCTGTCGTCGATCGTGCGCGAGATGCGGATCACGCTCGTGCGCACGGCCTACTCGTCGATCCTCTACGAGGGCGAGGACTTCTCGTGCGTGCTCATGGACGGCGACGCCCAGATCATCGCCATGTCCAAGGGCCAGGACCATCCGCTGCACATCGTGCCGATCGCGTGGTCGATGAAGGCCGTGCGCGAGCGCTTCGGCGACGACATCCACGAGGGCGACGTCTTCCTGCACAACGACCCCTACACGGGCGGGACGCATCTCAACGACGTGGCGATGATCTATCCCATGTTCGCCGGCGGCGAGCTGTTCCTGTTCCCGGTCGTGCGCGCCCACTGGGGCGACGTGGGTGGCATGAGTCCGGGCAGCCTCTCCGGACGGGTGACCGAGATCTACCAGGAAGGCGTGCGCATCCCGCCCATCCGGATCTACGAGCGCGGCCGGCCCAACGACGGGGCGCTGGAGCTGATCTTCGCCAACATGCGCGGTCCGCGCGAGCGCGAGGGCGACTTCCGCGCGATGCTCGGCACCTGCCGCAAGGCCGCCGAGCGCGTGGAGGCGTTGATCGGCCGATACGGGCGCGCGACGCTGAAGGCCGCCATCGGCGAGCTGCTCGACCGCGCCGAGGGGCGGATGCGCAGGCGTATCGCAGAGCTGACACCGGGACGTTACGTCTACGAGGCCTATCTCGAGGGCGGGCGCGAGCGGCTGGAGCCGCTGCGCGTGCGCGCGAGCGTGACCATCGAGCGCGAGTCCATCACCGTCGATCTCGCGGGGACGGCGGCCCAGACGGCGGGACCGACCAACGTCGGCCCGGCCATGGCGCCCACCGGCGCCTTCACGATCCTCAAGTCCTTCCTCGATCCCGGCGGCGAGATCAACTCGGGCGCGTTCCGCCCGCTGCGCGTGCTCGCCCCCGACCTCCTCCATGCCGCCGCGCGGCGGCCGGCCCCGTGCGGCGGCATGGTGGAGGTGAAGTACTGCGTGGAGTCCGCGGTGATGGGCGCCCTCGCCCGAGCCATGTCCGGCCGGATCAGCGGAGACATCAAGGGCGGCGGCAATCACTGCTACGTCGGCGGTCCCGCGTTCATCTTCTACGAATACCCGGCGGCGGGCACCGGCGCCTGGGAGGGCGGCGACGGCAACAACGCGGTGCGCGCGTTCACCGAGAGCGACATCACCACGATCCAGCCGGTGGAGGCGATCGAGAGCAAGTATCCGCTCCGCGTCGAGTCGTGCGCGCTGCGCGAGGGCTCGGGCGGACCGGGACACTGGCGCGGCGGGCTCGGGCTCGTCCGCGAAGTCCGCGTGCTGGCCCCGGACGCTCAGCTCTCGGTGCTCGCCGAGAAGGGCGTGCTGCCGCCGTACGGGGTGTGCGGCGGGAGCTCCGGCGCGACGAATCGCTTCTACGTCAGGCGAGGTGAGATCGCGATCAATCCGTCGCCGCTGCCCGGCAAGGTGAGCGGCTTCCCGCTGCAGTTCGACGACGTCGTGGTGATGGAGACGTCGGGTGGCGGCGGATACGGCGATCCGTTCGAGCGCGATCTCGCGGCGGTCGCTCTGGACGTGAAGGAAGGCGCGATCACCCGCGGGATTGCGGAGTCGACGTATGGCGTGGTCTTCGTCGGCGACGCCGTCGATACCGCGGCCACCGGCGAGCGTCGCCGCGCGCTCCGTGCCGCGCGCGTGACGGTCGAGATCGCCTCGACCGACGGCCTCGACGAGAGCAGGGTCTCCGGCATCACGCTGTCGCGGCCGATCGCCGAGCGCCTCCGCGCCGGCGTCGGCGCGGTCGTCGAGCTGGTCGAGCCGCGGGGCGCGCCGCTGCGTCTATGGGTGTCGGCGATCACCGATGGGGGCAATGGGCGGGCGCTCGTCTCCGCCGAGACCTTGCGAATGCTCGGCCTCGCCTCCGGAGCGCGCGTCGAGATCCGACCGCTCGTGTCGTTTTCCGCCTGATTCCGCGCGCCACGGGCGCCGATCTTGCACCCGCTTCCCTTCGAGCTCGCGACGCGACGAGCGCGCGAAGCGACCAGGAGGAGTGTCAGATGGCGAGGTACGGCAGAGCAGCAGCGAAGTCGGTCAAGAGCGCGATGCGTCGGCGCAAGCGCGGCACGCTCAAGAGCGGAGGCAGCGGCAAGAAGGTGACCAGCCGCAAGCAGGCGATCGCCATCGGCCTCTCCGAAGCGCGGAAGAAAGGCGCCAAGGTTCCCCGCAAGCGCACCACCCGCGCCTCCAGCCGACGGAAAAAGGCCGCGTAGACGAGGCTGATTCGACGGGCTCGCGTCAGAGACGCGGAATCTGCGGCAGGTGATCGAAGTGCGCGTCGCGAGCGAAGAGATGAAGGTCGTGTTGAACCGCGAGTGCCGCGATCCAGAGGTCGTTCGTCGGGATCGGCGTGCCCTGCCGGCGCAACTGATGAAATAGCCTTGCGTAGTGATGCGTGGTGGCCTCGTCGGCGAACACCACGTCGACCCGACGGCTGTTGAGGAATCGAACGAGGCCGGCCTCGTTTTGCACGCCACGAGTCCCGCTGGCGAACCCGGCACGCAGCTCGCCGAGCACGACGAACGGCACGAAGATCTCGTCCGCGCGCCGGAAGCGCTCGACAGCCTCGGGTATCCCCTTGGCGAAATCGACGTAGCGGTTGGTGTCGATCGCGACTCTCACCGCCAGAGCGCCTCGTCGACCCGGTCCTGTGCCTGGATCGCGGCGTCGAAGCCGGGATCATCGACCCACGAGCCGGCGAGGGCATCGAGGTCGGAATACACGCGCTCCGGCACGTCGGTTCCCTCGGCTTCTCGAATCAGTGCGGCGCGCAAGACCTCGTTGAGACTGATTCGCCCACTCTTTGCCTTGCGTCTGAGCGCTTTGTCGATATGCGCCGGAACACTTCGCACGGTGTATTGGACCGTGGAAGCAGAAACCACGCTGCCGCGTCCACGTCGTGCCGCTGCGATCCTCGAGGGCCCTCTTGCCTGCTTACGCATGCATGCACTATATCTACTCAGTGCCTACATTGTAAAGACGCGCGAGCCGAATGGGGTCGTCACGAGACCACGAGACCGGCACAGTATTGTCGGTGGGGACGAAAATACTCGCGAGTGTTTTCGAGTCAGCCGGAAGAGCCTCTCAGTGGTAGCCGGCGGGGTCCTGGTTCACGGTGCGCCAGAACTCGGGGTCGTGGCCGGGGAAGACTCGGGCGCCGGTGAGGCGGGCCAGCGTCTTGAGGCGCTTGATCGAGTGGAGGGCGAGGGTCGGGTTCCAGACCACGCCGGGGACGCGCTCGTGCTCGAGGTGCTCGCGCCAGTAGCAGGCGTCGCCGGTGAGGAGCACGGGACCCGTCTCGGGCAGCTCGACGAGCAGCGACTGGTGGCCGGGCGTGTGGCCGTCGCTGCGCAGCACGGTCAGGCCCGGGGCCAGCTCGGTGTCGCCGTCGAGCAGGCGCCAGGTGTAGCCGGGCAGCTCGAAGTTCTTGCGGTAATAGAACGGGGCGAAGAACGACGCAGGGTAGTGCGCGTACGCGTACTCGTCTTTCTGGACGCAGAGCTCGGATTGCGGAAACAGGTCGGCGCCGCCCGCGTGATCGTAGTGCAGGTGGGAGAGGACCACCGTCGAGACGTCGCCAGGCTCGAGCCCGAGCGCCGCGAGACGGTTCACCAGCAGGTCCGCCTCGTCGAACCGCGCCAGCGGATCGTTCCGGCGCAGCCCCGGCACCGCCCGCGGCGAGAGTCCGGTGTCG
>Ga0193725_1000268_pt1 | contig 16323 bp, 15 predicted proteins | sample H2a2metaG_FD_143058 | JGI IMG/M metagenome (GOLD analysis project Ga0193725, IMG submission 143058) | Soil microbial communities from a riparian zone of the East river system, Colorado, United States - H2a2 | ecosystem: Environmental > Terrestrial > Soil > Riparian zone | place: USA: East River... | reverse complement strand
CGGGCACCGCCATCGTCGGGGTGATCAGCAGATCGCGGGTCTCGAGGAACTGCTGGACGCGCAGCCATTGACGCGTTCTGAGAAGCTCGCCCTCGGCGATCTCGCGCGGAGTCAGCGCGAGGCCTTGCTCGGTGTTCTCGACGAGCCCTTCCTGGAGCACCGCGCGCCACTGCGGCAGCTTGTCGGCGTGGCGGGCGACCATCAGGAATCCGCGGGTGAGCCTGACGATCTCCGGCACGTCGCTCAGGTCCGGACACGCGGCTTCCACACGGGCGCCGAGCGAGCGAAACGCGGCGACCGCGCCCTCGAACGCGGCGCGGACTTCGTCGTCGATCTCGACGAGGCCGAGGTCGGGCGACCACGCGATGCGCCAGCCCTTCACCGACGGCGCTTTCACGGCCGCGAGGAACTCGCGCGTGTCGACGGGATACGACAGCGGCGCGCGGTCGTCGACGCCGGCCATCACCGAGAGCATCAGCGCCGCGTCGCCGACCGTGCGGGCCATCGGCCCCTCGACCGAGTAGCTGTCCCACCCGAGGACCGAAGGGTGACGCGGCACCAGTCCCGGCGTGGTGCGGAAGCCCACCACGCCGCAGAACGCCGCGGGCCCGCGCAGCGAGCCGCCGAGGTCGGTGCCCTCGGCGAGCGGGAACATGCCGGTGGCCAGGCCCGCCGCCGAGCCGCCGCTCGATCCGCCTGACGTGCGCGCCAGGTCCCAGGGGTTGCGGGTGGCCCCGAAGACCGCGTTGACGGTGTTGGGACCGAACGCGAACTCGGGCGTGTTGGTCTTGCCGATCACGATGGCGCCGGCCGCGCGCAGCCGCTCGACGACCAGCGCGTCGGCGTCAGGGACGTGGTTCTCGAAGAGCTTCGAGCCGTGCGTGGTGCGCAGCCCGCGCGTGGGCGTGACGTCCTTGATGCCCACGGGGACACCGAAGAGCGGCGGCAGCTTCACGCCACGTCGTGGCGCGGCCGTCGCGCGGCGGGCTTCGCTCAGCGCGGACTCGCGGGCCAGCGTGACGATCGCGTTGACCCGCGGGTTCACCCGATCGATGCGGTCGAGCACCGCGCGCATGACCTCGAGCGGCGACGTCTTCCGCGCGCGATAGAGCGCGACCAGCTTGGCGGCCGGCGTGAACGTGAGATCGCTCATGCGAGCTTGGGCATGACCTGCTCGGCGAAGCGGCGCATCGCCCGCTCCGCCTCGTCGCGCGGCAGCATCGAGCCCTGGTCGAACCAGCCGATGATCTGCGAGAGCCCGAACTCGTCGCGCGCGGCCTGCAGGCGGTCGACGACTTCCGCCGCGTCGCCGAACACCGCCTGGTCGCGGCAGAACCGCTCGAACGGCAGGTTGGCGATGTTCTCCTCGATCATCTTCAAGCGCGGCAGGTGATCCACGTAGGAGTCGGGAAGCTGCGAGAAGATCGCGTGAATGTTCCGGTAATACTGCAGCACACCAGACCGCATGGCCTCGCGGGCTCCCGCGCTGGTAGCGCCGACGTGAACGGGCAGCATCAGCGCCATCTGCTCGTCCTGCCAGGGATGCCCCGCCGCCGCGAGGTGCTCGCGGTAGAGCCCCATGAACTCGCGGAGCTGGGGCAGGGGCGTGGTGGTCGTTCCGGAGTAGATCGGCAAGCCGAGATCGCCGATGTGGGCGAAGCTCTCGGCGGTGTGGACGGCGACCCGGATCGGCGGGTGCGGCTGCTGGAGCGGCCTGGGCACGACCGAGAGATTGTCGACCTCGTAGAATCGGCCGCGATAGCTGAAGCGCTCCTGCGTCCACGCCAGACGGATGATCTCGAGCGCCTCGTCGAAGCGCGCGCGGTTCTCGGCCACCGGCACGCGGAAGCCGTGGAACTGGGTCGGGATCGAGCCGCGACCCACTCCGAACTCCAGCCGTCCGCCCGAGAGCAGGTCGGCGGTGGCCGCTTGCTCGGCGCAGCTCAGCGGATGATGGAGCGGCAAGAGGACGACCGCGGTGCCGATGCGGATGCGCCGGACGCGCGCGGCGATGGCCGGCACGACCATGAGCGGATTCGAGATCAGCGAGAACGCGGCCCCGAAGTGGATCTCGGCCAGCCACGCCACGTCGAAGCCGAGCGACTCCGCGAGCGCGATCAGCTCGAACATCTCCTCATAGCGGTCGGCGTGAGCGACCCCGTCTCGCTCCGGCGCCTGGAAGAACAGCCCGAATTTCATGGCCGAGAAAATAGCATGGAGGGGACGCCGACGGCTTGACGCTTCGCCAATGCTCGCGACAATGGTCGTCATGACCATCCCAGCCCGAACGATTGCGCTCCTCCTGCTTGCGTTCGCTCTCGTCGCCGCGCTCCCGCTCCACGCCGCCGTCGCGGCCGAGGGTCAGATGACCTTCGCCGCTCACGTCACGCTCGCCCCGCGGTGGCTCGATCCCGGGGAGACGGAGTCGGCCATCACCCCGTTCATGGTGCTGTACGCGATCCACGACGCGATGGTGAAGCCGATGCCGGGCGGGCTGACGACACCCAGCCTGGCCGAGTCGTGGACGGAGGCGAAGGACCACCTCAGCTACGACTTCGTGCTGCGCAACGGCGTCAAGTTCCACAACGGCGACCCGGTGACCGCGGAGGACGTGAAGTTCTCGTTCGAGCGCTACCACGGCGGCGCGGCCAAGCTGCTCAAGGCCAAGGTCAAGGAGGTGCGGGTGGTCGACGCGCGCCGGGTGCGCTTCGTGCTCAACGAGCCGTGGCCCGACTTCATGACGTTCTACGGCACCACGGCGACCGGCGCCGGCTGGGTGGTGCCCAAGAAGTACGTCGAGAAGGTCGGCGACGACGGCTTCAAGAAGGCGCCGATCGGCGCCGGCCCCTATCGGTTCGTCAGCCAGAACCCCGGCATTGAGATGACGCTGGAGGCCTTCGACGGCTACTGGCGCAAGGCGCCGGCCGTCAAGCGGGTCGTCATCAAGAGCGTGCCCGACGAGACCACGCGCGCGGCCGCCCTCAAGCGCAACGAGGTCGACGTCGCCTACTTCCTGAACGGCCCCATCGCCGAGGACGTGCGCCGCACCCCGGGGCTCAAGCTCGCGGCCGTGCGCACCAACACCGTCTTCTTCCTCGACTTCGTGGACCAGTGGGACGCGAAATCACCGTGGCACGACCCGCGCGTGCGGCTGGCCGCGAGCCTGGCCATCGACCGGAAGGCCATCAACGACGCCGAGTCGCTCGGCTTCTCGGGGATCACCGGCAACATCGTGCCCCGTCACATGGAATTCGCGCTGCCCATCGAGCCGCACGCCTACGACGCGAATCGGGCCAAGAAGCTGCTCGCCGAGGCCGGCTACGCCAAGGGCTTCGACGCCGGCGACCTGACCCCGAACCCGCCCTACTTCTCGATGGCCGAAGCCATCGCGAACTATCTGGGCGCCGTCGGCATCCGCGCGCGGGTCCGCACCATGGAGCGCGCGGCGTTCCTCACCACCTGGGGCGACAAGAAGATGAAGGGCATCGTGCTGGGCGCCCAGGGCGCGGGCGGCAACGCGGCCACCCGCATCGAGGGGGTGGCCACCAAGAACGGCACCTATGCGTATGGCGTGCTGCCCGAGGTCGAGGACCTCTTCCAGCGGCAGGCCCGCGAGCTGGACCGCAAGAAGCGCGAGGACCTGCTCCACCAGATCCAGAAGATCCTGCACGACCGGGTGATCTTCGCCCCGATCTGGGAGAACGGGTTCATCCGCGGCGTCGCCGGGCGCGCCGAGGAGCCGGCGCTGACCCTGATCCCGGCGTTCCCCTACGCGGCGCCCTACGAGGAGCTCAGGCTCAAGAAGTAGCGATCACTTTTCGCGCCTCGAGCGCGTCGATCTCGACGGGCTCGAGGCCGAGCTCCTCGAGGATCTCGCGCGTGTGTTCTCCCAGCTCGGGCGCGGGGCGTCGCAGCCCCATCTCGAACGCGGTGCTGCGCACGGGCAGCTTCGGCAACTTCCCCCTTCCGCCGCCCGGCAGCGGCGTGTCGACGAATTGCCCCGCCGCGTTGAGGTGCGGATCGTCGACGAGCTGATCGGGACGGCGGAGGGGAGCCCACGGCACCCGCGCCCGCTCGAGCCGCTCGCAGATCTCGCCACTCGGATAGCGCCGCATCTCCTCGGCCACCCGCGCGGGCAGCCAGCTCCGCGCGGCGACGCGCTTGCCGTTGTCGCTGAGCCGGTCGTCGGCGAGCAGATCGTCGAGCCCGAACGCCGTGCAGAAGCGCTCCCAGTGGCCGTTGGAGGTGACGCCGATGAAGACCTGCTCGCCGTCGGCCGCCTCGAACAACTGATAGATCCCCCAGCCCATGCGCGTGCCTTGCAGGATCTCCGGCATCGGCACCGAGGCCTCGCCTGTCGCCGCGTAGCTGGCCAGCCACTGGCCGACCAGGAAGACGGTGGTCTCGTACAGCCCCGAGGTGATCTTCTGCCCGCGTCCGGTGCGCGCGCGCTGCTGGAGGGCGGCGAGCACCGCGATCACGCCGTAGGCCGCCGCGCCTACGTCGACGACGGACGCGCCCGCGCGCAGCGGCTGGCCCCGCGGCCCGGTCATGAAGGCGAGCCCCGCCGACATCTGGGCCAGCTCGTCGAGGAGCGGCCGCGCCTCGTAGGGCCCGGGCAGGAACCCCTTCAGCGCGAGATAGATCACGCGGGGATTGACGCCCGCGAGCACGTCGTAGCCCAGCCCGAGCGCCTCCACCGCGCCGTGGGCGAAGTTGTCGATCACGACGTCGGCCGTGGCCACCAGGCGCAGGAACAGCTCGCGCCCCGCGCTCGAGCCCTTGAGGTCGAGGGCGATGCTGCGCTTGTTGCGGTTGAGGAAGTGGAAGTTCGCCGCGGTGCCCGCGGGCATGCCGCGCGACTGGTCGCCCTCGCCGGGACGCTCGACCTTGATCACATCGGCGCCGAGATCGGCGAAGAGCAGTCCCGCCGACGGCCCCGCCACGATGTGCCCCAGCTCGAGGACGCGCAGTCCATCGAGCGGGAGCGCGCCGGTGGCATTGGTGCTCATGAGGTCCGTCTGGATATCATGCAGGCCGAGGTCAGTCAAACCAACTGCATGGGGGCCCCGACATGGCCCCCAAACCCCCAACGCTCGGCAGCGCCCCGGCAAAGCCGTGGCGCTCCTCGGCATGGGCAGGAGGTCGCCATGATCAAGAGTGTGTCGCTGCTGGTCCGCAAGGACGGGATGACCCACGAGCAGTTCATGAAGCACTGGGTGGACATCCACGGACCGCTGGCGTTGAAGGTGCCGGGGCTCCGGCGCTACGTGCAGTCGCACATTCGCGACGAGCGCCGTCGTCCGGACATCCCGCCGATCGGCGTGGAGGTCGACGGCATCGCCGAGACCTGGTACGACGACGCCGACGCGATGGCCCGCGCCGCCGCCACCCCCGAGATGAAGGCGCTCCACGCCGACGGCGCGCTCTTCATCGGCCGCATCCAGAGCTTCATCACCCAGGAGCACGTGGTGATCGGGTAGGTGTATCTACCTTCAGACATTGACGCGATTTCGGGAGGCCGTTACGCTCGGCCGCGATGGCCACGACCGAGGAGACGCGGCTTCGCCTTCGACGCTGGAAGCGCGTCGAGTACGAGCGCTTGATCGAGGTCGGGATGTTCCAGCCCGGCGAGCGGCTGGAGCTGCTCGACGGCTTGCTCGTCCTCCGTGAACCTCAGGGCAGTGGACACGCGGGAACGATTCGGCGGGCCCTGGAGGCGTTGCGTCGCGTGCTCGGGCCCGAATGGCAGCTCGACTCGCAGCTTCCCATCGCGCTCGACGACGACTCGGAGCCGGAGCCTGACGTGGCGGTCGTCCCGCGCGATCCCCGCGCCTACCTGGACGCGCACCCGAGTCGCCCCGTGCTCGTGGTCGAAGTGGCGGACAGCTCGTACCGGGTCGATCACACGTACAAGACGAGCCTCTACGCCCGCGCTCGCGTCCCCGAGTGTTGGATCATCGACCTCCGCCACGAGACGGTGGAGGTCCATCGCGATCCCGAAGCGTCGCCGGACTCGCCCTACGGTTGGCGCTATCGAACAGTCCAGATCCTCAGACCGCCCGCGGCTGTCGCGCCCCTGATCGCTCCCGCCCGAGTGATTCCCGTCGCCGACCTGCTGCCGTGACGCCGGAGGGAGCGCCTTACTCCAGCGGGACGATCGCGTAGTAGCGGGGCTGATCGCCGACGACGCGGGTGACGTGGCCTCGGCCGGTCAGGTCCTCGGCCAGCACGATGTCGCCGGGCTGTACGCGCGCGACCGTGCCGTCGCCGACCTCGATCTCGGCGATCCCGGCGAGCGCGATCGAGTACTGGCGGCGCGGCGCGCAGTGCCAGCTCAACACGTAGCCGGGCTGGGACACGCGGAAGGCGATGCTCTTGGCGGCCTGCACCGGCGTGCCCTCGCCGTGAGCGCCTTCGGTGTCGGTGAAGGGCTTCATCGCCATCGGCTCCTCGGCGATGTGCGACTGTCCGTCGTTGCCGCTGTACACCCGCCAGATCTTCGGCATGCGTTCGTCCTTTCCGTGGCTTCCGGCGATCAGGGAAGAAGGTCGGCGACGGCGATGCGCGCGTGCGGCGCCGCCAGTGGCGTCACGGCCGCTGGGGGGCGCAGCGATTCCACGGACCGGTACGTCCAGTCCTCGCGCTCGTCCGTCTCCCGCTCCGGCTCGCGATAGATTTCGAGCGCGTGGTCGACGATGTTGACGATCCAGTATTCCGCGAGCCCCGCCCGCGCGTACAGACGGCTCTTCTGGCGACGGTCGAACCTCAAGCTAGAATCCGCGACCTCGACCACGAGGACGGGCCGCGCCGGGTGGCCGTCGAGGTAATCGCGAGGAGCGCCCGGGACGATCGCCACGTCGGGCTCGGGCTCGGAGTTGTCGTCGAGCGCCACCGGCGCCTGGATCCGGGCGTGCCACCCGGACCCGAACGCGGCTTCCACCACGTGGCCAACCTGCGTCACGGTCGCGGCGTGTGGACTCTTCTGAGGCTCGCGGACGACCAACAGCCCGTCGAGCAGCTCCAGGCGCTCACCGTCGAACAGGCCCAGGTCCACGAGCCGGTCGTACTCCGCGCGGCTCCAGCGGCGGGTCTTCACCGACTCCTCGGACAGTAGCGCCATGGCCGCTACGGTAGCGAGCGGCCGCGGCACCGTCAATGTCTCAGATCCGATACACGCGGCCCGCCGTGGCGCGGTACCATCGCGCATCCTGAGCGCGCATCGCGGAGAGGGAACGTCATGACTTACCAGTTCGCGACGTATGAGAAGAAGGACCGTATCGGGATCGTCACCGTCAACCGGCCGGAGCGGATGAACGCGCTGCACCCGCCGGCCAACCTGGAGCTGCACGAGATCTGGAACGAGTTCGAGCGCGACCCCGACGTGTGGGTGGGCATCCTCACCGGGGCCGGCGACAAGGCGTTCTCCGCGGGCAACGATCTCCGCTACACCGCCGAGCACGGGCGCGACATGATCAGGTTCGCGGAGACCGGCTTCGGCGGGCTCGCCAACCGCACGAGCTGCTGGAAGCCCATCATCGCGGCCGTCAACGGCTACGCGCTCGGCGGCGGGTTCGAGATGGCGCTGGCCTGCGACATCATCATCGCCGCCGATCACGCGCGCGTCGGCTTGCCGGAGCCGAAGGTCGGGCTCATGGCCGGCGCCGGCGGCGTGCACCGGCTGCCGCGGATGATCCCGCAGAAGATCGCGATGGGCTACATCCTCACCGGACGTCACATGACCGCGCAGGAGGCTCACCGGCTCGGCGTGGTCAACGAGGTCGTCCCGCTCGCGGACCTCATGCCGACGGCGATGAAGTGGGCGAACGAGATCCTCGACTGCTCGCCGCTCTCGATCCGCGCCAGCAAGCAGGCCGCGCTGATGGGCCTCGGCCATCCAGTGGATCTCGCCATGCGGCTGACCTACACAGAGAATGAGAAGCTACGCCGCTCCGAGGACACGATCGAAGGCCCCCGCGCCTTCGCCGAGAAGCGCAAGCCCAACTGGAAGGCGCGCTGAGCCTCAGCGCGCCTTCAGCTTCAAGTCTTCGTACGGGGCCGAGTACGAGAAGCCCTTGATGTGGTCGACGCAGGCTTCCTCGACGCGCGGTCCCACGCCCCACAGGAACGCCAGCTCGTAGACCGGCACGTGCAGCACCCGGTCGTGCATGATCTGCTGGATCTGGTGGAGCATGGCCTCGCGCTTCTTGCGGTCCAGCTCGCGCGACTGGCGCGCGTAGAGATCCTCGATCTCGGGGACCGTTCCCGTCGCGTAGATGCCGCTCTTGGTGACGTAGACCTCGATGCGGGTGGCGGCGTTGCCGGCGGGAGCGCCGAGCCCCATGATCACGCCCTTGATCTTGTGCTCCCGCCACGCGGTGAGAAACGCCGCGCGCTCCATCGTGCGCATGCGCGTGCGGATGCCGGCCGACTGCAGGTACGCACCGAGCGCCTCGCCGAGCGAGAAGAACGGCGGAAAGGGCGTGATGTCGCCGGCGTCGAAGCCCGAGGGATAGCCGGCTTCGGCGAGCAGCTGCTTGGCGCGCGGCAGATCGTAGGCGGGCGGCTCGTAGACGCGTGAGAACTCGAGCACGCGCGGGATGAGGCCGCCGGTCGGCCGCGAGAGCCCGAGCGTCTCGGCCTGGTTCAGCGCCTGCCGGTCGAGCGCGTGGCTGGCCGCCATTCGCACGCGACGGTCGTGCCACGGCGATTTCGGATCCCACTGCTCCGGTAGGTCGAGGAAGACGACTCCGGGCGGCTTGGCCGCGGCCAGGCGCAGTCCCGGTGCGCGCTGGATGTCCTGCGCCGTCGGTCCGCTCAGCAGGTACACGATGTCCACGTCGCCCGACCGCAGCGCGGCCGCGCGCGTGGTCTCGTCGGGCATGCTCTTGAAGACCAGACGCTTGACGCTCGGCACCTTGCGCCAGTACCCCTCGTACGCCTCCATCACGAGGTCGACGCCGGGGTTGAAGCTGACGACCCGGTAGGGCCCGGCGCCGATGGGCGCCTTCTTGAAGCCGTCCTCGCCGACCTTCTCGACGTACTTCCTCGGCACGATCCACGCCGCTCCGGTGGCCGAGGTGCCGTAGAACGTCATGAAGTCGGGCCACGGCTCCTTGAGCACGAAGCGCACGCGGCCGGGATCGACGATCTGGATCTCGCGCACCTTGTCCTTGAGGAGCTTGGCCGCCGCCCCCTTGTAGCGATCGAACGAGAACTTCACGTCGTCCGCGGTCACCGGGTCGCCGTTGTGGAACTTGACCCCCTTGCGCAGCACGAACTCGTAGGTCAGTCCGTCTTTCGATACCGTCCACGATTCGGCCAGGCTCGGGGTGTTGTCCCCGGCCGGCATCGGCTTCACCAGCGCGTCGTGAATCGCATACAGCACCATGAACGGATTGATGAACGCCTCGGTGTCCCCGGGATCGAGCCACCGCGTGGCCAGCGTCACGTGCAGCCCCCACGTCAGCGTCCCCTCGGGCGCCGCGGCGGCCGGCCCGGCGAGTGGCGCCAGCAGCAGTGCGAGCATCGCGGTGCCAAGGATGAACGGGCGCATGTCGGTTCCTCCGTCGGGTATCGTAGTCGAAAATCGCACCGCCGCCGCGCCGAAACCGTGCGCCACGCGGCGCGAGAGTCAATCACGCGCCAGCGTCGAGGTGCTCAGCGATCTTTCGTGATCAGCTCGAGTTGAACGAGGAGTTGCGGGACCTTGTTGGCGATGATGTCCCACAGCGTTTCCTCGTCCACAGCGAAGTACACGTGGGCGAGGACGTTGCGGAAGCCGGCGACGCCTCGCCAGTTGATCTCGGGGTACCGGGCACGGATTCTTCGGGGATTCCCTTGACCGCCTCGCCCAGGAGCTCCAGATTTCGAAGCGTCGCGTCGAAGGCCGTGTCGTCGGCGCGAAAGGTGTCGGGGTCTCGGCCCGCGACATAGCGGTCGATCTTGCGCGCTGCCTCCCGCATGTCGTCGAGGAAGAGCAACCAGCTACGCGACACGAATGGCTTCCGCCTCAACCACGCTGCGCGCCTCAGGTCTGAGTGCGCCCTCCATCACGAGGTCGACCGGCGTTCCCAAGAGCTCTTCGAGGTGCCACTTGAGCGCCATGTACCCGTCGAACCCGGGGGCTTCAGTGAATGCCACGAGAATGTCGACGTCACTCTCCGGTCGCGATTCGCCGCGAGCGACGGATCCGAAGACCGCGAGGGACTTCACGCGGAAGCGGCTGGCAAACTCGTCGCGATGACGCGCCAGCATAGCCACCACTTCCTCACGCCTCATACGCTCCTCAGGACATGCAGAGGGTCTACGATCGGGGTTCCGGGCGTCGCCATCGTGTTCAGATTCTAACCGGGCGCAGGGGGCTCACCGATCGAAGATCGTACGGCGAATTGTTCTCGGAGCGGTTAAGCTCGGCCGGCAGGAGCCACAGGAGGGACACGCGATGGAGTTCGGGGCGGCGATCTTCTTCACGGACTACTCGATGGGGCCGGGGGAGCTGGGGCGGGCGGTGGAGGAGCGGGGGTTCGAGTCGCTGTGGGCGCCGGAGCACTCGCACATCCCGCTGTCACGGCAGTCGCCGTTTCCGCAAGGCGGAGATTTACCGAAGAAGTACTACGACGTGATGGATCCGTTCGTGACGCTGTCGGCGGCGGCCGCGGCGACCACCAACTTGAAAGTCGGGACGGGAATCTGTCTGGTCGTCCAGCGCGATCCGATTCACACGGCGAAATCCGTCGCAAGCCTCGATCAGATCTCCGGCGGGCGCTTCCTGTTCGGGATCGGCGCGGGGTGGAACGCCGAGGAGATGGCCGACCACGGGACCGAGTTCGCGTCGCGCTTCGAGGTGATGCGCGAGCGCGTGGAGGCCATGCGAGCGATCTGGACGAAGTCGAAGCCGGAGTACAAGGGCCAGCACGTGCAGTTCCCGCCGATGATGACGTGGCCGAAGCCGGCGCAGAAGCCGCACCCGCCGGTGATCGTCGGTGGCGCGTTTCCGCACGGCGCGCGACGGGCCATCGCCTACGGCGACGGCTGGCTGCCGCATGCGCGCCGCCCCGCGTACGGTGACGTGCTGGGCAAGTTCGGAGAGTTCCGCGAGATGGCGACGGCGGCCGGCCGCGATCCCGCGACGATCCCCATCACGGTCTTCGGTGTCGCCGAGGACCTCGACTTGATCAAGCGCTATCGCGACGCCGGCACCGCGCGGGTGGTCTTCAACCTGCCGCCGGCCAAGGCCGACGAGGTGCTGCCGCTTCTCGATCGCTGCGCCGCGTTGGCGCGGCAGGCGCGCTGACCATGGCGCGTCCCACCCAGTTCGGACGGATCTCGGCGCCGGACGAGGCGTGGCTGGCCAAGCGACCGCCGGAGCCCATCCTCGAGCCGGACCTGCCCATCGTCGACACCCATCACCACCTTTGGGAGCGTGGCGGCCATCGCTACTTCCTCCATGAGTTCCTCGCCGACGCGGCGACCGGTCACAACCTCGTGGCCAGCGTGTTCGAGGAGTGCGAGGCGATGTATCGAGCGTCGGGGCCGGAGGAGATGCGGCCGGTCGGGCAGACCGAGTTCGTGGCCGGCATCGCCGCGATGAGCGACAGCGGACGCTACGGCCCCGCGCGCGTGGCCGCGGGCATCGTCGGCTTCGCCGACCTCACCCTCGGCGACAAGGTCGAGCCCGTGCTGGAGGCGAACGTGCGCGCGAGCGGCGGCCGCTTCCGCGGCGTGCGCCACTCGGCGGCGTGGGACGCGAGCGACATCATCGGCAACAGCCGCACGGCCGGCGGGCCGCACCTGTTCCAGCAGGCGGGGTTCCGTGCCGGCTTCGCGCGCCTGACCGCGCTCGGTCTCTCGCTGGACGCGTGGGTCTTCCATCCGCAACTGGCCGACGTCGTCGACCTGGCGCGGGCGTTTCCGGGCGCGAGCATCGTGAGCGTCCACTGCGGCGGCCCGCTCGGCTACGGACCCTACGAGGGGAAGCGCGACGAAGTCTTCAAGACGTGGAAGACCAGCATGACGGAGCTGGCGACGTGTCCCAACGTGACCGTGAAGCTCGGCGGCATGATGATGCGCCTGGCCGCCTACGATTACCGGACCGCGCCCGCGCCGCCGACGTCCGAGGAACTGGCCGCGCTCTGGCGCCCGTACATCGAGACCTGCATCGAGCTCTTCGGCGCCGACCGCTGCATGTTCGAGAGCAACTTCCCGGTGGACAAGATGGGCATCGGCTGGGCCGCTCTCTGGAACGCGTTCAAGCGCATCACGTCAGCCGCGTCATCAGCCGAAAAGCTCGCCCTCTTCAGCGCCACCGCCCGCCGGGTCTATCGCCTGGAGTGATCGCGGTCAGGTGATTCGAGCCGCGGGCAATCGGCGCGGATCGAACACTTCGAGGTCGACCAGCGACGCGGAGCCGTCGACGATGAGCTCGGCCAGCGCGAGTCCCGTCGCGGGGGCGTTGAGCATGCCCCATGGGCCGTGGCCGGTCGCCACGTAACAGCCGGCGAGCGCGGGGACGCGGCCGATCAGCGGGAGGCCGTCGTCGGTGACCGGGCGGTAGCAGGCCTGGCGGCGCTCGACGCGGGCGGCGGCGAGTGCGGTGGAGACTCGGGCGGCGGCGCGCGCGAGCGTGTCGCAGGCGGCGTCGCTGATCTCCACGCCCTCGGCCGATTCCGGCAACGGCTGCAAGTCGGCCATGCCGCACACGTAGACCTCGCCGTCTGGGCGCGGGAAGATCTCGGGCTCGAGCGCGCGGCCGTCGGCGGTGCGGTAGTCCATGAACAGCGCGTGAGCGGGCACGTCGGCGCCGGTGAGCGTCACGCTGTAGCCTTTGAGTCCTCGAACGCTCGGGAGGCCGAGTCGTCCCGCGAGCCGGCCGGTCCACGGGCCCATGGCGATCACGACCGCGTCGGCGGCCAGCGTGTCGCCGTCGACGCGGACGCCGCAGGCCGCGCCGTCGCGTCGCACCACATCTTCCACGATGCCCTTGCGCAGCGTGGCGCCGTGGGCGAGCGCGGCGTCGACGAGTGCCGACGTGAAGCGTGCGGGATGAATCTGGGCCGTGGTCTCGGTGGAGCCGAGCGCGGCGGTGACGACTCCCGCGCCGTCGAGCCACGGCGGCGCCGCCACGCGATGACCGCCGCGGAGCGTTCCCTGTTCGCGCGCGGCGACCATGAACGTGTCCATCCGGCGATATCCGTAATCGGTCGGGATCTCGCGCGCCAGCTCGGCGTGGAGCGCGAAGCTCGCGCGGGCGAGCGGACCGAGCGGCGAGCCGTCACACCAGTCGAGGGCGAGGAAGCCGCCGGATTTTCCGGACGCGGCGCAGGCCACGCCTGAGCGCTCGACGATCGTCACCGCGACGCCGCGGCGCGCGAGGAAGTAGGCGACCGACGCGCCCACGACCCCCGCGCCGCACACGATGACGTGTCGGGGCGTCTTCACGAACGTCGATGATACGCCGGCCGATGAGGCGGACACCCTCCGTGGAGGAAAAGGGGAGCAATCCATCGGTCGCTCGCGCCGCGGGCGCACCACGAAAATTCACGCGCTGAGCCATAGGGAACGAGCTAGCCGGAGGCGTCATCCGCTGCGCTACAGAGGTCTGCACCAATCATCACTATGTGCTATTGGTAAGACGCCCTGGAAACCAACTTGCTCGCCCGTCGGAAGACCGCTCGAGATCGGCACGACCGCGCCTGGGAGTTCTCACCCGAGGGAAGAGGGCCGGAGTTCGAATCCGAGCTCGCCGGCGCGGTCGAAGAGCTTGAGACGATCGCAATGGCAGCCGCGGCTGGGGTGCGCGGAGGCGATCTCGAGGTGGCCAAGAGCTGGCGGTACGTCGGGGACGCATGGTTCGACCTCGGCCGGGTGCGAGGAAAGCCTGCGCACACCCAGGCGCTGGCGGCCTTCGAGCGCGGGCAAGCGGCCCTCGTCGGCGTGTCCGACCCGCTGGAGAACGCGATTTTGACCGTCGGCAAAGCCAACTCGAACCTGGGACTGGCGGGTGGCCGGGACGTGATGCTGCTCCAGCGCGCGATCACCCTCTATGAAGAAGCGCTTCCCACCATTCGCGCCGAGTTGCCCGAGGCGCGGGCTGGCGTCGAGCACTCGCTCGGGCAGGCTCGTGCGATGCTGATTGTTGCCTCCACGTACGCGCGGGCGGGGCAGGCCTACGGCCGGCTTGAGGAGGCTAGCCAGGCGCTGAAGAACGTCGAGCACGAGCCAGGGGAGACGGTGGAGGACCGGCGAACCCGGCTCCTGGTGGGCAGCTTGATTTCGGGTGACGCCGTGGTTGCGCAGGTCAGGAACGCGATTGCGAGCTTCATGTCGGCGTCGGGCAACGATGAGAACAGGGACCGAAGGGCCGCCGATCTCGCGCAGCTGGCCCAGTCACTCGACCAACTGCGTGCCGTTACACAGAGCGATCCGGAAACGGTTCGCGAAGCCGAGCAAAAGCTTGGCGAGTTGAGCCTGCTGCGCCAGCAGCTCTTTGCCGACCTCGAGGCGGGCAGGGTCGGGCCGGTGAGGAGAATCCAGCTCGAGGAGGCGCTCGACGAGATCGAACGCATCCTCATGACGAAGGCGGATGATCTCCTGGCCAAGCAGGCGCGCTTCGGTCAATTCCTGCGACTCATGAGCCGAGTCATGGCCTTGAACCCCGAGGGCCTCGACGAGCGCCTCGCTGGGCTCCACCAAGCCATCAAGGAAGAAGCCGCACGTCCTGGACAGTCGCCCCATGACGCAGATGAGAGCCAGCGGCTCTTCGTGGCGAGCGCCAGATTGGGATCGGATTTGCAGGCGTCGGCGGGGGCCGGTAACCCGGCCGAGCACGCGCCGCGGTTGCGCGCCCTGGCCGTCGATGCTCAGCGTCACCTGCGCCGCTACAACCTGATGATCGCCGAGCCTTTGTGGGACTGCCCGAGGGTGGTGCGCGAGGCCGACCGCGTGTTCTTCGGCGGCGCGCCCGAGCTCGAGCGGCAGCTCGCCGTCTCTTGTAGCAAGTGCGGTATCAGCCTGCTCGGGCGCCCGAAGGGCGGCGACGAAGGACAGCAACGCTGGGACCAGCTGCGGAGCGCTGGGGCGGCCGTCTTCGACGTGCGGGGCGCACCCGGCCCCGCGCTCGCGCAGATCTACTACGAGCTCGGCCTCGCGATGAGCCTGGGCGTGCCGACCGCGCTGCTCGCCCGGGAGGAACAGGGATTACCGTTCGATGTCGAAGAGCCACCCATCGTTTTGCGTAACGACGGTCACGACGACGATCGCCTTGTTGGCGCCGTCGATCTGGCGTATGGCCGCCCGTACGCCGGCGAGCCGAACGCCTCGATGACCGAGACACTCGCGACCGCACTTCGCTTCGCCGAGGCAGATCCTGCTGGCCCGGAACACACGCGGGTCGCGCTGGAGATGGCCCGGCAAGCCCACGCGGCCTGGGACGCCACCCTTCTGATGTCGGCGTTGCAAACCGTGACGAAGTTGCTCCCGGGGCGGCGCCTGCAGCTCTTTCATCCCAGTCATCCGCCCCAATACCCGCAACCCGGCGCACGCCGACTGTTCCATGTGATGCCTTTCAGCGAGCAGTGGTCGTCGACGGCCATGCATGCGGCAGAGGCGGGCTGCGTGCGCGTCGGAGTCGCCTACGTCCGGGGCGACCGACCGGACATGGCGCGCATCCTCCGCTCCATCTGGAACGAGGTGGGACTGGCGACACACCTGCTCGTGGATCTCACGGGCTTCAATGTGAACGTCGCCTTCGAGCTAGGTCTGACGCACGCGCGCGGCAAACAAACCCTCATGCTGGTCCGGGGCACCGACGGTAAGGCTGGTGTGTTTCCGGCCATCGCGAAACTCCAGATCCGTCCCTACCAGAACGACGACGAGCTGACGGCGCTGGTGGCACGTTTCGTCGCCTGAGCGCGCGAACGCTCGCGGACGCCTGCGGTTGGCTGGAGGGAACAAGGTGATTGATGCAGGTAGGCGGATTTGAGGCCGCCTGATCATCGGTTCATAGCTTAGAGGCCCCCCATGTCGATAGAAGCGCGACTTCATGGGAGCGTTACTTCTTCCAGTTGTGCGCGACCACGCCGGATTTTCCGGACGCGGCGCACGCCACGCCGGTGCGCTCCACGAGCGTCACCTCGACGCCGCGCCGCGTGAGGAAGTAGGCGACCGACGCGCCCACGACCCCCGCGCCGCAGACGACCACGTGGCGCGGCGGCTTCACGCGCGCGCCTACTTCGGGACCAGGTCCTTGAAGCGCGGCATGACCTCGCGGGCGAACAGCTCCATCGAGTGGCGCCAGGCCTGGGGCTCGATGGAGCTGTTCGC
>Ga0193725_1000267_pt1 | contig 16344 bp, 14 predicted proteins | sample H2a2metaG_FD_143058 | JGI IMG/M metagenome (GOLD analysis project Ga0193725, IMG submission 143058) | Soil microbial communities from a riparian zone of the East river system, Colorado, United States - H2a2 | ecosystem: Environmental > Terrestrial > Soil > Riparian zone | place: USA: East River... | reverse complement strand
AACCGAACCAGATTTCGTGACGTATCCCTTGAATCTCACGAGATTGGGATGAGTCACAACTCCGTCAGAAACATTGACAGTGAAGTTGTAGCTGGGATCGCATGAGCCCCTTTGCGTCGCGAAGACGAGATCCCAGGAACCATCATAGGCGGATCGTGCGTGTGCGACAGATGCCGGGGCCACAAGGCAGACTGCTGCAATCATCCAGAGCGAAGGCGTCTTCATTGATATTTCTCCGTAGGGCTAGGCGGTCCTTCCGGGCAAACGCAACAGATCTCGTCGATATTCGAATCAGGCAGCGGCGCGTTGCGGATATCCGAACGATGATCTGCCTTAGGAAAAGTCGGCATAGAGCGCTTGTTGAAACGTGCTCGGATTATCCTGAATCGTGCGATGGCAACGCTGCGCGTCTTTAGATCCGAACTCGTCAGTCGACAGTTTTGAGCATGAATGGCCCCAATCGAGCAGCCGCGTTCAATCGCGGCCGAGGGTGAGGATGCATATTGAATGCACGCACTGCGGCTGTTCGAACTGAACACGACAGCTCATATTTTGAAAGAACTCGGAGCAGCGAGATGAATGTCAAATCCATTGCTGGCCAGCTCGGGGAAAGACGAGCTCGCTTGGCATTATTGTCTGATTCTGCTCATCCGCTGGCTGGCCATTGGAGTGTGTCTGACTTCGTCGCCCTCACAAAACCACGTGTGATGATGCTTGCCGTCTTCACCGCGCTCGTCGGATTGAGTAGCGCTCCAGTTCGACTGGATCCGCTAACCACTCTTGCCGCCGTTGTTGCCATTGCCGCGGGAGCTGGAGCCGCCGGCGTGCTCAACATGTGGTACGACGCCGATATCGATGCGGTCATGACCCGCACCGCGATGCGGCCAATTCCCCGGGGCAAAATCTCCCGGTTCGAGGCGCTTGTCTTTGGTCTCGTTCTGGGCGGGTTCGCAGTGGCGGTTCTCGCGTTGGCGACGAACCTCACAGCAGCCGCATTGTTGGCCTGCACCATCCTCTTTTATATTGTCGTGTACACGGCGTGGCTGAAGCGAGCTACGCGACAGAACATCGTCATCGGCGGTGCTGCAGGCGCGCTACCGCCCGTGATCGGATGGGCCGCTGGAACCGGAGACGTCGGGCTCGAGCCGCTTGCGCTCTTCCTCATTATCTTCCTTTGGACGCCGCCCCATTTCTGGGCTCTCGCGCTCAATCGCACCGATGACTATGCCCGTGCCGGCGTTCCCATGCTGCCGGTGGTTGCGGGAAGGGCTGCAACAACGCGACAGATCCTGATCTACAGCGGCCTGCTGGCTCTCGCCTCGGAGCTGCCCTGGGTGCTCGGGTTTGCAGGCACGGTGTATGGCGTGATCGCCGCTATCTGCGGGGCGCTTTTCCTTCTACTCGCACTCCAGCTGAACAGGAGCATTGAGGCCGATCGCCGCGCTGCTCACAGGTTGTTCGTGTTCTCCATCTTCTATTTGTTCGCGCTGTTTGCGGCCCTCCTGGTCGACCATGGCGGTGATTCATTCTCGCTCATGCGTGCCTCGCATGCTGGCCGGACCGTCGGGTCGGTGCATGCCGAACTCCTGCCAGGCACCGTTCGCTGCGCAAGCAGTTTCATCAACCTCAGCATGGGCGAGGTCTAACATGCGATATAGTTTGCTGGCCGTCGTCCTGATCGGTGCCGCGACACTCGGTGGCTGCACGGAAGGCGTGCTCGATCCGAAAGGGCCGATTGCCCTCGCCGAGCGGCAAATTCTGCTCAACGCGCTTGGCATCATGCTGGCGATCGTGATCCCGGTGATCCTTGCGACGATTGGTGTTGCCTTCTGGTTTCGTGCATCGAATGAGCGTGCGCGGTATCGGCCAAATTTCGCGTATTCAGGCCGCCTCGAGATGCTCGTCTGGTCGATCCCCGCCATGACCGTGTTCCTGGTTGGCGGCGTGGCGTGGGTGGGCTCGCATGACTTGAGCCCGCGCAAACCGATCGCATCCACCGTGAAGCCGCTGCGAGTCCAGGTCGCTTCGCTCGACTGGAAATGGCTGTTCATTTACCCGGACGAAGGCGTCGCGAGCGTCAATTACCTGGCGATCCCTGTGGGCACGCCTGTCAGTTTCGAGCTGACGTCTTCGGGCGTGATGAACAGCTTCTTTGTGCCGCAGCTCGGTAGCCAGATTTACACCATGGCCGGAATGGTAACCCGCCTTCACCTGCAGGCCGACCAGTCGGGAAGCTATCGCGGCATGTCTGCGCAATTCAGCGGGGAGGGCTTTGCAGATATGTACTTCAACGTCGAATCCGTTGCTCCCGATAAATTCGCCGAGTGGGTAGACGCAGTGCGCAAAGTTGGCGGGGAGCTGAATGGCAGAACTTACGCGGAGCTGGCCAAGCCTAGCGCGTCGGTCGCGCCATTCACCTATCGCGCGGTCGCGCCCGGCCTGTTCGACAGCATCATGGTCTCCGAAATGCAGTCCGACGATGCAATGTGCCGCAGCTATCCGACATCAATGAGGGCGGAAAAATGAATCTACTTGGCAAGCTGAATTGGAACGCGATTCCCTTCGACCAGCCGATCATCATGGGCGCGTCGGGCGGAATGGTCTTGGTCATCGTGTTGATCCTTTCGTGGGTGACGCTCAAGGGTTACGTGCCGTACCTGTGGCGAGAGTGGATCACCTCTGTCGACCACAAGCGCATCGGCATCATGTACATCATACTGGCGCTGATCATGCTGCTGCGCGGCTTTGCCGACGCCCTCATGATGCGGGGGCAGCAGGCGGTCGCAGCAGGCGGCGCGCAGGGATACTTGCCGCCCGAGCATTTCGACCAGATCTTCTCGGCGCATGGCACGATCATGATCTTCTTCATGGCGATGCCGTTCGTGATTGGAATGATGAACTTCGTGGTGCCGTTGCAGCTCGGCGTCCGCGACATGGCGTTTCCGACCCTGAACTCGGTGGCCCTCGGGCTGACTGCGTCGGGCATCCTCCTGACGAACATCTCGCTCGCGGTCGGCGAGTTCTCGAAAGCCGGCTGGGTCGCTTATCCGCCGCTGAGCGAGCTGCAATTCTCGCCCGGCGTCGGCGTCGATTACTATCTCTGGGCGCTGCAGATCTCCGGCGTCGGCACGCTGATGACCGGCATAAATTTCGTCGCGACGATCCTGAAAACGCGCGCACCGGGGATGAGCTATATGCGCATGCCCGTCTTTTGCTGGACGTCGCTCGCCGCAAACCTTCTCATTGTTGCCGCCTTCCCCGTTCTGACTGCGACCTTGGCGATGCTGCTGCTCGATCGTTACCTCGGTTTTCATTTCTTCACGACCGACGGCCAGGGTAACGCGATGATGTACGTCAACCTGTTCTGGGTTTGGGGTCACCCGGAGGTCTACATCCTGGTGTTGCCCGCGTTCGGCATCTTTTCCGAGGTGGTCTCGACCTTCTCCGGCAAGCCGCTGTTTGGCTATCGCTCCATGGTCGCCGCGACGATGGCGATTTGTGTGCTGTCATTCGTTGTCTGGCTGCACCACTTCTTCACCATGGGAGCCGGCGCGAATGTCAACGGCTTCTTCGGGGTCATGACGATGATCATCGCCGTGCCGACGGGTGTCAAAGTCTTCAACTGGCTGTTCACGATGTATGGCGGCCGCATCCGGTTCACCGTTCCGATCCTGTGGTCGATCGGCTTCATGGTGACGTTCGTGATCGGCGGCATGACCGGCGTGTTGATGGCGGTGCCTCCCGCCGACTTCCAGCTGCACAACAGCCTGTTCCTGATCGCGCATTTCCATAATGTCATCATCGGCGGCACGGTGTTCGGCTTGATGGCGGGTTACAACTACTGGTTCCCGAAGGCGTTCGGCTTCAAGCTCGACGAACGCTGGGGCAGAGTTTCGTTCTGGTGCTGGCTGGTCGGCTTCTATGTCGCTTTCATGCCGCTTTACGCGCTGGGTCTCATGGGCATGACCCGCCGCATGCAGCATTACGACGTTGCCAGCTGGCAACCGTGGTTGGTGGTCGCGGCGGTCGGCGTCGTCATCATCCTCGTTGGCATCGTCAGCCAGGTTATCCAGCTTGTGGTGTCGATCCGCGACCGCGAACAACTGAAGGTGACCGCGGACCCATGGAACGGCCGCACGCTGGAATGGGCCACGGCGTCGCCGCCGGCAGCTTGGAATTTCGCCGTGCTGCCGCAGGTGACAGACCTCGACGCTCTCTGGAACAAGAAGCAGCGCGAGCGCACGCAAGCCCAGCCGCCGAAAGAGCGCAAATTCGAGCCGATCGAGGTGCCGAAGAACAGCGCGACCGGCTTCATCACTGCGTTCTTTGCGGTCGTTAGCGGCTTTGCGATGATCTGGCACATCTGGTGGATGGCCGGTGCGGGGGCGATTGGACTCTTTCTGACCATGCTTGCCTTCGCGTTTCGCGATGAGGAGGAAATCGAAATTCCGGCCGAGCAGGTTGCCCGGTTCGAGCAGGCGAACCAGGCGGAGATTGCAGTATGAATATCGCTGTTGCAGTTGATGATGAGGTTCGGCACGAGGCGCGACCGAGTGCCAGCGAGGCCGGTCCCGCTGCCAAGCGGATCGTGGTTGGCTACGGCTTCTGGATATTCCTCTTGAGCGATATCATCATGTTCGCGGCGTTCTTCGCCGCTTACGCGGTGCTCGCGCACGCGACCGCCGGCGGTCCGAGTGGCGTGCAGCTGTTCAACCAGGGCAGCGTCGCGATCGAAACCGGCTGCCTTCTTGCATCGAGCTACACCTGCGGATTGATGTCCCTGGCGATTGGCTCGCGGCGCTATGCCGTCACTTATTTGGCTGCCCTCATCACCTTTGTGCTCGGAGCCGCGTTCCTGGTACTGGAGGTGCGGGAGTTCGCCGGCATGATCGCGGTCGGGGCCGGTCCGCAGCGCAGCGCTTTCCTCTCTGCCTTCTTTACGATCGTCGGCTGTCACGGGCTGCATGTCACCGCCGGCCTGGTCTGGCTGGTGGTGATGATGGCCCAGGTCGCAATCAAGGGCATTCACGGGACCGTCGAACGCCGTCTGCTCTGCTTTTCACTGTTCTGGCATGCGCTCGACATTGTCTGGGTGTGGCTGTTCACGGTGGTCTATCTGATGGGAGTGCTTTCATGACCGACACGCATTACGATCGCGCGCCGGGAGACGCGTCAGCACTTCCCGACGTGGAACAGGGGACATCGTCCGGCGCGCTTGTCTACGCGATCGGATTGGCTCTCGCGGTGGTTCTCACGGCCCTGTCGTTCTGGGTCGCCAATACATCGCTGCTCTGGGCCGGCGGCGTCTCTCTCGGCCTGACGGTCCTCGCGATCGCGCAAATGGGCATCCATTTGGTGTTCTTCCTGCATGTCACCACCGGGCCGGACAACACCAACAACGTGATGGCGCTGGCGTTCGGTGTGCTGATCGTCGTCCTGGTCGTCGTCGGATCGCTCTTGATCATGGCAGATCTGAACGACAACATGATGCCTGCGGCAGAGTTGATGAATCTGCAAATGCAGCACTGAAGCGCGTCGCAGGGATACTGGCTGCTAATCAAGCATGCCTTCCCTGCGCGGTGCGTGACGACGGGCCATTTTTCTTCTGGTGCCCCGGAGGCGACGCAGCGCAAGTGCTGCGAGCTGGGGCCATTCTACTTTGCATGGGGTTGTTTTCGTGATTTTGTGCAGGCCCTGCGGTGGACCGCCCATAGCGTGTCGGAGACGCGCGTGAACACGCTGGCGGAGGCGCTGCGTTCCGTGGTGCGCCGGCCTTTCAGATCAAGACGGAGTCAGATGGAATGCGTCTCAAGCATCAGCCGCCATGGTCGCTCCACGCGCTGTCGGACAGCGCAGACGCAACGTCAACGGTCAGCTTCGGCCAAGCGACAGCGAGTTCGAATGGAGTTGCTGGCGCGATCGATCCGACAAATCCATTCACCACCATCCATTGGGGGTAGCACTCGATCCCGCAATAGCGCCTTGAGGTGGAAAGATCGTGCAAGTAGCCCCGTTCCAGCGGTCGCGAACACTCCGTACAGACAGAGGGGTTGCGCGGCGCCATGTCGTTCACCACGACAAACTTCATTTTGTGAACGGGCATCTCACCGATCCTTATCTTGACAGAGCTCGATACACTCTTGCCGGAGCGCGCGCTTGTCGCGAAACGTCAGAGTTTGTAGCTTTCGACCCCGCTGTAGTCCCTCCGCGTTCCAAAATGGGGGCGGAGCATCGAGCAGATCGGCGAGGTTGCCCGGTTCAGTCGGCTTCGTATCAACGTCGGGTGCGCACAAACCACTAAGTCGTCACACGTTTGTCCAAGCGTTGGGAACAACACCAACGCTAACATTTCATGTTGAAATAATGCGCGGCTGATACGCCACTGGTGGTGGGGACGAGAAATGCTGAAAGGATTCACTGCGCCTCGGTCCCCTCTGGGCGCTGCTGCATTGGTCCCGTCGCCACCCTGGCATTTCGCAGGCGACGTCCTGGCGGTGGAGTTTTGGAATGATCCCGATGTATCAGTCCACACCCTTCCGACGGGGGTCGAGCTTGATGAGAGATGTCCAGGCCACTCTGTTGCACTTTTCACCGACTACCAGTTCACCGCGCGGAACAATGAGTATCTCGATCCTGCCAGATATCAGTGTCGCGGGTTCAGCGTCCTCCTCGACGCGATATGGAAGGGGACACGAATAGCATGGTGTCCATATTGTTACGTCGACAACGACGCTGCGTTGATGAGAGGCTGGATTCAAGGCTATCCGAGAAAGTTCGGTACCGTACACCAGACCCGTACGTTTGCCACTGGGAGCGTGGCTTCGGCACCACTCGCGCACGATAGCCGGTTCTCTGCCTGCATGTCCGCTCATGGTCGGTTGCTGGTGCAAGCCCGTGTTACCTTACGCGAAAAGGCCGAGCGCCTTGTTGGCCTGCTCGACCGCCGGATTGTGGGAAGGCGATATTTTCCGCGGCTCTCCGTCGGCATGCACGACAAGCCAGCTGTCGATGAGCTCGTTCGATGCGTCTCGGACCACCTCCAGATTACAAACATCTGGATCGGCGAGAGTGAGCTCAACTTTCCCGAAGCCTATGGCGAAGAGTTGGAAATGTTGGGGCCGCTGAAGGTGGGGCGCGGATATCGATTCTCGTTTTCCTATTCCGTGACCGATATCGAGATCCTGGCAGACTTGGCCGCCTGCAATCGCGGCTGATGCCAACAAACGCTTTGTGGATCGCGGCAGGAATAAACAAGTCGACGCACTTCAATCAAATCAATTGTGGCTGGTTTCGGTAGCCTCTGTGCCGAAAGTGATAGACGCATCAGGATACGGAAATGCTGAAGGGCTTTACAGTTCCGAAATCGCCATTCGGTCAGGCCGCACTAACTCCGCCACCACCCTGGCACTATGCCGGCGACGTTGTCGGAGTCGAGTTCTGGACGGACGCTGACGCGACGGCAGCGACATTGCCGAATGGTCTTTCCCCAGATCCGAAGTCAAACGGTCACGCCGTCATGATGTTCCTGGATTGGCAATTCACGGCCCAGGACGACGAATATCTTGAGCCGGCTCGTTATCAATATCGCGAGGCGTTTATTTTGGTCGACGCAATGCATCGCGGCGTACCGGTCATGTGGTGTCCGTACATTTATGTCGACAATGACGCTGCGCTGGCGCGCGGTTGGACGCAGGGGTTTCCAAAGAAAATGGGCAGCATTTTTCAGACGCGTTCCTTTGCGGCCTCAGGCCCCGCCGCGGCGCCGGTCGCGTCCGGCAGTCGGTTTGGCGCCAGCCTCTCGGCGCATGGCCAACGTCTTGCGGAAGCCTGCGTCACCTTGCACAAGCCGGTCGAAAACGGAATGTCTCTCCTCAGCCGACCCACGGTCTTGTTGCGATACTTCCCCAGATTGGTGGCCGGCTACCAGGACAAGCCTGCGGTCAACGAATTGGCGATGTCGATCACCGACAATCTCACCATTGCCGGCGCATGGATCGGCACGGGCGAGCTTAATTTTCCTGAAGCGAATGGTGAAGAACTCGACGCTCTTGCGCCGAACAGGATCGAGTCAGGGTTCCGTTACTCAGTTTCTTACTCAGTTAGCGATCTGAAGATCCTCGAGGACCATGGCTCGTAGGTAACTGAAAACACTCCTGCCGTAACGGCGAAGCGTACAGTCCCTCGCTTCGCCGAGAGGGTCTCCGCGGCACCCCCGTCGCGCGGAGACCCTCGGCGGGTAGACGTTCTTGCGATAGTAAGGAAAAGTTGATGAGCAAAACTGCATCCGAATATTTGGTCGAAGCCATCGAGAAGGCGGGCGTGAAGCGCGTCTACGGAGTGGTGGGAGACTCGCTGAACGGCTTTACTGACGCGCTGCGGCGAAGAAAATCAATCGACTGGATTCACATGCGGCATGAAGAGGCCGCGGCTTTTGCGGCGGGGGCCGAAGCCCATCTTACCGGCAGCCTTGCTGTGTGCGCCGGGAGCTGCGGTCCAGGAAACCTTCATCTGATCAACGGCCTGTTCGACTGTCAGCGCAACGGCGTGCCGGTTCTGGCAATCGCCGCCCACATCCCCAGCAGCGAAATCGGGATCGATTATTTCCAGGCAACACATCCGGAAAACCTGTTCAGGGATTGCAGCCATTATGTGGAGCTGGTTTCCAATCCCAAGCAGCTTCCGCAGATTTTGAAACGGGCAATCCGGGTCGCGATCGCCAAGCGAGGTGTTGCAGTCGTTGTGCTGCCTGGCGACGTCGCGCTGATGAAGATTGATGCCGATGTTCCGGAATGGATAGCGCCCACTGCGCCTGTCTTGCGCCCGAGTGAGGCCGATATCGGGCATCTGGCAGACTTTCTCAATAAGGCATCGCGGGTAACCTTGTTCTGCGGCGCCGGGTGCGCAGGCGCGCATGCAGAGATCATCGAGCTTGCCCGCAAACTGAAGGCCCCGATCGTACATGCCTTCCGCGGCAAGGAATTTGTCGAATACGACAACCCCTACGACGTAGGAATGACCGGCCTGGTCGGCTTTGCATCCGGCTACGCCGCCATGAAGAATTGCGATGCGCTCTTGCTGCTCGGTACCGATTTTCCATATCGGGCGTTCTATCCGGAGCAGGCAAGAATAGCACAAGTGGATGTGCGGCCTGAAGCACTTGGCAATCGCTGCTCGCTTCATTTGGGGTTGCTTGGAAACGTCAAGGACACGCTCGATGCTGTGCTGCCTTCTATCAAGGAGAAGACGGATTCAAGCCATCTCAGCAATGCGCTGATTGATTACAAGAGAACGCGCAGAGACCTCGACGCTTTGGCAGAAAGTGGTCCGAACAGCAACATTATTCATCCTCAATATGTCACCCGCGTGGTCAGCGAATTGGCGGCCGACGACGCGATCTTCACCTGCGATGTCGGAACGCCGATCATCTGGACGGCGCGCTATCTCAAGGTCAACGGCAGGCGGCGCATTATCGGGTCGTTCAATCACGGATCGATGGCGAATGCGATGCTGCAAGCGATCGGCGCACAGGCGACGTGTCCGGATCGCCAGGTCATCTCAATGTCAGGCGACGGCGGTTTCAGCATGATGATGGGAGACTTCATCACGTTGACCCAGATGGGGCTTCCGGTGAAGGTCATCGTCCTCAACAATGGAACGCTCGGGTTTGTTGAAATGGAGATGAAGGCGACCGGATTTCTGGACACGGGCTGTGACCTCAAGAACCCCGACTTTGCGCTGATGGCGGAAGCCATGGGGGTCCGCGGTATCAGGGTTGAAAAGCCGCACGAGTTAAGGAGCGCCATCGAGGCAGCGCTTGCGCACAAGGGGCCGGTTCTGGTCGACGTGGTAAGTGCTCGACAGGAGCTTGCCATGCCGCCCAGGACGACACTGGATCAGGCCTATCATTTTGGGATGTACATGATGAAGGCCGTTCTCGACGGCCGGGCGACCCAGCTTGTCGACCTTGCGAAGGTCAATCTCTCCCGCTGACTGCGGGAGTAGGGGAGCAAGGACATGATGGGGATCGAGCTTCTGTTGTTTGGTCTGGCGCGGCTCTGTCTCAAGGCATTCCACCTCATTGCGGAAGACCAGAGCTGTTCCTTGAAGGCACGTGACGTTCGCACATGGTAATACCGGTTCACATATGGGCCTATGCCCTCAGAATCTGGTTGGCGGCGGTAGTCGCGCTCTACATAGCGTTTTGGCTGCAACTTGAAGGGGCATCATCCGCGGCCGTCACGGTGGCAATATTGGCGCAGCCAACGCGCGGCGCGGCACTTGCCAAAGCGGCTAATAGGATCGCGGCGACACTCATAGGCGCCACCATGTCGGTCGTGATCGCCGGTCTCTTTCCCGGCGAGCGGATCGGAATGCTCGGCGCCTTTGTTTGCTGGATATGCATTTGTGTCTTCGTCGCAAGCTACCTCCGCGGCTATCAGGCCTACGCCGCCGTATTGTCCGGTTACACCGTCGCAATCATTGCGCTCGTCAACATCGATACGCCGCAGAATGTGTTCACGACGATGACCGACCGAATGGCGGCGATCGTGATCGGCATCCTGTGTGTGACGCTGATAAATGATGTGTTCGGATCACCGCCGGTGTGGCGCGGATTGGATCGCCGAATCAACGATATTTGGCGCGATGTTCGCAGCTATGCGCGCGATGTGCTCAGTGGGAATGAGGAGAACCCCGAACGAGCAGGAGCACTCCTCGCACAAATCTCTGGGTTGAGAGATCAGGTCGACATCGTCGCTCACGATATGGCGGACGGGCGGCACCGGGCTGCGGGTGCAAGGAGTGCCATGCTCGCGCTCGTTGAGATCGTGCAACAGGTTCGGCAGTTGCGTTTGCTCGCGCACGGCTATCCTTTGGCCATTACCATCAGAGACCAATGTCTTGCCGCTCTCGACGGGCATGACTCAGAGGCAGTTGCCTTCTTGACAAAGCTGCGTGAAATCGAGCTGTCCCGCCCGAATATTGTTGCAGGAGCGGTTTGGCAGATCCAGCAGGCTGTCCGCTTCGTCGAATCGAAAAACCTGTTAGACGACGGACTGCTATCTTTGCGCGAAGGGCTCGAGCCGGCGCGCGACGTACGCCTGCCGTATCGCGGGGAATTTGCCGTTGCTTTGGGTAACGCGGCGCGCATCGGAATTGCGCTACTCGCGGGAGCGACATTTCTGGTGTTTGCCGGATGGCCTGCATCTGTTTCTGCGCTGACAATTACAGCGATCCTGTGTGGGCTTAGTGTCACAATGCCGAGTCCTTCAAAATTCGCGGTAGCAGCCATGGCGAGCTTCGTGCTCGCCTCGGTGAGCGCCGGAATTGTGCGCTTCTACGTCCTGACGGAGTCGCAGGATTTCGTGCGACTTGCTGTTGCAATCGCGCCCGTCGTGATTTCGGGGTGTTTGCTCAGCGTCCGTCCGGCGATCGCCGGCATCGGCCTGATCATGAACATCATTTTCCTGGTCCTGCTCGCGCCGTCCAACCCTCAGGTCTACAATCCGTTCACTTTCTATTCCGAATGCATGTTCGTCGCTTTCGCGCTTGGGGTCGTGTTTCTGGCCTCCCGTCTGTTGTGGCCGGTGTCCGCGTTCGACAAACAACATGCGGTCGTCAGGGCGACACAGAAAGCATTGACGGCATCCGTCGCCGGCGCCGAATACAGCCTGCCCGCACTCGAATTTAGTTTGGCTTCCCGGATCGCCGACTACGTCGCATCGGCTGCCGGTGCACGCCGTCCGTGTCGGGAAATCCTTAAGGGCCTGCTTTCGACCAATGACCTGTCGCTCGCTGTGGCGTCGGCTCACCTTCATTTGGCGCAGAGTTCGGACGACCCGGCAATCCGTTCCAGGATTGGCCAATTGCAACGCGCTCTTTGGTCCGGGAACAGCCGACGACTTCGCGCTGGCGCCAGATCGATTCTCCGACGGATGCGCGTTAGTCAAGCCGAGGCACGTGAAGCACTTCTGGGCGCAGCAACAGATCTCTGGTCGGCAGGCCTGGTGCTTGAGCGCGAGAAACGCAGGATCCGGCACTTCTGCGACCATGGCTCGGTCAGGAAAGGCGACGTTCGATGGTCGTTGCACTGAAGACGAGAAGGCGATCTACGCTCAAGGTGCTCCGTTATGTAGCAACCGGTGTACTTGTAGTCGCAGCGCTTATTGCGGCGCGCCATGGCTGGCGGATCTATATGACATCTCCATGGACGCGCAATGGGATGGTCCGTGTGCAGGTCGCAAACGTGGCACCACAGATCTCGGGGCAGATCGTTGAGGTGCGAACACACGACAATGAGCACGTTCACAAGGGAGATGTGCTCTACGTTATCGAAAAAGTTGATTTCGAGGTAGTACTGGACAATGCCAAGGCAACAATCCTGAACCGAGAGGCCGACCTCGATGTCAAGAAAGCGCAGAACGCCCGGCGGGCGGTTCTTACGACGCTGTCCACCTCGATTGAGGAGAAGCAAGTGTTCGACGGCAACGCGAAGATGGCGGAGGCCGCGCTTGCGAGCGCCAAGGCTGGGCTCGCGCAGGCCGAGATCAATCTTCAGAGGACCGAGGTACGGTCTCCCGTCGACGGCTACGTCACGAATCTTCTGATGCGTGTGGGAGACTTTGCCCGGGCCGGTTCGCCCAACCTGTCGGTGATCGACGAGCATTCCTATTGGATCGATGCCTATTTTGAGGAGACAAAACTCGGCAACATCCATGTCGGCGATCCGGTGGAGGCGACGCTGCTGGGCTTCCAAGCTCCGATCAACGGAAGGATCGAGAGCATCACGGGCGGCATCAGTGCTGCGAACGCGGCAAGCAGCACGCAGGGCCTTCCAAATGTCGACCCGATCTTTACCTGGGTTCGGCTTGCGCAACGAATTCCGGTGCGTATCAGGATCGAACAAGTCCCTCCGGAGGTATCGCTCGTTGCAGGAATGACCTGCAGCGTCTCGGTTGTCGGAGGAAAGGGAATGCCGGTAGCCAGGCGCGACCAGGGCCTCTTCAATCGGCTGGAAAACCTGCTTTAGGGAAATCCAATGGGCGCACCAAGGGATATTGATTTGGGAGGCATCCTGGTGGCTCCCTTTGTGCGATATCTGTTTCTCGCGTTGGTGATCCTGATCGCCGTTCGATTTGTTGTCGGTCGCCTCGGATTGAGATCAATGTTCGCGAATCCTCCACTTGCGGAGGCGGCCCTGTACATCTGCATCCTCGCGTCTCTCATAGCATTTTGGATCTGAGCGACTGCCGGGATGTTCTGGAATTGTTGCGAACTCAGGTTCGCCAAGATGCAACATATTGATCTTTAATACTAAATCCGTTCCGTGGGGCTGAGCAACATTAACCTTCCATAACGCTGATTAACGAGCCAAAAGGGGCTCCTTGCTGCACTCTCTCGCCGATCCGAAGCCTCGGATAGTTCGTCGAGAGGATGATTATGGAAGGACTTCAAACCGCCGCACCGGAATCTTCCTTTGCAGCCGACCAACAGTTCCACTTGGTTGCGAACAGCCTGGCCAAGCTGCTTGAAACCGCGACGCGAGAGCTCGCGCGAGATCGGGAGGCGGCCAAGGCGTCGCTGGTCACGGCATCGAACATCCTGCAAGCGGAGATCGAGCGCTGTTCGGGCGCTAACGGCTCCACAAGGGGCGGTCTGGCGGCTTGGCAGATCGCTCGCGTGCGAGCTTACGTTGACAGCAATTTACACCGCACCATTCACATCCGGGATCTCAGTGCGGTCGCGCGTCGGAGCCCGGCGCACTTCTCTCGGAAATTCAAACTGGCTGTTGGCGAGTCGCCACATGCCTACGTGGTGAGAAGGCGTCTGGAGAGAGCCTGCCACCTGATGATGACCAGTGCGGAACCACTGAGCGAAATAGCCTTGAGCGTTGGCTTTTCGGATCAAGCACATCTATGCAGGCTCTTCAGACAGGCCTTTGGTCAAAGTCCGGCCAGTTGGCGACGCGAGCGTGGAATCCCTGGCGAGGTCACCTCGAGAACCGGCATGGACGAGAATATTCCATGAGCGATCAGCGCGGCAAAGTCCTGAGCTTCGGCCCTTTCGAACTGTCGATTGGAAACAGACTTCTGACAAATGGCGCAAAGGTCGTACCGCTCGGCGCGCGCGCCATGGATCTCCTCATTGTCCTGGTGGAGCAAGCAAACAAGGTCATCGGCAGGAGAACCTTGATCGAGCGCGTTTGGCCAAAGAGAGGGGCCGAACAAGTCAGCCTGCGCGTCCACATCTCAGCGCTACGGAAAGCTCTCGATCAGAGTGACCCTGGCAGGCGATATATCGCGAACGTGCCCGGGCGGGGGTACAGCTTCGTCGCACCGGTAACGTCGCTGTCCTCGCCAACGTCGGGAGATCTCGAACCATCCTCGAGGTCTCGACTGCCTGCGCGCTTGATGCGGATGCTCGGACGAAGAGACGCCCTGGCCACGATCCAGATGAAGCTGGCCGAGCAGAAGTTTGTGACGATTGTCGGGCCTGGCGGCATCGGCAAGACCACGATAGCGGTCGCAGTGGCCCATGAGATGAGCGCCATTTTCAACGGCCAGATTCGTTTCGTCGATCTGAGTGCTCTCGGCGGCGCTTCGCTCGTCGCTCCGGCCATGGCCGCAGCACTCGGTGTGTCGGTACAAACAAATAATGTCGTACCAGCCTTGATCGATCGTTTGCAGGAAAGGCCAACGCTCATCATTCTCGACTGTTGCGAACACCTTATCGATGGGGCGTCTGCCGTCGCAGAAGAACTGATCCGCCGTGTCCCGACATTGCATTTGCTCGCGACCAGCCGGGAGGCGATGCGTGTTGAAGGTGAACATGTCTATGAACTCTGCGCGCTCGCATGCCCTCCGGAAGATAGCAGCTTGTCGGCACACGACGTCCTGCAATATCCCGCTGTCCAACTGCTGGTCGACCGCGTTCGGGCCGTGCAAGGCGACTTCGAACTGGTCGATGCGGATGCGCCGATTGCCGCGGGAATCTGCCGGCGGCTTGATGGAATTCCATTGGCAATCGAACTCGCAGCCGGCAGGGTTCACATATTTGGCCTCAGCAAGACCGCGAGCTTGCTCGACGACCGACTAAACCTGTCATGGGCGGGGCGTAGAACGGCCCTGCCGAAGCACCAGACCTTAAACGCCGCGCTGGAGTGGAGTTATGACCTGCTTGGTGAGGCAGAGAAACGCGTACTGAGCCGGCTCAGTGTTTTTGCTGGCGGATTCACGTTCGAAGCGGCGGTCGCCGTTGTCGCTGACGAGACGATAGATGAAGCAAAGGTCTCGGATTGCCTTTGGGAGCTTCGTTCGAAATCGATGATTGCCGTTCGGGGACAGGAGGGGCGGCTGGGTTTACTCGACACCACTCTTGCCTTTGCTTCACGACGACTTGCCAAGAGCGATGAAGAGAACCACTGCCGCCGGCGTCACGCCCAGTACTTCTGCGACTTGTTCAAACAAGGCGCTTCAATGGATATGCCTGAAAGGCTCAGGGCGCTTGGGGTCGAGGTCGACAATCTCAGAGCCGCTCTGAACTGGGCTTTCTCGGTCGAGGGTGATGCGAAAATTGGCGTTGAACTTGCAGCCGCCTCGGCAAGCACCTGGATGGCAATGGCCCTGCTTACCGAATGCCGGGAGTGGATGACGAAAGCCATCAGTCAACTCGACGATGCGAGTGCCGGCTCACGGGAAGAAATGATCATTCAGTCCGCACTCGCCAGTTGCATGATGTTCACGGATGGTATGACTGAAGAGTCGTACACGAGCTGGGCGAAAGCGCGCCTTCTTGCCGAGTGCCTCAACGACACCGAATGCCAGCTCGATTCTCTGCTTGTTCTCTGGGCTCACCAGATACGGCTTCCAAGTTATGCCGAGGCGACAGAATTGGCAGATCGATGTGGCGATGTCGCTGAGGCGAGCGGTAATCGCGGCGCGATCGCAATGGCCAATTACATGCGCGGCGTGACCTACCACCACACTGGGCGAATATTGCAGGCCGAAGCCCATTTCGAATTATCCCTGCATCGCGATGATGAGGCGTCCCGACAATCTCTCATCAAGCGGTTTGGCTACGATCGGAAAGCCGACGCCTTGGCTGTATTGGCCAACCTGGCCTGGCTCCGGGGCTGTCCTGATCAGGCGCGGCGCCTCAACCTGACGTCGATCGCTGAGGCACGCCAACTCGATCACGCGGTACCGCTCTGCGTGGCGCTCGCCTGGGCAAGCTTCAACACGTACCTGACAAGTCCGGACGATCTCGAGACTGAAGCGCTCGCCAACGAACTTGTCGACCACGCCGCAAAATACGCTGTGGAGAGCTATCACGGCTTTGGCCTCAGCT
>Ga0193725_1000266_pt1 | contig 16349 bp, 22 predicted proteins | sample H2a2metaG_FD_143058 | JGI IMG/M metagenome (GOLD analysis project Ga0193725, IMG submission 143058) | Soil microbial communities from a riparian zone of the East river system, Colorado, United States - H2a2 | ecosystem: Environmental > Terrestrial > Soil > Riparian zone | place: USA: East River... | reverse complement strand
ATGTCTGTCCCTGCCTCGAGCTCCTGCAGCGTTTCCGGCGTGATGGTCGCGTTCCCGGCAACGTTTGCTTGCACCAGCGAGGGGTTACCGCCAATCGTGTTCCCGGCGTTCAGTACCACATCTCGGTCCCCGTAGCGCGGCCGGTTACCGGTGCGCGCCCACCCACCCCGGAGCTTGACTTCGTTCAACGCAGTGCCGAGGTCTGTGAAGCGATAGGAGCCCGAGACGCGGGGGTAGAGATTCCGCTTGGTCCGGCCGCCGTTGGCGCTGGAGCGGTCGGCCCGCACGCCGGCGATGAGCGTCAGCTTCTGATCGAGCACCTGCACCTGTTCCGTGGCGAAGAACGCGTCGTCACGGAAGTCGCCGAGCACGTTGTCCGAGCCCTCGAGGATGGTGCCGCTGTTCGTTGTTTCGACACCGGGGAGCAAACCACGCGCGCGTGTCCGCACCACGCGCGAATACTGCGTCTCGAAATCGAACCCGGCGTTCGTCGTGAACGACATGGAGCTCGACGGTTGATACGCCCACGTGCCGGCGAACTGCAGGTTGTAGTTGAAGATGTTTCCCTCGGTCCGCACCGTGCGGCCCGACTGGCCGTCTGTCGCGACCGGCGACTCATACTGGAGGAAGGACGGCGAGAAGACGTCACCCGTGATTTGCGCGCGGTCGAATCCGCCCGTGACATTCACCGACACCTGCTGCTGGTCGGAGGTGAGCGCGGACCAGGTGGCGCCGATGTTGCCGATCTGACGGAACGTCAGCTCGTTGATCCGGAGGTACTTGAACGTCTCGAAGGGATTCGACACCGCCGACCCGCCGCCATTGAATGGATTCCGCACGTAGGTCCCCGCGGCGTCCGTCGAGTCGAGGTTGATGACGCCAGGCGTGTATGCGAAGCAGTAAATCGGCGACGTGCACGTATTGTCGTTGTTCGACAGACCGCGGTTGTTGCTGTTGCGGGTGACGTTCAGTCCGACGTTGAGCTTGACCTTGCCGGCGGCGAGGGACTGATCGATGTTGGTCCGGAGCGCATACAGGCGCGCTCCCGTATTAATCGCTGTCCCTTCCTCGTTTTTCCCTGTCAAGTTCACGTAGTACTGCGTGTTCGGACTGCCGCCGTTGAAGCTGCCGCTGAGCTCGTAATTCGGCGCGCCGTTATTGTACAGCTCGCTCTGATAGTCGTGCGTGAAAGGAATCGTGCCACTCGGGTACAGCTGCGCGAGCACCGCGCTGTCGGCGGCTCCCGATCCGTTGCCGTACGGCAGGGTGCGGACTTGCGCGACGCTCGTGAACTCACGCGTCCCGAGCAACCGATACGCCACGCTCCGCCCCAGGCGGCTCGTGAGGTTGAATTGCGAGGCGCCGCTTGCCGTTCCACGTTTCGTCTTGATAACGATCACGCCGTTGGTAGCCCGCGAGCCGTACATCGCCGTGGCGGTGGCGGATTTGAGAACCTCGACCGATTCGATCTCTTGCGGATTCAAGTCGGCGAGCCGGTTGACCAGCGCGTCCTGGCTGCCGCCGATGCCCGCCGCGGTTCCTCTTGCGCCCGCGCCCGTAACGGAGTTGGCGCCGTCGGAGATGGCATCGTTGGAAATGATGACGCCATCGACGACGAAGATGGGCTGGCCCTGCCCCAGGATCGATGTGATCCCGCGGATCTGAATCTGGCCGCCGCCACCGGGAGCGCCGCTGTTCATCGAAATCATGGCGCCCGGCACTTTGCCTTGCAGCGCCTGCTCCAGCGACGCGGAGGGCGCATTGTTAATCTCGGCGCTGTTGACCTGCACGACCGGGGTCGTCGCGTTGCGGCGCTCGAGTGTGGTCGACTGACCCGTGACCACGACGGCATCGAGCTTGAACGGATCCTCGTTGAGCGCGACGGCGACGGTGGATGTGGTCGAAGGGACAGGGACGACCTTCCGCGCGAAGCCGATCGCGCGGACCAACAGCCGCACGTCCCCAGGTCCGACGGCGATGCGGAACGAACCGTCCGCACCGGACTGCGCGACACCGCGCCCGTTTTCCTCGACGATCGTCGCGCCGGCCACCGGCGCGTCACCTAACGCGCGGGCGACCCGACCCGTGATCTCCCGGCTTTGCGCGGCGGCGACCGCCGGCAACAGGCCGAGAACTAGGAGTGCTGATGCGAACGTGAAAGCTCGTCTCATGCCTTGCCTGCCTTTCTTGGATGGATACTTACGGACGGTCCATCGGACGGTCCATCAGACGGGAGAATATGCTTGCCGTTTCCGGACCCCACAACCACGTCCATTTCAGTGGGACGGCCTGTTTTTTGGCACGCCACGCTTGGTCCAGACCAGGATGACGCCGCACGTGGCCGAGCGCCGCTGGTACTGCGGCGGCGCGCTGATCAGGTTCGAGTACACCTCGATGGCCAAAACCTCCGACGGGACGATTGGCACGGTCGCGGTTTGAAGCGGCGGGAGCGGGAAATAGACCCCGTCGACAAAATATGCCGGGGGGCAATAATTGGCGGCGGAGGGGTTCAGGATCTGTCCCTCGCCACGCCCCACTTCGACCATGTAGCCGGTCCCGTTGGGTCGAACGCGGATGCCCGGCACCATCCGGAAAATCTCCTCGAACCGTGTAGCCCCACTTCGGTGGATCTCGGTCGTGTCGAGAAAATGGCCCGTTGAGTTCTTACGGCGCTGCTCGAATCCCACAATCGAGAGATAGGGCTGGTACTCTCCGACAACGGTCACGGGATCGAGGACCGTGACGGAATCTCCCAGAATGATGTCCGTTTGCTGGGTCGAAGCGGTCCGAATGGTGGTTTGCGCACGGCCGGTCATGTATCCGACCGCCCGCGCCTCGACAATCCCCGAGCCCACCGCGACTCCGGGGAGCGAGAAGCGGCCGAACTCATCGGCCTGAGCGCTGAGATCCGTCCCCACCGCGGTCACCGTCGCGCCCGGGACCAGGGAGCCGTTTCTGTTCCGCACGACGCCCTTCACGATCCCGGTGACTCCACCGACGGCGAGTTGCAGATCGGCGCGCGCGAATGCACGCCCGGCGAGATCGACGACGAGCATCCCCGCTGATCCCCGCTCCGTCCGCCCGCGGACCACCAGCGCCACATCCGTCGGCAGACCGCACAGCAACACGTGACCCGATGCGTCGGACCGCGCTTCGACCGCACGCGGCGCGCTGCGCACCGAGCGCTCGGCGATGTCGTACGTGGTCCAATGCGCGGTGATGATGACGGCCGGCAGCGGCTGCGCGTCGACCGCATTGCGCACGACACCGAGAATCACGCCCGTGCGCCGCAGCGGATCCTGCGGGCAGAGCAGATGATGCGCTTGGGCGGGACTGGGCGTCGCGAGCGCGACGTTCGTGCTTTCGCCGGAGCCGACATCGACGGTGACAGGTGGAAGCGAGATCCCGGCGGAGTCGAGAATCGGATGATAGAAGGTGAGGACGTAGCGGCCGGGCGACAGCGCGTCGAGCGTGAAACGCCCGCCCGCGTCACTGCGCGCCATGCGATTGGTGCTCTCGATCCAGACCTCGGCGCCTTCCAGCGGCGCACGTGTGATGAGGCTGTCGTAGACCACGCCGCGCAGGACACCGGACGGAGCCGGGGGCGGGCTTTGCGCCCGAACCGGCGCAGCCAACAGCAAACCGAGACCGCCGAGGAGGATGAACCGCATCGTTCCGATCAATCCTACCGTTCGGGACACGGCCCGCAAGCTGCGGGAACGTCAGACGTCAGGGGGTTGACCTAACTGTAACAATACGTTTAGTTTCGCGGGCTTCGGAGGACTTTTTTCGAGATTCTTTGCGAGGGGTATTTGCCGACCATCAACCAGCTCGTCCGGCACGGCCGCCGCGACGTGGAGAAGAAAGAAAAGGCGCCGCACCTGCGTGGCAACCCGCAAAAGCGGGGTGTGTGCACGCGCGTGTACACCACGACGCCGAAGAAACCAAACTCCGCGCTGCGCAAAGTCGCCCGTGTTCGTTTGACGAATGGCTTCGAAGTGACGGCGTACATCCCCGGTGAAGGGCATAATTTACAAGAACACTCCATCGTCATGATTCGCGGTGGCCGTGTGAAGGATTTGCCGGGCGTCCGCTATCACATTATCCGCGGCACGCTGGACGCCGCGGGCGTGAATGAGCGCAAGCAGTCGCGCTCGAAGTATGGTGCCAAGCGTCCCAAGGAGGCCGGGAAGTGAGCCGTCGCAAGTCCTCGATCAAGCGGCCGGTGCCTCCCGATCCGCGCTACGACAGCCAGACGGTTTCGAAGTTTTTGAACAACCTGATGGTGTGCGGCAAGAAGTCGTTGTCCGAGCGAATCTTCTATCAGGCGATGGACATGATCGAGCAGCGCACGGGGCAACCCGGCGTGAACGTGTTCAAGCAGGCGCTCTCGAACGTGAAGCCGGCGCTGGAAGTGAAGTCGCGCCGGGTCGGCGGCGCGACGTATCAGGTGCCGGTGGAAGTGCGGCCCGAGCGGCGCACCGCGCTGGGAATGCGCTGGATCATCCAGTACAGCCGCGCGCGCAAAGAGAAGACGATGGCCGAACGCCTCGCCGCCGAGCTGATCCTGGCGTCGAAGGGCGAAGGCGAGACTATAAAGAAGAAGGAAGACACGCACCGGATGGCGGAAGCCAACCGGGCATTTGCTCACTATCGCTGGTAATGGGTAGCGAGCCCCGCGGCCATGCCGCGGGGACACCCTAAACAAACAATCTCAGGGACCCTGATCTAAGGGTCCTGCATCGAAGGCCCCGATGGGGGCCCGATGACAGCGGAGCGAGACCGGCCCATTCGTGGGCGTCCTGGTCGCCCCGCGTTTTTGCTGCATAAACGACGTAGGGGCGCAGCATGCTGCGCCCAACAAATAGGACGAAATGCCTAGACTGACGCCGCTCGACAAGATTCGGAATATCGGCATCATGGCCCACATCGATGCCGGGAAAACGACTACGACCGAGCGTATCCTCTATTACACGGGCCGCACCTACAAGCTGGGTGAAGTGCACGAAGGTACGGCCACGATGGACTGGATGGAGCAGGAGCAGGAGCGCGGCATCACGATTACCTCGGCCGCAACGACGGCCTTCTGGACCCGCCTGAATCAGCAGTACCGCATCAACATCATCGACACCCCGGGACACGTGGACTTCACCGTCGAAGTGGAGCGCTCGCTCCGCGTCCTCGACGGTGCCGTGACCGTGCTGGATGCCGTCGGCGGTGTCGAGCCGCAGACCGAGACGGTGTGGCGCCAGGCGGACCGCTACGGCGTGCCGCGGATCATCTTCGTCAACAAGATGGACCGCGTCGGCGCCGATTTCGACATGTGCCTCAAGATGGTCCGCGAGCGGCTCGGCACGAAGGCGGTGCCGATCCAGCTGCCGCTCGGCTCAGGCGAGCTGTTTACGGGACTCATCGATCTGGTGCGCGAAATCGAGATCGTCTACGACGACGAGACGATGGGCAAGAAGTACGTCGAGGGTCCGGTGCCCGAGGCGATGAAAGAGCAAGTCGCAAAGCTGCGACACGAAATGATCGAGGCCTGTGTCGAGTCCGACGACGCCATCCTGCACAAGTATCTCGAAGACCACAAGCTGACCGAAGAAGAGATCCGCACCGTCATTCGGAAGGCCACTATCACCGGCCACGTCGTCCCCGTCATCTGCGGCGCCGCATTCAAGAACAAAGGTGTTCAGGCGCTGCTCGATGCTGTGGTGGACTACTTGCCGGCACCGACGGACATCCCGCCGATCAAGGGCCATCTGCCGCACCACGACGCGACGCACGCCGAGCGCCCGGCCACCGATGACGCGCCGTTCGCGGCCCTCGCGTTCAAGATCATGACCGATCCGTACGTCGGAAAGCTGACGTTCTTCCGCGTGTACAGTGGGGTCCTCGCCGCCGGCTCGTACGTCTACAACAGCAGCAAGGACCGCAGGGAGCGCATCGGCCGCTTGCTGCAGATGCACGCCAACAAGCGCGAGGAGATCGAGGACGTGCGCGCGGGCGACATCGCCGCCGCGATCGGGCTGAAGGAAACGCGCACCGGCGATACGCTGTGCGACGAAGCGCATCCGATCATTCTCGAGGCGATGCGCTTCCCGAACCCCGTCATCTCGGTCGCCATCGAGCCGAAGACCAAGGCCGACCAGGACAAGCTCGGCATCGCGCTGGCGAAGCTGTCCGAGGAAGATCCGACGTTCCGGGTGCACTCCGACCCGGAAACGAACCAGACGATCATCAGCGGCATGGGCGAGCTGCACCTGGAGATCATCGTCGAGCGCATGCGGCGCGAGTTCAAGGTGGACGCCAACGTGGGCCGGCCGCAGGTGGCCTACCGCGAGACGGTGCGCAAGCGCGTCGAGTACATCGAGGGCAAGTTCATCCGCCAGACGGGCGGCCGCGGCCAGTACGGCCATGTGGTGATCCACATGGCGCCGGGCGAGCCCGGCACCGGATTCGTATTCGAGGACAACGTCGTCGGTGGCTCGATCCCCAAGGAGTACATCGGGCCGGTGGAGCAGGGCGTGAAGGAAGCGCTCGAGAACGGCGTGTTGGCCGGCTACCCGATGGTGGACGTGATTGTCGAGCTGGTGGACGGCTCCTTCCACGACGTCGACTCGAGCGAAATGGCGTTCAAGATCGCCGGCTCGATGGCGGTGAAGGAAGCCGCGCGCCAGGCGCATCCGATCCTGCTCGAGCCGATCATGGACGTCGAAGTCGTGACGCCGTCGGACTACATGGGCGACGTGATCGGCGATCTCTCGGCGCGGCGCGGCAAGATCGGCGGGATGACGCAGCGCGCCGATGCGCATATCGTCGCGGCCAGCGTGCCGCTCTCGGAGATGTTCGGGTACTCGACGACGCTGCGGTCCATGAGCCAGGGCCGCGCGATTTACTCGATGGAGTTCAGTCACTATCAGGAAGTGCCCAAAGCGAAGGCCGAAGAAATCGTTTCGAAAGTGAAAGGCTAAGCAATGGCAAAGGCAAAATTCGAGCGCAACAAGCCCCACGTGAACGTCGGCACGATCGGCCACGTGGACCACGGCAAGACGACGTTGACCGCGGCGTTGACCAAGGTCTCGGCGGACAAGGGGCTGGGCACGTACGTCTCGTACGACCAGGTCGCCAAAGCCTCCGAATCGCAGGGCCGCCGCGACGCGACCAAGATTCTGACGATCGCGACGAGTCACGTCGAGTACTCGACGACCGAGCGTCACTACGCCCACGTCGACTGCCCGGGCCACGCCGACTACGTGAAGAACATGATCACCGGCGCCGCGCAGATGGACGGCGCGATTCTCGTGGTGTCGGCCGTGGACGGTCCGATGCCGCAGACCCGCGAGCACATCCTGCTCGCCCGGCAGGTGAACGTGCCGGCGATCGTCGTCTTCCTTAACAAGTGCGATCTCGTGGACGACGCCGAGCTGCTGGACCTGGTCGAGCTGGAAGTGCGGGAGCTGCTCAGCAAGTACCAGTACCCCGGCGACGACATCCCGGTGATTCGCGGCGCCGCGCTCAAGGCGATCGAAGGCGACAAGCAGTGGGTGGCCAAAGTCGAGGAGCTGCTGGCGGCGCTCGACAAGAGCATCCCGGTGCCGAAGCGCGAAGTCGACAAGCCGTTCCAGATGCCGGTCGAAGACGTCTTCTCGATCACCGGTCGCGGCACCGTTGCGACCGGGCGTATCGACAAGGGCAAGATCAAGGTGGGCGACGAGGTCGAAATGGTGGGCTTCGGGACCGACAAGAAGACGATCGTGACGGGCGTCGAGATGTTCCGCAAGCTGCTGGACGACGGCCAGGCCGGCGACAACGTCGGGCTGCTGCTGCGCGGCGTCGAGAAGGACCAGATCGAGCGCGGGATGGTGCTGGCAAAGCCGGGCTCGATCAAGCCGCACACGCAGTTCGAGTCGGAAGTCTACGTGCTCACCAAGGAAGAGGGCGGGCGGCACACGCCGTTCTTCAAGGGCTACCGGCCGCAGTTCTATTTCCGCACGACGGACGTGACGGGAAATGTCGAGTTGCCGGCGGGCGTGGAGATGGTGATGCCGGGCGACAACACGAAGATGGCGATCGAGCTGATTACACCGATCGCGATGGAAGAGCAGCTGCGGTTTGCGATCCGAGAGGGTGGACGCACCGTCGGCGCGGGCGTCGTTACCAAAATCCTGAAGTAACGAGGAATCAATGGCGAGCAAGATCCGCATCCGGCTCAAAGCATTCGATCACGCGTTGATCGATCAGGCTGCTGCCGACATCGTGCGCACCGCCGAGAAGACCGGCGCGCAAGTCTCGGGTCCGATCCCGCTGCCCACAAAACGGCAGCTGTGGACGGTGCTGCGCAGCCCGCACATCGACAAGAAGAGCCGCGAGCAGTTCGAGCTCAAGACGCACAAGCGGCTGATCGATATTCTCGATTCGCGCTCGCAGACGGTGGACGCGCTGACGAAGCTCGATCTGCCGGCCGGCGTGGACGTCGAAATCAAAGTCGAGTAGGGCCATGAACGGACTGATTGGTCGTAAGCTCGGAATGACGCGAATCTTCAACGCCGAAGGCACGCACGTGCCCGTCACGGTGATCGAGGCGGGTCCGTGCCCCGTGGTCGCCGTGCTCGATGGTCGTGTGGAGCTCGGCTTCGGCGCGAAGAAACCCAAGAACGCCCCCAAGGCGCTGGCGGGGCACGTGAAGAAGGCCGGCGTCGAGACGACGCCGCGCATCATTCGGCGCTTCGACGTCACCGGTGAGGCGCCGGCTGCCGGCACCGCGGTCACCGTGGCGATCTTCGCCGAAGGCGATCGGGTGAAGGTGCGCGGCGTGTCGAAGGGGCGCGGCTTTCAGGGCGTCGTACACCGTCATCACTTCCACGGCGGTCCCGAGACGCACGGCAACACGCGCCACCGCAAACCGGGATCGATCGCTCCGGGCACCGACCCGTCGCGGATCATCAAGGGCAAGCGGATGCCGGGGCATATGGGCGCGCGCAACTTCACCGAGATCGGCCTGCGCGTCGTGAAGATCGACGCCGAGCGCAATCTCTTGTTCGTGCGCGGCTCGGTGCCGGGTCCGATGAACGGCCTGGTCACCGTCCGCAAGCAGGGAGGTCCGAGCCGCCATGATTGAGGCTCCGCACTACTCCTCGGCGGGCGCCAGCAAGAAGGCGGTCCCCCTGCCGGAAGCGCTGTTCGACGGCACGGTGAACGAGGCCCTGCTGCACCGCGCGGTCATCACGTTCCTGTCCAACCAGCGGCAGGGCACGAGCAACACGTTGACCCGCAGCGAGGTCTCGGGCGGCAATCAAAAGCCGTGGCGGCAGAAAGGCACCGGGCGCGCCAGACAGGGTTCGACCCGCGCCCCGCATTGGCGGCACGGCGGCATCGCGCATGGGCCACATCCGCGCAGCTACCGGCTCGGGATTCCCAAGAAGATGCGCCAGCTGGCCAAGAAGTCGGCGCTCAACGCGCGCGCGCGCGAGGGTGCGCTGGCGATCGTGGACGCCCTCGAATACGAAAAACCGAAGACCAAAGACCTCGTGGCGTTGCTCAAGAAACTCGACGCAAGCGGCAAGAAGGTCCTGGTCCTCACGGCCAGTGATGCGCCCAACGTCTACCTGTCGGGCCGCAACATCCCCGACGTGCACGTGATGCGCTTTGCCGACGCGACGGCCTACGAGATCCTCTGGGCCCAGGCGGTGGTGGTGGAGATCGGCGCGCTCGACCCTGGCGAGGGCCCGGTGAAGCAGGCGACGAAGGAGGCGAGCGATGCCTGAGCTGCACGACCTTATCGTTCGCCCGGTGGTCACGGAGAAGTCGTCCGCGGCCTACGGCGCGCGCAAGGAGTACGCGTTCCGCGTGCACCTCGAAGCGACCAAGCCGCAGATCAAGGCGGCCATCGAAACGTTGTTCAAGGTGTCGGTCACCGACGTCCGCACCATGATCATGCGGGCCAAGCGGCGCACGTACGGCCGCTACCAGGGCCGCCGGCCGTCCTGGAAAAAAGCGATCGTCACCCTCAAAGAGGGCGACGCTATCGAGGTATTCGAGGGCTAAATGGGAATCCGACAGTTTCGGCCGATGACGCCGGCCACTCGGTTTCGCTCGGTCTCCGACTTCTCCGAAATCACCAAGACGGAGCCGGAGAAAACACTGCTCGAGCCGCTGCGGCGGACGGGTGGGCGCAACAACAAGGGCCACATCACGAGCCGGTATATGAGCGGCGGGCACAAGCGGCAGTACCGGCGCATCGATTTCCGGCGCGACAAGTTCGCCATTCCGGCGAGGGTCGCGAGCATCGAGTACGACCCGAACCGGACGGCGCGCATCGCGCTGCTGCATTACTCGGACGGGGAGAAGCGCTACATCCTGGCGCCGAAAGGCTTGAACGTCGGCGACACGGTGGTCTCGGGGCCCGGTTCGGACATTCGCACCGGCAACGCAATGCCGCTGTTCGAGATCCCCTTGGGTACCGCGGTGCACAACATCGAGCTGAAGATCGGCAAGGGCGGCCAGATGTGCCGCGGCGCGGGGACCAGCGCGCAGGTGGTCGCGAAAGAGGGCAACTACGTCACGCTGCGCCTCCGCTCGACGGAGATGCGGATGGTGCGGGGCGAGTGCCTCGCCACGATCGGCGAAGTCGGCAACGCCGAGCACGAGCTGCTGTCGATCGGCAAGGCGGGGAAGTCGCGCTGGCTGGGCCGGAGCCCCCGCGTCCGCGGCGTGGCGATGAACCCGGTCGATCACCCGCTAGGCGGCGGCGAAGGCAAGAGCTCGGGTGGCCGGCCTCCCACGAACCCATGGGGCAAGGTCGAAGGCAAGAAGACACGTCATAAAAAGAAGCATTCGACGAAACTCATCGTGCGCGGCCGCAAGCGCGGAAGGGCGACGACGTAATGGGACGCAGCGTCAAGAAGGGCCCGTATGTCGAAGAGTCACTGATGGTGAAGATCCGGGTCCTGAACGAGCGGAACGAGAAGAAGGTGTTCAAGACCTGGTCGCGGCGCAGCACGATCACGCCCGACTTCATAGGGCACACCCTCGCGGTGCACAACGGGAACAAGTTCATCCCGGTCTACATCACCGAGAACATGGTGGGTCACAAGCTGGGCGAGTTCGCCGCGACGCGGTTGTTCCGCGGCCACGGCGCCAAGGGCTCGGCGGCGGAGCGTGAGGCCGAGGCGGCCACCGCTGAGGCTGGTGCCGCGGGCGGCGCCGAGAAGAAGAAGGAGTAGGCGATGGAAGCTCGAGCGATTCAACGGGGGGTGCGGCAGTCGGCGCGCAAGATGCGCCTCGTGATCGATTTGATCCGCGGCCAGGCCGTCCCGGAAGCCGACGCCATCCTGCGCTTTTCCAAGAAGCGGGCGGCGCGGCAGATCCATAAGGTCTTGAAGTCCGCGGTCGCGAACGCGCAGCAGGCGGCGCAGCGCGACAACGCGCCGTTCGATGCGGACGGCCTGCGCGTCACCTATGCCGTGGTGAACGAAGGCCAGACGCTGAAGCGGTTCACGGCGGCGGCCATGGGCCGTGGCACGCCGATCCTGAAGCGCACGAGCCACGTGGAGATCCGTGTGGCCGGCGTGGCAGCGCCGGCCGCGCCCGCACCGAAAGCGGAAGCGAAGGAAGAGAAGAAGCCGCGCGCAAAAAAGGCGCCGGCGAAGAAAGCCAAGAAGAAGACGCCGGCCAAGAAAAAGAAAGCGAGCAAGTAAGTGGGACAGAAAACACATCCGTACGGCTTCCGGCTGGGCATCGTCAAGCAGTGGCGCTCGCGCTACTTCGCGCGCCACAACTTCCCGGAGCTGCTCAAGGAAGATGAGCTGATCCGGAAGTATCTGAAGACCCGCCTCAGCCACGCCGCCATCGCCGACGTGCACATCGAGCGGAAGCCGGGCAAAGTGACGGTCACGGTGCACACCGGCAGGCCCGGTGTCGTGATCGGCAAGCGCGGCGCGGAAGTCGACAAGCTGCGCGACGAGCTGGCGCAGCTGACGGGGAAGGAAGTCGGCATCAACGTCGAGGAGATCAAACGTCCCGAGCTGGACGCGCAGCTGGTGGGTGACAGCGTCGCGCATCAGCTGACGCAGCGCATTTCGTTCCGCCGCGCCATGAAGCGCGCGGTACAGAGCGCGATGCGGATGGGCGCGCAGGGGATCAAGATCAAGACGGCGGGCCGGCTGGGCGGCGCCGAAATCGCGCGCACCGAGGGCTATCACGAGGGCCGGGTGCCGCTGCATACGCTGCGCGCCGACATCGATTACGCGACCTCGACCGCCAAGACGACGTTCGGCACGATCGGCGTGAAGGTCTGGATCTTCAAGGGCGAGCGGACCGAGGATCTCCACGGCCGCACCTATTCCACGGGCGTCTAGACCATGCTGGCACCCAAGCGCGTCAAGTTTCGCAAGCGGTTCAAGGGCCGCACGTCGGGGATGGCCACACGCGGCAACACCGTCGCGTTCGGGCACTACGGCCTCATGTCGCTCGACCCCGGCTGGATTTCCAACCGCCAGATCGAGGCCGCGCGCGTCGCGCTCACGCGCGAGATGAAGCGCGGCGGCAAGGTGTGGATCCGGCTGTTCCCCGACAAGCCGATCACCAAGAAGCCCGCCGAGACCCGCATGGGCAAAGGCAAGGGCAATCCGGAGGGGTGGGTGGCGGTGGTGAAGCCGGGACGGATCATGTTCGAGCTCGAGGGCATCGAAGAGGCGTCGGCCCGCGCCGCCCTGGCGCTCGCGTCCGCCAAGCTGCCGGTGCGATCGAAGTTCGTGAAGCGGGAGGAGCGGTAGCATGCCGGCGAAACGGGAAAATCGGGCGGACGGACTGCGCGAGCTCAAGACCGACGAGTTGTCGCAGAAGCTGGCGGTGCTGACGGAGGAGAGCTTCCGGCTCGAATTCCGCCGCGCGACGGAGTCGCTCACGAATCCGCTGCAGCTGCGGACGATTCGGCGCGACATCGCACGGATCAAGACCATTTTGAAGGAAAGGGCGTCGGCATGACCGATCGCGGCCGCAGGAAAGTTCGTACGGGAACCGTCGTCAGCGACAAGATGACCAAGACAGTCACGGTCTCGATGGTGCGTCGCTTCGCCCACGCCTTCTACGGCAAGCAGATCACCCGGACCAAGACGGTCGCGGCACACGACGACCACGGCGCCAAGACGGGCGACACCGTGCGCATCGTGGAGACGCGGCCCTTGTCGAAACGGAAACGTTGGCGGGTTGTCGAGATTATCGAAAAGGCGAAATAGCCATGGTGCAGCAAGAAACGCAGGTAAAGATCGCGGACAACTCGGGCGCGCGCCGCGCGCTCGTCATCCGCGTGCTCGGCGGCTCCAAGCGACGCTATGCGGGGCTGGGCGACGTCGTGGTCGTGACGATCAAAGACGCCATCCCCACCGGCCAGGTGAAAAAGGGCGAGGTGGTCAGGGCGGTGATCGTGCGGACCGCCAAGGAGACCAAGCGCAAGGACGGCTCCTACATCCGCTTCGACGAGAACGCCGCGGTGCTGATCAACGACGAAGGCGAGCCGCGCGCCACCCGCATCTTCGGCCCGGTGGGCCGCGAGCTGCGCGAGAAAAAGTTCATGAAGATCGTGTCGCTGGCGCCGGAGGTCATCTGAGATGAAGCCGCTCGTCTACAAGAAGTCGCGGCGCGTGCGCGGCACCGAGCCCAAGCGCTACAAGATGCACATCGCGAAGGGCGACACGGTCCGCGTGATCAGCGGCGAGCATCGCGGCAAGGAAGGCCGCGTGCTGCACGTCTATCCGAAGAAGTACCGCGTCGTCGTCGAGGGCGTGAACGTCGTCAAGAAGCACAAGCGGGCGACGACGCCGCAGGGCGAGAGCGGCATCATCGAGTTTCCCGCGAGCGTGGCGGCATCCAACGTGATGCTGCTGGACCCCAAGTCGGGGGAGCCGACGCGTGTGCGCCGGCGCCTGGACAAGGAAGGCAAGCTGGAACGGATCGCGGTGAAATCGGGTCAACCGATTCCGCGCGTGAGGTGAGTATGGCGGACGAAAAAGAAAAACAAGAAAAGAAGCCCAAGCCGCCGCAGCAGCCGAAGCAGCCCAAGCAGGAGAAGAAGGGCAAGCCGGCAGCCGAGGCGGAGGCCCCGGCCCCGAGCCCCGAGCCCCCGGCAGAGCCTGCGCCGCGGGCCCGGCTGTGGGACTTCTACGAGCAGCAGGTGCGGGGCAAGCTGCAGCAGCAGTTTGCGTTCAGGAACCCGCATCAGATTCCGCGGCTCAAGAAGATCGTGCTCAACGTCGGCATGGGCGACGCGTCCAAGACCCCGAAAGGGTTGGAGGCGGCGGTCGCCGAGCTGGCGGCGATCACCGGCCAGCATCCGGTGGTGACGCGCGCCAAGAAGGCGATTGCGAGCTTCAACCTGCGCGAAGGGCAGCCGATTGGCTGTGCCGTGACGCTGCGCGGCGGCCGGATGTACGAGTTCCTCGATCGCTTCATTTCGATCGCAGTGCCGCGCATGCGCGACTTCCGTGGGCTGCCTACGAAAAGCTTCGACGGGCGCGGCAATTACTCGTTGGGTATCAAGGAGCAGATGATTTTCCCCGAGATCGACTACGACAAGGTCGAGCGCATTCATGGGATGGATATCACGTTCGTGACGAGTGCCGGGCGCGACGACACCGCGCTGGCCCTCCTGCGCGGGTTGGGCATGCCGTTCCGGGTGGAAACCCCGGCAGCGGCCTAGGAGACTTCATGGCGAAGAAGGCGTGGTTGGAGAGGGTGAAGCGCGGCCCGAAGTTCAAGGTGCGGGGCTACTACCGCTGCCAGCGTTGCGGCCGCAGCCGCGGCACGCTGCGCAAGTTCAAGTTGTGCCGCATCTGTTTCCGTGAGCTTGCGCTGCGCGGGGAAATTCCCGGCGTGCGCAAAGCCAGCTGGTAAAGGACACGAGATGAGCGTCAATGATCCCGTCGCCGATATGCTGACTCGGGTGCGCAACGCCTGCATGGCGGGCCACCGCCGGGTCGACATGCCGGTGTCGAAGCTGAAGGTCGCGATCGCCACGATTCTCCGTGACAACCATTACGTCCAGGACTTCAAGGTGTTGGACGATGGGCAGCACGGACTGCTGCGGCTCTACTTGAAGTATCACAACGACGCGCCGGTCATCCGCGAGCTCCATCGCGTGTCGTCGCCCGGGCTCCGGCGCTACGTCAAGGCGCGCGAGATCCCGCGCATCAAGAACGGCCTCGGCATGGCGATTCTGAGTACGCCGCAGGGACTCATGACCGACCGCGAAGCGCGCACCGCCCGGGTGGGCGGCGAAGTGCTCGCGGTGGTCTGGTAGGAGACGAACGATGTCACGGATCGGCAGAAAGCCCGTCGCGTTGCCCAAGGGCGTCACCGTGCAGATCGACGGGCACAAGGTCACGGTGAAGGGGCCGAAAGGCGAGATCAGCCGGACGCTGCACGAAGACATGCTGATCACGCTCGAGGACGGATCGGTCGTGGTGAAGCGTCCCTCCGACGAAGCGCAGCACAAGGCGCTGCACGGCCTCACGCGCACGCTCGTCGCGAACATGGTGGAGGGCGTCACCGAGGGGTTCGCCAAGTCGCTCGAGATCCAGGGCGTCGGCTACAAGGCCGAACCGAAGCCGTTCGGCGTGCAGCTCGTGGTGGGGTTCTCGCATCCCGTTCCCTACCATGCGCCACAGGGAATCAAGATTACGGTGACGAATAACGTCAACGTGAAGATCGAGGGCATCGACAAGGAACTCGTGGGTCAGGTGGCCGCGGAGCTGCGCAACGTCCGCCCCCCCGAACCCTACAAGGGCAAAGGCATCCGCTACGCGGGCGAGCAGGTCCGCCGCAAAGCGGGCAAGACTGCCCAGGCGGCGAAATAAGCCATGCGCTCCATTCGCAAGATCAAAACTTCGGCTGATCGCCGCTACCGCCGCCACCTCCGCGTCCGCAAGAAGGTCGCAGGTACGCCGGAGCGGCCGCGGCTCGTGGTGTTCCGCTCGTCGAAGCACATCTACGCCCAGCTCGTCGATGACGAGCGCGGCCTGACGCTCGCCGGCGCGACGGACACGTCCGAAGGCGTGCAGATCGAGGGCAAGGGCAAGGTGGCGCGGAGCTTTGCGGTCGGGAAGCTCATTGCCGCCAAGGCCAAAGAGAAAGGCATCGCCAAAGTCGTATTCGACCGCGGCGGCTATCAGTATCACGGGCGCGTGAAGGCTGTTGCCGACGGCGCCCGCAAGGGAGGACTGGAGTTCTAATGGAAGATCAAGAGCCAAAAAGCGAAGCGGCAGCGCCCACCAACGTCCCCGCGGCGGACGTTCCACCGGCAGCTGAGGCAGCGCCGGCGGTGGAACACCGGCCCTCGCGCGGCCCGCGCGGTC
>Ga0193725_1000265_pt1 | contig 16355 bp, 15 predicted proteins | sample H2a2metaG_FD_143058 | JGI IMG/M metagenome (GOLD analysis project Ga0193725, IMG submission 143058) | Soil microbial communities from a riparian zone of the East river system, Colorado, United States - H2a2 | ecosystem: Environmental > Terrestrial > Soil > Riparian zone | place: USA: East River... | reverse complement strand
GGGTGGCGCGATCGGTCAGCGTGTAGGCCTTGCGGTCGTCGGCGATGCCCAGCGTGGCCCCCATGCCCTGCCCCGACTCGATGTACCAGCCCCCCGCCGGTGTCACGCCGGCTTGCTTCCACAGGCCCTGCTCGAGCACGTGCGTGCCGGACTTGTCGCCGCGGGACACGAAGCGGGATCCGGCGCCGGCGATCTTCTTGAACGCGGCCAGCGCGCTCTTCTCGCCCTTGATCTTCGCGGGGTCGTCCTCCGGGCCGATGACCACGAAGTCGTTGTACATGACCAGCCGGCGTTTCGTCATCTTGCCGTCGGCAACGTACTTCTTCTCGAGCGACGGCGCATGCGCGAGCGTGACGCCGGCCTCGCCGCGCGCGGCCAGCGCGAGGGCCTGGCCGGTGCCCACCGAGATCGTCTTCACCGTGAATCCCGACTTGCGCTCGAACATCGGGACCAGCAGGTCGAGCAGTCCGGAATCCTGCGTGCTGGTCGTGGTGGAGAGGATGACCGTGGTCGGCGGCGCCTGGGCGCTCGCGGGGACAGCGAGGGCCAGGAGGGCCACGAGCACGAAGAGTAAGCGAGCCATCAACGCGCTCCTTCCGGCGGCGCCGGTCGCGGGGCGCCGCGTATCGGCTTCTCGTTATATAGGTCCCGTGAAACATAATCAAGCACGGCGTGGCCCGCGTTCGGAGAGGACGGCCGATGCTACAGTGTCATCCCGTGAAGCCCAAGCTGCGGGTGTGGGTCGTCTTCGGCAGCCGTCTCAAGTTCGGCGACGGGCGCGCCCGGCTGCTCGAGCTGATCGACGAGCGCGGCTCGCTCCGCCAGGCCGCGGCCGAGTTCGACATGTCGTATCGCAACGCCTGGGGCTATCTGCGAGAGCTGGAGCAGGCAGCCGGGTTCGAGCTGGTGGCCCGCTCGCCCAAGGGCACCCTGCGCAGCGGCATGCGGCTGACCCCGCGCGGCCGCGAGTTCTTGGCCTGCTACCGGAAGTTCCAGCGCAGCCTGGACGCCGCCGCCACCCGCCACTTCGACCGCGCGTTCAGCGGCAAGTCGTTCGCGCGCCGAGGGGCCACGCCTCTCAAGACCGGTCGAGCGTCGGCCCTGCCGGCGAGGAGCTCGGAATGACTGAACTACCGAAGCGCGAACTCGGAAAGACGGGGCTGCAGGTCACGATGCTCGGCTACGGTGCCATGGAGCTGCGCGGGGCGCCGCGGGCCCGTGACGTCACCGACGCCCAGGCGGAGACCATCCTGCATGCCGTGCTCGACGCCGGCATCAACTACATCGACACCTCGATCGACTACGGTTTGAGTGAGGAGCGAATCGGCCGCTACATCGGCGACCGACGCTCCGAGTACTATCTCGCGAGCAAGTGCGGCTGCCTGGTGGGAGCGCCTCCGGCCCCGCGCGGCGAGCGTAGCCCGCACGTCTTCACCCGCGACAACATCCTGGCCGGCGTGGAGCAAAGCCTGGCCCGCATGCGGACCGACCATCTCGACGTGCTGCAGTTCCACATCTCGCCGTCCCGACAGACCCTGGAGGAGCACGGCGCGCTGGAGACCGTCCTCGAGCTCAAGCGCGCCGGCACCGTCCGGTTCATCGGGATGTCCGGCACCGTGCCCAACCTCGCCGACCACATCGCCATGGGCGTGTTCGACGTGTTCCAGATCCCGTATTCTGCGGTCGAGCGTGAGCACGAAGCGCTCATCACGGCGGCGGCCAAGGCCGGCGCCGGCATCGTGGTCCGAGGCGGCGCGGCGAAGGGTGCGCCCACCGAGGGCAAGCAGGGCGGCGTGCAGTGGGAGCGCTGGCAGCGGGTCCAGCTCGACGACCTGCTCGACGGCATGACGCCCATGGAGTTCATCCTGCGTTTCACCTTCACCCATCCCGATCTGCACACGAACATCGTCGGGACGATCAATCCCGCCCATCTCCACCACAACGTAGCCGTGCTCCGGCAAGGCCCCTTGCCGGCCAACGTGTACGCCGAGGCCAAGCGTCGCTTCGACGCCGCCGGCTCGACCCCACGCGGCGTGTAGGCTGGGAGGGGAGGACGTTCGATGAGAAGGCGCTTGAACCGGTCGGCCCGCGGCTGGTCCGCGGGCGCCGGAATTCTTCTGTTCCTGTTCGTCGGGATCTTCGCGGAGCGCGCGACCGCGCAGGGGCGCGACGTGCTCGTGTTCGCGGCGGCGAGCCTCAAGAACGCGCTCGACGACGTCAACGCCGAGTACCAGCGGCAGACCGGGCGCAAGGTCACGGTGTCGTACGCGTCCAGCCCCACGCTAGCCAAGCAGATCGAAGCGGCCGCGCCCGCGGACGTCTTCATGTCAGCCGACCTCGACTGGATGGACTACCTGGCCCAGCGCCGCCTGATCAAGCCGGAAACGCGACGCAAGCTCCTCGCCAATCGCCTGGTGCTCGTTAGCCCCGGGAAGACCCCCGGGGAGACGCCTGGGGAAACGCGTTGGGGGGGGGAAACGTATCGGGGGGGTTTGGGGGGAGCCGTAGGGGCCCCCCAATCAAATAGTGTGAATAAGGCTCAGCCCGACGTCACGGTCAGTCACGGCTTCCCGCTCGCGAACCTGCTCGGGAGCGGTCGCCTCGCGATGGCGGACCCCGACTCGGTGCCGGCCGGGAAGTACGGCAAGGCCGCGCTCGAGCATCTCGGCGTGTGGGCGTCGGTGCGGACGCGGATCGCGCGGGCCGAGAACGTGAGGGCCGCGCTCGCGCTGGTGTCCCGCGGCGAGGCGCCGCTCGGCATCGTGTATCAGACCGACGCCGCCGCCGATCCCAAGGTGAAAGTCGTGGGCTTCTTCCCGGAGGACTCGCATCCGCCCATCACCTACCCGGTCGCCGCGGTGGCGGCGTCGACGGCTCCCACGACCGCTGCGTATCTGGAATTTCTCCGGTCTCCCGCGGCGAAGCCATATTTCGAGAAGCAGGGGTTCACGGTCCTCAAGTGATCCGGCCGTGCTGACGCTGAGTCCCGAAGAGACGACGGCCATCCGCCTGAGTCTTCGCGTGGCGCTGTGGGCCGTCGTGGCGAGTCTGCCCGTGGGCATCGCCGTCGCGGTGCTGCTGGCGCGCGGGCGGTTCTGGGGAAAGACCGCGCTCGAGGGGCTGGTCTATCTGCCGCTGGTGCTGCCGCCCGTCGTGACCGGCTACGTGCTGCTGCTCGTGTTCGGCCGCCGCGGTCTCCTCGGCGCGTTCCTCGCCGAGACCTTCGGGATCGTGTTCGCGTTCCGGTGGACCGGCGCCGCGCTCGCCTCGGCGGTGATGGGCTTTCCGCTGCTCGTGCGCGCCGTCCGCCTCTCGGTGGAGGCGGTGGACCGGAAGCTCGAGGCGGCGGCGGGCACGCTGGGCGCGGGCCCGGGCTGGGTGTTCTTGACCGTGACGCTGCCGTTGATCGCACCGGGCATCCTGGCCGGCGCCGTGCTCGCGTTCGCGCGGAGTCTCGGCGAGTTCGGCGCGACCATCACCTTCGTGTCCAACATTCCCGGCGAGACCCAGACGCTTCCCACCGCGCTGTACACGTTCACCCAGGTGCCGGGCGGTGATGCCGGCGCGCTCCGCCTGAGCCTGATCGCGGTGGCGATCTCCATGCTCGCCCTCGTGGCGGCCGAGGTGCTCGGGCGTCGCCTCGCCCGAAGGCTGGAGGGCGCGTGAGCCTCGACGTCGCGATCGTCCACCGCGTGGGCGCCTTCAGCCTGGACGCCGGGTTTCGCAGCGAAGGCGGATTGACGGCCCTGTTCGGCCCCTCGGGATCGGGCAAGACCACGGTCGTCAACGTCATCGCCGGACTCGTGCGCGCCGACCGCGCCCGCGTCGAAGTCGACGGCGACGTCCTCGTCGATACCAGCCGCCGGGTCTTCGTGCCGCCGCACCGCCGGCACCTGGGCTACGTCTTCCAGGAGCCCCGATTGTTCCCGCACCTCACCGTGCGCCAGAACCTGCTCTACGGCCGGTGGTTCCGGACGTCCGCCGAGCGACGGACGCCGTTCGATCAGGTCGTCGACGTGCTCGGCATCGCGCCGCTCCTGCACCGTCGGCCCGCGGGGTTGTCGGGAGGCGAGAAGCAACGCGTGGCCGTCGGCCGCGCGTGGCTGGCCAGTCCCCGCCTGCTGCTGATGGACGAGCCGTTCTCGTCGCTCGACGCCGCGCGGAAGGACGAGATCCTGCCCTACATCGAGCGCCTGCGAGATGAGAGCCGGATTCCCATCGTCTACGTGAGCCACGACATCGCGGAAGTCGCGCGCCTGGCCACGCAGGTCGTGCTCCTCGAGCACGGCCGGGTGTCGTCGGTGGGAACCGTCGACGACGTGCTGAGCCGGACCGACGCGCTGCCCGTCGACGCCCGCGACGACGCGGGCGCGATCGTGGAAGCGCGGGTGGCCGGTCACGACGACGTGGCGGCCCTGACCACGCTCGACTGCCGCGCCGGCGCGCTGCGGCTGCCGCGGATCGGCCTGCCCGTGGGCGCCACCGTGCGCGTGCGCATCCGTGCCCGCGACGTGCTGATCGCCGTGAGTCCTCCGGAAGGGCTCAGCGCCCGCAACGTGATGCCGGCCGTGGTGACCGAGGTCGGCTCGGGAGACTCGCCGGCGGTGGACGTGCGGCTCGACGCGCACGGCGACACGCTCATCGCCCGCGTCACCCGCCACAGCGTCCTCGCCCTCGGCATCAAGCCCGGACGGCGCGTGTTCGCGGTCATCAAGGCCGTGGCTTTCGATCAGCCGACGCGGCGGCCCGGGGCGAGCGCCCCGGCGCGCGCCACCGACGGCATCGTGGAGGTGTGACCCGCCGTCATGCGAAACTGTGACGATGACGATCAGACGTAGCCGACTCGCCGCCCTGGTCACGCTCCTCGCCGTCTTCTCCGCCGGCGTCGCCTTCGGCGGCCCCGAAGGCGGCAAGGTCAGCTCGAGGCTGACCGCGCTGTACGAAGAACACGCGATTTACCAGGCCGCGTCTCAGGACGCGTCGAAGAGGGCCGCCTTCCGATCGCGCGACCGGCGCGCCCGCGTGGTCTCGGGCGATCGCGTCGTGGTGGACGCGACGGCCGACGGTGACGCGCGCGCGCTCGAGGCCGAGCTCGTGGGGCTGGGCATGCGCCACACCGCGGTGTTCGGGCGCATCGTGTCCGGCGAGCTGCCCATCGCCGCCGTTCCCGCGCTGGCGAACGTGGCGGGACTGCGCGTGATCCGGCCGTCCTACGCCATGCGCCGCGTCGGATCGGTGACCAGCCAGGGCGACCACGCGACGAACGCCGACGCCGCGCGCTCCGCCTACGGCGTCACCGGCGCCGGCGTGCAGGTCGGCGTGCTGTCGGACAGCTTCAACTGCCTGTCCGGCGCCGCGGGCGGCGTGACCTCGGGCGATCTCCTGACCGTCACGGTCCTCCAGGAAGTCCTGAATTGCGGAGAGGGCACCGACGAAGGCCGCGCCATCCTCGAGGTCGTTCACGACGTCGCGCCGGGCGCCAGCCTCTCGTTCGCTTCGGCCTTCAACGGGGCCGCGGCCTTCGCCAGCAACATCCTCGCGCTCAAGGCCAACGGCGCGCGGGTGATCGTCGACGACATCTTCTACTTCGACGAGCCGATGTTCCAGGACGGCATCATCGCCCAGGCCGTCGACACGGTGGTCAGCCAGGGCGCGGCGTTCTTCTCGGCCGCCGGCAACGACGCGCGCCAGTCGTACGAGAGCGCCTTTCGCGCCGGTCCGACGCTCGCTCAAGGCAGCATCCCATCCGCCCTGGGCGCCCCGCACTTTTTCGGCGGCGTCGCCCACAACTTCGCCCCCACCGGGGCGGCGGACGTGATGCAGCGGATCACCATCCCCTCCGGGTCCACGCTGACGATCGTGCTCCAGTGGGATTCGCCGTTCGTCTCGGTGAGCGGCGGCGCCGGCGCGCCGAGCGACCTCGACGTCTACATCCTCAACGCCGATGGCACCCAGGTCGTGGGGGGCATTGGGGGCACCGACGACAACCTCGGCGGCGACGCGTTCGAGATGGTCGACTTCACGAACAGCGGCCCCACCGCGGATTTCAACATCCTGATCGTGGGCTACGCCGGCCCCGTGCCGGGGTACATCAAGTACATCCACTTCAGCCCCGAGGTCACGATCCAGGAGTACGCGACCGCGAGCGGCACCGTCTGGGGCCACACCAACGCCGCGGGCGCGCGCGCGGTGGGGGCGGCGTTCTGGCGGGAAACGCCGGCCTTCGGTGTGAGTCCGGCGCGGCTGGAGCCGTACTCGTCGGGCGGTCCCACCCCGATCCTCTTCGACGCCGCGGGCAATCGCCTGGCCAGCGCGGTCATCCGTCACAAGCCGGAGATCGTCGCGCCCGACGGCGTGTCCACCACGTTTTTCGGCGAGAGCGTTCCCGGATTCACTTCGCCGCTCTTCTTCGGCACCTCGGCCGCCGTCCCCCACGCCGGCGCCGTCGCCGCGCTGATGCTGGAGAAGCAGCCGACGCTTCCGCCCGCGACGGTCTACTCCATTCTCGAGAGCACCGCCCTCGACATGCAAACGCCGGGCTTCGACCTCGACTCGGGCTTCGGCCTCATCCAGGCCGACGCCGCGGTGCGCGCGGCGCTGGGGGCCTCGCTCTCGCTGGGGCTCACGCTCAACCGGCACTCCGCCTCGCCGGGCGACCTCGTCCAGCTGACGCTCACGAAGACCAACACCGGAGCCGCGATCACCCAGGACCTGTACGTCGTCGTGCAGGTGCCTCCGGCGCTTTCGACGGCGCTCGGATGTCCGGCCGGGGATGCCGTGGCCTTCGCCACGCCAAGCGGAAGCGTCGTGGTCAGGTGCACCGCCACCGCCTCGCCGCAGAGCTTTCCGGCCTTCGCGCCCGGCACCGTGATTCCCGCCTCGGCGACGCCGAGCGTTCAGCCCGGCTTCGTGAGCGTCACCTGGCCCACCGGTCTTCCGCCGGGGACGTACAGATTCGGAGTCTTCACGACCGCGCCCAACGCGTTTGGCGACGGCGTGGTCGGCCCGAGCGACGTCGCGGCCTTCGCGACCGATCAGCTCCAGAGCTTGTGAGCCGCGACTGACCTAGGCCGCTCGTTTCCGCGGGCGGGCGCTCAGGGCTGAGGTTCGACGCGCAGGAGCGGAATCGCCAGCGGGACGATCACGACCAGGGCTACGACGGCGTTGAGGGTGAACGCCAGCGGCGTGCCCAGCGCGGCGGTCAGCAATCCGATCGCCAGCGTGCCGAGGGGCTGAGTCCCGATGCACGCGGAGAGGATGCCCATCACGCCGCCGCGCACCCGGTCGGGCACGGACAGCAGCACGAGCGTGGTCTGCATCGCCGCGAATCCCGACTCGGCCAGCCCCATGAGGAAGAGCAGCACCACGCCGAGCGCGAGCCAGCGCGAGCCGGAGAGCGCGATGAGCAGACCCGGCGCCACCAGGACCGATCCGCCGAAGAGCGTCCGGTACGCGAGACCGCTCCGCCCCGACGCGATCACCAGCGCGCCGAGCAGCGAGCCGCAACCCTCGCCCGCCACCAGCGCGCCGAGGGCGACCGGGCCAACGGCGAGCACGTCGCGCGCGAACACCGGCAGCATGTGCTGGTACGGAAAGAAGAGCGTGTTCATGGCGATCGTGACCAGGAGCACCGCGCGCACGGTCGGACTTCCCCACGCGGTGGCCAGTCCCGCGCGCAGGCTCTCGGCGACGGACATCGTTCTCGCGATGCTGAGCGCGTTTAAGCGCGGGCCGAGCCCCACGCACGCGATCAGCCCACCCGTGTACCCCACCGTCATCAGCGCAAAGCTCGCGGCCGGTCCGAGCCGCGCCAGACACGCGCCGGCCAGGAGCGGGCCGATGATCTTCGCGACCTGCATCGACACGGTCTCGAGCGAGACCGCCTGGGCCACCCGCGCGGCGCCGAGCAGCGTGTAGAGCGAGGTGCGACGCGCCGGGAAATCGAGCGCCCACGTCAGCCCCAGCACGACCTCACACGCGATCAGCGCGCCATAGCTGCCGCGGCCGCTGCCGAAGATCAGCGCGAGGGTCAGCGCGGTGACGGCCGCGCCGGCCTGGGCGACGACGAGCATGCGCGCGCGGGAGACACGATCGGCGACGACGCCCGCGAACGGGCCGACGAGCATGAGGGGCGCCGTGCGGGCGAAGGCCGCGAGCCCGACAAGAAACGGCGAGCCCGTGAGCTGGAGGGCCAGCCATCCCAGCGTGACGAGATCGATCCACCGCGCGACGTTGACGAAGAGACCGGAGACGAAGAGCCGCCGATAGCCCGGGTCGCGAAGCACCGCCGCGACCGACGACTCGGTCGAAGCGCGGGCGGACGAAACGATCACGCGAGACACGTCATTGGGTATCGCGGCTGGCGCGCGAGGCGCGCCCGATCGCGCGGCCTCAGCTCGTCCGCAGTTTCTCGATGAGCCGCGGGTCGGGGTCGACGCCCAGCCCCGGCCCCTGGGGCACCGCGATGCGGCCGTTCTTGGGATGGATCGCGTCGCCCAGCGGGTTATCGGCGAAGTCGCAGTAGAAGCGCTCGACCAGGGTCTCGCGCGGCATCGCCGCGATGCAGTGGATGGACGCGAGCAGTCCCGGTCCGAAGTACGCCGAGTGCGGAACCACGGTGACGCCGAACGTCTCGGCCAGGGCCACGACCCGGCGCAGCTCGGTGACGCCGCCGATCTTGGTCACGCTCGGCTGGGCGTAGGCGAGCGCTCGCGCCTCGAACGCGCGGCGGAACTCCCACGCCGTGCCGTAGTTCTCGCCGGCCGCGGTCGGGATGCCGCCGCGGGCGCGCACCTCGGCGAGCCCGTCGAGATCCTCGGCCGGCCACACCGGCTCCTCCAGCCACGTGAGATCGAACGGCGCCAGCCGCTGCGCCATCTGTATCGCTTCGGTCACTGTCCACGGACAGTTGGTGTCGACCATGATCGGCACGCCCGGTCCGGCGACGTCGCGCCCGGCCTTGATCTCCGGCACCGTGATCTCGTGGAGCTTGATGTGGCGGTAGCCGCGCTCCAGCGCCTGCGCGGTGTAACGCTTGACCGCGTCGGCGGTGCCGTAGCGGAGCAGGCTCGCGTACGCGGGTAGGTCGGCGCGGGGACCGCCGCCGAGCAGCCGATGGAGCGGCTGGCCAGCGACCTTGCCCGCGATGTCCCACAGCGCGATGTCGATCCCGGAGAGCGCGTACATCGTGGGCCCATTGCGCCCGATCCCGTGGAGCACGCGCTGGAAGTCGTCGTTGATGGCCAGGATCTGCGCGGGGTCGCGCCCGACGCACATCGGACCGAGCACGGTGTCGATGGCCGCGCGGGTGGCGTGGAAGATCCGGTGACCGAACGCCTCGCCCCACCCGACCACGCCGCCGTCGGTCTCCACGCGCACGAGCAGCATGTCGATGCTGGTCCGGGCGCGGCCGCCGAGCAACGGCGCCGGCCCGTCGATCGTCATCGGCAAGTTCAACACGAGAGTCTCGACCCGGGTGATTTTCATGCGTGGTAGGGTACCCGAAGAACGGCGCCGGAGGGAGGCTCGGTGATCACCAAGGAACGCTTCGCCGAAGGGCTCACGCTCCAGCAGTATCTCGCCCAGATGGGGATGAACCGCGACCGCTTCGTCCGCGCCTTCGACGCCGCGCGCCCCGACGATCCGGGCGCGCTGGACAAGCTCGGCAACGCCGCGAAGCTTCTCGTGATCACGGAAGACTGGTGCGGGACGTCCCTGGCCTATTTCCCGGCCGTGGCCAAGCTCGCGGCCGGTCGCCCCGACATCGAGATGCGCATCTTCCTCCGGGACGAGAATCCCGACGTGATGGACCAGTTCCTCAAGCGCGGACTCTACCGCTCGATCCCGGTCTTCGCGTTCTTCGACGACGACATGAACGAGCTCGCCCGCTTCATCGAGCAACCGCTCGCGTAACCGCTGTCTGACATCGCGGACCGTGCGTCATGGCTGACGTCTGGCTGATCTCAGGCATCCCCGGCGCCGGCAAGACCACGGTGGCACGGCTCCTCGCCGAGCGACTCGAGCGCTCGGTCTTCATCGAGGGCGACCTGCTCCAGGGCTGGATCGTGTCGGGCAACGTGTGGCCTGGCCAGGAGCCCGCGGCCGAATCCACCCGCCAGATCCACCTCAACATGCGCAACCAGTGTCTGCTCGCCCAGTCCTACGCCGCCGCCGGCTTCACCCCGATCGTCGACTACGTCATCGTGACCCGCGCCGATCTCGACGAGTATCGAGAACAGCTTCGCGGCCTGAACGTTCACCTCGTGGTGCTGCATCCCGGCAAGGATGCGGTCATCGCGAGGGAGGCCGCGCGGGAGAAGAGTCGCCGCCACAGAGAAAAGCACGGCGTCAGCATCGGGGAACAGTTCGCCGACCTCGAGACGCCTCTGGTCGAGCAGCTGACCGGCGTCGGCCTCTGGATCGACAACGCCGCCCTCGCCCCCGCCGCGACGGTCGATCTGATCCTCGCCAACCGCGCCCACGCACGGCTGGCGTGAGACCGCTCAGACGCCCGACGAGTCGCCTCGCTCCATTCTCAGCGCGGGATGACCGGCAGCGTGACGTGAGACGGATAGCGGCTGTCGTGGAAGATCGTCTGGCGCGCGGTCTGCCAGCGTGTGGCCGTCGCCTGGTCTGCTCCAGTGTTCAGGTTGCGGTCGAAGCGGGGGAAGTTGCTGGAGGAGATGTCGAGCCTCACGCGATGGCCGGGGAGGAAGACGTGGCTCGTCGCCCAGAGATCGATCGTGAGCTTGGTCACCTCGCCCGGGGTCAGCGGCTTCGGCGTCGTGCGTGACTCGCGGTAGCGGGCGCGGATGATGCCGTCGGCCAAGTTCTGGGCATAACCGTCCGGACGGACGTCGACGAGCTTGGCGGTGAAGTCGGTGTCGGGCGCGGTGCTCGCGGCGTAGAGCGTGACCGCGATCGGGCCGGTGACTTCCAGCGGCGCCGTCATCGGCGCGCTCGTGTAGACCAGCACGTCGGCGCGCGACTCGACCGGACGCTGGTCCTGAACTCCCATCGCCAGGATCAGCGTGTTGCCGCCGCGCGTGGGCACCGGGTCGGCGGGATCGTAGGTGAACTGGTCCGCGCGCTCGTCGCCAGGCGCCTCGGGACTCAGCACGCCGTCGCCTCGATCGCTGTTGGCGCCACGGACGCTGTGCAGGTAGAACGGCGTGTAGCGCGTGCGGGCGAGCGGCCACTCGTGCTCGTCGCGCCAGCGGTTCTCACCCATCACGAAGAGCTTGACCGGCGGCTCGTCGAGAATTCCCGTCTCGACGCCCTTCAGGAAGTGATCGAACCAGCGGAGCTGGACGTCGTGCAGGTCGATCATTGCCGCCGGGCCGAAGTCGATGTCGCCGGTGCCGGTGGAGGTCGGGCTCGTGTACGGAAAGAGATGCGCCCACGGACCGATCAGGAGCTTCTGCGCGCGCCGCGCTGACTCGGTCGCCGCGTTCCGTCGCAGGCCGGCGAAATTGGCGAGGCCGCCGTGAAGAAAGATGTCGTACCACGACGTCACGTGGTACATCGGCGTCGCGATCTCCGCGTACCGCCGCTCCAGGTTGATCTCCCACCAGTACGGTCCGTCTTCGGGATGGCGAAGGTAGTCGGTGTAGTAGGGCGCGACGGGCGCGAGCCAATCCGCCCAGGCCATCAGCGGCAAGCGACGGTACGCTTCGTCGGACACGGGCGGCGCCCACGGAGTCGGCGCGGGCACGAGCGCGCGCTCCAGCTCGGGCAGCATGGTCGCGCTGAGGCCGCGTCGCGCGATCGTGTCCCGCGCCATCAGCAGCGCATAGGGCAGCTGCCAGCCCAGCTCGAACGCCCCGCCCGTGTGATAGGCCCAGCACTGATGGACGTCGGCGCCCGCCGACGCGGGAAACGACGCCACCAGGTGCGGCGGGCGCGTGGGCGCGAGCAGATACTGCGTCGCGCCGAGATACGACTGCCCCATCGTGCCGACGCGCCCGTTCGAGTACGGCAGCGCGGCGGCCCACTCGACCGCGTCGTAACCGTCCTGCGCCTCCCACGTCAGCGGATAGTACTCATCGCCCTCGGAGGCAAACCGCCCGCGCGTGTCCTGGAAGATCACGACGTACCCGTGCTCCACGAACACGTCGATGTCCCCCGGCCGTCGCCTCCCCGTCTTGTCATACGGCAGCCGCGACAGCAGCACCGGAAACCGCCCGTTCCCATCCGGCCGATACACGTCAGCGCGCAACGTCACCCCGTCACGCGTCTTCATCGCCACGTCCTTGTCGACCTGCACGGTGAGCCTCCCCGACCGGCCTCGGCCGGCGTCACGAAACATACATCCGTCCCGTGGTCTTGCGCTCGACGCCTGATCGGGCGATGGTGGCGGGCGTGACGTTTCTGGTGCGGTGGGGGCTGTTGCCGGTGAGTTTCGTGGTCGGGCTCGCGGCGTTGCTGCGCATGGCGGGGCCGGTGGCGGGCGAGGCAGACGACCTCAAGGGGTTCATTCGGCTGCCGGTGCCGGTGACGTGGATGATCTACGGGCTCTTCGGACTCGCCGCGCTGGTGTTCCTGATCGGGCTCGCGCGGCGGGTGCTGGGGCGGCGGCGGCGCTCGGGCGAGGGCGAGCTGCTGCCGGAGCCGACGCCGATGCCGGCGTGGCTGCGCACGCTCACCCAGATCCTGTCGCTCGCCAACTTCGTGCTGATCGCGTATCTCATCTGGCGCGGTGTCATTCCGTTGACGGAGCTGCTGGCCCTCGGCCGGGGCGCGGTCTCGGGGATCGGCGCCTCCGCGCCGCAGGTGCCGGTCAGCGCGCCCGCGCTGTTGACGTGGACGTTCGGCGTGCTCGCGGTGGTGGCCGCGGTGGTCGCGCTGGCTCTCGCGCTCTGGGTCGGCTTCGGCGACCGCCTCGCCGAGTGGTGGACGCGACGCGAGGAAGAGGCGCCCCTTTCGGAAGCCGCCGCCCGGGAGCCCCTCGAAGATCCGCGCGCCGAGCCGGACCCGCGGCGCGCTATCATGCGCTGCTATGCGAGCTTCGAGCGGGTGGCGGCGGATTGGGGCGTCACGCGGCGCCCGTGGCACACGCCAGCGGAATTCATGCGCGAGGCGATCCGGCGCCTGGCCGCGCCGCGGGGCGCCGTGCCCACGCTGACTTCCCTGTTCGAGCTGGCGCGGTTCAGCCACAGGGCGCTCGGTCCCGTCGAGCGCGGGCGCGCCCTCGAGGCGCTGGACGAGATCACCACCGCGCGGAAGGAGCCAGGGGTCGATGCCGCCACCTGACGAACGGGCCGCGCTCCGCCTCGTCGCGCGTGCCTTCGTCGCGGTGCTCGTCCTGCTGGTGGCCATTCCGTCGTATCTCACGCTGGCGCCGGGGTGGCGACCGCTGGCCGGGCGGCTGGCCTGCGCGCTGCTGGTGGCCTTCGGCGGCGTCCGCATCGTGCGCTCCGTCCGCGGCGCGATGGCGGGCCACGCGCCGTCGGCCCTCGACGCGCCGTCGCCGCGGGCGCAGGCCCCCGATCTCGACGAGCGCTTTCTCAGACTGCGCGACGAGCTGCGCTTCAGCGTGCGCAGCCGTCAATACTTCGACACGATCCTGTGGCCGCAGCTCTGCCGCCTCAGTCACGCCGATCTTCCCCGCCCGGCCGAGCGACGACGCGGGCCGGGGCGCGACGGCCCCTCGCTGAGCACGCTCGAGCGGATCGTCGCCGCCATCGAGGGGCGCGCGTGAAGATCGACGCCGTCGCCGACCGCTGCCAGGAGATCCTCGCCGCGCTCTCGCAGGTGATCGTCGGCAAGCACGACGTGCTCGAGCAGATCCTGGCCGGGGTGCTGGCCAACGGCCACATCCTGATCGAGGACTATCCGGGGCTGGCCAAGACCCTGATCGCCCGGCTGGTCTCGGCCACGCTCGGATTGGGGTTCAAGCGCATCCAGTTCACGCCCGATCTGTTGCCCAGCGACATCACCGGCAGCTTCCTCTACGATCAGCGGCAGGCGCGCTTCGAGTTCCGCCAGGGACCGATCTTCACCCACCTGCTGCTCGCCGACGAGATCAACCGGGCCACCCCCAAGACCCAGAGCGCGCTGCTGGAAGCCATGCAGGAATCCCAGGTGACGGTCGAGGGCGAGCGCTTCGTGCTGGAGCCGCCGTTCCTGGTGATCGCCACCCAGAATCCCATCGAGCTGGAGGGCACCTATCCGTTGCCAGAGGCCCAGCTTGACCGGTTCCTCATGCGCCTGGCCGTGGGCTATCCGGACGTCGACGAGGAAGTCGAGATCCTGGCCCGGCGCCAGCGCGTCCGCGACGATACGGTGACCCTCGAGCCGGTGACCTCGCGCGACGAGCTCCTGGCCATGCAGCGAAGCCTGGAGGACGTGCACGTGGCGCCGGTGACCGAGCGCTACATCGTCGACGTCGTGCGGGCCACCCGCGCCGATCACCGCGTTGCCCTCGGCGCCTCGCCGCGCGGCGCGCTGGCCCTGCTCAAGCTCTCGCGGGCGGTGGCCGCGCTGCGCCGGCGCGATTTCGTGCTGCCCGACGACGTGAAGGGCATGGCCGTCCCCGCCCTCGCCCACCGGATCATCCTCAAGCCCGAGCTGTGGGCCTCGCGCGTCTCCCCCGCGCAGGTCGTGCAGGGACTGCTCGCTCAGGTGCCGGTGCCCGGGCCGACCGCTCCATGACCGGGCGAGTGACACCGCTCGGGCTGGCGCTGCTCAGCGCCGCCGCCTGGGCGCTGTCGCTCGGTGTCCTGTTCGCGCGTCCGGAGCCCTTGATCGCCACCATCCCGCTCGCCCTCGTGTTGCTCACGCTCGCGCTCCCCCGTCGGGCTCCCGAGTACGCGCTGACCTGTGCGCTGTCCGCCGACCGCGTGTTCGAGGACGAGGGCGTCACGGTCACGATCACGCTGACCGCGACGTCGCCCTTGGCGGTCGTGATCCTGCGCGGTCCCCTCGCCCGCGACGTCGAGCTGGCCTCCGGCAAGCACCGCGCGGTGACGAGCCTCGGCCCCGGCGAGACCGCGCGCGTCAGCTACGACGTGCGCTGCCCCGTCCGCGGCGTCCACGACTTCGGACACATCGTCGTCCACGTGCGCGACCGCTTCGGTATCCGCGCGTGGGAACGGCACCACGCCGAGCCGCGCGTGCTGCGCGTCTATCCCCGCGTCGCTCCCGTGCGAAGCCTGCCGCGCCCGCTCCGCACGCAGGCGTCGGTCGGCGACTACGTGTCGAAGGCCCTCGGCGAGGGCATCGAGCCCGGCGAGATCCGCCAGTTCGCGCCCGGTGACGCGATCCGCCAGGTCAACTGGCGCGCCTCGCTCCGGCTCGGCAGCCTCTACGTGACCCAGCACCATCGCGAGCACAACGCCGACGTGGTGCTGATGCTCGACACGCTGGCCCAGGTCGGCGCCGCCCACGCCACCACGCTGGACTGGAGCGTGCGGGCCGCCGCGTCGCTGGCCACCGCGTACCTCGCGCGCAAGGATCGGGTCGGGCTCATCAACTGCGGCGGGACCATCGACTGGGTGCGGCCGGGCTCCGGGCGCGTGCAGTACGAGCGGCTGGCCGACACGCTCCTGCGCGCCACCGTGGTCTTCACCTACGTGCAGAAGAGTCTGGCGTTCGTGCCGCCCCGCGTGCTGCCGCCCCACGCGCTGGTGATCGCGATCACTCCGCTGCTCGACCCGCGCTTCACCCGCACCGCCCTCGATCTCGCCGCGCGCGGCTTCGACCTCGTGGTCGTCGCGGTGTCGCCGGTGGACGTCACGCGAGCCACGCTGCCCGCCTCGGCCCTGAACGACCTGGCCTGCCGGCTGTGGGCGCTCGACCGCGTCACCCAGCTCGACGAGTTCCGCCGACACGGCATCCCCGTGCTCGAGTGGAACCCGGCGTCCGAACCGCTCGAGGCGGCCCTGGCCGGATTCCACCGCCGGCGCGCCCGATTGGCCACGGCCGGATGATCCGAATCCCCGCGGCGGCGCTCGCGCTCGTGCTGTTCGTCATTCCCTGGACCATCGCGCTGGCGAAGCCGGTCGCGGTCGCTGGAGGAGTCGCCCTCGCGCTCGCGGGCGTGGGCATCGGCGGACTCTGGCGCGCGCCCCTGCTCGCCTCGGCCTGCGTGTTCCTGATCGAGTACACCGGCGCGCTGTGGCTGGCGCGCGCGCCCGTCGGTGTGTGGGGAGCCGTCGCCTTCGGTCTCGCGCTGCTGCTCCTGCTCGCGTCGATCGAGCTGGGGCGCGGCGGTCGCCGCGCGACGATCGACACGCGGGTGCTCCGGTCCCAGCTCGCCGCCTGGCTGGGGTTCACCACCGCGACGCTCGGCGCGACCCTGCTCGGCCTCAGCCTCGCCAGCGGCCTCACCGCGTCGATCCCGTTCACGGCGGCGC
>Ga0193725_1000264_pt1 | contig 16359 bp, 12 predicted proteins | sample H2a2metaG_FD_143058 | JGI IMG/M metagenome (GOLD analysis project Ga0193725, IMG submission 143058) | Soil microbial communities from a riparian zone of the East river system, Colorado, United States - H2a2 | ecosystem: Environmental > Terrestrial > Soil > Riparian zone | place: USA: East River... | reverse complement strand
GGGATCACACCGATGCAACCAACCGACGATGGTCTCAATTTGATTCCGTATACAGGTGCGGACGCCGGAGATCTTTCGATCGGAGGTGAGCTCAACAAACTCGCCTCGAATGTGGCGCTGGGCCGCAATATCGCCGGAGTGCATTGGCGTTCTGATGCAACTGAGTCGCTGAAGCTCGGCGAGCAGGTGGCGATCGGTGTTCTGCGGGATCAGAAGGAAACCTATAACGAGCACTTCGACGGCTTCATCCTGATTAAGTTCGACGGAACGCAGATTACTGTTTGAGGAACGGTTGGCATGGCCGTCCCGTGATCTCACCTCCAAGAGCGCGTGCGCGTCACGGACCCACTACTTTCCGCTAAAAGTAGTAGGCACAAATCAAAAGCTGCTATAGAATATCCAGCCAATGCTACAACAAGGAGTGTTTAGCCCGGTATTTTCACAGGTACTGCAGGACCGTAAACTATCCGGGATCTTCACTGGGGTCGTTCTGCTGCAGGGTGGGCTGGTGTTCTCAGGGTTTCCTGGCTGGCCATGTCCTTTCCTGCATGCGACCGGTATTCCGTGCCCCGGTTGTGGTCTGACGCGGGCTACGGTTTTTCTTTTGCAGGGTGAGTGGTGGCGGTCAATCAGCTTTCACGCGTTCGCACCTTTGCTCGTTCTGGGATTCATAACTATTGCCTGCATCGCAGTGGCCCCAGAGACTGCTCGAACGCAAATCATAAAGCGACTTGAATCATTTGAGAGGCAGACTGGAATCGCTGGCTTTCTGTTAATTGGCCTGATTGTCTACTGGCTCGCGCGGTTGGTAATTATGCAGTCCGCGCTGGTGCGTTTGATCCAGGGATAGGCGTGACTTGCTACATCAACTCAAACGGAGGACAACAAAATGCTGGGATTGCTGGGATTGCTACTGTGGATTGGCTGCCTCATCTGCTTCATTATCGTGCTGATCAAGATGTTCCAAACCGCGGGAGTGCTGCATGGAATTCTCGGATTAATCTGCGGACTCTACGCATTCATTTGGGGCTGGATGAATGCCACTAAACTCAATATCAGGAACATCATGATGATCTGGACGTTGCTGATAATCCTGTCGATTATCGTCAACGCACTGGCCGGGAACTTCAGTTATTACTACGGCACTCCTGGTACGACTCCCTAGTATTGGCGAGTCGTATTCGGCGCTTGGTCCAAAAGCGATCCTGGCGCGGCTGTGGGGAAGCACTTAGAGCTAGCTCTTCGCCGAGGCCGACGTCAGTTTATCGAACGACGACTGCCTACTTTCGGCTAATTAAACTCGGCCACCACCGGCGCATGATCAGAGGGCCGCACCCACTACCGCGGCTCTTTGTCTATCCAGGTTCTAGTGCTGCGCTTTGCGAAAGGTGTTGACGCCAAGTGTAAACAATGCACAAGCCCCAAGGAGAATTGCGCAGTCACGGAAAACCAGCCGTCACACCTATCGAGCAATGCCTTCGCATATTCTTTGCGAGACGATCTCGCCAACAACTCGGTGCCCTTCAAGATTCCAGTGAAGGCCAGTCAGGGACTCACCAAATCCGTGCAGGTGAGCTTGGTGTGATTCAGCGTAAGCTTGCAACGGTGGCGCAAGATTTAAAACAGCGAATCCCACGTGATCGCCCAGAGCCTTTATGCGATTGTCCGGGTAGAAGATATCTTTTGCGCCCACTTTGTCGAAGTAAGCCCGGCGTTCAGCGGGATCGGGATTAAGCTGTGCAACATTACTCAAAGTTACAACCAGGAGTTTTGCGCCGTGAGCTTTCACCTCGAGATTTATCTGAGTAATCAGGGCCTCTGTTACACTCCACGCATCGATCCACGCTTGGTCTCGCGGCTCCCGATAGAGCATTTGATCTATGACAAATTCTGCTGTGACCTGAAATTCCGCTCGCCCGTTCGGCCCCGCAAAGGTCATGACGAGCGACGGTGTCGCGGGCAATTTTCTTGAGGTCCTGTAATACTTGAGTCTCAGGAACGAGTCATCAACAAGTTGCATCACTCGCGACCGGGCCTGAAACCAGTTGCCGAGTCTGGCAAGCGCAGAATTTCGCAGTCGAAAAACTCTCGTGTTTTTGAACGAATCATCCAGGACGAGCCCGCCCTCGCCCAAAATGAAGTAAGGAACGTGTCTGTCTTTTTTTAGAGTGCGACTATTGTCAATGATATCGTTGCTTGTAGTTACCGCAAGGAGCACAATGTCCGGCGAGTAATTCCAAACCTGGTTTTGCAAAGTAATTAACTCCTGCGCAGTGCTATAACCCTGCACCCCGAAGTTAATGACTTCAACTGATTTACCACCGAAGACTTCGCAACTTCTTACCCGTTGCTCAATCAGGTACCAAAAAGTGTTCTCCATGGGGACCTGAAACGCCTCGGCATAAGAATCACCGAGGATCGCTATGCGAACGGTGTCCGCTGGTTTCACTTTAGCGTGCTCGCGGTCACGGAGGCCATCGCTGTTGATGCGGATGTAAGCCTGACCTTCTCTGCGATACCAGCCTTCCATATTCGGTCGAAGCACATGACCTCTGTAGGCGTCTGGCATGTGAAAGCTTGGGTTTGAATAACCAATGACGCGCAAAAAGACTTCAGCAATTAAGACCGCGACGAAGACGCTGATAAAAACGGTAAGGACTTTGGCGGCTATCTTTCTTATTTGTCGCCGATTCCTTGTCGTTGTGTGAAGCTTCTTCTTTCGAAACATAGAAAGGAAATCGGACACCGCCGATATGTTCAGTTAGCAAATCATTCTGTATGGGAGGATCGTAACTTTGGCCGTGCCGCCGCCTTGGATTCTCCTAACTGTACTCAGCGACTACCGGAGCATGATCCGATGGGCGCTCCCACGCTCTCGTTTCCTTATCAATCCACGTTTTAGTGTTGCGCTTAGCCAGCGGCTCGGACACCCAGATGTGATCGATGCGCAGACCCAAGTTGCGGCGAAACCCTCCCGCGCGATAGTCCCACCAGGAGTAATGCCCACCCTCCGCCGTGTGCAGGCGAAACGTGTCGGTGAATCCCCAATCTTTGATGTGTTGCAGGGCAGCCTTTTCCGGTTCAGAAAACAGTATGCGGTTTTGCCATAAGCGTGGATCGTGCACGTCGCGCTCTTCGGGTGCGACGTTGAAGTCGCCACAAAGCAGCACGGGCGTACTGTTGTCATAGCTCGCATCAAGGAACTCGCGCAGCCGGTTCATCCACTTTAGCTTGAACTGATATTTTTCCGAGCCAACCATCTGGCCGTTGGGGATGTAAACATTGACGATATGAATGCCGGAAATCTCCGCGGACAGCAGCCGCGCGTGACTGGATGAATCGTCGCCGGGAAAGCCGCGCTGGACTGTCTGGGCTGCGGCACATCCGGCCCGGGAAATAATCGCCACGCCGTTGTAAGTCTGCTGTCCAAACAGCAGGCAGTCGTAACCAACGGCTTTCAGTTCGAGCACCGGAAACTTATCATCCGTGCACTTTGTTTCCTGAATGCACAGCACGTCCGGTTGTGCGGCTTCGAGCCAACGCGTGACGAGAGGCAGGCGAGCCAGGATCGAATTGACGTTCCACGTAGCGATTTTCATTAGTTTCAGGTTTCAAGTTCAAGTTTCAAGTTTGAAAGCGGGACCGTGCGAACCTGAAACTTGAAACCTAAAACTTGAAACTACAATGTAGCAATCAGTCCCGCCAGCAACGCCCCGCGGACCGGAATGTCGTCGACAATAATATGTTCATTCGCCGCGTGCGCGCCGTCGCCTTCTATGCCCAATCCGTCGAGTACGGCCACTCCCATTGCCCCCACAAAATTTCCATCCGAAGCGCCGCCGACACTGGCTTCACCCAAATCGAAAGCTAGCATGCCGGCGATCTCTCTCGCGCGCTCGTAGAGCTGCTCGACTTTTGCAGTGCGCTCGAGCGGCGGCCGGTTGATACCACCCTTAACAACAAGTTGAGCGCGTTCGTCAAATGGCTTGAGATTCAGGATCGCACTTTCAATTCTATGGGCCTCGGCTGCTGAGCTGAACCGCACGTCAATTTCAGCACGAGCTTCGGCGGGCACAACGTTGGAGTGCGTGCCTCCCTGCACTACGGTAACGGTAACCGTGGTGCCTGCGGCGGGAGCATTCAGATTAGTCAGCCGCACGGTTTGTCTCGCCAACTCGAGCACCGCGCTGACACCCTTTTCAGGATCCAGACCGGCATGCGCCGCCCGGCCATGGACCTCGAGCACAAACATTCCCGTTCCCTTCCTTCCGGTCTTAACCCGACCACCGCTGGCCGGCGGCTCCAGAACCAACACCGCACGTGCCTCCTTTGCTTCGGCTTCCACCAGATTGCGACCGCTCGGACTGCCGCTCTCTTCATCGCAGGTCAGCAGAATAGTGATCGGGGACTTTGGTTGGACATTGGTTGTCTCGCAAGCGTGGAGCGCCTCGAGTGCGAGCGCGCAATTAGCTTTCATGTCAAAGATCCCGGGACCATAAATCCTGTTGCCCTCAGAGCGCCAGGGACGCTCCTTAATCGCACCGCGTGGGTGGACCGTATCCGTGTGTCCAAGAATTACAATCGGGGCGCCGCTATTCCCTCCCCCAAATGCCCGTATGCGAATGTGCTCGCCAAAATCTTCACCCGTTATTCGTTCGACTGAAGTAACGGCACTGATGCTCCCGGCGGCGCTGGCCAGCAAAGATACGACGTCGCTGCTGCCGTCCTTGTCACCGGAGGGCGATTCCGTTTCGACCAAGGCACAGGTAAGGGCCAGCAATTCGTGCTGACGGGCGATGAAATGATCTCGGAAGGCAATGACTTGCTCGGTTGTCAGTTCGTTCGACATTTTTTTTGGTCTTCTATTTGAGAGGTTTCCTGGTCAAGCAAGCGATCCGCGAAATGCAAGAGGCGGAACTGGTTCTGTCTGTGCGACTCGTGTGATTTCGTGGATCGTTCTAATTCTGACAGAAGAAGGCACGAAACCAATCAGGACCTACCGGCATCTGTTATCAACCGGAGATTCGTTCACATTTCATTGTCACGCTATCAACTCGTGATCGATTTACTTCGAACCCAATACCTGGATTGGAGGGCGCCGCAATCGTTCCCCGCCCACTAACCGTCACCGGTGGTTCAATGATGTCTTCCTTCCAGTAACGCTGGCTGGCAGAGACGTCGCCGGGAAGCGTAAATCCCGCCAATGTAGCCATCGCGATATTGTGCGCGCGGCCGATACCTGATTCCAGCATTCCGCCACACCACACTGGCACCGCAGCGCTACGACAAACGCTCTCGACACGCTTCGCTTCCGCATGACCGCCGACGCGGCCAAGCTTTACGTTGATGATCCTGCAAGCCTCGATGTCGATTGCGTGCCGTGCATCTTCGGCGGATCGCACCGACTCATCAAGGCATAGTGCCGTCTTGAGCTGCTTTTGCAACTCCGCATGATCGAACATGTCGTCGTGCGCCAACGGCTGTTCGATCATCATTAGATTGAACTCATCGAGAGCTTTGAAAAGCGCTGCATCCGCCAGCGTGTAAGCCGAATTAGCGTCAACCGAAAAGAGTATCTCAGGATAGCGTTCGCGCACTCGCCGCACAACATCGATGTCCCAGCCGGGCTTGATTTTGATCTTGATGCGCTGGTAACCAGCTGTGAGTTCTTTCTCAATCTTTTCAAGCAGCACGTCGGGAGAATCCTGAATACCAATGGACACGCCGCACGGGATTTCTTCGCGTGTCCCACCCAAATGTCTCCACAGGGGAACGCCGGCGCGTTTACTCTCTAAATCCCAGCACGCCGTTTCGATCGCCGCTTTCGCCATGCGATGACCGCGCACCTTCTTCATTAGATCGTTGGCGCCGGCGGCAGTTTCCACCTCTCTACCGACGACCATTGGAACCAGAAAATCTTTAAGGGTCGCCCATGCGGTTTCCGTCCATTCTTCGCTATAGAAGGGGCCTTCGCCCGCCGTGCACTCGCCCCATCCTTCCGCGCCGTCCGCATCAGTGACACGTGCCAGGATGATCCGGCGCTCAGTCGTGCGGCCAAAACTTGTCTCAAAAAAATGGATGAGGGGCAGGCGAATCTCGCGCAGTTCAATAGAAGATATGATCACTAATCGATGCTCCTGGAATCCGGGCGAAAAGGCATTATGCCTTTTGCCACAAGGGTTTGTCAGCCGCCGGCGGAACTGAGTGATGACTTATGAGCTCTGATTCGATCTTTCGCGATGGTTCCCAATTCAAGTCGACAACGGCTATTCGGTCAAAAAGCGAGTTGTAAAAAGCCTCCGGTAACATAATTTTCATTTGACGCGCGCAAAAGATTTCACTAGACTCCCCATCTTCCTTTAGAAGAGATGTTTGGCAAGTGCAAGAATCTTGCTTCCGAGTTATTTCAAACGGTAAACGTTATTCCGGTCGGATTGCTTACCACGAACGACCTAAATGCCCTGTCAGTCTAGTGAAAGGAACATCCATGTCTAATCTTGTCCCTCCGAGCACATTCCGATCCAAATATATTTCATTGATTGCCGCTTCTTTGTTGGCATTGTTTGCTATCGCCCTGGTGGTCTTACCGACTCGCTCTGCCGAGGCGGTGGTCAACCCACCGTTGGTCGACGTGCTTGCCGCGTGGAGTTTTGAGGGCGTAACGACAACGAATACCGGTACAACGCCAGTTATTAGTGTTGGTTCTGCTGCTGCTGATTCAGGAGTTCAAACCGCCGGTTCTTCTTTCACTGGATTACACGCGAGTGCATCAACGGCTTGGAGTAATCCTGCCGGGAATGCTTCGGTAAAATCAGTTTCTTCCAACAATTGGGCGGTTGGAGATTATTATCAATTTTCATTCAGCACATCCGGCTATACGGCAATTAGCATAACCTGGGATCAAACCGGGAGTGGCACCGGGCCCCGGGATTTCAAAGTACAGTACAGTACGAACGGCACCACCTTTACTGATGCTTCAGGCACAAATAGTACGTATGCTCTTACGGCCCAAACTTGGTCCTCTGGCGGCAGTCCCCAGGCTGCATCAAGAAGAACTCTTGATCTCAGTGGTGTTTCGGCTTTAGACAACCAATCCACTGTCTACATCAGGCTCGTTGACAACTCGACGACCAATATTAATGGGACAGCGGTAGCGGCTGCAGGTACTGGTAGGGTCGACAACTTTACTGTAAACGGTACAGCTGGCGCACCAACACCAACACCGACTCCAACGCCGACACCAACTCCAACGCCAACCTCGACTCCAACGCCGACGCCCGCAACCAATGTGATCATCAACGAGGTTGATTCGGACACTCCGGGCACCGACACGCAGGAGTTTGTTGAGTTATACGATGGTGGCGTCGGTAATACGTCGCTGAATGGATTGGTGGTAGTTTTCTACAATGGCAGTAATGATCTTTCCTACGCTTCCTTTAACCTTACCGGTTCGACGGATGCCAATGGCTATTACACTCTGGGAAACACAGCAGTTCCTGGAGTTGATCAGACTTTCCCGGACAACACTCTCCAGAACGGTGCCGATGCGGTGGCGCTCTATGTAGGGAACGCCTCGAGTTTTCCCAACAACACTCCGATCACAACCGCCAATCTGCTCGACGCTATCGTCTACGACACCAGCGATGCTGACGATGCGGGTCTCCTTGTCCTGCTTAATGCTGGAGAACCACAGGTCAACGAGGACAGCGGCGGCAACGGCGATACTCGGTCAAGTCAGCGCTGCCCCAACGGTTCCGGCGGCGCACGTAACACATCTACCTATTTGCAGAACCCACCCACTCCCGATGGACCAAACAACTGTGCGGCGCCAACGCCAACGCCGACTCCGACACCCACTCCAACGCCAACTCCGACGCCAACTCCTACGCCCACCCCAACGCCTTCTGTTGGAGGAGATATCGTCATCAGTCAGGTGTACGGCGGGGGCGGTAACACTGGCGCTACTTTGAAAAATGATTTTATCGAGATCATGAATCACAGCAGCGCGCCGATTAATTTGAACGGCTGGTCGGTGCAATCGGCTGCGTTAGCAACCTCTAACTGGCTGGTAACTCCGCTGCCGAACTTCACACTTCAACCGGGTCAGTATTTTCTGATTCAGGAATCGCAGGGAGCTGGCGGCACCGACGACCTGCCAACCCCCGACGCAATTGGAACCATTACGGTGAGTTCCACCTCAGGCAAAATTGCGGTGGTTAACAACACCACGACTTTGATCGGCAACTGTCCGACCGGCTCAGGGATAGTTGATTTCATCGGTTACGGCGCCACGAACTGTTTCGAGGGTTCCGGGACCGCGCCAGTTCTGAGCAACACTTCAGCAGCCTTGAGGGCGAACGAGGGCTGCCAGGATACCAACGATAATCCCAGCGATGTCTTTACCGGTGAGCCAACCCCGCGCAACAGTTCGTCACCCACACACGATTGCACGAGTCTCTTCGGTGTCGGGTCGGCGAATCCCAGCTCGGTTCTGCAAGGAGGCAGCACCACTCTGACAGTTCACGTTTCGCCGGCTCAGAATCCGACCAGCACCGGCGTCGCCGTGACGGCCGATCTTTCTTCAATCGGCGGATCGCCGAGTCAGTCTTTCGCTGGCGTGGGAAATGCTTTCACCTTCAATGCAACGGTGTCGATCAGTGCTACGCCGGGCATTAAGTCGTTGCCCGTGACCATTACAGATGATCAGGCTCGTTCATCCAGCACCAGCATAGTGCTAAGTGTCCTTTCAGCGGTTCCAGATCACATCACCATCAGTCAGGTTTACGGCGGCGGCGGGAATACGGGCGCTACCTACACGAACGATTACGTCGAACTCTACAACCCGACGAATGCAACTGTGACCATCACCGGCTGGACGTTGCAGTATGCCTCAGCCACGGGCACAGGATCCTGGACTAACAAACAGCCCATCGGCGGTTACATCGAACCCGGACAATATTATCTGGTCAGCCTGGCTTCAGGCGGCTCGAACGGTGCGCCGCTACCGGTCACTCCGAACATTTCAGGTACCATAAACATGGGCGCCGCTGCCGGAAAGATCGCCCTGGTCAGAAATTCCGACTCACTCTCCGGAAGTTGTCCCCTGGGCAGCGATCCCGACATCGTAGATCTTGTGGGTTACGGAACCACCGCGAATTGTCACGAAGGCAACGCTAACGCGCCGGCGCCAGGTAACGCCTCGGCGTTATTCAGGCAAAGTGACGGAGCCTTCGATTCCGATCAAAACGGCACCGACTTTACGACTGCAACGCCGAGTCCGCGCCGGACCGCGCCCATCGTCGAGTTGGGCCCGTGGGTCGCCGGCACTGATCCGTCAACCAACGGCAATACGGTTCCGCACGACGCCAGCATTACGGTTGACTTCAGTGAACCGGTCAACGTTGATCCTGGCTGGTACAACATCACTTGTGTAAATACCGGTCCGCACAACAGTCCATATACGACGGAGGCGCACACGAGTGATTTCAAGACTTACGTAATTACTCCGAACACTAACTTCCAGTTCAGCGAGCAGTGCACAGTCACGATTGACAAGAACAGCGTTCACGATCAGGACACCGACGACAGCGGGCCTGATACTGACAGTCTGTTAGCCGACTATGTCTGGTCGTTCACCGTTGTTGGCCCCGGAGCTGCTGCGCCATATCCGCCCAGCGTCCATCTGACGCTGGGGAACCCATCGAACGCGACTGCGTCCCTGGGCAACCCGAACAACTATCTAATGGAGAAGCCGACTTACGCCGTCTCCTATAACCGGGGTAAGGGCACGCCAAACTGGGTCAGCTGGCACTTGGATCCCTCGTGGTACGGCACCCTGGCGCGCGTCGACACGTTTCGACCCGACCCCGCGGTTGACCCTAGCTGGTATCGCGTGCAGGCGTTCGATTATTCGGGCTCGGGCTTTGATCGCGGGCACATGACGCCTAACGCCGATCGCGACAACCAGAACCGGATCCCGATCAATCAAGAGACTTACCTGATGACGAACATGGTTCCGCAATCGCCGGATAACAATCAGGGCCCATGGGCGAACCTTGAAGCTTACCTGCGAACCCAGTCAGACGCCGGAAATGAACTCTATATTATTTCCGGACCGGCGGGAGTTGGCGGAACCGGCAGCAATGGCGGGGTCACCACAACAATTGCTGGCGGCAACGTCACGGTCCCCGCGCAAACGTGGAAAGTTGTGCTGGTACTTCCGGGTCAAACGGGCGATGACATATCGCGCGTGAGTTGTTCGACGCGAACGCTTGCCGTCATCCTTCCCAACGTACAGGGCATCAGAACTGACCCGTGGGAGAACTTCATAACCACGGTCGACGCGGTTGAAGCCCTGACCGGCTACGACTTCTTCTCGAACCTGCCGGCCGCCGTCCAGAATTGCGTGGAGGCAGGAACTAACGGAACTAACCCGCCCGGCACGGCGAACCAGTCCGCGAATACGCCGGAAGACAACCCGGTGGTGATCACCCTGCAAGCGGTGCGCTCGAACAACAACTCGCTCACGTTTAGCATCGTGGGCAGTGGTCCGACGCATGGCTCTCTCGGCACCATCGGCGCGACGTCGTGCACGGATGGAAATTGCAGCGCCACCGTGACCTACACGCCCGGGCCGGATTACAACGGAGGCGACAGCTTTGACTTCAAGGCCAGCGACGGAGGTACTGATTCAAACCAATCGACGGTAAGCATCACTGTCGATCCCGTTAACGACACACCAACGGCTGACAGCCAGTCGGTAAGTACAGCCTGGAACACGCCGCTGCCAATCACGCTGACCGGAAGTGATGTCGAAACTTCATCAGCGAATCTGACGTACACGGTGACCTTTGGACCGAGTCACGGTTCGCTCTTAGGCACCGGCGCCAATCGCACTTACACGCCGGCGCTGAACTACAGTGGTCCGGATAGCTTTAAGTTCACTGTTACGGACACCGGGGATGGTTCATCGGGGCCGATAACCAGCTCGGAAGCCACGGTATCGATCACGGTCAATTGCCCGCAACTGACGTCACTCGGACCGGCATCGGTCTGGATCGGATTAAAGAACAGCGATGACGTAGGGACGAAGTTCGATCTGCTGGCTGGAGTCTTGAAGAACGGCTCAGTGATCGGATCTGGTCAGTTCAACGATGTGCCGGGCGGTGGCAGTGGATTTAACAACGCCGTTCAGCGCGTCATCACTCAGACTCTATTCAGCTCCCCGCAAGGTCTCTGTCCGGGCGACACCTTGAGTATCAGGCTGTCGGTGCGAGTGGCTGCCAGCAGCGGTCACGCGAGTGGCACGGCGAGACTATGGTTCAACGACGCGGCGGCCAACAGTCGCTTTACGGCCACGATCAGCGGTAGCACCAATACCTACTACCTGCGGAGCGGCTTTGTGTTAGCAACGACCGCTGGCCCGGGGCCCAAGAGTACGATCGATGTACTTGTGAACCGGAACGTTGGTGGTAATCCATTCAAACCGTTCGGGACCTGGACCATCACTTTCTAGAAGCGAAACCAGGGTACTGACTAAAACCGAAGAGGGCGCCGGAACTAGCGGCGCCCTCTTTCTATTTTGCTGGATGGTTGGGATCGCTGTTACTCAGTCGATACAAGCTCCTGATTATTCAAAGCGGCATGCATCGTATGCCACGAGAGCGTGGCGCATTTCACCCGCACCGGGAACTCGCGCACCCCGGCAAAGATGGTCAGGCGACCAAGTTGATTCGGTTCTTTCTCTTCGTCGAGTTGGCCGGTCACCATGCGATGAAATTCGTTGAATAGGGCTTCGGCTTCCCGCTTGCTCTTCCCCTTCACGGCCTGTGTCATCATGCTGGCTGAAGCCTTCCAGATCGCGCAACCCTGGCCTTCAAAACTGATGTCTTTGACTGCGTCATTCTCGAGTTGCAGGTAGACAGTCAGTTGATCGCCGCATAGGGGATTGAAGCCTTCGGCTGTGTGATTGGCCGTTTCCAGCTTATGGAAATTACGGGGCTTCTTGTTGTGATCGAGGATGACGGCCTGGTAAAGCTCGCTTAGTTCAGACATCAGCCAAACACCTCAATGACCTGTTCGATTGCCGTGGCGAGCGTGTCAATCTCTTCTTTGGTGTTGTAGAAAGCAAATGATGCACGCGCGGTGGCCGGGATCTTGAATCGGCGCATTACGGGCTGGGCGCAGTGATGGCCCGCACGAATGGCAATGCCGGCTTGATCCAGAATGGTCCCGATGTCGTGAGGGTGAATGTCATCAATCACAAAAGACAGCACGCTGAGTTTTTCGCGCGCCGTGCCGATGATGTGCACGCCTTCGATCGCCGAGATGCGCTCAGTGGCGTAGACCAGCAACCCGTGCTCGTAGGCGGCCGCTTTTTCGCGGCCAATAATGTTCAGGTAATCAATGGCTGCGCCTAAACCAATTTGTGAGGCAATAGCAGGAGTGCCGGCTTCAAACTTGTTCGGGAGATCTGCATAGATCGTCTTCTCAAAAGTCACGCTCTTGATCATGTCTCCGCCACCCTGGAAAGGATTCATCCGTTCCAGTAGCGCGGCTTTCCCGTAAACGACACCGCTGCCGGTGGGTGCGAACATCTTGTGGCCGGAGAACGCGTAGAAGTCGCAATCAAGATCCTGCACATCAACCGGCATATGCGGCGCCGACTGGGCGCCATCGATCAAAACCGGCACGCCGTATTTGTGGGCGCGCTCAATAATCTCTTTGATGGGATTGACTGTGCCCAGGGCGTTTGAGACGTGCGTGACCGCGACGAGTTTTGTTCTTTCGCTCAACAGCGAGTCGTACTCATCCATCAGCAGCTCGCCGGCATCGTTCATCGGAATCACGCGCAGCCGGGCATTCTTCTCTTCGCAGAGCATCTGCCAGGGGACGATGTTAGCGTGATGCTCCATGGCTGAGATGATGATCTCATCACCGGCGCCGATGAACTTACGCCCATAGCCGTTCATGACGAGATTGATGCCTTCGGTGGCGCCGCGCACAAAAATGCATTCCCTGGCTTCGCGCGCGTTAATGAACCGCTTTACTTTCTCGCGCGCGCCTTCATACGCGGTCGTGGCTTTCATGCTGAGGTAATGGACGCCGCGATGAATATTCGAGTGTTCCTGCTCGATGTACTGGGCGCCGCGCTCGATGACCATTACCGGCACCTGCGAAGACGCGGCGTTGTCGAGGTACACGAGCGGCTTTCCATTCACCGTCTGACGCAACACCGGAAAGTCTTTGCGGATGCGCTCGACATCCCAGCCTTTGCTCGGCTTGGGCTTAATCGGAATCAATTGCTCTAACGTTGCCATCACTTCATCTTGAGGCCGTCTTCTCGGTTTTCTTTGGAGGATCTGGAATCTCTTTCCACGAAAAGGTGCAAGAATCCCCTGTTTGCAGCGCCTCGACGCGAAACAAGACATAAAAGTCGCGCGAGTCGTCGACCACGTGAATCACGTACATGTGACCGAGTAGTGCCTTAACAAAACTAGAGTCGATTTTTGGTTTGCCATCGTGCTTTGGCTGGGTCGGCTTTGTCGGCCTCGGTCGCACCACACCATCGGCGTCGGCTCCGTCGGCACCGTCGGCACCGTCCGCACCGGAAGTATCGACACCAATATGGCGCTGCTCTCCTGGTTTCAATTTTGGCAGCGGCTCGACGACCGGGACCTCAAACCTCGCGGTCCAGGTCCGCTCACCAAGATCTTTGATGACGCTGCGACTACCGATCCCGGCTGCCGAGCTCTCGAACCAGTCCAGATCATTGCCCGCATAAAGCCCGCCGTAACGCAAGTCGCAGGGCGCCCTCAACGATCCGCTGGGAGCGACTTTAAGGTTGAGACAGGATTTCAACCGCTCATCCTTGTGCTTGAGTACCGAATAGAGAGTCACGGTCGATTCCGGAGGTTGTTGTGCGGCCACGAACGACGAAGTGCTCAGGCATGAGAGCGACAGCACTCCGCCAATGAAAATCCACATTGCCCTTTTCATATTGAATCCTCTCTCGCCTGTTCCTGGCGACAATTCTCTCGTCTCATAGTTGAGTCCGAAGCCGGTTCAAAACAGCTTCATCCAATTCTCGTCTGATTGATTCAATCCCGATCCTCTCGATCACTTCTCCGGCAAAACCATAGGTCAGCATATTGCGGGCGAGGCCCGGGTTAATGCCGCGGCTCTCCAGATAGAACAGCTCCTCTTCATCAAGCTGGCCAACCGCCGCACCGTGAGTACACTTCACATCGTCGGCAAAGATTTCGAGCTGGGGCTTGGTATCGACGCGGGCTTCCTTTGAAAGCAGCAGGTTTTTGTTAGTCTGCTGCGCGTCGGTTTGCTGTGCGCCATGCCTCACAAACACCTTGCCGTTAAAGACCGCGCGCGATTTGCCGTCCAGGATTCCTTTGTAAAGCTGATGGCTGGTGCAATGGGCCTGTCGGTGGTCAATAACCGAGTGAGTGTCCGTATGCTGGCTGCCATCTACCATGTAAAGACCATCAATCGAGCATTCGGCGCCCTCGTGATCCATCCGCACGTCGATGTTGTGGCGCGAAAGCGCGGCGCCAAAATTGATCGTGGTCGTGTTGTAGGTGGCGTGGGGGCCCAACTGAGCTCTGGTGGTGGCGACGTGAAACGCGCCCATGCTCTCGCGCTGAATTTTGTAGTGTTGAATTCTCGCGCCGTCGCCAACTGCAAGATCGACGATTGCATTGGTCAGGTAAATGCCGTCATTGGAACTCGTATAGCTCTCGATGAACGTGGCGGCGCTATTCGCTTCCGCCACGATCAGCACGCGCGGAAACGCTGCGGGTGGCGTGCTCCCGAGACGGCCTTCCCCGACAAACAACAGGTGAATCGGCGCTTCAATATTGACGCCACGTGGAATTTTCAAGAACAGGCCGCTCGCAAACAATGCGGTGTTGAGCGCCGAGAACCCACTGTCATCCGCATAAGGGTAATGTTCCAGGTGCTCGCGAATCGCACCTTCGTATTGACTCTCTCGTAGCGCCGCAGCCAAATCCATCGCGATGACGCCGGCCGGCACTGCTTCCATCGACGACAGTTCTTTGCGCAGCATCCCGTTTACGAATACCAACCTGCTTTGGCGCGCCTCTTCGTAGGTGAAACGGGCCAACCCGTTAGTCCCGGTTAACTCAATTCCGTTACACGCCAGAACGGGCGCGAAGTTCCCTTTCGAGATCGGCGCAACGTTCGTGTACTTCCAATCTTCCTGCTTGATATTAGGAAAGCCGGCACGCTCGAATTGATCGAATGAGCTTTCGCGCAGACTCTGCAGCCATGACGGTTCGTCCGAGCCACGCCCTCGCGTGGCCTCGCGAAACGCAGTTGCGTAGGGATTTGTTTCGTTGACTAATTCCGGTGCCATCAGTAACTCGTTATTTGGTAGCTTGAGGGGAAACTGCCGCGCTCTTTCCATTTCCGTTCTTCAACCAGTCGTAACCCTTCTCTTCCAACTCAAGCGCGAGCTCTTTGCCACCTTCTTTGACAATCCGGCCGGCAGAAAGGACGTGTACGAAATCAGGTGTGATGTAATTGAGCAGTCGTTGATAGTGCGTGACCAGAATCACGGCTTTGTTCGGATCGTGAAGCTTGTTGACCCCTTCCGCCACGATTCTCAGGGCATCTATATCCAGGCCCGAGTCAGTCTCGTCCAGGACGGACAATTTGGGATCGAGCACGGCCATCTGCAGGATCTCGTTGCGTTTTTTCTCACCACCGGAAAAGCCCTCGTTGACCGAGCGGGTCATGAAACTCGCTTCCATCTCGACCAGGCTGGCCTTTTCCTTAAGCAAGTCCTTGAACTCGAGCGGATCGAGTTCCTCGGCGCCGTTATGCTTTTGCTTTTCGTTGTAGGCGAGGCGGAGAAACTGAGCATTCGAGACACCGGGGATTTCCACGGGATACTGAAATGCCATGAAAACACCTTCGCGCGCGCGTTCATCCGGCGACATTTCCAGCAGGTTCTTGCCGTCGAAAATCACTTCGCCGCCAGTCACCTCGTATGAAGGATGGCCGGCGAGCACTTTCGCCAGGGTTGATTTTCCCGAACCATTCGGACCCATGATGGCATGCACTTCACCCTTATTAACCTTAAGGTTGATGCCTTTAAGAATCTCGTTGCCGTCAACCGATGCATGAAGATTGCGAATCTCTAACACGTATACTCCTCATTTCAGATCTCAAATTTCAGATTCAAGATTCAAGATCTAAGATCTAAGATCTAAGATTTCAAGATTTCAAGATTTCAAGATTTCAAGATTTCAAGATTTCAAGATTTAAAGATTTAAAGATTTAAAGATTTAAAGATTTCAAAATCACTGATTTCGTTAACGGGTC
>Ga0193725_1000263_pt1 | contig 16412 bp, 17 predicted proteins | sample H2a2metaG_FD_143058 | JGI IMG/M metagenome (GOLD analysis project Ga0193725, IMG submission 143058) | Soil microbial communities from a riparian zone of the East river system, Colorado, United States - H2a2 | ecosystem: Environmental > Terrestrial > Soil > Riparian zone | place: USA: East River... | reverse complement strand
CGAGATCGCCGATGACGCGGCGGTCATGTACGGCGGGCGCATCGTCGAGCAGGCCCCCGTCCGAGAGCTGTTCCGGGCGCCGGCGCATCCCTACACCGAAGGCCTGATGCTGGCGACGGTGCGGCGTGGCCAGAAAGGCCGCGCCCTCGTGCCGATTCCGGGCGCGCCGCCGAATCTCGCCGCGCTACCGCCGGGCTGCGCCTTTGCCGCACGGTGTCCGCACGTGAAGCCTGTCTGCATCGAGACCGCGCCGGCCCTCCACCTCGTGGCGTCCGGCCACGTCTCACGCTGTCACCTCGTGCCTGAACGCCTCGGGCCATCGCTCGCCGCCCTCGCACCGAGCCTCACCCAAGGAGGATCGCCATGACACGCTTCGTCCCTTCACTCTTCATCGCCGTCCTGTCGCTCGCGCTCGCGAGCGGCGCCTTCGCGGAAGGCACGCTCCGCATCGGCATGACCGCGGCCGACATCCCCTACACCGGCGGCCAGACCGACAACGGCTTCGAAGGCTTCCGCTTCGTCGGCTACCAGATCTACGAGCCCCTCATCAACTGGGACCTGTCGCGGAGCGACAAGCTCCCCACGCTCGTGCCCGGGCTCGCAGAGTCGTGGGAAGTCAGCAAGAGCGATCCGAAGAAGTGGATCTTCAAGCTCCGCAAGAACGTGAAGTTCCACGACGGCAGCGCGTTCAACGCCGACGCGGTGCTCTTCACGTTCGACTCGATCAAGAACAAGCAGTCGCCGCAGTTCGACCAGTACGGCTCCGCCCAGATTTCCTGGCGCCTCTCCGCGCTGAAGGCGATGAAGAAGCTCGACGACTCCACGATCGAGCTGGAGACGCCGACGGTCACCAGCTTTGTGCCGTATCAGATCGTGTACATGGTCATCGTCTCGCCGGCGCAGTGGAACAAGGTCAAGGACTGGCGGAAGTTCGCCGAGCAGCCGTCCGGCACCGGCCCGTTCAAGGTCACCCGCTTCGTGCCGCGCGAGCGGCTCGAATTCGAGGCGAACAAGGCGTACTGGGACCCGAAGCGGACGCCGAAGGTCGACAAGCTCGTGCTGCTGCCGATGCCCGAGCCGACCACCCGCCTGGCCGCGCTCCGCAGCGGCCAGGTCGACTGGATCGAGGTGCCGCCGCCGGACTCCATCGCGCAGCTGAAGGGCGCCGGCTTCCAGATCGTGACCAACAAGTACCCGCACAACTGGGGGCACATCCTGCGTCTCGACAAGGAGCCGTGGAACAACAAGCTCGTCCGCAAGGCGGCGAACTACGCCATCGATCGCGTGGGCATCTGCAAGAACTTGCTGAACGACACGTGCGTGCCGGGCACGGGGGTGGCGTACAAGGGTCACCCGTGGTTCGGCAATCCCAAGGAGACGTACGAGCACAACCCGGCGAAGGCGAAGGAGCTCCTCAGGCAGGCGGGCTTCGACGGCGCCTCGAAGCGGCCGGCGCGCGCGGTCGCCTTGATCTCGACGTCCGGCTCGGGACAGATGCTTCCCCTGGCCATGAACGAGCTCGTCCAGAAGAACCTGAAGGACGTGGGGATCGACGTGGACCTGCAGCCGATCGAGTGGAACTCGCTCACCCAGCGCTTCCGCATCGGCTTCACCGGTGAAAACGCGGGGGTCAACGCGCTGAACATCTCCTTCAACTTCCTGGAGCCGTTCAGCGGGTTCGGGCGGTTCTTCCACTCGAAGTCCGTGCCGCCGACGTCGGTGAACATCATGCCCTTCGTCAATCCGGAGTCGGACAAGCTGCTGGACGAGGCGGAGAAAACGTTCGACCTCGGCAAACAGGACGCGATCCTGGCCAAGCTCCACGAGCTGGTCGTCGACGAGGCGCCGTGGCTCTTCGTCGTGCACGACCTCAACCCGCGTGCGATGAGCACCAAGGTGAAGGGTTTCGTGCCGCCGCAGAGCTGGTTCGTCGATCTCACGCAGGTCAGCATCACCAAGTAGCGCTCGATGTGGGGCTACGTCGGCCGGCGGCTCGTGCTCACGATCCCGACCCTGCTCGGGGCGAGCATCATCGTCTTCGCGATGGTGCACCTCGCCCCTGGCGATCCGATCGCGGCCGTGTTGCCGGTCGACGCGAGCAAGGCGCAAGTCGAAGAGATCAAGAAGGCCTACGGCTTCGACCGGCCACTCCCCGTGCAGTATCTGAAGTGGCTCGGCCACGTGGTCACGGGCGATCTCGGGAAGTCGATCGCCACCCGCCGCGCGGTGATCCTCGACGTGCGCGACTCGCTGGCCAACAGCCTCGTCCTCGCGGTGTCGTCGTCCGTGCTGGCCTTCGGTGCGGGCATCGCGCTCGGCCTGCTCGCCGCGTTCCGGCAGGGCCGCGCCCTCGACAAGATCGCGAGCGCGATCGCGGTCGTCGGCGTCTCCGTGCCCCACTACTGGGCGGGCATCATCCTCATCATCATCTTCTCGGTGCAGCTCAACTGGCTTCCCGCGATGGGCGCGGCGCCCGACGGCGGCATCGTGGCCACCCTCAGGCACATGACGCTGCCGACCATCGCCCTCGCGCTGATCCCGCTCGGCGTCATCGCGCGGGTCGTCCGGTCGGCCGCGCTCGACATCCTCGCGCAGGAGTTCGTGCTCGCCCTCCGCGCCAAGGGGCTCGCGCACCGGCGGGTCTTCGCGCACGTCGTGAAGAACGCGGCGCCGCAGATCATCACCGTGCTCGGCCTGCAGTTCGGCTTCCAGCTCGGCGGCTCGGTCCTCGTCGAAGCCGTCTTCTCGTGGCCGGGCACGGGGTACCTGCTGAATCTCGCGATCTTCCAGCGCGACATCCCGGTGCTCCAGGGCGTGATCCTCGTGCTCGCGACGTTCTTCGTGCTGCTGAACTTGCTGGTCGACGTGCTGCAGACGTTCATCGATCCGCGCATCGCGCGCCACTGATGTTGCTCGTCGCTGCCCACGAGATCAGCGCCATCCCCGGCGCGCCGATGTCCTACTGGCGCACCGTCGCCTGGCGCCTCGCGCGGGATCGCGCGACGCTCGTCGCCGGCACGCTTCTTCTACTCGTCATGCTCTCCGCCCTCCTGGCGCCATGGATCGCGCCCTACGATCCGAACGCCGGTTCGATCCGGCTGCGGCTCGCGCCGATCGGGTCGGCCTCCCACGTCCTCGGCACCGACGAGCAGGGCCGCGACATGCTGAGCCGCCTCCTGTGGGGTGGCCGCATGACGCTCGTCGCCGGCCTCACGCCGGTGGTCGTCGCGTTCCTCCTCGGCACCGTGCTCGGCGTGGTCGCCGGGTACGCCGGCGGGCTCACGAACACGCTGGTGATGCGCACCATGGACGTCTTCTATGCGTTCCCCGCCGTACTGCTCGCGATCGCGATCTCGGGCGCCCTCGGTCCCGGCCTGCCCAACACGCTGATCTCGCTCTCGATCGTCTTCGTCCCCCGCGTCGTGCGCGTCGCGGAATCCGCCACCGTACAGGTCAAGGGGTTGGAGTACCTTGCCGCCGCGCGGGCGAGTGGGGCCGGGGTCTGGCAGATCCTCCGCCATCACCTCCTCGCCAACGTCCTCGGCCCGGTGCTGGTCTTTGCGAGCACGCAGGTCTCGCTGTCGATCATCCTGGCCGCGGGGCTCTCGTTCCTCGGCCTCGGCGTGACGCCGCCCGCCGCCGAGTGGGGCCTGATGTTGAACACGCTGCGCCAGTCGATCTACGTGAACCCGGTGGTGCCGGCGCTGCCGGGGCTGGCGATCTTCGTGACGTCGATGGCGCTGAATCTCGTCTCGGACGGCCTGCGCGATGCGATGGAGATCCGCGCGTGACCGCGGCGCCGCTGCTCTCGGCGCGCGGCCTGCGCAAGCATTTCCCGCTGCGTGGCGGCGTGCTCCAGCGTACGCAGGCCTGGGTGCGCGCGGTCGACGACGTCGCGTTCGACGTGAGCCCCGGCGAGACGCTGGGCATCGTGGGCGAATCGGGTTGCGGCAAGTCGACGCTCGCGCGGCTGATTCTGCGCCTGGTGGAGCCGGACGCGGGCAGCGTGTGGTTCGATGGCGAGGACGTGCTGCGCGTCGTGCCGGGTCGGATGAAGCGCTTACGTCGCGACATGCAGCTCGTCTTCCAGGACCCCTACGCCTCCCTGAACCCCCGGCTCACCATCGAAGACGCCGTGGCCTTCAGCCTGCTCGTGCACGGCGCGGGGCGCGCCCAGGCGCGTGAGAAGGCGAGCGCGCTGCTCGACCGCGTGGGACTGGATCCGCGCCTGTACGGCCGCCGCTATCCTCACGAACTCTCGGGCGGCCAGCGCCAGCGGGTGAACATCGCGCGCGCGCTCGTGCTCGATCCCAAGCTACTCGTGCTGGACGAGCCGGTGTCCGCGCTCGACAAGTCCGTGCAGGCTCAGGTGCTCAACCTGCTCCTGGAACTGAAGACGGAGCGTGCCCTCACCTACGTCTTCATCTCGCACGACCTGAACGTGATCGAGTACGTGAGCGACCGGGTCCTCGTGATGTATCTCGGCCAGATCGTGGAGACGGGCAGCGCCGACGCGCTCTCGGACACGCCGAAGCATCCGTACACGCAGGCGCTGTTCGCCTCGGCGCCGAGCATGGATCCGGATCGTCGCATGGAGCGCCCGCCCATCGCCGGCGATCCCCCGAACGCGATCAATCCGCCTTCCGGGTGCCGCTTCCGTACGCGCTGTCCCTTCGCGATGCCGCGCTGCGCCGAGGCCGCGCCGCCGCCCGTCACCGTCGCGCCGGATCACGACGTCGCGTGCTACTTGTACGAGGCCGCGCCGGCGGTCACCGCGTGAGGTCGGGCCGGTCGATTACGACACGCGCTGCACGAAGGATCGGTCCTCGACGAGAATGACGCCGGCCTGCGCGGCCCGGCGCGCCACCTCGACGTGCTCCGGATCGGCCGCCAGCGCCTCTCGATACCGCTCATAGGCCGCGAGGCTCGGGAAGTCGATGAGCGCGAGCGCGCTATTGGTGGGGCCGGCGAACTTCGTCGGCGCGTAGTACCCGACCACCTTGCCGCCGCAGCGCTCGATCGGCCCGGCGACGTCTCGCCCATAGGCCTCGAAGTCGGCCACCTTGCTCGCGTCGATCGTGTAGCGAATGCAGAGCGTGATCATTGCCGTCCTCCTTCTTCGTCGGATCTGACTCGCTGGCAGTATCGCGTCACGACCACGCGCGCGTCCATCCCGAACGCTTCGACGCCGATCGAACCGTCTCCCCTTGCCCCTTGGCCGCGCGTCGGCCTAGTGTGTCGATCATGGGTGACACCGACATGCTGGCGGAAGTGGCCGGACTCCTCGGCGAGCCGGCGCGGACGCGCATTCTCACCGCGCTCCTCGGCGGCGGCGCGTTCACCGGGAAGGAGCTGGCGTACTTCGCCGGCGTGACGGCGCCGACGGCGAGCAGCCACCTGTCCCGGTTGGTCGCCGGAGAGCTCCTCGCGATGGAGAAGCAGGGCCGCTGTCACTACTACCGGCTCAAGTCCGCGGAGGTCGCGCGCGCGATCGAGGCACTGATGACGGTGGCGGCGAGCTGACGGACTCGGGCGCGCGATTCCTCACCGGTCTCGGCGTCGATCTCGAGCAGGCACGCGGTGCGAAACGGCGATACTGCCGCACGTGTATCGACTGGACCGAGCGCCGGCCTCACATCTCCGGCGCCGTGGGCGCAGGCCTCGCAGAGCCTTTTCTCGAGCGCCAGTGGATCGCGCGAATCCCGGACAGCCGGGCCCTGACCATCACCGCGGGCGGACGGGCGAAGCTGGCGGAACTAGGAGTCGCCGATCGACTGGCCGCGCCCCGTACTGCGGCTCCTCACGTCGTGAGTCGTTCCTTCCAGTAACCAGGCCGGCGACGGCCGTGTGCGATTGCGACAATCACGATTCTCGACGGCTCGACCCGATAGATGACGCTGTACGGAAAGCGACGGAGCAGGAACCGACGGGTGTCGTGATCATACGTCGGCCACGTGGACGGCGCGCGCTCGATCGCGGAAGCAGCCATGTCGAGTTCGCCTGCGAACGCCGCCGCAGCCTGCGGGCTGCGTGTCGCGTACCAGCGGGCGGCTTCTTCGGCTTCGGCTAACGCCTCGTCGAGATACTCAAGCGTCAGGGTTGAGCCCGGCGGCAGCGAGGATCCGACGACGAGCCTCGGCCCACGGCACTGTCTTCGCTAGGCCAGCGTCCAACCGCTCGAGTCGACGGCGAATCTCGAGCGACCAAGCCGCTTCGGCGTCGTTGTCGATTCCCTCATCAAGGCTCTCGATGAGTTCGCTCGCGAGCGTGGCGCGCTCTTCCGGCGGCAACCGAAGTGCTTCGGCAAGCAGCTGCTTGGCGTTCATACGCCCGATGCTGGCACGACACCGTCGACATCGTCAAGGAATGGACGGCGTGTTGGCGCTCTCGGCGATCTGGCGCTCGAGGAGCTCGACGATGTGCCCGTCGGGGAACAGCCCGATGTACTGAAAGTAGTACGGCTGGCACTCGTCGGCGTCCGGACGCCCTGGCCCCAGGTCGGTGTCGTGCATGCTGCATCTCCTCCGCGCCGCCTCGTCGTGGCGCCCTGGACCGTCGGTCATTCGATCACCCGGTCGGCGCGTGCAAGCAGCGCCGGCGGAATCGTCAGGCCCAGGGCCCTCGCGGTCTTCATGTTGATCGCGAGATCGAACTTCGTCGGCTGCTCGACGGGCAGGTCGGCCGGCTTGGCGCCCTTGAGAATCTTCTCCACGTACATCCCGGAGCGCCGGGTCAAATCCGCGAGGCTCGCGCCATAGCCGATCAGGCCCCCGAGCTCCACGAACTCCCTGGCGTTGAACATCGCGGGGAGCCGAAACTTGGCGGCGAGCGCGATGAGGCGTCGCCGCTCGTTGAAGAGCATCGTGCTCGGAAACAGCAGGACCGCGTCGACGCGGCTTCCCGCCATCTTCGAAAACGCGCCCTCCAGCTCATCGGGGCCCCGCGCTTCCACCGGTAGAAGCTGAACGCCCAGAATCCGGGCCGCCGTCTCGGTCTCTTTCCACATCTCGTTCATCGTGCGGTCGGCGAACGCGGCAGGCTGCCAGAGGGCGGCGACCCGGGAAACCTTGGGAAGAAGCTCCTTGAGCAGCTCCAGGCGCTTGGGGACGAGCTGCGGGCCCAAGAACGTCAACCCCGTGACGTTGCCCCCCGGCCGCGCGAGACTGGCCACGAGTCCGTCTCCGACCGGATCGCCCATCGCAAACGCGACGATGGGAACCGCCGTGGTCGCCTGTCGGGCGCCGCGAGCGGCGGGCGTCGTGCCGGCCACGATGAGGTCGACCTCGAGCCTGACCAGTTCCCTGGCCAACTCCGGAAACCGCTCGATCCTGCCTTCGGCGGTTCGATACTCGATGACGACGTTCTGTCCCTCGACGTAGCCACGCTCGCGCAGCCCCTGTCGGAACGCATCGAGTGCCGCGCGCGTCTCGGGAGATTCGAGTGATCCGGTGAGCAGGTAGCCGATGCGCGCAGGCTTCACGGGCTTCTGCGCCTCCGCCACGAGCGGAGCGGCGAGGAAGCTCGCGCCCGCGGTCCCGAGGAACTGGCGACGATTCAGAGGGAGTCCGATCAGCCCTTCAGCTCTTTCTTCAGCTCGTTGATGAAGCGCAGGTCGCTGCCCTGGGCGATGATCTTCTGCGGGCTCGACTTGATCATCCCCGCCTCGTGAAGACGGAGCGCGTAGAAGCGCAGGGTGTCTTCCGAATCGTAGTCGCGCCAGCGCGCGTACGGCAGCTCCTTGATCGTCTGGAGCGCGTAGTCGTATTGCTTCACGATGCCCCGCTCGACCAGGAGCCGGGCCACGCGCTCGGGCTCCTGCGCGCAGATCGCCGTCGCCTTGACGATGGCCCGGACCGCGCGCTTCGCCGCGACGGGATGCTTTTTGACGAACTCGCGGCCGGCGACCATCATGCAGCAGAAGTACTGCGACCATGGCCGGTCGGTCGTGCTGTCGACCACGACGTGGCCGATCTTCTTGGCGCGCAGCTCCTGGGCCAGCGGCGGGAAGCCCATGATCGCGTCGACCTTGCCGTCCGTGAACGCACGCACCGCTTCGGCGAGGGGGTGGGCGACCCACGTGATGTCCCGCGCCGGGTCGAGGCCCACGTAAGCCGCCATGCTCGCGATGTACATCCGCGCCGCGTTCTGTGTGTCCACGCCGGGGACCGATACGGTCTTGCCTTTCAGGTCGCGCACGCTGCGGACCGCACGATTTCCGAAGAGCACGAAGCATCCCGCGTGAACGCCTCCGAGCGTCACGATGTCAACGCCCCGGTCGATGTCTCCGATGAAAGGAGCGGAAAACTGGACCCCGACGTCGACGGTCCGCGCGGCCAGCGAGTCGGTGATCTGCTGGTTCGTGTCGATCCGAACGTACTGCACGTCGGTGAACCCTTCGGCCCGGAGAAGTTCTCCGGCCACGTGAAATGGCCCCTGACAACCACTGGTGAACTGAGCGAGCCTCAGCGTCGTCGTCTCGGGCGGCGGCTCCGCTGCGATCGACCCGGGACGTAGGCCAAGAAGCCCGACCGTCCCGGCGGCCCCGGCCAGGAACCTCCGCCGGCTGAACCGCCGAGCATCGTGACGACTCATGCAAACCTCCTTGAATACGATCACCGAAGGATCGGCGGCCCCCATCGTGAAGCGGGAGAACCGTACTGTCGTTATCGCAGGCGTGGGCCGGGGTCCATCCCCAGCAAGACCCGGCCGCCGATCGGGTACCACTCCGGGAGGAGCGTGACGGCCTGGGCGACGACGTGGAGGTCGCGCCAGCACTCGGCCAGGCGGCTGTCGCGCTTGTACGACGTGCTGCCCCCGTGGCGGTACATCAGGTCCATCGCCTCGCGGGCGCTGTCGGCGGCGTGGGCCGCGGCCAGCCGGCAGCGGGCCCGTTGCTCGAGGGTGGTCTCCTCGCCGGACGCGACGGTGTTCCAGATCTCGGTGATCGTCGCGCTGCGGTACGCGCGACCGGCGTTCAGGAGCGAGTCGGCGCGACCGACAGCGTCCTGGACTTGCGGACTCTCGCAGAGCCGGCCGGTGCGGCCGCGCGGCGTCTTCGCTGCGGCCAGCTCGATCAGCGCGTCGATGCCGGCGCGGGCGATTCCGGTGATCACGGCGCTGTGGTGGGGCCCGACCCAGGCCTGGGCCGGCACGGCGTACGAGACCCCCGGCCAGCGCTTCCACTGATTGTCGAGCGGAGCGCCGGCGTGGACCATCGTTCGCCGCTCCGGAAGGAAGACGTCGTCGACGGTCCAGTCGAAGCTGCCGGTCGCACGGAGCCCGGCCACGTCCCAGCTGCCTTCGACGATCTGCGCTTCCGAGCGCTGGAAGAATCCCCGCCAGTGGACCGACGAGCCATCCGGGCTGCGGCGCGGCTGATCGCCGTCGAGAATCTGGAAGCTGCCCAGCATCCAGGAGCCCTCCTGGCAGCCGCTGCCGAACGGCCAGCGACCGGTGACCCGGTAGCCCCCGTCGACCGCCACGGCCCGTCCGCCACCCATCACCGCGGTGCCGGCGATGACGCTGTCGGGTCCGTCCGCGAAGATCTCGTGGACGCCCTCGTCCTCCAACCCAAGCGCGATGAGCTGGCAGATGCTGTTGTTGGCCAGGTTCCAGCCGGCCGCGCCGGCGGCCTCGGCCACCAGCTCCACCACCCGCACGTAGGTCAGTGGGTCGGCCTGCAGACCGCCCAGCTCGCGCGGGCTGATCAGGTTGTAGAACCCGGCCGCGTGAAACTGCTCGACCAGCGCCTTCGGCAACCGCTGCTCGCGCTCGATGTCCTCGCGATGGCCACGAATCACCGGCTGCAGCGCGGCCGCGGCCTGCACGACAGGCTGGGCGTCGATATCGGCGGGCAGGAGCTTGTCTTCCGCGATCTGTCGCATGAGTCCGGATGTTCCGCTGGCGAAGTGGAGGTGTCAAGAGGTACTGTCGCTGATCATATCCAGTCAGGAGACCTGCACATGTCTCGTCTAGGCTTCGGCGCGTTCCTCGCCCCCCACCACCCCGTCGGCGAGCATCCGATGCTGCAGTTCCGTCGCGACCTCGACTTCGTCGAGCACCTGGACACCCTCGGGTACGACGAGTTCTGGTGCGGCGAGCATCACTCGAGCGGCTGGGAGATGATCGCCTCGCCCGAGATGTTCCTGGCCGCCGCGGGCGAGCGGACCAAGCGCATCAAGCTCGCCACCGGCGTCGTGTCCCTGCCCTATCACCATCCCTTCAACGTGGCGCAACGGATGGTCCAGCTCGACTACATGACCGGCGGGCGCGTGATCTTCGGCTCGGGACCGGGCGCGCTGGCCTCCGACGCCCACACCCTCGGGATCGATCCGATGCTGCTGCGCGACCGCCAGGACGAGGCCATCGGCGTCATCCGCCGCCTGATGCGCGGCGAGCGCGTGACCGTCAAGTCCGACTGGTTCACGCTGCAGGATGCCGCCCTGCAGCTGCTGCCGTTGCAGGAGGACATGCCGTTCGCGGTCGCCTCGCAGATCAGCCCCTCGGGCATGACGCTGGCCGGCAAGCACGGCATCGGCGTCATCTCGATCGGGTCGCTCTCCGAAGAAGGTCTCGATGCCCTGCCGCAGCAATGGAGCTTCGCGGAGACCGCCGCCGCCGAGCACGGCCAGACCGTCGACCGCCGGGACTGGCGCGTGCTGATGAGCTGGCACATCGCCGAGACCCGCGAGCAGGCGCGTGCCGAGGCTCGCCACGGACTGCTGCGGCACCACAACGAGTACATCACCGAGACCCTGCAGCGTCCCGGCGCGCGTCACTTCAAGGATCCCGACGAGGCCGTGGACAAGACCGCCTTCGGCCCCGGCGCCGTCGCCACCATCGGCACGCCCGACGATCTCGTGGCGCGCATCAAGTCGCTCCTCCAGGCCTCCGGCGGATTCGGTACGGTCGTCGGCTTCGTCCACGACTGGGCCAACCCCGAGAACATCAGGCGAAGCTGGGACATGGTGGCGCGCTACGTGGTGCCGGAGATCAACGGCTACCTCGCCGGGCTGCGGACGTCGCGCGAGTTCGTGGTCAACAACCGCGAATACTTCAACCGGGCGCGCGAGGCCGTGCTGGCGAAGATCCACGAGAACGAGGCAGCAGCCAAGGCCCTCGCGGTCACGAAGTCGCCGCGCATCGCCGCCGCGGCCGGCAACTTGCCGGACCTGAGCCAGGGCGCCGACCGCGTCGCGTCGCGATGACAGGCTTCGTCTCGTCCGCGGCCGGCATGGAAGACATCTATTGCTTCGGCGGCAACCCGCTGGATCGCGCCAGCGAGCGCCGGGACGACGGCGGCTGGATCGCCAAGCTGCTCGGCGATCCGGAAACGCGCGTGCTGGCGCTGCGCGATCTGAAGCCGTTCACTCGCGGCACATCAGAACCCGCGCTCGACTGGCAGCCGGTAGCACCGTGGCGCGACCAGATCGACGGCGGCGCGCCGCTGATCTTCCTCGGTCTCGACGACGGCCGCGCCCACTTCGCGATCGACGCCGCCGGAGCGAACGTGGCTCCCGACGTCGACACCGAGCTGATCGACGTGCGCGCGCTGGCCCCCACCCTCGCGTCAGGCGAGGCGGCGATCCTCGCCGAGGCCCGCTCGCTGCTCGACTGGCACGCCCGCCATCGCTTCTGCGCCCAGTGCGGATCGCCAACCACGATGGGGTCGGCCGGCTGGAAGCGGCGCTGCCCGGACTGCCGGGCCTCGCATTTTCCGCGCACCGATCCCGTCGTGATCATGCTCGCCGTCAATGGCGAACGGGCCCTGCTCGGCCGCAACCGCCGGCGCGCGGGCGCCCGCTTCTCATGCCTCGCCGGCTTCGTCGAGCCGGGTGAAACGTTGGAGGAAGCCGTGCGCCGAGAAGTCCGCGAGGAGTCGGGCGTCCGCTGTGGCCGTGTGCGCTACCTGGCCACGCAGCCGTGGCCGTTCCCGTCGAGCCTGATGATCGGATTTCTCGCCGAAGCCCTGACCGAGGAGATCACCGTCGACCCCGAAGAGCTCGCCGAGGCGCGCTGGTTCTCCCGCGACGAGATCCGCGAGATGGTCGCGCGCGCCGCCGCCGGATCAGACGATCCGACGCGGCCGGCGCTGCCCGCCCCCATCGCGATCGCCCATCACATCTGCCGCCGATGGTCGACCGGCCTCGATCGCGTGTGATCACGGAATCGACGGACGAGGCATGACGACACGACTCACGTCTGGCGGATGGCTGTTGCTCGGGTGCGCGCTCATGGCCAGCTGCGCCCAGACCCTGGCGACCTCGGGTCAGGTGTCGGTGACGGCGGAGGCCGTGTGCGCGCTGCGCGCGGTGGCCGCGCAGCATCCCGATCCGAAGGTGCGCAACCCGGACTACCTCGCCGAGAAGTTCGTCAGCGAGACCTTCTGGCGAACGGCCGGGTACCGGAGCGATCCCGGCCGCGCCCGGCACAATCCGAACTACTTCTGGGTCAACGCGCGGACGCATCACATGGACGCGCTGCTCGTCGAAGCCCTCTCCCAGGGCGCTACCCAGGTGGTCAACCTGGGCGCCGGGTTCGACAGCCGCGCCTACCGCTTCCGCGAGCGGTTCCCACGGACTCGGTTCTTCGAGCTGGATCTTCCCGCGACGATCGCGGCCAAGCGCGAGCGCGTGGTCAAGATCTTCGGGGCCGTCCCCGATCGCGTCGCCCTGGTGGCGACCGACTTCAACACGCGCCCGCTGGAGGCGGTCCTGCGCGACGCCGGCTACGACCGGACGCAACGGACCTTCTTCATCTGGGAAGGCGTCACGATGTATCTGCCCGAGGCGGCCAACCGGAGCACGCTCCAGTTCATCCGGTCGGGATCCGCCTCCGGCAGCTCGGTGGCCTACGACTACCTGCTCGACGGCGCGCTGCGTCCCGACGGCGGCGGCATCTACGGCGCGAAGACCACCGCGGCCTACGTGGCCTCGGTCGGCGAGCCCTTCCTGACGGGCTGGAGCCCGAGCCAGGCCGCGGCCTTCGCCACCCGCGAGGGCCTCGTGGTCGTTTCCGACCTCGGCCCCGCCGAGCTCACCGCACGCTATCTCACCGGCTCCGACGGCCAGCCCGACGGCATGATGGGTGAGTTCCAGCACATCCTCCACGCACGAGTGCCGTAGGGTGGACGCAAGGCCGCATCGGTGGCGTTCGGGCCGTGCCCAGGCCTCGTCGTTGACGCCGCGTCTCACGGCGGCAGAGCAGAGAGTTCTGCTCCGCGTGCGCACCAAGATCGAGCGCATCCGCAAGGACCTCGTGAGCGCCAAGGGACTGACGCGCGACGAGGCGGCGGTCGCCGCCAAGGCCGGGATCATCGAGCCGGATCAGCGGTATTGGTGGACCGAGGAGTGGCAGAAGGGCGAGCGGGCCGCCGAAGCCGATCGGCGGGCCAGGCGTGTCGTCGGCACGTTCGACTCCGTCGAGGCGATGAAGGGGGCGTTGAAGCGGCGCGTGCGCACGAGCGCATGACTCTCCGCAGTCTCAGCGGAACACGGCGCTGAGGGCGCCCAGGGCGTTGAGCGCGGGTGGGAATCCGGTGGCGGGCGCGGTCTGGATGATCGCTTCCACCACCTCGGTCTGCGACAGGCCCATGTTGAGCGCGGACTGGGCGAACTTCGCGACCTGCTCGGGCAGGCGCAGCGCCGTGAAGGCCGCCACCGCGACGAGCGCGCGCTGGCGTCGTTCCAGACCGGGGCGGAACCAGATCTCGCCGTAGCCGTACTGGATCGCCGTCGGATAGAGCGCTCCCGTGAACGGGTTGTCCGGCGCCGCGTAGCCGAGACGGGCTCGGTCGCCGTGCAGCGCGCCCATCAGCTCCGTGCCACGGCGCATCAGGTCCTCGAGCGACGCGTCCTCGGGCGGATCCGGGGGGAATGGCAGGCCGCGCTCGGCGAACACGTCAGCCGCCAGCGCCAGCGTCTCCTCCGCCGAGGAAAATCCCGTATACAGCGCCGCCTGCACCAGGATCTCTCGGATCGCCTCCGGGCTGAGGCCGAGGTCCAGCCCGCTCGCGAGATGCCGGCGCAGCGCCTTCAGCCGCGGGCCCGTGGCCAGCGCCGCGATCGTGCACAGCATCCGATCCGCTCGCGCGAGGCCCGCCCGGTTCCAGACCCCGCCATACACCGCCTCGGTCAACAGATTCGCCAGGCCGCGCGTCTGCTCATCCGATCCGAAGAGACCTTTGAGCGTGGCCTGGCCCTGGGCGCGCAGCTCCTGCCGTGTCATGGAGTCTCCTCCGTGTTGGTCATCGGGATACGTAGCCTTGCACGGCCGGCGTCGCGGGTCGGCGCAACAAGACCACGGCGATGGCGAGGTTCAGCAGGTTCCACAGGATGCCGTTGACGAATGCGGCCTGGTACGAACCCGTCAGGTCGAACATCACGCCGGACACCCAGCCGCCCAGCGCCATGCCGAAGACGGTGGCCATCAGCACGGCGCTCACGCGCACGCCGGCCTCTTCGGGAGGAAAGAACTCGCGGACGATGACGGCATACGAGGGCACGATCCCGCCCTGGGCCAGACCGAACAGCGCCGACACGACGTAGAGCGAAGCCACTCCGTCGAAGGGCATGAACAGGGCGAGCACGGCCGCTTGCAGAGCCGAGCCCAGCAGGAGCGTGCGCCGCCCGCCGATGCGGTCACAGATCCATCCCGACACCAGCCGGCTCACGATGCCGAAGCCCAGCATCAGCGACAGCATCCGCGCTCCGCGCCCCGCTCCGTGACCCAGGTCGTGGCTGTACGCCACGATGTGAACTTGCGGCATCGACATGGCCACGCAGCAGCTCAGGCCGGCGACGATCAGCACGGTCTGCAGCGTGGCCGGCGACATCCCCAGCGGCCGCGCCGACCACGACGTCGTGCGAGTGCCGGCCATAGCCGTCTCGATCAGCGGCGCCCGGCGCCGGAGAGCCAGCGCGAGCGGCAGCATGGCCGCCACGCAAAGCACGGCGATGCCCTGATAGGTCCAGCGCCAGCCGCGTGTGTCGATGAAATGCCCCACGACCGGCGGCCAGACCGTTCCCGCGAGGTAGCTTCCGCTCGCGATGATCGCCACCGCCATGCCGCGATGACGGGTGAACCAGAGCGAGGTGTCGGCGATGATGGGCGCGAAGGTGACCGAGCTGGCCACGCCCACCAGCAGGCCCTGGGCGAGCGCGAACTGCCAGAGGCTCGTCGCCTGGCTCGCGGCCGCGTAGCCGAGTCCCAGGCCCACGGCTGCCCCCACCACCGGAATGAAAATGCCGAACCGATCGGAGAGGCGTCCCATCAGGATCCCGCCGAAGCCGAAGCAGATCATCGTCATCGTGTAGGGCAGCGAGGCGGCGGAGCGCGCGACACCGAACTCCGCCTGGACCGCGGGCAACGCCACGATCACCGACCACATCCCGACGCCACCGACGGCGGAGAGCACGAGCGCCGCGAAGAGCCGGGTCCACGCGTAGGCGGATTCCGGCGCGCTGGTCACACGGCTTTCACTACGGGCGGGGGGCTCGGGCATGAGGGGCGACGCTCAGTATCCCACGGCGTGCAGACCATCGTCCGGCTCGCTTTCCACGCACGATGAAGTACCCTTTAGATCGACGGCGGCAGCCCGTCATCGTGGGCGTGACGTCAGCCGAGCCGGCGAGAGGGTCGGAGAAGGACAGGTGGAAAGCGATGATCATCGCGGTAGCGGGGCGGCGCATCGACGCGGCTGACGCGCAATCCGCGCGCTTTCCGCTCCGGAACGTGGCCCTCGTCCAGCAACGGCTGGACGAGCTGTTCAGTCGTGAAGCCGCGACGGGCCTGGTCAGCTCCGGCGCCTGCGGCGCGGACCTGGTGGCGCTGACCGTCGCGGGAACCCGGCACATGCGCCGGCGCATGGTGCTGCCGTTCGGTCGCAACGAGTTCCGGGAGAGCTCGGTCATCGACCGTCCCGGAGATTGGGGACCGGTGTACGACCGACTGCTGGCGGAGCTCGACACCACCGGCGACGTCGTGACGCTCGCCGGACACGCCGCCGGGGACGCCGCCTACGCGGCCGCCAACGACGCCATCCTGCACGAGGCGGCCACCCTGGCCCGAGGGGGCACGACGGACGTGCTGGTGGTGCTGGTGTGGGAAGGAGCGCCGCGTGACGGCGCCGACATGACAGCCGCCTTCGGCGACGAGGCCCGCAAGCGCGGCTTCCGGGTCGAGCAGGTGAAGACTCTATAGGGGTGGTCGGGTCGACCGCCCCCCGTCACGCCTACGGTCGATCGAAGGCGCGGTCGACGTGGGCGTCCTTCACGTCGTGCTTGCCGGCCAGCGGCACGCGCGTCATGACGCGTCCCTATCGACCGACCTCGACGAAGCGCAAAACCGCCAGCTCGCGATCGGCCCGCCTGGACAGGCTCACGATCTGATCCAGCTTGCGCCGGGGCCACTCA
>Ga0193725_1000262_pt1 | contig 16417 bp, 16 predicted proteins | sample H2a2metaG_FD_143058 | JGI IMG/M metagenome (GOLD analysis project Ga0193725, IMG submission 143058) | Soil microbial communities from a riparian zone of the East river system, Colorado, United States - H2a2 | ecosystem: Environmental > Terrestrial > Soil > Riparian zone | place: USA: East River... | reverse complement strand
ACCAGTGATGGACCGCGGCCAGCGCGGCGTGGTTGAAGCCGAGCTGAAAGCCCGTGGTCACCGGACCGATGAAGACGATGAGGAAGAGCAGATAGCTATGGGTGAACGACAGGAGCACGAAGCCGATCCCGGCCAGCGCGGTGCCGAGCACCAGCATGACCCGGATGTCGAATCGATCGATGAGATAGCCGGCCAGCGGCCCGGCCAGCGTGGACTCGAGCTTGGCCAGCGAGAAGGGCAGGGAGGTCGCGGCGCGCGAGAGGTGCATCTCTTCGAGCACGGGCAGGAAATAGAGCGTGAATCCCGTGTTGTACGTCCCGCCCTTCACGGCGTCGAGCACGCAGCCGATGATGACGATCCACCAGCCGTAGAACAGGCGGCCGGGGCTTTGCGAAAGCCGTCGCCTGAACCTCATCCGGTCACGCGTCGGGGAAGGCGGGGCGAACGTGCTCGCCGAAGAGACGCAGCGACGCCATCGCCTTGTCGTGAGCGAGGCCGCCCCAGCTCGCCTGGCACATGACGTGGCCGAGGCCGGCCTCGCGCAGGGCTGCGACCTGTTCGGCCACGCGCTTCGGCGTGCCGTAGAGCGCGCCGGTCTCCAGCACGAACTTGACGCCCTCGGGGTGCGGGAGGCGCGGGTCCATCCACGGATTCATGGCCGCCGCGTTCACCACGAAGTCCGCGGGGTTGTAGGCGTCGCGGACGTGATGCATGTGCTGGCGATAGTGCAGTGTCGCTTCGTGGACGTCGTCCTCGGCCTGGGCCTCGCTCTCGGCGACGTAGAGGAAGCGCCAGACCGAGGCCTCGCCGAGCAAACGCCGCCGGGTGGCCGCGTCGTGACCGCCGGCGTCCAGTCCCTCGCGGTAGCGGGCCAGGCGCTCGGGGATCCGCGCGTTCGGGATGCGCGACATCATCACGGGGATGCCCGCGCGCCCGCACTCGACCAGCGACTCGAGGGCGATCACGCTGCGCCAGATCGGCGGGTGCGGCTGCTGCACCGGGCGCGGGCGCACCGACGGCAACCGCAGGGAGAAGAACTTGCCTTCGTGGACGAACGGCTCGTCGGTCCACGCATGGATGAGCACGTCGAGGGCCTCCTCCATCCGCTCGCGGCTGTCGTCGCTGCGCAGGCCGAAGCCGACGTACTCGTACTCGTTGTAGCTCGATCCGCGCCCGATGCCGACGTCCAGGCGCCCGCGCGAGAGGTTGTCGAGCACGGCGAGCTGGATGGCCAGACGCACGGGATGGTGCAGGGCCATCTGGATGACCGCGAACCCGATGCGCGCCCGCGACGTCCGCGCGGCCAGCGCCCCCGCGAACGGAATGGGATCGGCGTAGGCGCATTCGCCGGTGAAGTTGTGCTCGGTCAGCCACAGATAGTCGAAGCCCATGGCCTCGGCGAGCACGCCCTGCTCGAGCTGCTGGTGCACGCACGCGAGGTCGTCGGCGGCCGACGGCGACAGCGAGAGGGTCATCCATCCGAATTTCATGGCCGACACTCTACCCGAAACCGGCGACTTGATCGCGATCAACGGTTGGCCGAAGATTGGCGCCGGGAGGAACCAACCCGTGACCACCGACGCGCTCCCGGCTCCCGGCTTCCATCACCTGCACCTCAACTCCGTTGACCCCGGCGCGGCAATCGGGTTCTATACGCGTCAGTTCCTGACGACCAGCAAGACCACGTGGGGCGGGCTGCCCGCGCTGGCGTCGCCCAACGACGTGCTCGTCCTGTTCTCGCGCGTCGCGTCCCAGCCGCCGACGTCGCCGCAGACCGCGATCTGGCACTTCGGCTGGCACGTCACCGATTCGCGCGCGACGCTGGAGCGCTTCCGGAACCAGCCGGAGGTCGAGCTGCTGCCGCTCTACACCGGCGACGACGGCGGCTCCGTCTTCGTCAGCAGCGACACGTGGCCGGGGGCCGCCGGCGTCCTCGGCCGCACCCAGACGCAGATCGCCGAGGCGAAGGCCGAAGGCGTGAAGCCGACGCGCGTGGGCGGGTTCGCCTACATGGGAGGTCCGGACAACGCGCTCGTGGAATACGCCGGCAACCATCCGGCCGAGCGCTTCAACCACATCCACTTCTTCCACGAGCAGCCGTTCTGCGCCCAGCTCTGGTATCAGAAGCACCTGAACGCGCCGGCCTATGCAGGCCGCACCGCGCCGGCCTCGATGACGGAGGCCACCTGCCAGGTCACGCGCGGCGCCGATCGCACGTTTCCCGCGCTCGATCGTGACGGGATGTTCCGCACGCCGTCGGCCGCGGTGGTCTTCGGCGACGTCGCGTTCCTCTCGTATATGCGCCAGGGCGACCAGCCGCTCGTTCCCACCCGCGGCCACCTCTACGACCACCTCGCGCTGAGCGTCACCGACCTCGACGCCTGGATCGCCAAGCTCCGCGGCGAACGCGTGACGTTCCTCGAAGCGCCCTACAAGCTCGGCGACACCCGCGCGGTGATGATCGAAGGCCCCAGCCGCGAAGCCCTGGAGCTGGTGGAGGTTCGCTAGCCTACTCGGACGCGAGCGCTTCGATCGCTTCAGCGAGCGCGACGATGCGTTGCGCCTCTTCGACGTGGAGGTTTTCGATGAGGCGGCCGTCGAGGACGACGAGGCCGCGGGCCTGGGCGACGGCTTCGGCGTGGGCGGCGATGACCCGACGCGACCATTCCACGTCAGCCGGCGCGGGAGCGAAGACCTCGTTGGCTTTCGCGATGGTCTTCGGGTGGATGAGTGTCTTGCCGTCGAAGCCGAGGTCGGCGGCCTGGCGGCAGGCGGCCTCGAAGCCGGCGTCGTCGGCGAGGTCGAGGTGCACGCCGTCGAGCGCGGCGATCCCTGCGGCGCGGGCCGCGAGCACGCACAATTCCAGGCTCATCAAGAGCGGCACGCGGTCGCGGGTGTGGCGCGCGTGCAGGTCCTTGGTGAGGTCCGACGTGCCCATCACCAGCGCGGTGACGCGCGGGCTCGCGGTGGCGATGGACGCCGCGTTGAGGATTCCGCGCGGCGTTTCCAGCATGCACCAGAGCGACAGGCCAGCCGGCGCGCCGTGGGCGGCCAGCACGCCGAGCGCGTCGTGCACGGTGTCCGGCGATTCGACCTTGGGCAAGAGCACCGCGTCGGCGCCTGACGCCGCGACCGCCGCGAGATCGTCACGACTCCACGGCGTCGTGCCGGCGTTCACGCGAACGATCACCTCGCGGCGCCCGTAGCCGCCCGCGCGCACGGCGGCGACCGCCTGGGCGCGCGCCTGCTCCTTGGCGTCCGGTGCGACCGCGTCCTCGAGGTCGAAGATCACCGCGTCGGCCGGCAGGCTTCGCGCCTTCTCCATCGCCCGCGCGTTGGAGCCCGGCATGAACAGCACGCTGCGCCGCGGCCGCACGGTCATCGTGGGCCCTGAACGATCATCGCGGCGATCGGCGCGATATCAGTCGTAGACGGTGTCGAGGTAGTGGGTGGGATCGACGATGGCTTCGATCACTGTCGGATGATCGGCGGCGAGCGCGATCTTCAGGGCGCGAGCGAGCTCGGAAGCCGAGCGCGCCGCGACGGCGGGCACGCCGAAGTAGTGGGCCGGGGGATCGACGTGGGCGTGTTCGCCGAGATCGGTGCCGTAGAGGGCGAGACCGCGGCGGACCTGCTTGATCTGGATCAGCGAGAGCCAGCCGTCGTCGAGCACCACGATCGGCAGCGAGAGTCCGAGACGTCGGGCCACCGCGACTTCACCGACGGTCATCTGGAAGCACCCGTCGCCGATGAGCGCGACCACCGGGCGGTCGGGGCGGGCGAGCTTGGCCGCGATCGCCGCGGGAAGCCCGAAGCCCATCGACGACCACCCGTTGGTGATCAGGAACGTGCGCGGCGCCGGCGCCGTCCACTGCGAGGCGATCTGGTGAGTATGGGCGCCCACGTCGAAGGCCAGGATGCCGTCGTGGGGCAGCGTCTCGCGCACGACGTCGATCGCGTGATGGGGCGCGAAGCCCGGCGACTCCGGACGGAGCGCGCGCTGAAACCTCTCGCGGTGCCGCGAAGCGGTATCGTCCGGCCACTCGGGGGACAGCGGCGGCCGCGCGGCCAGCCATTCGAGCGAGGCGTCGAGGTCGCCGACGACTTCGTGCGCGATGGTCACGCTCGCGTCGGCATCCACCGGATCGACGTCGATCGACAGCAGCGGGACCTTGCCGATCCACGCCTCGTACTCGACCTCGACGACGTCGTAGCCGATCCCCACGATCAGGTCGGCGCGGAGCAAGAGCTCGCGCTGGACCTGACGTCGCGCCCGCTCGATGCAGCCGAGCGAGAGCGAATGCGCCTCGGAGATCATTCCCTTCGCCATCGTGGTCGACGCGAACGGCAGGCGATGGCGGTCGATGACCGCTCGCAGCAGGTCGGGATTCCTCACGCGCATGGCCGAGGACCCCAGCACCACCACCGGGCGGCGGGATGCGCGAAGAAGCTCGGCGGCACGCTCGAGCGATCCCGACGCGGCCATGGGGAGCCGTCGGCCGACGGTGATGGCGGGGACGTCCTCCGTCGCCGCGGCCATCGCCACATCCTCGGGCAAGTCGAGGTGAACGGGCCCGAGCGGCTCGCTCAGCGCGATCTCGATCGCCTCGACGAGCACGGACGCCACGCGGCCCTCGCGCAGCGGCAGCGTGGCCTTCGTGATCGGACGAAACAGCGCGTGATGGTCGATGGCCATCTGGATGCGCCGCCCGAGCTGAGACGTCGGCAGATTGCACGTGATCGCGAGCAGCGGCGAGCGGTCGAGATACGCGTTGCCGACGCCGGTCGTCAGATTGGTCGCGCCCGGCCCCAGCGTCGCGATGCAGAGGCCCGGCGCCCCCGTCATGCGCCCCATCACGTCGGCCGCGAACGCCGCCGATCCCTCGTGGGCGGTCAGCACGTACGGCAGGCCGCCCGCGCGCATGGCGTCGAGGAGCGGCAGCACGTTGCCGCTGGGAACGCCGAACCCGTGGCTGACTGCGGCCGCGCGCAGGGTGGCGACGATCAGCTCGGCGTTGTTCATGACGGGATCACAATCCCGTCCGCCCGTGACGCTGTCAAGCGCGAATCGGCCGTCATCGGCGGGCCTGCGTCACCGCGATGAAGAGCCCGCTGGCGATGATCACGGCCGCGCCCAGCCACGTGAAACCCGAGGGGACGTCGCCGAACACGAGGTAACCGAGCGCTGCCGCCCAGATGAGCTGGATGTAATGGAACGGCGAGATGATCGACGCCGCGGCCACCGCGAGGGCGTGGGCGATGAGGTAGTGTCCGAGGCCACCGAGGACACCGAGCGCGGCGAGCCCCGCCCACTGCGTCGCGCTCGGCGTGGTCCACGTGAACGGTACGAGGATGGACAGCACGATGGTCCCGACCAGGGCGCTGTAGGTCACGCTCGTCTGGGGCCGGTCGTAGGCGGCCACCCGCCGGGTCAGCAGTTGGTACAGCGCATAGCAGACGGAGCTTCCCAGGATGAGCAGCAGATACGCGCTCACTCCGGCGCCCGGCCGGATGACGATCAGCGCCCCCGCGAAGCCCGCCCCGATCGCCGCCCAGTGACTCGGCTCCACCCGCTCGGCGAGGAGCGGACCGGCCAGGGCCGCCACGATCAGCGGCGCGGTGAATGACACCGCGGTGGCGTCCGCGAGCTGCACGTGGCCGATCGCCGTGAAGAAGAGCATCTGCGAGCTGACCTGCAGGAACGAGCGGCCGACCTGGAGCCGGAGATTGTTGGTCTCGAAGAGGCGCCACCACCCGTGGCCCGGCCCGAGCAGCGCCAGGATGAACACGAAGTGCCCGGCGCTTCGCGCCCACACCACCTCGACCGGCGGCAGGTGAGCGCTCAAGATCTTGCCGGTCGCGTTCATGCACACGAACAGCACGGTGGCCGCGACCATCTGGAGGATGCCGCGCGCCATCGCTTCCGGCGGGGGGGTCGTCAGCGCTCGATCTGCCGAGTCTTCCCGCTCTACTTCTTGAACAGGTTGTTGAACGAGCGGCGGACGTCGTCGGGGCGGGGGCCATCCGGGGACGCGTCGCGCTCGACCGTGACCCGCAGCGCGAAGCCGTCGCACTCGTTGCGGGCGTTCTTGTCGGCGATGCGCTCGATGACGGGCTGGGTGCACTGGAAGCGGCGGACCGGCTCGAAGTGCGTGCACTGGCGGCAGGCGTGCAGCGCGGCGCGGCAGTTCGGGCACTCGGTGAGCGAGGCGTGCGCGATGGGCAGGGCGGCGCCGCACGCGGCGCAGCGGGTGAGCGTACGCTTCTCGAGCATCGCGCCGCGTGGCGGAGCCTCCATGGGCGTCGGCCGCGGCCGCGGGGGATCACGTCGCTCGGACGAGCTCTTGTACCCTTGCTGGCGGTATTTCCGATCGCTCACGCTGGTTCCTCCCGCTCCTACTCTACCGTGTAGGGCGGGATCTTTCGATGGAACATCGCGAAGATCATCTCCCAGTCACGGGCGGCTCCGGCGGGATGGAAGATGTCGCGGTTCGGCAGCGCGTAGCCGTGGAGCGCGCCCGCGTGGACGGCATGGCGGTAGTCGACGGGACACGGCCCCAGAAGCTCCGCCAGCTCCCGCACCATCGACAGCGGCGCGTAGGGGTCCTTCTCCGCGAAGCCGCCGTACATCTCGCCGCGAAACTGCTTGGCCAGGCGATGCGGCGAGTCCGGCGCGTCGCTGACGAGACTGGTGCCGTGCAGGCTGGCGGAGGCGACCACCCGCTCGGGAAAGTGGCCGGCGGCGCACAGCACGTGACGGCCGCCCATGCAGTAGCCGATCGCCCCCACGCCGCCCGGACGCACGGGCTCGCCCCGGCCGAGGAAGGAGAGGATCGCGCCGGTGTCGTCGACGACCATCTGATTGGAGAGCCGGCGGCCCGGCGCGGTCACCTGCTTCTGGCGCTCGGGGTCGAGGGCGTGCAGCGAGATCATCCGGTTGTCGGCGTCGCGGAACTCGTGGCTGATCCTGCCCTCGCGATAATAGAAGTTCGGCACCATGGCGTAGTAGCCGACGGTGCCCACGCGCCGCGCGATCTCGTAGAGCTCCTCCCGTACGCCCCAGATGTCCATGTACACGACGACCGCCGGAAACGGTCCGTCCTGCTCAGGGTGCGTGACGAACGCGTCCATCCGTCCTGACGGCGTGTCGATCTCGACGAAGCGGTCCTTCATGCTGGCGTCAACCCTGGGCGGGGAGGACCTTGCCGCCGGCCTCGACGGACTTGGCGTCGACGAGGATCACCGCGAGCACGCACGGCGCGGCACCGCGGTTGATCCAGTTGTGGATGGTGCCCCGCTGCACCATGACGTCGCCGGCCTTCAGACGGACGAGCGTGTCGTCCAGCTCCATCTCGATCTCGCCCGAGATGATCACGATGTAGTCGATCGAGTCCGTCCGGTGGTTGCGCGCGGCCAGGCCCGGCGCGAACTCGATGATGCGGAAGATGGTGCCGTTCGCCAGCGTGGTGGCGACCTTGCGCTGCCCCTCGTCGGCGCCGCCGTCGTTGTTGACGGGGAAGCCCTCGGTCGTCCAGATGTTGACGGCCGACGCGCCCGGTCGGCCGGACGTGACGTTCTTGGCCACCTCGTCGATCTTCACGACCGCCTTGCCGCTGGCGTCGTGGCCCGTGATCACGCGTCGTACGTTGAGCGCCATGGATTCCTCCTTGCGTCGCGCCGAGCTCCGACGCGGGGATTTGTCGCATGATACGGCCGCCCGCGCGGTTTCGCAGCGCCGTGTCGTCGTTTACACTTGGCGCCTTGGGCGGCCCCGTTGAAGGCCTCTCATCGCTTCCAGAGGAGGATTCGACCATGGCGCAGACGATGAAGGCGTGGTTCACGGTTCCCGGTCCCGAAGGCGCGGTGTTCGAGCTGCGCGACACCCCGGCGCCGACGGCCGGACCCGGCCAGGTGCTCGTGGCCGTGCGAGCGGCCGGCGTCAACCGCGGCGAGCTGATCCGCGGCGCTCAGGCGCGCTCGACCGGACCCGCGCCCAATCCCGCGCGCGCCGGCGGCGAGTTCGCCGGCGAGATCGCGGCGGTCGGCGACGGGGTCACCGCGTGGAAAGTCGGCGATCGCGTGATGGGACGGACGGCGGGCAGCTACGCGCAGTCGGTGGCCGCCTCCCAGCGCACGCTCATGCGCGTGCCCGACGGGCTCTCGTGGGCCGCGGCCGCGGCCATCCCCAACGTCTACGTCACCGCGCACGACGCGATCGTGACCAACGGCGAGGCCGCGCCCGGGGAGTGTGTGGTGGTCACCGCCGGGCCGTCGGGAGTCGGCACCGCGGCCATCCAGATCGCGCGGCACATCGGCTGTAACCCGGTGATCGCCACCACCCGCACGGCCGCCAAGGCCGGCGCGCTGAAGGCGCTCGGCGCTCACGAAGTCGTCGACACGCGCGAGACCGGCTGGGCCGACAAGATCCTGGCCGCCACCAATGGGCGCGGCGTCGACGTGATCATCGACCACGTGGGCGGAGCCATGTTGCCCGAGAACATCCGCACGCTCGCGCTCAAGGGCCGGCTGGTGAGCGTGGGTCGCAACGCGGGTTTCTCGGGTGAGTGCAACCTCGACGAGATCGCGCGCAAGCGGGCGAAGATCATCGGCGTGACGTTCCGCACGCGGACGCCGGAAGAGTCGCTCCAGTGCAGCGAGCGGTTCGTGGCCCATCTCGGCGACGCGGTGGCCAAGGGCGCGCTCAAGCCCGTGCTCGACCGCGCGTTTGCCTTCGAGGCGCTCCACGACGCGTACAAGTACATGCTCAGCGACGCCCAGACCGGCAAGATCGTGCTGACGGTGAGCGACCGCTGACCCGGGTCAGTCGTCTCCTCGCGGCGCCCGCCACGACCACCAAGTTCGGGGCGCTCCAGCACCGCGACTATCGCCAGTATTTCCTCCTCGCGCTCGTCGGCATGACCGCCGAGAGCGTCGAGCACGTGGTGAGCTACTGGGTCATCTTCAAGACCTTCCACTCGCCGACGCTGGCCGGCTTCGCGATCATCAGCCACTGGGTGCCGTTCCTGCTCTTCTCGGTGTACGCGGGCGCCCTGGCCGATCGCTTCGACTGCCGCAAGCTGATCCAGATCGCCCAGGGCATCCTGATGCTGGTGTCGCTCGGGTGGGGCGCGCTGTTTCTCACCGGCACGCTGCGCGCGTGGCACGCGGGGGCGCTGCTCGTGCTCCACGGCGTGGCCGGCGTACTGGTCTCGCCGGCCCTCCAGCTGATCATCCACGACATCGTGGGCCGCGATCATCTCCAGAGCGCGATCCGCCTCAACGCGCTCAGCCGCTACTTCTGCTTCCTGCTCGGGCCCGCCGTGGGCGGCGGCCTCATGCTGGTCATCGGCCCCGGCCCGGCCCTGCTCGTCAACGTGCTGCTCTACGTGCCGCTGACGCTCTATCTCTTCGTCATGCCCTACACGGGCCATCGGGGCGACAACGGTGGCGCGCCGCGTCCGATGCCGCGCTTCAGCCTCGGCGATACCTTCCGCGCGCTCTCCGAGATCCGCTCGGAGCCCCGGATCCTCCGGATGATCGTGCTGGCCGGCGCGACGTCACTCTTCGTGGGCAACGCGTTCCAGGCCCAGATGCCGGAGTTCGCCCACCAGCACGGTTCCGAGGACGCCGACGTCTGGTACAGCGTGCTGTTCAGCGCCAACGCCGCCGGCGCCGTGATCGGCGCGCTGCTGCTCGAAGGCGTTCCCGCGCTCCAGGGCGGGGCGCGGGCGGCGATCGTGTGCGCGGGCATCTGGGGCGCCGTGATGGCGTTCTTCCCCTTCGTCCACCACTACGTGGCCGCGGTCGCACTCCTCGTCGTCGGCGGGATCTTCAACATCGCGTTCACCTCGATGGCCCAGGCCCTCGTCCAGGTCCTCGCCCCACCCGGCTCCCGCGGCCGCGTGGTCGGTCTCTTCAACACCTCGATGATGGGTCTCCGCGCCGGTAGCGGCTTCACCGTCGGCGTCCTCGGCGCCGCCATCGGCATCGAATGGTCGCTTGCCCTCAGCTCCCTCGCCGTCGTCGCCGTCTCCCTCGCCCTGCTGCTCTCGGAGCTGCGTTCCAGTCAAACCTAAGAAGCTTCCTGACCGAGTGCCGACCATGATTCTTGCGGCCTTCGAGGCGGTATGGCCATACTGTTTGCCATGGCCACGCAGACAATCAGGTCAACCTATGTGATTGACGTCGAGACGATGCGGGCGCTCGAGCGGATCGCGCGCCGCTGGAAAGTCTCGAAGTCGGAAGCGCTGCGACGGGCGATCCGGGCGGCGGTAGACCAACCGCCGACAGAGTCGAGGGATGCGCTCCGGGCGCTCGGCGACCTTCAGCACTGTCTCAATCTGAGCCCCGCTCGGGCGCGTTCCTGGGCTCGCATGACACGGACCGAACGGCGAGCAGCGTCAACTCGGAGCGAGACACGCGGTGTGTGACTCACCTCTGCGTGAGAGGCACTAGCAGGGTGCGGAAAAACCGCGTGATGAAGGCCGTTTCGTATTCACGATGATTGTCGTGGGCGTCGAGGGCGTCGACCGATTGCCCTCGCTTCACCGCTCGCCTGAATCGCGAGCGGCCACACGCGCCCGCCCTGCGCGCTCATCCGGACTGCGCCGCCAGATTTCGCATGCGGACCAAGTTGTACGCTGCCAAGCCGAAGATGAACATCCATTCGACCCGGGCGGTGCCGCGGTGGCGAGTTTTCCGCAGCAACGCAATGGTCTTGAGCCACCCGAAGATTTCTTCGATGCGCATCCGGGCTCGTTGGCTCAGCGCGTAGCCGCGGTGCCGGGTCGTTCGGTCGTCGATTGCACTGGCGCGGTTGGTCGTGTTCTGCGTGACGTGCGGGGTCACCGCCATCTCGCGCAGCACGTCGACGAACTCCCGCGTGTCGTACCCCTTGTCGGCCCCGAGCGTCAGCCGCCCGTCCTGCGGCACGCGGCTGAGCATCTCCACCGCCGATTCCCGTTCGGTGGTCCCGGCGGGCGGTGTAACTATCCCGTCGACCGCCAGGCCATACCGGTTCTCCATCAACACGTGCCCTTGATGGCACAGCTTCGACTCGTGGCCTTTGCCTTTGCGAAAGAGCCGCGCTTCGGGATCGGTCGTCGACGCATGCGTCTCGTTACTGCGGCGCTCGCCGTGAAAGTCAATCGTCGGATTCCCGGGGTCGTCCGGCGGCGGGCCTGCCGGCGCGTCCTTGCGCTGAAAGCTCTTGAGACTCGCCCACGCTTCGATCAGCGTGCCGTCGACCGAGAAGTGCTCGCTGGACAGCAAGTGCCGGGCTCGCGCCTCGGCCACCACCTGCTCGAGGAGGGCGCGGGCCACGTCCCCGGCGAGCAGCCGCTCGCGATTCTTCGTAAACACGGTCGCGTCCCAGACGGTGTCGTCCATCCTCAGTCCGACGAACCAGCGAAACAGCAGGTTGTAGTCCAGCTGCTCCATCAGCAGCCGTTCGCTGCGAATCGTGTACAGGATCTGGAGCAATTGAGCGCGCAGCAGCTTCTCCGGCGCGATCGAGGGACGCCCGGTCTTGGCGTACATCAACGCAAACCGCGGCGACATTTCCCGGAGGGCCGTGTCCATCAGATCCCGCATCGCGCGCAGAGGGTGATCTGCCGGAATCCGGGCCTCCATCGAGACGTAACTGAACATGCCGTCGGGCTCCTGATCGTCGCCGCGCATGCGCACCTCCTGGCTACTCCTAAGAATGCGCGACGTGATCGACGGATTCCGAGTTTTTCAGCATCCTGCTAGCTTGAAAAGTGAGTCAACAAGAATTGCTCTACATATCCGATGACGCTGTTTACATCCGGCTCGGTGACTTTGGACCATTCTGCGTGCATTGCGTAGTCCCTAATCTTGGGCATCGAATCTAGGAGACTCTTTTGAGCTCCCGTCACGAGACCTTTGGACTTTAGTGCAGCCACGATGTCCTGCATCGATCGGCCTTCGACATCGAGACCTTGTTGACTCGCGAATCTCTTGAGGGTGTCTTCCAGGGCAGCGCATGCAAGTACGGCCGCGACATCCTTGTAGCCCTCGGAAAGTGAACGCTTCGCGAGCACCACAAAGTCGCCGAAGAGCTCGCCAGATATTCTGGTCTGCAGGTCTATGATATAGCCGGATTCTAGGTCACGCTTGGAAGCTTCAAACACTGCTTTTGCTGCTAAGATCTGAGGGCTATGACCGCTCATGTTCTTGCACACAGCTCGAAAGTTTCCGGTGTACGGAGAGTTCGCTCCGAAGACTCTCTCGAGAACGTCTTGTACGCTTGTAGACCATTGGACCCAGGAAGCCATTCTCTTCGATCTCTCCGGATCGGCTAGCCCATAGTATTCCCGGACCTCGGCTGATTCCTTCTCGAGGAGTGACATTCTTTCTAGAATACGGTCTGCGGTCATAGCTTCTCCTTCGTGTACTCTCCTCCGAGAAGTATCCTCCTACGTCCTATCTGAAGTGACGACAGACTTAAATCAGCCCTCGTAGTTGGCGATCGGATACGAGTTCGAGGTGGTCGCGTGCCCACACCCGCACAGGCACGGCATAGGACTTGGGTGGATTTCGTAATTCTTGATTGGATGGGGCCTTGACACGATGGTGTGTCCGCACCCGCAGAGGCACCGCGTCGGATTTTGGTGATCCCCTGGTTGTGCTCCGTCATTGTTTTCGTTCGGAACTGTGCTGTTGCCGGCTTGGTCTTGTGTTGACGGGGACGGCTGCGGATCCGAACTCTTTTCGCCGCCACTAAATAGCCACACACCCAATAGGATGAACGGGAATATCGGGGCTAAGACGAGGTTGAGCGCGACCATACCGGCACAGAAGCCGACGTGGGTAACCGTCTTAGCGAAAGCATCCGGCGCTGCAGATGCCGCTGCCGTGGCTGCGGCCTTTGCCGCACGTCCAGCGAGCTCGTGGCCAGTGATCAACGAGGTTGCCCCGCCAATCACGCGTGGGGCGACGTTGCTGACGGTCTGCTTATACCTTGGATGCTGATCCACCAGTTCGTTGATTTCGGCGAACGGGTAGGGCGGCACTTCAGGCATGTTGAAGCTCCCTTCAGTGTCTACTTTACATCGTGCGTCAATGTGAGGTCCGTTCTCGCGCGCCTCAGTGGGCGGCGGCTTGGAAACCCGGGGCCGTCGAGGGGTCGCAACACCTCCGTGCCCACGAACCATGACAGCGACCGCCACGCGCAGACGAGCGGCACTGTGATCACGGTGTATCCGCGGCTTCCGCTCAGCCCTTCACGGCGCCCGCTGTAAGGCCTTGCACCATGTACTTGTGCAGGTAGATGTAGACGACGATCACCGGGAGCGAGGCCAGGGTGGCGGCGGCCATGAGCTGGCCCCAGAACGCGAAGTCGGAGACCACGAACTCGGAGAGGCCCACCGGCAGGGTCTTGAGGCTGTCGTCGGCGATGAAGATCAGCGCGTAGAGGAATTCGTTCCAGGACAGCGTGAAGCAGAAGAGGCCGGCGGCGAGCAGGCCGGGCGCGGCCAGCGGGAGCACCACGCGGAACAGCGCCTGGACGCGGGTGGCGCCGTCGACGAGCGCGGCCTCTTCCAGCTCGCGCGGGATCGAGCGGAAGAAGCCCATGAGGAGCCAGGTGACGAAGGGCACCAGGAACGTCGGGTAGGCGAGGATCAGCGTGCCGAGCGAGTCCGTGTACCCCATGCGGATGAACGTCTGGTAGAGCGGGATGAACATGAGCCCGGGCGGGACGAGATAGGTCACGAGCACGAGACCGCCGAACGTTCGGCGGCCGGGGAAGCGCAGGCGGGTGAGGGCGTAGGCGCCGAGGGTTCCGATGGCCAGCGAGAGCAGCGTGCTGGCCGTGGCCGTGATCGCGCTGTTCCTGATCCACAGCGCGAAGCGACTCTCCTCGAAGAGATAGACGTAGTTGGAGATGGTGAACGGGCGCGGGACGTACACGTTCTCGGACAGCAGGATCTGCCGGCCGGTCTTGAACGACGTGACCACGATCCAGTACATCGGCACGAAGACGATGGCCAGGATGAGGGCGAGCACGAGGTAGCGGGCCAGCGTGGCCTGGCGCACGATCAGTCCTCCTCGCGGTGCAGGTACCGCACGACGCCGACGATGAGCAAGGCGACCAGCGGCAGCGACGCCATCGACGACGCCATGGCCAGCCCCCAGCGCTGCGACATGATCCCGAGCTCGTAGCCGTAGGTGGCGAACACGTGGGTGGCCGCGCCCGGCCCCCCGCGGGTCATGATGAAGACGATGTTGAAGTCGTTCAGGGTCACGATCGTGCTGAGCAGGGTGACCACCGCCACCACGCCCTTGATGCTGGGCAACGTGATGCGCCAGAACTTCTGCCAGCCGCCGGCGCCGTCCACGTCGGCCGCGTCGTAGAGATCCTGCGGCACGGTCTGGAGCGCGGCCAGGAACGACACCCCGAAGAACGGAAAGCCGCGCCACACGTTGGCCATGACCACCGAGACCATGGCCAGGGTGGGATCGCCGAGCCAGTGGACGCCGCGCGTCACCGCGCCCACGTCGATGAGCGCGACGTTGACGAGGCCGCGGAAGAGATCGAGCAGCCACTTCCAGGTCAGCGCGATGACCACGGTCGGGATCACCCAGGGCAGGAGCAGGATGCCGCGGATGAACTGGTTGCCCCGGACGACCTTGTGCAGCGCGAGCGCCATGGCCATCCCGATCACCAGCTTCACCACGATGGACGCCGCGGTGAAGACGGCGCTGTTGCGGACCACGATCCGGAACCGCGCGCTCTCGAAGAGCGTCTCGTAGTTCCGGAAGCCCACGAACCGCGCGGGATAGCCCACGACCTTCTCGGTGAGGCTGAGATAGATCGCGCTCAGGAACGGATAGGCGACGAGGGCCAGCAGGAAGATCGCCACCGGGGCGATGAAGGCGTAGCCGAGCAGCCGCTCCCGGTGGCGATCGGTCAGCACCGACTCACTTCACCGGCACGCGATCGTAGATCTCCTTGATGCGCTTGTTGGCTTCGTCGAGGGCCACATCGGGCGCGGCCTTGTCGACGATCACGCGCGTGATCATGTCGGTGAGCACGTTGCTCGAGATCACCTCGGCGGCGGCGGGCGTGGTCGGCCCGGGCCAGCCGACGGGATGACCCTGCTTCACGGTGTCCACGATGATCCGGCCGGTGGGCGTGTTCCAGTACCCGTCGTCGAGCGGCTTGGCGAAGAGCGGCACGGCCTGGCGGAACGAGCCGGTCATGTACTTCATGAACGGCTCGCGCGACATCACGCAGGCGACCAGGGCTTTGGCCTCCTTCTGTGATTTTCCGTCGACGGGGACGGCCCAGTTCATCACGAAGGTCAGCGCGAGGTTGCGGCCGGCCGGGCCCTTCGGCATCAGCTTGATCGCCGTGTCCTTCTGGAGCGGATGCTGGGTCGACTCTTCCTGGAAGAGGATGCTCGGCCCGTTCGGGGTGAAGGTGATCTTGCCCGCCATGAACGACTCGTTGTTGGTCGATCCCGACCACGACAGATAGTCGAAGGCGGAGGTCTTCTCGACGAGGTACGAGCGCGTGGCCATCTTCAACGCGTCCAGGCCCTGCGCTTTCGGGATGCCGACGAACTTGCCGCTCTTGTCGACCCAGGCGGCGCCGTAGCTCCAGAGCAGGCTCATCGCGGGGTCGTAGCCGTCGCCCGTGCGGTTCCACGGGAACCCGTTCGGGAAGTCCTGGATGCCCGCCTTCTTCACCTTGTCGGACACCTGCTGGATTTCTTCCCACGTGTCGGGGGGCTCGGCGCCGACCTTGGCCAGGATGTCCTTGCGGTAGAAGAGCACGAGCGGGATCGCGTAGTGCGGGACCGCGAAGAACTTGCCGCCGAACTTCACCGCGCCTTCCGCGTTCGCCAGGACCGGGCCCAGGTCCTTGGTCACGGCGCCGACCACGTCGGACACGTCGGTGAGCCGGCCGAGGTTGGCCAAGCGCGCGGGGCCGACGGCGTCCAGCTCCGCGATGTCGGGCAGCGTCCTGGACTCGATGGCCGCGGTGTACTTCGTCCACATGTCGTCGAAGGTGTACGTCTGGATCGCCAGCTCGACCCCGGCCTTCTTCGCGCACTCCTGCGCGTTGGCGTCCAGGATCTTGTCGGCGGGCGGGATGTAGGTCTTCAGTCGCCACAGGCTCAGCTTCCCCGCCGCGGAGGCGGGGATCAGGGCCGCGGCGGCGGAGACGACGAGGAGCGCGACGACGATGGCGAGCCTCTTCACGAACGTGGTCATGGGATCCTCCTCCTCGAAGCGAGGCTGGGGCGATACTGCGACGTCCCCGCGCCGAGCGCAAGAGTGCGTGCGGGCGCCCGAGGTACACTCGCTTCGATGCGTCAGCTCGTCGGTGCCGCCCTGCTCCTGGTCATCGCGCTCTCCGGATGCGCCCGCCCCGTGGATCTGGCGGCCC
>Ga0193725_1000261_pt1 | contig 16440 bp, 18 predicted proteins | sample H2a2metaG_FD_143058 | JGI IMG/M metagenome (GOLD analysis project Ga0193725, IMG submission 143058) | Soil microbial communities from a riparian zone of the East river system, Colorado, United States - H2a2 | ecosystem: Environmental > Terrestrial > Soil > Riparian zone | place: USA: East River... | reverse complement strand
ACGTGCGCGAAGAGGTCGGCGGTCTGCTCATGGGCGGGTTCGAGCCCGAGGCCAAGCCGTGGGGGACCGACGGGATCCCCGCCGACTTCGCGTTCTCGCTGCTGCCCGAGGACTGGGAGCACTTCCAGGTTCTGATGGAGCAGGCGCTGATCCGCATCCCCGCGCTGGAGAGCGCGCCGGTGCGCCGCCACGTCAACGGCCCGGAGAGCTTCACGCCCGACGGGCGCTATCTGCTCGGCGAGGCGCCGGAGTGTCGCAACTTCTTCGTGGCCGCCGGCTTCAACTCGATCGGTATCGCCTCGGGGGGAGGAGCAGGGAAGGCGGTCGCCGAGTGGATCGTCGGGGGCGAGCCTCCGATGGATCTCTGGGATGTCGACATCCGTCGGGTCGCTCCGTTCCAGGGCAACCCGCGCTATCTGCGGGAGCGCACGCGGGAGATGGTCGGCGCCCTGTATGCCCCGCACTGGCCGTACCTGCAGCCGGCCACCTCGCGCGGGGTGAGGCGCAGCGCGCTGCACGACCGGCTCGCCGCGCGCGGCGCGTGCTTCGGCGTGGTGATGGGCTGGGAGCGCGCCAACTGGTACGCGGCGCCCGGCATGGAGCCGGTGTATCGATACAGCTACGGGCGGCAGAACTGGTTCGGCTGCGCCGCCGCCGAGCACCGCGCAGTGCGCGAGGCGGTCGGGCTCTTCGATCAGTCCTCGTTCACCAAGCTGAGGCTCGAAGGCCCCGATGCGCTCGACGTCCTCCAGCGGCTCTGTGCCAACGACGTCGACGTGCCGGTCGGCCGCATGGTCTACACGCAGATGCTCAACGCCCGCGGCGGCATCGAGGCCGATCTGACCGTGACCCGGCTGGCGACCGACGCGTTCATGATCGTGACCGCCGCCGCGGCGGCTACTCACGACGCCGACTGGATCCGCCGACACCTGGACGGCGCGCGCGCGGTGCTGACCGACGTGACCTCCGGCCAGGCCGTGCTCGGCGTGATGGGCCCGCGCTCACGGGCGCTGCTCGCGCGCCTCACCGACACTGATCTCTCCAACGACGCGTTCCCGTTTCTCACCTCGCGCGAGATCTGGGTCGCGTCGGCGCCGGTGCGGGCGGCGCGCATCACCTACGTGGGCGAGCTGGGCTGGGAGCTGTACGTCCCGACCGAGTTCGCGGCCGGCGTGTACGACGCGCTGGTGGCCGCGGGGGAGGATCTCGGGCTGCGTCACGCCGGCTATCACGCGATGGATTCGCTGCGCATCGAGAAGGCGTACCGGTCGTGGGGCCACGACCTCGGAAGCGACGACACCCCGTTCGAGGCCGGCCTCGGCTTCGCGGTGCGCCTGGACAAGCGCGGCGGGTTCATCGGACGCGACGCGCTCGCGGCTCAGCGCGAGCGTCCGCTGGCGCGCCGCCTCGTCGTGTTCCTGCTCGACGATCCCGAGCCGCTGCTCTATCACGCCGAGCCGATCTGGCGCGACGGCACGCTGGTCGGCCGCATCAGCTCGGGCGCGTACGGTCACACGCTGGGCCGCGCGATCGGTCTCGGGTGGGTGTCGCATCCCGACGGCGTCAGCGACGACTTCGTCGAGCGCGGGCGCTGGGAGATCGAGGTCGCGTGCGAGCGCGTCGCCGCCCGCGCCCAGCTCGCCCCGCCGTACGATCCCAAGTCGTTGCGCGTCCGTGAGTGACCGGCACGGGAGCCCGAAGCCCCCACACACTCGGCGGCGCTCCGGCCACGCCGCGGCGCCCCTCGACGCCGAGCGGGCGCTGCGCGGCTACCGCGCGGTGGAGACGATCTATCACGCGTATCTGACCGGACTCATCCTGATGGTCGTGAGCCGGCGCGGCGCCGGTGACGCCGCCGAGCTGGTGTTCCGCCTGTTCCGGCGACAGCAGCTCGAGAGGTTCCTGCCCGGCCTCGACAAGCTCGGCCTCCGCGGCTTGCCTCACGCGGTGGCCTGCGCCCAGTACCACTACCTGTCCAACGACCTCGGCGGCGTGCGGGTCGAGTACATGTACGAATCCGACCGCAAGGCCTGGGTGCGTTACGTCCCGCCGCGCTGGATGTACGACGGCACCGCGATCTGCGGGGTGCCGACCGAAGTCTCACGCGCGGTCCTCCGCGGCTGGCACGCCAACAACGGCGTCCTTCTCGGCAATCCGCGGCTTGGATTCGTGTGCACCAAGCAGACGACCGACGGCCAGCCCGGACTCGAGGGCTACTACTACGAACACGACCGCGACCTCGCGCCCGAGGAGCGCCTGCGCTTCGCGCCGGACGAGGACGGGCCCGACTTCGATCCCGTGAGCGCGCCGCGCCTCGACTCGGCCACCTGGCCGCCCGAGCGCCTGGCCCGCGCCTCCCGCAACTATTCGATGGCCTACGTGCGCACGATCCTCCCCGAGCTGGTGGACCTGTTCGGGTCAGCCGAAGCCGTGCGCCTGGGCGGCCTGGCCGCCCGCCAGATCGGGATGCAATTCTACCCGGCCACCGCCGACCTGCTCGACGTGGAGCCCGGCGGCGCCGCCGGCTTCGCGCGCTATCTCACCGCGATGGGTCGCGCCCAGGGCGACGATACGTCCGCGATCGGAGACAGTGCCGTGAGTCAGACCACGTGGCGGCTCATGGCCGGTCTCGACGCGCTCGCGCCCGCGGTCTTCGACGTCTGGAACGAGCTGTGGGTCGGCGCGCTGTCGATCCACGACCGGCACCTCACGCTGGACGTCACGCGCCGCCCCGACGCGGGCGATGGACGCGTGGAATGGCGCATCGTTCCCCGCGAGCCGCGTTGAGAAGTCGCTGGCACGCGGTTGGCACCCCCGGCAGCGCAGAGGGGGACCAGCGATGGACCTGCAGCCGCTCATCGATCGCCTGGCCGAGTTTCCAGCGGGCGACCATCCGTTCGTCAGCGTGTATCTCGACGCGCGTCCCGATCAGGTGGGCCGCGACAAGTCCCACGCCTTCCTACGCCACGAGCTGAAAGCGCGCGCGGAGACGTATCCCGAGCATTCGCCGGCGCGCGCGAGCGTCGAGGCGGACGCCGAGGGCATCCTTGCCTGGCTCGAGCGCGAGGCGCGGCCCCAGGCCAATGGCATCGCGATCTTCGCGTGCTCGGCGGCCGGGTTCTTCGAGGCGGCCCAGCTCGAGGTGCCGATCGAGGAGAGCGAGGTCTTCATCGGCCGGGCCCCGCACCTCTACCCGCTGGCCGCGGTGGCCGATCGCTATCGGCGTCACGCCGCGGTCGTGCTCGACACGCATTCCGCGCGGATCTTCGTCTTCGCCCTCGGCGAGGTGACCGCGGAGCAGACCATCGAGAGCCCATCGCTGCCGAAGACCGATCAGGGCGGCTGGTCGCAGGCGCGCTACCAGCGCCACGTCGAGGAGTTCCAGCGCCATCACGCCCGCGAGGTGGCGGAGGCCCTCGTCCGTCTCGTCCGCGATGAGAGAGTCGAGCACATCGTCGTTGCCGCCAACGACGTGGCGCTGCCGCTGCTGCGCGCGGAGCTGCCGAAGGACCTGGTGCCCCGCGTGGTGGAGGTCGATCAGCTCGACGTGCACTCGACGCGCGACCAGATCTTGCGCCGCGCCCTGGAGGCCTGCCGTGCCGAGGACGCGCGCGACGACGCCGAGCGCGTGCGCCGCATGCTCGACGCCTACCGCGCCGGTGGTCTCGGCGTGGTCGGCGTCGACGCCACCTTCGACGCGCTGGCCAACGGTCAAGTCCACGAGTTGCTGCTCGCGGCGGATCCCGTCCGTCTGAAGACGCGCGACGGCCGCCGCGGCGCGGAGCTGGCCGACGAGCTGGTCGCGCGAGCGCGCCAGACCGATGCCCGCGTGACGTTCATCGAGGATCCCGCGCTGCTGGGCGACGCCGGCGGCGTGGGTGGGCTGCTGAGATTTCGCGTGAGGAGAGCGGCATGAGCAGCAAGAACAACGTCAACAAGGACTTCTACACCCTGGCCGGCCGCGACCGCCCGAACGAGCGCCTGGCCGAAATGGCCACCAAGCATCTGCCGGACGAACTACCCGGTCACCGCGGCTCATCACGCCCCAACTTCATCCCTGGCGCCCCGCCGGTCGGCGAAGCCTCGCCACGCGACGAACCCGAGGCGCAGACGCCGGCGGAACAGACGGGCACGAAGTCGGGCTCGCAGAAGCAGGCGACCGCGCCGCGAGACGGCAAGGCGCCGGGCAAGCCCCGCCCGAAATCCGGCGACGCGCGACGAAAGCCACAGGAGACGGTAGCGAACAAGCGCGACACCACGCCCGGCGACGCCGCGCGCCGATCACGCCGGCGCGCGGCCTGAGACTCACAGGGGAGATGCGTCGAACCGGGCGTCTCACCGCCCGGACACGGCTGGAGTTCCGTGCGGCTACGCGGTCCGATTGAAGAGCGGCTCGCGTTTCCAGGGCGTGCCCAGGTAGGGCAGCAGATAGCGGTCGGCGCCGATCCAGCCCGCGTTCTTCCAGGCCAGCACGAGCCAGGTGGCGAGCACGAACAGCAGCGGGTTGGTGGCGGCCGTCCCGGCCATCAGGAAGTTCCAGTTCATGAAGCCGCCGAAGAACGCCGCGATTCCCGTGAACGCGCCGATGATCAGCGCGACGCCGATGGCCAGCTCGGCGAAGACCACGAGCTTGGCGAACCACACGTGATGGCCGCCGGCGAGCATGTTCTCGACGAAGTCCCGGTACCAGCCGTACGCGATCGGCGGCTTGGCGGGAGGCGGCGGCATCGCGACCGCGCGCTCCCAGAAGCCACGGAGCGCGTCGCCGGTCACCGTCCACTTCGGGTTGCCGAACTTCTCGAGGCCATGCGACAGCCACTCCCAGCCGAGAAAGAGTCTGATAGGAAGCCAGAGCCAGGCGAATCGCGTGTCCCCGAACAGCCTTTTCAGCGCCGGCGGATCTTCGAGCGTCACCGTTTTCATGTCACCCTCCTTGGTCACGACGAGAACAAGGGCAACGCCGATTGTCCCTGCTTCGCCGACGAAGCGAGTGGTGCGCACCGGTCGCACCGAGGCGCCGCCGCCCCACCGATGAAGCCGATGGAGCGCCCTTCGATGTCGAGTGTGAGACGCGACTCCCAGACTTCATCGAAGCTGACGCCGGAAAGCTCCGTCAGCACGTCGATGCGCCGTGGGGGCAGCCCGATCTGATAGACGAGCGCGGGACGCGCGAAGTCGCCCGCGGTGACCCCCGCGGCCGCGAGCGGCGCGCCGAAGCTGGCCAGCGCGTCGAAAACACGCTCGGCGTTGGCCGGAGTCGGCCGCACGAAGAGATCGATGTCGCCGCTGGCTCGCGGCGCACCGTGAAGCGCCAGCGCGTAGGCGCCGACGATGACGAACTCCGCACCGGCGTCGGCCAACATGATCAGCAAGGTCGCGGAAATCCTCGTGCAGCCCCTCAAGCGTCATTGTCGGCGGGGGAAGGAGTCCCGGGGCGGAAGAGGCGGGCCGGCAGGCTCCGGCGGTCGTACGTCGGCAGCGGTCGACCCGCGAGCTTCCAGGCCGTTTCCGCAAGCGACCACATCATGGCGATCCGTTCGGTCGCTGTCGTGACGGAACTGATGTCGTTTGCCGAGTCGTCGTCGAGCGCAAAGCAAGCGACCGGCCACGTGGCTCTCGCGGCCCGGCGTTGCGCCTCAGCCTCGGATGGTTGATCTACCATCGACTGGATTCTAGCCCCCCCCAGCCGACAAACGGAGAGGCGATCCGTGACGCGTTACCTGAAGACGATGCTCGACGGGTTGCCGGTGCGGATGACCTGGCCGGTGGGGGCGAGCAGGCCGGTGGCGGTGTTCACGTGGAAGGCGACGATGGTGTCGCTGTTCTGGTTGGCGACGTAGAGGCACGTGCCGGGCGGATCGAGCGCGAAGAAGCGCGGGGTCTTGCCCTGCGCTGGCTCCCACCCGACGGACGACAGCAGTCCGCTCGCGGCGTCGACGGCGAAGATCGCGATGCTGTCGTGGCCGCGGTTCGACACGTAGACGAAGCGGCCCGACGGAGCGACCGCGATCTCGGCGGTCGTGTTCTTCGACGTGAAATCCGCGGGCACCGTCGAGATGACGTGAAGCGGTTCGAGCCCGCCGCGCGCTGAATCGAAGCGATACGTGGTGATCGTCGAGTCCAGCTCGTTGTTGACGTACGCGTATGGTCCCGTGGGATGGAAATCGGCGTGCCGCGGCGCCGCTCCCGGCCGCGCCGTGACCCAGAGAGGATCGCCGGGCCTGAGCTTGCCCGCGGTCGTATCGAGCCTGAAGACGAAGACCCGGTCGAAGCCTTTGTCGGGCACGATCACGAAGCGCCCGGAGCGATCGAAGGGGACGTCGTGAGGATGCGAGCTGCTCTGCTGCACGGGATCGGGCCCTGGCGTGCCGGTCAGCGTGACGAGGTGGCTCAACGGCTCGAGCGATCCGTCGCGGGCGATCGGCAAGACCGCCACCGTACCCGCGGCGTAGTTGCCCACCACCAGGTACCGGTTGGTGGCGTCGACCGCGAGGTGCACGCCGTTCTTGCCGCCGGTCGACTGGCGGCTCAGCGGCGCGAGCCCGCCCGTCGCCTCGTCGATCGCGAACGCGGTCGCGTAGTCCTCGTCGCCGTGCGCCGAATAGAGCACGCGCCGCCGGCGGTCGAAGGCGAGGAACGATGGGTTGACGAGATCGCCCAGCGTCTGCACGAGCGACCACTCGCTCGACCCGGCGTCGATCGCCCACACCGTGATGCCGGCGCCCCGGCCGTGGCGCTTCTCGGTCGTGTAGCTGCCGACGTAGGCGAACATCGCCTCAGCCGAGCTTCACGCCGTATTTCTCCAGCGTCTCGTTGCGCAGCTCGAGGCCGAGGCCGGGCGCCTCGGGCAGGGCCATGTAGCCGTCCACGATGGCCGGGCGCTCGCGGAACAGCTCGAACCACAGGGGATCGCGGGAGGGATCGGCGAAGGATTCGAGAATGAAGCCGGTGGGACTGGCCGCCACCGCGTGGACGTGGATCTGCGGGTCGTGGTGCGCGGCCATCGGGATCTGGTACATCTCGGCCATCACCGCGGCCTTGCGCCAGGTCGTCAGTCCGCCCGCCCAGGTCGAGTCGATGATCAGGTAGTCGACCAGGTTCTCGGCGAGCAGCGTGCGCAGACCGAACGGTGTGTACTCGGTCTCACCCGCCGCGATCGGGATACGCGTCTCCTCCTTGAGACGGGCCAGCGAGTGGCGCTCGTCGAACCAGGGCATCGGATCCTCGAGCCAGAAGATGTCGTGGGGCTCGCAGAGGCGGGCGGCGCGCACGGCGGTGGGCAGGTTCCACCCGCCGTTGGCGTCGAGCATGATCGCGACGTCGCGGCCCACCGCCTTGCGGATGACGCCCACGCGCTCGGCGTCCGCCTCCGGGGTGAGGCCGCCGACCTTCACCTTCACGGTGCGATAGCCGGCCTCGAGGTACAGGGCGGCCTCGCGCAGGAGGTCATCCGTCTTCTCGCCGTCGCGATAGTAGAAGCCGGTCACGTACGCGGGCACGCGCTGGCGCAGCGCACCGCCCAGCAGCGCGTACACCGGTCGGCCGATGGCCTTGCCCTTGAGGTCCCACAGCGCGATGTCGATCGCGCTCAGCGCGGTCACGAGCTGGCGCTGCTGGCGGGCCAGCGGCGGGATCCCGCGCACGGTCGTGTAGGTGAGCGCGAAGATGTCCTGCCAGATCCGCTCGCCGTCGAACGGATCCGCGCCGATGACCAGCGGGGTGACGGCCTTGAGGATGTCGTTGACCACGCGCAGGCCTTCCGGGCCCTGGAACAGGAACGGACCGTGGGCCTCGCCGATCCCGACGAGGCCGGCGTCGGTGGTGAGCTTGACGATGACTTCGCTCACCCGGCTGATCGCGGCGGTGGACGTGCGCACCGGCTGCGGCAGCGGCGCCGACAGGAAATACGTCTCGATCGTCGTGATCTTCATCGGGCGATCACCAGGGTGCGCTCGTCAGCCGGAAGAAGCGGCTGGCGTTTTCCCACATGAGCTTCTGCATGGCGGCCTCGCCCAGGGTGTCGCGCCAGGCGATCACGGTGTCGGCGTGGTCCGGGAAGATCGTCTCCGGGTGGGGATAGTCCGAGGCGAACATGAAGGCCCCATCGCCCATCACGTCCATCGCCGACTTGGTCAGCGCGGGTCCCTCGGAGAAATCGATGCTGAGGAACACGCGGCCCATCTGCGCGTACTCGAATGGCGTGTGCTTGAGGGCCGGCGTGGAGCCTTTCACGTAGTCGATCTGGCGGGTGAGCCGGACGAGCCAGTGCGGCAGCCACGCGTGGCCGGCCTCCAGCGCCCCAACCCGCAAGCGGGGATAGCGATCGAGCATCCCGCCCATGAGCATGAACGAGAGGAAGCGCTGGCCGCCCCACGTCTGTCCCGCGCAGCGACCCATCGCGGGGTTGTCCCAGATGTCGCGGTAGCCCGGGAAGTACGGGGTCTCGACCGTGAACGCATGGTACATGATCGGCAGGTCCGCGTCGTCGGCGGCGGCCCAGATCGGCTCCAGGTCGGGATCGTCGATGGGCAGCCCCTCGGGCAGGAGCGGCCACACCGCGGCCACCCAGTCCTCGCGCGCGTGCTCGGCGATCGTCTCGGCCGCCCACTTCGGATCGGTGCCCAGCGCCAGCACCATGCTCTTCAGCCGCCGCGGATCCGCCGCGCAGTACTCGGCCATGTACCGGTGATAGGCGCGATAGAGCCCCCGCGCGAGGTGAGGGGCGAGCGCGGGCGCGCCGTAGCACCACGGGCCGGGGATGATGAAGTCGACGTCGCGGCCCTCGCGGTCCATGTCGGCCAGCCGGCCCCGCGAGTTGTCCTCGGCGACGCGCGCGGTGATCGGGTGCCGGGTGACCATGTGCGTGCGCCCGGACAGGAAGCCGATCCCTCCGGCGACCGCGGCGGGCGGCTTCGGCTTCTCGCCGGCCACGCGCTGCAAACGCACGGGCTTGATGGTCAGGATCTCGGAGGACTCGCGGTCCTCGGCGTCGCCGCGCCCGGCCACGGGCTTGACCGTCTTTCGGTATGGCGCCAGCTCGTCCAGGCGCTCGCGCAGCTCCCGGTCGGCGTAACGCAGCAGCACGTCGAGCGACGGATTGACGTGCGTATCGGAGTCGATCACGCGGAAGCCCTGACGCATTTCCGTCTCCTTCTTCAGGTTGGGGGGTGCGAGACGCACCCCCCAACCCCCCCTGATCGGTTCAGCGATCGAGCTGGGGCTCGATCGCGCCAGCGGGCCACCCGCAGCCCATCCGGCGATCTCCGTCTGCGCTGATCAGTTGAATATCAAAACGGAGCGGGCGACCTCGCCGGCCTTCATGGCGCGGAAGGCTTCGTTGATGTCTTCGAGGGGACCGCGTCGGGTGACCATCTCGTCGAGGAGCAGGCGGCCCTGGCGATAGAACTCGAGGTAGAGCGGGATGTCGATGCGGAAGCGGTTGCTGCCCATCCGCGACGTCTGCACCTTGCACTCCGGGCGGATGGCCATCCACGGAAACTCGATCATCGCGTCGGGCGGCATGACGCCGACGATGGTCGCGGTGCCGCGGATGGCCAGGCTCTCGATGGCCTGACGCACGAGCTTGGCGTTGCCGACGGCCTCGAACGCGTGGTCGACGCCGGCTCCTGACGTGAGCGCGCGAATGGCCTTCACGGGATCGTCCTGGGCGCTGTTGACGACGTGGGTGGCGCCCACGCGCTTGGCCATCTCCAGCTTGCCGTCGAACATGTCGACGCCGATGATCTGCCGCGCGCCGCCGATGCGCGCGCCCTGGACGATCGACAGCCCCACCCCGCCGCAGCCGAAGACCGCGACGGTCTGGCCGGCCTGGAGGCCGGAGCTGCGCAGCGCCGCGCCCACGCCGGTGAGCACGCCGCAGCCCACGAGCGCCGCGCGGTCGAGGGGAATCTCGGGATCGATCTTCACGATCGAGTTCTCGTGCAGCAGCATGCGCTCGGCGTAGCTCGAGATGCCGATGAACTGGCGGACCGGCTCGCCCTGCTGCGAGAGACGCGGCACGCCCGAGTCGGGGCGGGTGACGATGCCGCCGGTGCAGAGGTTGGGATGACCGTCGAGACACTGCGGGCAGCTCCCGCAGAATCCGGAGAGGCAGGCGACCACGTGATCCCCGGGCTTCACGGTGGTGACCTCCGAGCCGACGGCCTCGACCACGCCCGAGCCCTCGTGGCCCAGCACGATCGGCCGATCGAGCGCGAACCGCCCGAACCCGTCGACCACGTGCAGGTCGCTGTGGCAGACGCCCGTGGCCGCGGTGCGCACGAGCACCTCCCGCCCCCACGGCTTGTCGACGTCCACCGACTCGATCGTCAACGGCTCGTGCACCTTCCGAAACACCGCCGCCTTGATGCCCATGTCTCGACTCCTCTAGTCCAACCGACAGGACTCGCGCGTCGGGGGGGTATGGGGGGAGCCGTAGGGGCCCCCCATCCCAACATCCCCCATCTCAATAATCCTGCGGATGCACGATCGTTCGCAGCATCACCCGGCGCTCTTCTGGCCGCGCGTCCGCGGCGCCCCGGTGCATGGTCGCGATCTCGTCCCACATGAGCACGTCGCCCACGCGCCAGGCGTGATAGTAGACGAACCGCTCCTGGGTCGCGTGGTCGCGCAGCTCCTCGACCAGCCGCACGCCCTCGTCGGGCGACATGCCGTCGAAGCCGTGCGTGTGCGTGGGATTGACGAACAGCACGGAGCGCCCGGTCACCGGATGCTTCCGGACCGCGGGATGCCGCCGCTCCGTCCGCGCTTTGTTGCTGGCGCGGACGTACGCCTCGCCGTAGAGCTTGACGGCGTCGGGCCCGTCGGTGCGCCCGTGCAGGCCGACGAGCCCGTCGAGCCGGCGCCGCGTAGCTTCGGGGAGGCCGTCGTAGGCGGCGCGCATGTCGGCGAACATCGTGCCGCCTCCGGCCGACGGCACCTCGATCGCGTGCAGGATGGCCAGCCGAGGCAGCGCGTCCTCGTAGGTCTCGTCGGTGTGCCACGTCGAGGCCCGGATCACCCCGAAGCGATCGACCTCGCCGTTCTTGTCGACGTTGGTGATGTACGACACGTCTGTTCGATCTTCGTGGCGGTACTGCTCGAGGATGTGCGGCTGCGGCCGCCCGAACAGCGCCCCGAACGCCGCCAGCTCGTCGGCGCCCAGCCGCTGGTTCCGGAACACCAGCACGGGATGCTCGGCGAACGCCCGCTCGACCCACGCGAGCGTCTCCGGCTCGAGCTTCTTCGCCACGTCCACGCCCACGACCTCGGTGCCCAGCGTCTGGCCCAGTGGCTTCAACGACGGCGTCTGACTCATGGCTGACCTCCTTGTGGTGCCCGGGCGCCTGCGTCAGGCCGGGGCGGTGGCGAGCAGCTCGACTTCGAAGATCAGGGTGGCGCCGGGGGGGATCACGCGGCCGGCGCCGCGGTCGCCGTAGCCGAGGTGGGCGGGGATGACGAGCTTGCGCTTGCCGCCCACGCGCATGCCGGCGACACCTTCGTCCCAGCCCTTGATGACCTGGCCGGCGCCGAGCGGAAACACGAAGGGCTGCTGGCGGTCGTGCGACGAGTCGAACTTCTCCCCGCTCTTGAGCCAGCCCGTGTAGTGCACGGTGACCGATTCACCCTTCTTGGCCGTGGCGCCCGTGCCCTCGACGAGCTCGACGTAACCGAGCCCAGTCGCGGTCTCGATGATCTCTTCACTCACGGTTGATCTCCTCGCGCCGTTTCTCGCGCAGGTTCACCCCGCGCGTTGGGGGGGTATGGGGGGAGCCGTAGGGGCCCCCCATCAATACAAAGTTTGCAGGCGCTTGGCGGTGTCGGCGGTGCTTTCTTCGACCGTCGGGAATTTGCGGACGGATGGGACGTGGTCCCACATCATCTTGGCCATCGAGGGGACGGCGTTGGCGTCGGGCCACGCTTCCGGCTTCCAGAGTCCCGCCCGCATGAACGCGCGGGGGCAGTGCATGAACGCTTCCTCGACCTCGACGCCGATGGCGAAGGGCGGACGCTTGCCGCGCATGATCATCGCGTCGAGGATGTCGTCGTCCTGGACGACCCAGGCGCGGCCGTTGACCCGCAGCGTGTCCTCACGTCCGGGGATCAGAAAGATCAGCCCGACGTGGCCGTTGTCGAGGATGTTGCGCATGCCGTCGAGCCGGTTGTTGCCGATCCGGTCGGGGATGGCCAGGTGCGTCTCGTCGAGGACCTTCACGAAGCCCGGCTCGTCGCCCTTCGGGGAACAGTCGACCTGTCCGGCGGTGTTCGACGTCCCCAGGATCAGGAACGGCGAGGCCGCGATGAACGACCGGAAGTGCTCGTCGAGCCGCGCCTGGTCCTTGAGGACCGCACGCTCGCTGGGCCGACCGAGGACGTCGCGGAGCTGCTGCTCGGAGCCGACGATTTTCGTGAACCCGTTGGCGCTCATGGCCTTTCCTCCCGCGCCCATGATACACAGGAGTCGTGACCGACGAGCAGCTCCGTATCCGAACCTATTTGCAGGCTCAGGGCGCCAAGCTCGCGCCGGTCGATCTCGTCGAAAGAGTGCGCGCGGCCATGGGCCAGGTCCACGAGGCGGTCACCGCGGTGCCCGCGTCGCGGTTCAACGAGCGGCCCGAGACCGACGAGTGGAGCGCCAACGAGGTGATGGCCCACGTGGTCACCGCCGGCGCGCGCTTCGCCGAGCGCATCACCGGCGTCCTCGACGGCCGAGCGCCGGGCGGGGCGGTGGCGGACGTCCTCGAGCGCGGGGCGCCCGAGCACACGGCCGAGGAATGGTGGTCGACCTTCGCGGCCGCGCGCGAGGAGCTGTTCGCGCGGGTGCTCCGCGCCGATCCCGCCGAGCATCCCGAGCAAGTGATCGAGCATCCGTTCTTCGGCGCGCTGAGCTGGCGCGAGGCGCTGCTCTTCCTGCGCCTGCACGACCTCGATCACTCCGGCCAGCTCCAGAAGATCGCATCGGCCCTTTCGACGTCGACGGCGCGCGGCTGATCCGCATGCGCGTCGCGATCTCCCTGCGCGTGGCCAACGAGGACTGGGCCACCGCGTCCACCTACGTCGTCGAGGCCGAGCGCCTCGGCGTCGACGCCGTGTGGGCGCCGGAGTCGTGGGGCCACGACGCGGTCACTCCACTCGCCTTCATGGCCGCTCGCACCTCCCGTATCCGTTTGGGAACGGGGATCGTGCAGGCCGGCACGCGGACGCCCGCGCTGGTGGCGATGACCGCGATGAGCCTGGCCTCGATGTCCGGGAATCGATTCATCCTTGGACTCGGGGTGAGCGGACCTCAGGTCATCGAGGGCTGGCACGGCGTGCGCTTCGAGCGGCCGGTCCAGCGCCTGCGCGAGATCGTCGAGATCGTCCGCATGGCGAGCCGCGGCGAGCGACTGAGCTATCGCGGCAAGGTCTACGAGCTGCCGCTGCCCGGCGGCGAGGGCAAGGCCCTGCGCACGGCCGCCAAGCCGCAGCCCGATATCCCGATCTATCTCGCCACGCTCTCGCCCAGGAGCCTGGAGATGACCGGTGAGATCGCCGACGGCTGGATCGGGACCTCGTTCATGCCCGAGCACGCCGACATCTTCTTCGGGCCGCTGGCCGCGGGCGCCGCGCGCGCCGGTCGATCGTTCGACGCGCTCGATCGCCAAGCCGGGGGCTTCGTTGCATTCAGCCACGATCTCGAACGTCTCATTCAGCCGCGCAAGCCGGGGCTCGCGTTCACGCTCGGCGCGATGGGCTCGCGCCAGCACAACTTCTATAACGACGCGTACTGCCGGGCCGGCTACGCCCACACCGCCGTGGAAGTTCAGCGCCTGTGGCTCGAGGGCCGGCGCGACGACGCCGCGGCGCGGGTGCCCGACGAGCTGGTGCTCAAGACCAACCTGCTCGGCACCGAAGAGATGGTCCGCGACCGCATCCGCGCGTACCGCGACGCCGGCGTGACCACGCTACGCGTCGAGCCCGACGGCGCCACGCTGGATGCGCGGCTGGCCACGCTCGGTCGTGTGGTCGAGCTGGTGCGCTCACTGACGTGAAGAGGGGAGGCGCCCCGGCTTTGCCAGGGCGCTCCCAAAGGTAAGCGGAGTCTGGGGGCCCTTTGCTCCCCAAGAAGGAGGATCTGCTCATGCTGGGAGTCGTCGCCACGATCAAGGTGAAGCCGGGAATGGAGAAGGAGTTCGAGGCCGTGGCCAAGGAGCTGGTGGCCAAGGTGAACGCCAACGAGCCCGGCTGCAAGCTCTACGCGCTCCACCACGGCGAGGTCGCGAACACCTACGTCTTCATGGAGCGCTACGCCGACCAGGCCGCCGTCGACGCCCACCGCGCCAGCGACTATTTCAAGGCGCTCGGCCGCAAGATGGGCGAGTACATGGACGGCCGCGCCGAGGTGCTCCGCCTCCGCGAGGTGGAATAGCCGGTTCTACGCGCCCTCGCCGAGGAAGCCGATCGCGTTGACCTCGACCAGGAGTTGGGGGGTCGCGAGCGCGCGGACTTCGACCAGGGTCGACGTCGGGAAGTCGCCGGTGAAGAATTCGCGACGGGCTTTCCAGACTTCTTCGCGCTGCTTGATGTCGGTGACGTAGATGTCGACGCGGATGATGTCGTTCATCTTGCCGCCGGCGGCTTCGATCAGGTGCTTGATCTTCGTGAAGATCTCCTTGGCCTGGCTGTAGGTCGAGCCGTCGCCGAGGAGGCCGCCCTGACCGTCGCCCGCGGTCATCCCGGCGATGAAGACCTGGTTGCCGTGGACCCGGCAGTTCGACCACGTTCCGGGGGCCGCCTCTTTCACGTTGGGGCTGATCACGCGCTTCATCGCCATGATTGTTCTCCTATCGATTCGGTTTGCCGACGAAGCCTGGGCCGAAGCCGGCTTCGTGGGCGGCCCAGCCGCCGGCCACGCGTCCGCTGAAGATCGCGGGGCCGAGCATGGTGCCCTCTAGTCCGGCGCGGCCGTTGATGTGACCGCCGGCCATTCCCGCGACCTCACCCGCGGCGTATAGCCCGGGAATGGGCTCGAAGTGGCGGTCGAGCACGCGGCAGCGGAGATCGGTCTTCACGCCGCCGAAGTTCTTGCGGGCGAGCGGGAAGAGCTGGACCGCGTAGTACGGCGGCGCGTCGAACTTCTTGGACTGATCGAGCGACTTGCCGAACGCGGGCTCTCGAGCCATTCCCGCGTCGAACGCCTTGTTGTAGCTCTCGACTTCGCCGAGGAACGTGGGACCGTCGACGTCGATCTTGCGGGCGATCTCGTCGAGCGTGTTCGCCTTCTTGATGTACGGAGAATTGTCGAGCAGCTCCTGGATGCGGTCGCGCCGCACGGTGGCGCCGTCCCGATAGTACGGGTCGGCGACCTCCATCTTCGCGGTCATCGGTGTGTCGAGGATCGCCCACGCGTGCGGCGGTTTCTGGCGCAGCATGGCCGGCGTGGCCGAGGCGCCGCCGGTGGTCGATTCGTCGTGGAAGCGCCGGCCCTGCTGATTCACCCAGATGTAACCGGGCGCCTGACGGAACACGAGTCCGCGCCGCCCGGTGGGATCGCGATAGTCCGGCGTCGCGTAGACGTAGAACCAGATGTGCTCCATGTGGGTGAAGTAGCCGCCCAGCTCCCGGATCAGAGTGTGACCGGAGCCGGTCGCGCCGCGCCCGGAGCCCTCCATCACCTTGAAGGCCCTGAACTCCGGCCGCGCGTCCAGCACCATGTCGAGGTTGGAGTTGAAGCCGCCGGTGGTCACGAGAACGGTCTGACTCCGAATCTCCACGGTGTCGCCGTTCGTACGGCTCGCTTGCACGCCGCGGACGCGGCCGTTCTCGGTCAGAAGCCTCTCGGCTCTGGCGCCGGTGAGAACCTCCGCCGCGCCGCGAGACGTCAGCGAGCCGATCAGCGCGGTCATGAGGCCGAGCCCGTTGCGGTCGGGCCGGTGCCAGCGATGGACGCGGTTGCCCTCCTGAAACTTGAGATCCATCCACTTGGCGCCGTGGGTCTCGGCCCAGTGATAGAGGTCGTGCAGCGTGTGCTCGATGTAGTACCGCGCCCACACCGCATCGACCGCGTCGCCGCCCCACTTGATCCAGTCCTCGAAGGCCAGGTCGGGCGTGTCGTGGATGCCCTCCGACTCCTGGAGAGGACTGCCGACGATCAGGCAGCCGCCGCCTGAAGTCGCCGCGGTGCCGCCGAGCGCGTCGTCCTGCTCGAGCAGCACCACGCGCGCTCCGGCGTCGCCGGCCTCCAGCGCCGCGGCCACCCCCGCGCCGCCGCCGCCGACGATCGCGAGATCGGTCTCCAGTCGCGTGGTGGTCATGCGCATCTCCCTATCATCGCCGGCGCCATCCGGTCAAACGCGCGAAGTCTAATGATCCTCGCGGAATTGGTTGACGATCTCACGGCGGGGGTCGAGCGCCGATTTCGCAGAAAAGAGGAGCGAAGCTCGTCTTTTCGAGGACCCAGGC
>Ga0193725_1000260_pt1 | contig 16448 bp, 19 predicted proteins | sample H2a2metaG_FD_143058 | JGI IMG/M metagenome (GOLD analysis project Ga0193725, IMG submission 143058) | Soil microbial communities from a riparian zone of the East river system, Colorado, United States - H2a2 | ecosystem: Environmental > Terrestrial > Soil > Riparian zone | place: USA: East River... | reverse complement strand
GTTGATCTCGGCGATCACGGCGCCGGCGCGCAGCCCGGCGTTGGCGGCCGGGCTCCCGTCCTGGACGCCACGCACGAGCACACCGCCGCGCTCACCCAAACCTCGCTCACGAGCCTCGGCCGGCGAGATCGACTGAAGCGATAGACCAAGCGTCGCCTTGTCCTCGGTCGACTCTCGGGTCGGCGCGGCCTTCGCCTCGCGCCCGTCGTCGAGCTTGACGATCGTCGCCCGCAGCGACGCGCGGGCGCCGTCGCGGATGACGGTCACGGGAACCTCGCGTCCCACCGGGCTCTCGGCCACCACCCGCGGCAGCTCATCGGCGCGCGCCACCTTGCGGCCGTCGTACTCGGTGATCACGTCACCCGGCTTGATCCCCGCCTTGGCGGCCGGCGAACCCTCGACCACCGACGAAACAAGCGCGCCGGACGCCTCGGAAATCCCGAAGCCCCGGGCGAGGTCGGCGGTCACCGGCTGGATGCTCACGCCGAGATAGCCGCGCACGACGTGACCGTTCGCCGCGAGCTGGGTGACCACGCTCTTGGCGAGGTCGACGGGAATCGCGAACCCGATCCCCACCGAGCCGCCGGTCTGGGTGAAGATCGCGGTGTTGATGCCCACCGCCTGACCGCGCGTGTTGATGAGCGGACCGCCGCTGTTCCCGGGGTTGATGGACGCGTCGGTCTGGATGAAGTTGTCGTACGGCCCCTCGCCGATCACGCGCCCGGTCGCGCTCACGATGCCGGTGGTGACGGTCTGCTGGAGGCCGAACGGATTGCCGATGGCCATCACCGGCTCGCCGACCTGAAGCTCGCCGGATTGACCGAGCGGAATGACCGGCAGCCCTGTGGCCTCCACCTTGATCAACGCGAGATCCGTCTTCGGGTCGCGCCCGATCACCTTGGCGGACAGCTCACGGTCGTCCGAGAACTTGACCCGGATCTCGGTGGCGCCGTCGACGACATGGTTGTTGGTGAGGATGTGGCCGTCCGCGTTGATGACGAACCCCGAGCCGAGGCTCCGAACGGGCCGGCGGGCCTGAGGACCCTGATTGCCGAAGAAGTGCCGGTAGAATTCGTTGAGCCGCTCGTCGTCGCCGAACGGATTCTTCGCTTCCGGCGTCCCGGCGACGCGCTTGGTGCTGATGTTGACCACCGCCGGCTTCAGCTCGCGCGCGAGCCGGACCCAGCCGTCGTTCGCCGCCGGTGCCGCGGCCGCTGCCACCACCGGCCGTTCGGTCCAGAGCGGCGCCTGCGCCGCCTTCGTGAACCCCCACTGGGGCGCCAGCAGGACCACGACCAGGGCCGCCACCACGCCGCCCAGCGGCCAGCTCCACCGACGCCAGAATCGTCGACCGTCCATCGAAATCTCCTTTCACCTGAGCTTGGTTTTCGTACCGTCGGACAAGACGTCTCTCAGGTGAGGACGGTTGCGGTTCGAAAAGTATTCACGGGAGCGCCGGCGAGGGCGCTCCGGGCGGTGGCGTTACCTCCGGTCGCGCAGCCTTCGTGCAGCCTCGGCGCGCATGGTCTGCATGGCCCGGGTTTCCTGGTCGGAGTAGCGCTCCTCCTGCCAGGGGTCGGCGTGCATGTGGTAGCCGTTCTGCTCCCAGAAGCCGGGCGGGTTCACCTCCAGGAACTCGAAGGCGCGGAGCCATTTGGCGCTCTTCCAGAAGTAGAGCTTGGGGACGACCAGGCGCACGGGGCCGCCGTGGTCGGGCTCGAGGTCGCGCCCGTTGTGCTTGAGGGCCAGCAGCACGTCGTCGTCGACGAGATCCTCGAGCGCGATGTTGGTCGTGTAGTCCGGATCGGCGTGCTCCATCACGTAGCGGGCCTCGGGCAAGGGCGTGACCCGCTTCATGATCTCCCGGATGTGGACGCCCTCCCAGACGTTATCGAGCTTCGACCACCGGGTGACGCAGTGGACGTCCGAGGTGACGGTCACCCGCGGAAGGGCGACGAACTCCTCCCACGTGAAGCTGACCTCACGCTCGACGAGGCCGAAGCAGCGGAAGGTCCACCGCCGGGGGTCGAAGCGCGGCGTCAACCCGTACGTGAGCACCGGCCACTTGGCGGTCAAGGTTTGCCCGGGGGGAATCCGTGTCATCCGTCGTCGCCTCCCTATCACCCGTCGTCACCTGCATATCGTGCGAAAAGCAATCGCGCCATTGCCGCTCTACTATGCAACGTCAGGCCGCAAAATACCCTCGTGGAACCGCGACGATGCCGTCGTACCGACATATAATGTACCCCGGAGGTAGTCAATGAATGGAGAACGCAAGCTGGCGTTGTTCATCGACTTCGAGAACATCGCCCGCGGCGTCAAGGAGGCTCAGTACAAGCAGTTCGAGATCAAGCTGGTGCTGGAGCGGCTACTCGAGAAAGGCAAGATCATCGTCCGACGCGCCTACGCCGACTGGAATCGCTTCACCGAGTACAAGCGCCCGTTTCACGAGTGGGCGATCGAGTTGATCGACGTTCCCCAGACCCGGTACAGCGGCAAGAACTCGGCCGACATCCGCATGGTCGTCGACGCCCTCGACATGGCCTACGGCAAGAGCCACATCGACAGCTTCGCGCTGGTGTCGGGCGACTCCGACTTCTCCCCGCTCGTCTCGAAGCTCCGGGAGAACGACCGCTACGTGATCGGGCTCGGCGTGAAGTCGTCGTCGTCCGACCTGCTCGTGGCCAACTGCGACGAGTTCATCTTCTACGAGGACCTGATCCGGGACACCAAGAAGACGACCCTGCTGCGCGGACTGCCCGAGAAGAAGGCCGAGGCGATGGCCCAGCTCATCGACGCCATCCAGGCCCTCATGCGCGACAACAAGGAAACGCTCTGGGGCTCGATGGTCAAGCAGACGATGACGCGCAAGAACCCCGCCTTCAACGAGTCGTATTACGGGTACTCGACCTTCTCCAAGCTCCTCGAGGACGCGGCCAAGCAGCGGATCGTGACCCTGGAGCGCGACGAGAAGAGCGGCACCTACGTGATCACCTCGCTGACCGAAGAAGGGGGCCGGGCGGCGTGACGGCCTGGCGGCGGTTTTTCCTGTCCTTATTGCTGGCCGCCGGCTCCATCACCCCCGCCGCGGCCCAGGTGGACCTGACCGTGACGCCCGCGATGACGCGAGGGCCCGAGCGCGCGCCGCTCACGATCGTCGAGTTCTCCGACTTCGAGTGACCACACTGCAAGCGGGTCCAGCGGTCGCTGGAACGGATCCTCGCCGAGTACGACGGTCGGATTCGTCTGGTCGCCAAGGACTTTCCGCTGCCCTCACATCGGCAGGCCCGCCTGGCCGCCGAGGCCGCGCGTTGTGCCGCGGCCGAGGGCCGGTACTGGGACTATCGCGGCCGGCTCTTCGCCGAGCAGAGCCGGTTCGCCGAGGACCGGCTGATCGCCTATGCGGTGGACCTCGGACTCGACCGGGAAGCGTTCAGCCGCTGCGTGACCGAGCGGCGGTTCGCCCGCGCGGTCGAAGCCGACGTGGCTCAGGCGCGCGCCATCGGAGTCAGGAGCACGCCGACCTTCCTCATCAACGGACGGGCCCTGGTCGGCGCCCACCCGGAATCGGCGTTCCGGGAAGTCATCGAAGAGCTGCTGGGGAGGAAGTAGATGCCGTTCGTGAAGGTGGTGGAGGACGCGGGAACGATCGCGGTCGGCCAGGGCACGCTCGTCGAGAGCGGCGGCGTGGCCGTGGCCGTGTTCAACGGGGGCGGCGGCCGCTTCTACGCGTGCGGCGCGATCTGTCCCCACGAGGACGGACCGCTCGCCGAGGGGTGGATCGAGGGCGACGCGGTCGTCTGTCCGTGGCATGGGTTCGACTTCGATCTCCGGACCGGGCGCTGTCAGGTCGCCGAGGGGCTGTCGATTCCCCTGTATCCGGCTCGTGTCGAGGGGGGCGCCGTAGAAGTGGATTTACCGTGAGTCACCACGCAGCATTGCGTTGCACGCAGCACATTCGACGGTCTCCGGCCCGGCCGGCAGTCTGACCGTCATCGAGGGACGACAGTGGGAGAACGGGCGGTACCACACGTGCGGAAGTTCCTGGGGCAGCGGCTACGCGAGCTGCGCAAGAGCAAGAGCTTCAGTCAGGAGCGGCTGGGTGAACGGTCGTCGCTCAGCGGCAAGTTCATCGGCGAGGTCGAGCGCGGCGAGAAGTCGATCTCGATCGACAGTCTGTACCGGGTGTCGGTCGCGCTCGAAGTGCCGCTGCGCCACCTCACCGACGTCCGACCGGGCCGGCGAGCGGTGGTGCCGAGCGAGGAGGCCGAGAAGATCTTCGCGCTGGTCTCGGGCCGCCACCGCACGACCGACGTGCGCCGGGCCTACGAGGTGCTGCGCGCGATGTTGACCGAAGGCTGAGTCCGGGCGCGAGCGGGCTGACGAGGTTGCACGATGACGACGGATCAGGTTTGGCTGGGGATCGGTCTGCTCGGGCAGGCGTTCTTCTCCGCGCGTTTCCTCGTCCAGTGGATCGCCTCCGAGCGTCGTAAACAGAGCGTCATCCCCACCCCCTTCTGGTATTTCTCCATCGGGGGTGGGTTGACGCTCTTCGCCTACGCCCTCTACCGGATGGACCCGGTGTTCATCCTGGGACAGGGCGCGGGTGTCTTCATCTACGCCCGCAACCTGTACTTCATCCGCGCCCGCAAGGCCGCGTCCCACTCCTCCTAGCCCCCTCAGCGAAAACGATAGCCGAGGGTCAGGGTCACGACGTGCGCGTCGTACCCGTGGGGCTGGGTGCCAAGGAGGATCGACGAGCCCACGGCGGGGACGAACGGATTGAGCATGTCGCTGCGCCAGTCGTGCTGGCTGAACGTCTCGTAGGCGTAGGCGAGGCCGGCCGTCCAGTCGTCGCGGAACCGATAGCGTAGGCCCGCGTCGAACCGGAGCAGCGAGTCCACGAAGGCCGGAACGCGCTTGGCGCTCACGGCCGGCGGCGGGGTCACGCCCCCCGCGTTGCGAGTCTGCACGGTGCCGGTGGCCGTCGAGTAGCTCGCGCCCAGCCTCCAGTCGATCCTCTCCGAGAGCTTGGCCTTCAGGCCGACGTGCGCGGTATCGACGGTGTCGGCGTTGTCCGAGATCCAGTCCGACGTCGCGTCGGTGCCGCTGCGCGCGCGCTGCTTCTCGAAGATCCACTCGCGCACGTAGCCGGCGCTGACGCTCAGCCGCTCGAACGGGGTGAACGTGAGGTCGGCCCCGGCCGACCACGACGTCGCCCCCTGAAGGCCGAGCGGCGACCGCAGATAGTCGTCGCTCTTCCAGCCCGCGTTGACGGTCCCGGTGAGCCGGTCGCTCGGCGCGATCGAGAGGAGCAGGTCGAGGCGCTGGCGGTCGCGCTCGCCCTCGTCGTACTTCCGGAGCAGCGGCGACTGGTTGTTGGCCAGCGCCGCGGGACTGACCGGATCCACGTGCTGGGAGAGGTAGTGCGTCCACGTGTTGTAGGCGTCGATGCGCCGGGCCGACGGTCGATAGGTCAGGTGCGCGGTCAGCCAGTCCGCCGGGGTGAGGTCGACCACGGCCCGCGCGAAGTACTCATCGGTGGTCGGCACCTCGCGGACCTTCTCGTTGCGGTCCCAGCGCTCCCACCCGGTGCCGACGGTGACGGCGAGCAGGCCGCCGAACCGCCACTTGGCGTCGAGGTCGGCGTTCTGCTTGGTGAAGTCGGGCCGGAGGGCGACCACGTTCTCGGCCACGACCAGGCGGTCGTTCACGGCGCGGCCGGCGAATTGAAGCTCCTTGGTGACGTCGTTGTAGTCGTAGTACCGGTACTTGGCGCTCAGGGTGAGCGGAGACAGCGCCCGGGTCACCGCCTGGAGGCTCACGTGGGTGGTGGCCACGGTGCCGTCGAGGCTCCCCGCCGGCAGGCCGAGCAGCGGCGAGACGAGGGCGGGATTGACCGTCTGGCCGAGGAAGCCCGCGTTCTGGAACCGGAGACCATAGGCCACGCTGGCGTTGATCCGCGTGTTCATCGGAAGGTTCACGCCGCCCGCGAGGTTCCAGGTGTGGGCCTGGTTCGGCGGCGCCAGCGAGACACCGCCGCTGGGTTGGGCGCCGCCGGCGTCGGCTCCACAGCCCGGCGGCGTCGCGGTCACCGGGGCCGGCAGACCGAAGCAGGGGTTGTCGGCGGTCACGAGACGGTGTCCGTTGTCGAAGATCGAGAGCGCGTAGCCGAACTGAAGCTGCCACCGATCGTGCGCCCAGTTCACCTTGAGCCTGAGGTCGTGGATGGTCTCGTCGATCGGCTGGAGCGTTTCCAGCAGGTTGCTGCCGGGGCCGCCGAACGCGATGCCGATGGGCCGATCGCCGCGCTTGTCGATGCGCGTGTAGTCGGCGCGCAGCTCGAGGTCGGGCGTGGGTGTGAGCCGGAACGAGAACCTCCCCGTGTCCCAGCGCACGCCGATCTCGCCGAGGCGGCGCCCGAAGTTCGCGGCGTCGAGCGGGGGCCGCGGCGTGGGCAGCGTGAAGACCCCGCGCGCGGTTTCCGTCTCCAGCATGCGCGCCGTGGTCGAGAGCAGGTGCGGGGTCTCGTCCCACGAGAACCCGAAGCTCCAGAGACCGAGACGGCCCAGGCCGAGGCCGAATTCCTGGTCCCGCTGTCCCCACTTCGAGCCCGTGGCCTCGAGCGAGTACTGCTCGTCGGGCGTGAAGATCCGCATGCGCAGGTGGCCCAGGAACGCGCCCTCGGGGAGGTCGCGGTATTCCTCGAACTTCTGCCGGTCGGCCTGGGAGGGCGCCGCCGGAAGCAGACGCACGCCCCCTTCGACCTCGCCTTCCAGGTTGACGGGGCCGAGGGAGACTTGCGCGGCGGCCGGCCCGAGGGACGTGAGGATCGCGAGCGCCGCGATCATCATCACCGTGGCCGCGAGCCTGGCGCTCATGCCCACCCTAGCGCGCGAAGAACCGGCCCGCGGGATGGTTCGAGCCGTGGATCGTCGCATGGCAGTTCGCGCACTGACGCGCCACCGTGAAGCGGAGCGACGGGGGGTCGGTCCCGTACGGGTTGCTCGGATGTCCGGGCAGGACGTGGCACTGCTGGCAGAGACGCGGCATCGACACCTTCAAGAGCTTCTCGTGGTTGCTGCCGTGAGGCTCGTGGCAGTTCATGCAGTTCTCGGGCACGGGCACGTGCTCCCACAGAAACGGCCCGCGCTTCTCCGCGTGGCAGGTGTAGCAGGTCTCGTTCGGGGAGCTCTCTTTCAGGAGCGCTTGCGACACGGTGCCGTGCGGGTTGTGACACGAGCTGCAGGACATCTTGCCCTCGCGCAGCGGCATGTGCGAGGAGCGCATCTGCTGCGCGCGCTTCTGGAGATGACACGTCCCGCACGTCTCGATCTCGTTGACCTTGGCCAGGTTGTTGGCGTGGGAGACGTTGTCCATGACCCGGTGGCAGCTCGTGCACGCCACGTCGCTGCCGGCGTGCGCGCTCCCCGTCCAGAAGAGACGATCGCCCTTGGCGTGACAGTCGAGACAGATCGCGTTGCGCACGGCGATCGGCGTGGGATCGTTGCGCGCGAAGCTGATCAGTCCGCCCTTGCCCCGTCCGCCGCCGGCCTCCATGTGCGCCTTACCGGGACCGTGACAGGTCTCGCAGGCGTGACGTTCCTTGGCGTTGCGGGGCGCGTTCAGGAACAACCGCCCCATCTTCGTCTGCGCGAAGGTCGCCGCGATCGCCGGATGGCAGGCCCGGCACAGCTGCACGCCGATGTAGCTCTCAGGAGGCGCCGGAGGCGGGAGCAGCTCCTCGACCCGCGCGCTCCTGGCGCCGGTCAGCTCGAGCGAGCGCGATTTCGTACAAGACGCGACGGAGGCGGACAGCGCCAGGACGATCGGCACCACGATCAGGGCTGAACGCCGCCATGTCACGCGCGCACGCTCACGGAAAGATGCGGACCATGCGACCGGAGGTGACGGAGAGGAAGCCCTGGAGCCCGCTGGTCGTGAAGCTTCCCGCGGAGCCGTTGGGCTGGTCGAGCTGGAAGCTGAAGCTGCTGGCGGGGGGTTGGGTGAGCGACAAGCCCGAGGGGAACAGGAGCTGTCCCGTTCCGCTCACGCCATTCGTGTTGCCGAACGCGGCGAACCACTGGCCATGGTTGCCTGACGGGCCGAACGTGAGGATGGTCGCGACGAAGGTCTGGCCCGACACCGAGAAGTTGAAGAACACCGGCACCGTCGCGCCTTGCACCGCGTAGATGGAGCCGTTGGACTGCGCGGAGGCCGGCGTCGGTCCGAGCGCGACGACCAGGAGAAGCATCGAGAACGTCGCGACGACTCTCACGAGACGAAAGGGACGCATCGGCCACCTCGCTCGGGCTGATCTTCCGAATGGTAACGCTCGAAGGTGAACGGAAGATCCCGCGGTGGAATCGGATGCTAGAATGCCGTCACGTCTCTTCGCTTCGAGGTGACATCATGACCGTGGCGCTCAACTGGGGACGCTGCTCCACTCGACCGATTCTCATGATCCCCGGGCCGACGGAAATGCCGTTCCCGGTCATCCAGGCCCTCAACCAGCCCCCGTCCATTCAATACGACGCGAGCTTCGACGAGGAGGTGCTGGAGCCGACGACGTCGGGCCTGCGTGAGGTGTTCCAGACGCGGCACGAAGTGATCCTGCTGCCGGGCTCGGGCCGCACCGCGCTCGAAGCGGGGGCGCTCTCGGTGATCGAGCCCGGCGACCGGGTGCTCGTGGTGGCCGCCGGCCAGTTCGGCGTGCTCATGCGCGAGATCATGGCCCGCGTGGGAGCGGAGCTCACCGAATTCACCGTCGAGGCCGGTCGCCCGCTCGACCTGGAGCGCCTGCGCGCGGAGGCTCGCCGCGTGCGGCCCAAGGCCATCACGCTCGTGCACAACGAGACGTCCACGGGGACGACGTATCCCGCCGCCGAGGTCGGGCGCATCGCGCGCGAGGTCGAGGCGCTGTTCCTCCTCGACACCGTGTCGTCGCTGGCCGGCATCGACGTGCGCACCGACGAGTGGGGCGTGGACCTCTGCATGACCGGCTCGCAGAAGTGCCTGGCCGCGCCGCTCGGGCTCGCGCTCGCCTCGGTCGGCCCGCGCGCGTGGGAGGCGATGGAGCGACGCCGCACCACGGCGACGAGCTATGCCTACGACCTGCTGCGCTGGAAGCAGCTGTGGATTCCCCAGTCCCGCGGCGGCGGGGTGAAGCCGGGCGCCCCGCGACGCCAGCCCGTCTCGATCCCCACGCACCTCACGGCCGCGATGAGCGTGGCGGTCCGTCTCGTCCTCGACGAGGGCCTGGCCCACCGATTCCGCCGTCACGAGGCGGCGGCGGCCGCGCTGCGCGCGGGGCTCGAGGCCATGGCGCTCGAGATGTTCCCCGACCCCTCGGTGTGGTCCAACACGGTCTCGTGCGTGCGGACGCCTCCCCACGTGGAGCCCGAAGCCGTGGTGACCCGCATGCGCCGCGACCACGGGATCCTCATCGGCACCGGTCTGGCCGAGCTGCGCACGAGCACGCTCCGCATCGGTACCATGGGGATCACCTCGAGCCCGCAGTACGTGCTGCCGACGCTCTCGGCCCTGGAGCTGACGCTGCGTGACGTCGGCTTCAAGGCCGATCCCGGCGCGGGCGTGGCCGCGGCGCAACGGGTCTTCGCGGACCGGTCGTAGCCGGCGCGATGGCGGACAAGCGCGCGGCCGTCGACATCTGCGTCCCCGACGACTTTCCCTCGGTCTTCGAGAAGACGGTCGCCCACGAGAAGGCGAAATCGCTGGGCGACGTCCGCGTCCACGCCGCGCGCGGGGCCGACGACGAGGCGGAGCTGATCCGGCGGATCGACCGCGCGCGGATCGTCATCAACATCCGCGCCCACGCGCGCTTCACCGAGGGCGTGTTCGCGGCGTGCCGGCGCCTCGAGATGGTCTCGATCTGGGGAACCGGCACCGACAACGTCGACCTCGGCGCGGCCGGGCGCCACGGCGTCACCGTCACCAACACCCCGGGCACCAACGCGTTCGCGGTCGCGGAGCACACGCTCGCGCTCATGCTCGCCCTCGCCCGCCGCATCCCGCGGCTCGATCAGGAGATGCGCGAAGGCAAGTGGCCGCGCGAGTTGCTCACCCAGCTCCTCGGCAAGACCGTCGGCGTGTTCGGCATCGGTACGATCGGCGCGCGCGTGGTGGCGCTCACCAAGGCCATCGGCATGGAGCCCCTGGCCTGGAGCCTGCGCGGTCAGCCCGAGCGGGTCGAGGCGCTCGGCGCCCGCGCGGCGTCGAAAGAGGACATCCTCAAGGAGGCCGACGTCGTCACCCTCCACCTGCGGCTGGTCCCCGAGACGCGCGGCTTCCTCGGGCGCCGCGAGCTGGGCTCGATGAAGCGCTCGGCCCTGCTGGTGAACACCGCGCGCGGCGCCCTCGTCGAGCGGGACGCCCTGCTCGAAGCGCTGTCGGGGGGCAAGATCGCGGGCGCGGCCCTCGACGTGTTCCACGACGAGCCGCTCAAGCCGGGCGACCCCCTGCTCGGCCGCGACAACGTCGTGCTCTCGCCTCACAACGCCGGGCAGACGCCGGAAGTCCTGCGCGACGGCTTGCTGCGCGCCGTGCAGAACGTCGAGAACTTCCTGGCCGGACATGCAACCGACGTCGTCGTCGCTCCCGTCAGATAGGGTCACCTTCGCCTGACATCGGGCAGTCTGCTGGCCCCCGGGGCAGGGCCGCCGCCCCTCGTACCTCCGTAAGCCACGAATTCCAGGGCCGTTTCGAGTCCGGCATCAGTCGTGCTACCGCGACGGCGCATGATTCGAGACGAAGAGGCCCCGCGTGTCGACCGCGACGTCGAGGGCGAGATCGAAGTCGCCGACGTGCTGAGCGGGCTCGTGGTGGTGTCGGTCGGCCGCGGCGGTCCCGTGCAAGCGGCCGTGAACCGCGCGTTGAAGGCGGCCGGAGCCATCGTGCTGGTCAAGACCTCAGCCGCCGACGTGCTTCGGATGCTGGCTGCCTTCGTTCCGAGCGTGGTCGTCACCGAGGTCGTCCCCGGCGACGACACGGGGACGCGGATGCTCAGCGAGATCCAGCAGCGGCCCCTCGAGCGCGGCGGCGGACTGCCCGTCGTCGGGGTGAGCTGGGAGACCCTCGACCCCGCGCCCCTGCTCCACGCGGGATTTCACGGCGCGCTGGTGGGACCGTTCGACGCCATCGACGTTGCGCGCGCGGTCCTCAAAGCGGTGCGTCGGCGAAGCTGAGAACGTGGCAGTGCGAGGTGAGCCGCGCCAGCGGCGAGCCGAGCCCTTCAATGATCGAAATTCTGGCTTGGGGCCCGCCGCTAGGCCCCCCATGTGGCCTTGTAGTGCTCGTAGATCTCCTCGCCCGTCGCCATCCACACCCCCTTCTGCTTGCGGATGTAGTCGTACACGGCCTCGAAGTACTTGATGCGATGGGGGACGCCGGAGATGTACGGGTGGACGGCCAGCGCCATCACGCGCGGGGTCTTGGCCCCCTCGGCGTAGAGCCGGTCGAACTGATCGCGGGCGCGCTGGAGCCACTCGGACGACGCGTGGTGATGCAGGACCATCATCGTGATGTCGTTGAGCTCGATCGTGTAGGGAATCGAGACGAGCGGGCCCGCGACGGTCTTGATGTCGTAGGGCACGTCGTCGTTCACCCAGTCGGACACGTACTCGATGCCCTCCTCGGCGAGGATGTCGAGGGTCTCCCAGGTCTCCGTGAGCCCCGGTCCCAGCCACCCCTTCGGCTTGCTCCCCGTGAACTCGCGAATGAGCGAGATCGACTCGCGGATCGTCTGGCGCTGGTCGGGCACGAGGTGCAGCGCCCCCTGCTTGACCGCGTGCCCCATGAACTCCCAGCCCGCGTCCTTCATGGCCTGGGCGACCGGCGAGTAGGACCGGCACACGTTGGCGTTGATCGCGGTCGTGGCCCGGATGTTCCGCCTCTTCAACGCGTCGTACACCCGCCAGAAGCCCACGCGCATCCCGTAGTCGTGCCACGCCCAGTTCGGGACGTCGGGCACCGTCGCCACGCCCTGCGGCGCCGGCAGGTACTGGCGGGCCATGGGCTTGTCGATGTCCCACTCTTCGACGTTGACGATGGTCCAGACGGCGATGCGCGCCCCCTTGGGCAGCTTGAACGGCCGGCGGGCCGTGATGGGGGTGTAATCGAAGCGGTCACGGGGCACCTTCACGGACACCTCCAGGGAGAAGTTGCGCCTATACTAACGATTTCTAGGCTAAAATTGGTAACGGTATGACCACTACACCCCTGCCGTGACCACCGAGTTCTGGGTCACCCAGGCCTTCAACGGACTGTCCTACGGGGCCCTCCTGTTCCTCCTGGCCAGCGGGCTGTCCCTGATCTTCGGGGTCATGCGCGTGGTCAACCTCGCCCACGGCTCCTACTTCATGCTCGGGGGCTACGTCGGCCTGTCGGTGGTCTGGCGGACGGGCAGCTTCGTGGCCGCCTCGCGGGCGGCGCCCTGGCCATCGCCCTCATCGGTGTGGGCATGGAGCGGCTCTTCCTGCGCCGGCTCCCCGCCACCCAGACCCTGGGCCAGGTCCTCATGACCATCGGGTTCGCGCTGATCTTCCAGGACGTGGCCCTCCTCGTGTGGGGCGGCGACCCCTACACCATCCCGGTCCCATCGGTGCTGGGCGGGTCGGTCCGGGTCGGCGGCCTATTGTTCCCATCTTACCGCATCTTCATCGTGGCCGTGGCCCTGGCCATCGGGGCCGCCCTGTGGCTGGCCCTGGAGGGCACCCGCGCGGGGGCGCTGATCCGGGCCGCCGTGGACGACGCGGAGATGGCCCAGGGCGTGGGCATCAATGTCCCCACCGTGTCGCTGCTGGTGTTCGCGCTGGGGGCGGGGCTGGCCGCGCTGGGCGGGGTGATCGGCGGCGCGTTCCTGGGCGTCTACCCGGGCGCCGATTTCGAGGTGCTGCCCTACGCGTTCGTGGTGGTGATCGTGGGCGGCCTGGGCAGCCTGCCCGGCGCGATGGTCGGCAGCCTCCTCGTCGGCTTGCTCGACAACTTCGGCAAGGCCCTCTTCCCCGAGCTCTCGTACTTCACGCTGTTCGCCCCCATGGCGTTGATCCTGGCCCTCCGGCCGACGGGGCTGTTCGGCCGCGCGTGATGAGCCGCCGGGTCCTGGGCGCCGCCGTGGTGCTCGCGGGACTGGGCGTGATCGCGCCGTTCTTGCCGTCCTATCCGCTGACCCTGCTGATCCAGGCGTTGATCTCGGCGATCTTCGCCATGAGCCTCGACGTCCTGCTCGGCTACACCGGCTTGCCCTCGCTCGGCCACGCGGCGTACTTCGGCGTGGCCGCCTATGCCGTCGCCATCCTCGCCGTCGAACGGGGCGCCGGGTTTGCGACCTGCCTGGTGGCGGCGCTGGCCGCGGCCGCCCTCACCGCGGCGCTCTTCGGCGTGCTCGCCATCCGGGCGACCGGCACGTATTTCCTCATGATCACGCTGGCCCTCGGCATGGTCGTGTGGGGGCTGGCCTTCCGCTGGGTGTCGATGACCAAGGGCGACAACGGGATCTCGGGGGTGGCGCGGCCGGCGCTGGGGCTGCCGTGGGACCTCGCCATGCCCCTGCCCTTCTTCTACTTCACGCTGACCTGCGCGGGGCTCGCCTGGTGGCTCCTCGGGGTGCTCGTCCGCTCGCCCTTCGGCATGAGCCTCAAGGGCATCCGCGAGAGCGAATCGCGGATGCAGAGCCTCGGCTACAACGTGTGGCTCCACAAGTACCTGGCCTTCGTGCTGTCGGGACTCTTCGCGGGCTTCGCGGGCGCGCTGTGGGCGTACTACAACGGGTTCGTGAGTCCGGTCGACGTGCAGCTGGTGACCTCGGTGGAGGCGCTCCTCATGGTCGCGCTGGGCGGCTCCGGCACCCTGGTGGGACCGGCTCTGGGCGCCCTCCTGATCGTGTTCCTCAAGAACTTCGTGAGCGTCTACACCAAGCGGTGGCTGTTGATCCTCGGTGCCGTGTACATCGGCGTCATCCTGTTCGCCCCCCGCGGGATCGTGGGCGCCCTCCGCGCGGAGGCGACGCCGCTGCCCCGAGGCGAGTCGTGACCGAGCTTGGCCCCTCTGAAAGGAGAGCGATCATGAACGTGAAGCGTGCACGCATCGTCGCCGTCGTGGTCCTCCTCGGCCTCGCCGTCTCGCTGGGCGGGCCCACCGCCGCCGCCGCCCAGGGCGGCCCCATCAAGATCGGGCTCCTCGCCCCGCTCACCGGGGCCTTCGCCGCCCTCGGCAAGGACATGCTCAACGGCACCGAGCTGTACCTCGACGAGGTCGGCCGCCAGGTCGCCGGCCGCAAGATCGAGCTGATCGTGGAGGACACCGAGGGCAACACCGCCACCGCGCTGACCAAGGCGCGCAAGCTCGTCGACCAGGACAAGATCCACGTGCTGACCGGCGGCCTGCTGGCCTCCACCGGGTACGCGCTGCATCCGTTCGCCGACGCCCAGAAGATCCCCACCACCTATCCGGTGATGGCCTCCGACGACCTCACCCAGCGCAAGCCCGCCAAGTGGGTGGTGCGCACGGGGTGGGCGACCAGCCAGCCCATGCATCCCTTCGCGGACTGGGTGGTCAAGAACACCAAACACCGAAAGGTCGTGACCATCGCCATGGACTACGCGTTCGGCTGGGAGACGGTGGGCGGCTTCCAGCGGACCTTCGAGGAAGGGGGCGGCCAGATCGTCCAGAAGATCTGGACCCCGCTCAACACCAACGACTTCGCCCCGTTCCTGGCCCAGATCAAGCCCGACGCCGACGCGGTGCTGGCCCTGATGGTCGGCCGGCTCGCCCTGCAGTTCATGAAGCAGTACGAGGAGACCGGGCGCAAGGCCAAGCAGCCGCTGCTCGGGGGCGGGACCACCACCGACGAGTCGGTGTTGCCACAGATGGGTGACGAGGCGCTCGGGGCCATCACCGCCCTGCACTACTCGGCGGCCCTCGGGACCCCGCAGAACCAGAAGTTCTTCAAGGTGTTCGAGGCCAAGGCCGGCAAGATCCCGTCCTACTACTCGGAGGCCTGCTACACGGGGGCGCGCTGGATCGTGGAGGCCATCAAGGCCGTGGGCGGCAAGGTCGAGGACCGGGAAGCACTGCTGGCCGCGCTGCGCAAGGTCGAGATGCGGGATGCGCCGCGCGGACCGATCAGCGTCGATCGCTGGGGCAATCCGATCCAGACCATCTACGTGCGCAAGGTCGAGCGGGTCGGCGGCAAGCTCCAGAACACGGTCATCGCCACCATGCCCGCGGTCAGCCAGTTCTGGAAGTACAACCCCGACGAATACCTGAAGCTGCCGCTCTACACGCGCGAGTATCCGCCCTGCAAGGCGTGCTGATGCGACGCTGGGAGGGCGCCCGCTGAGCCCTCCCGCGCTCGCGCTCGACGGCGTGTCGCGGGCCTTCGGCGGGCTGCGGGCGGTCGACGCGGTGTCGCTCGCCGTGCGTCCGGGCGAGCGCCGCGCCCTCATCGGGCCGAACGGAGCCGGCAAGACCACGCTCTTCAACCTGATCGCGGGGACGATCCCGGTCTCCGCGGGATCGATCCGGCTCTTCGGCCGCGACGTCACGGGGACAGCGCCCCATCGACGGGCCGCCCTCGGTCTGGCCCGCACGTTCCAGATCAACAACCTGTTCCCGGCGCTGACCGTGCTGGAGAACTGCCTGCTGGCCGTGCAGGCCCTCACGCGGACCAAGTTCTCGATGCTGCGCCCGCACACCGCCTATCCCCCGCTGGCCGAGCGGGCCCGCGCCACGCTGGCCCTGGTGGGACTCGACGACCGCCGGGACACCACCGTCCGCAACCTCTCCCACGGCGAGCAGCGCCAGCTGGAGATCGCGCTGGCCCTCGCTGGCCGCCCAAAGGTGCTCTTGCTCGACGAGCCGACCGCGGGCCTGTCGCCCGCGGAGTCCCAGCACATGGCCCGCCTGCTCCAGACCCTCGACCCCGCGATCACGGTGTTGATGATCGAGCACGACATGGACATCGCCCTGGAAATGGCCGAGCACGTCACGGTCCTTCACTACGGACGCGTCATCGCCGACGGCCGCCGCGACGACGTCAAGGCCGACCCGCTGGTGCGGGAGATCTATCTCGGTGCTTGAGGTCGCGGACCTGCACACGTACTACGGCGTGAGCCACGTGTTGCAGGGCGTCTCGCTCGCGGTGGGCGCGGGCGAAGTCGTCGGCATCCTCGGCCGCAACGGGATGGGCAAGACCACGCTGATCCGCTCGATCATCGGCTTCACGCCGCCCCGGCGCGGCCGCGTGCGGTTCAAGGGGGCGGACATCACGCACTGGCCCCCGTTCCGCGCGGTGCAACACGGGATGGGGCTCGTCCCCCAGGGCCGGCGGGTGTTCCCCTCGCTCACGGTCAGGGAGAACCTCGACGTCGCCCGCCGCGAGGCGCCGGCGTCGACCGCGCCGTGGACCATCGACCGTGTCTACGCGATGT
>Ga0193725_1000258_pt1 | contig 16498 bp, 18 predicted proteins | sample H2a2metaG_FD_143058 | JGI IMG/M metagenome (GOLD analysis project Ga0193725, IMG submission 143058) | Soil microbial communities from a riparian zone of the East river system, Colorado, United States - H2a2 | ecosystem: Environmental > Terrestrial > Soil > Riparian zone | place: USA: East River... | reverse complement strand
GACGTCGTCAACGTCATCGGCAGCGCCTCGGCGAGACGATCATGCTACGGTGGGGCGAAAGTTCAAAGCTTCCGGAGGAACCCATGAAAGCTGCCGTCTTCCACGGGCCGCACAAGCCGCTGACCATCGAGAACGTCGAGATCGATCAGCCGATCGGGCGCGAGGTGCTGGTCCGTACGGTCGCGTCAGGCGTCTGCCACAGCGACCTGCACTTCGTCGACGGCTACTATCCGTTCCCGGCCCCGGCCATCCTCGGCCACGAGGCGGCGGGCATCGTGGAGGCCGTCGGTCCCTACGTCGGCGACTTCAAGGCTGGCGACCACGTGATCGCCTGCCTGTCCGTCTTCTGCGGCACGTGCGAATACTGCCTCACCGGCAAGACCCACCTATGCCAGACGCGCCCGACGCGCGCGAAGCACGAGCCGCCCAAGCTCACCTGGAACGGGCAGCCCGTGAACCAGTTCGCGAACCTGTCGGCCTACGCCGAGAAGATGCTGGTGCACGAGAACGCCATCGTGAAGATGGACGACCAGATGCCGTTCGCTCAGGCCGCCCTCATCGGCTGCGGCGTGACCACCGGCGTGGGCGCCGCGCTGAACACCGCGCGCATCGAGCCGGGGACCACCGTCGCGGTCTTCGGCGCCGGCGGCGTGGGCCTGGCGGTGATCCAGGGCGCGCGCATCGCGGGGGCGCGCATGATCATCGCGGTCGACACCGTGGAGGGCAAGTTCGCCACGGCCAGGGAGCTCGGCGCCACCCACACGGTCAACGCCAAGCAGGACGATCCGGCCAAGGCCATCCGCACGCTCACCGGCGGCGGCGTCGATTACGCGTTCGAGGCGATCGGGCTCAAGATCGCGGCCGAGCAGTGCTTCGACGCGCTCAAGCCGGGCGGCACCGCGACCATCATCGGCATGATCCCGGTCGGCCAGAAGATCGAGCTGGACGGTCCGATGTTCCTGCGCGAGAAGAAGATCCAGGGCTGCAGCATGGGCAGCAACCGGTTCAAGGTCGACATGCCGCGCTACATCGAGTTCTATCGCCAGGGGCGCCTGAAGCTGGACGAGATGGTCAGCCGGCGCGGCAAGCTGGAGGACGTCAACGAGGCGTTCCGCGCGATGAAGGCCGGCGAGGTCGCGCGCACGGTGCTGATGTTCGACTGACCCGGCGGACCCCGGGCGCGACCCGGACACGCGCAGTGTATCCGTCCAGACACATTGAACGCAGCTGCGCGGCGAGCTAGGGTGTGCCCATGACGGCCGAGGAGCCGGGAAAACGGAATCTCGACGCGGGCATCGAGCTCGTGCTCGGAGAGCTCCGCGACCTGCGCGTGGAGATGCGAGCCGACCGCCAGCGCTCCGATGAGGAGCGGCGGCAGGTCGACGAGGCCTGGCGACGGGAGCGGCAGCAGGCCGACGAACAGCGGCGGCAAGCCGACGAGGCGTGGCAACGGGAGCGCCGGCAGGCCGACGAGGCGTGGCAACAAGAACGGCGCCGAGTCGACGAGCAGCTCAAGCAGGATCGGGCGGCGGCAGACGAACGGCTTCGCCAGGAACGAGTCGAGTTTCAGCAGTTCCTTCAGGAGATGAGGCGCGAGTCGCAGGAGTTCCGGGAAGACTCGCTCCGGCGCGAGGCCGCCGCGCAGAGAGCGTTCAAGGACTCGTTCAAGCAGGTCCACCCCGTCGGGCTCGCGATCGTCAGGACCCTGAACCGACACACGCAGATCCTCGAGCGAATCGATCGGAGGCTCGCCGGCCCCGGAAACGGGCGCCGCGGACGCGACAACGGCCGCGGCCGCTGAGTCCCCCTACGATTTCGCCGCGGCGGCCTGAAGGTCCCGCACGTGCTCGGCCCAGTGGCGGGCCAGCAACTCCAGGCGCTGCCCCCCCGTCATCCGCTCGCCGTTGGAGCGCTGGAAGCACGGGCGCTCGAGGTCGGGCGCGTTGCGCGCGGCGCGGGTGAGGCGGCCGTGGGCCTGACGGAGCTGGGTCAGCAGCTCGTCGTAACTCTCGTGCTCGTGGAGACGGCGGCAGACCTCGTTCACGGTGTCCGCGTCGGCCGGCACCGGCCACGGCGGACCGCCGTGCGCGGCGGCCTCGATCCCCCACGCGGTGGCGTCGTGGAAGTAGATGAAGTGCATCATGATGTCGCGCGCCTGCCAGCGATCGACCCGCGCGTCGGTGCGGCGGCCCGGCCCGTCGAAATACGCCAGCGTCTCTCCCACCACCCGGTCCAGCTCCGCGATCAGTGCGTCCTTGTCCTTCCCCGTCGCCATCGCTGACTCCTCCCCGCGGCGCTCGCGTCGCCGCGCACGAGCATTGTCCATCACCGCCGTCCTCAGACCAATCGCTCCCGCAGCTTCGAGGAGAGCGCGTCGACCACCATCACCATCGCCACCGTCACCAGCAGCACGGTGGACGCGGCGGGGTAGTCGATCATCCGCAGATACGTCTGGAGATAGAAGCCGATGCCGCCTGCGCCCACGAAGCCCAGCACGGTGGCCGCGCGGATGTTGGTCTCCAGGCGATAGAGCACGTACGAGAGGAACAGCGGCAGCACCTGGGGGAGCACGCCGAAGCGGAGGATCTGCAGGCGCGTGGCGCCGGTGGCGGTGATCGCGTCCACCGGTCCGCGGTCGATGCCCTCGACGGCCTCGGAATAGAGCTTGGCCAGCGAGGTCGTGGTGTAGGCGATCACCGCGAGCACGCCGGGAAACGGGCCGAGGCCGACCGCGGCCACGAAGATCAGCGCGTAGACGAGCGTGTCGACGCTGCGGAAGAAGTTCAGCACCACGCGCGCCGGGTAGAAGAGCGGGGGCGCGGCGACGTTGCGGGCCGAGATCACGCCGAGGGGCAGCGCCAGCACCGCAGCCACAGCGGTGCCGAGCAGCGCGATCTCCACGGTCTTGAGCGCGCCGAGCAGCGCCGCCGGCAGCACGCGCAAGTCGGGCGGCAGCATGCGGCCGAGGATGTCGAAGATCCACGGCAGTCCCCGCACGAAGCGGACGGGGTCCGCGCCGGTGTCCCACGCGGACCAACCAAGCGCGACCAGCGCCACGAACCACGCCGCGCGCTTCATCCGTTCTCTCCGTAGATCGCTTCGGCGACCGCCGGCGTCACCTCGCCCGGCGCGCCGTCGAAGCAGACGCGCCCGCGGCGCAGCCCCACGATGCGAGTGGCGTAGGCGAGCGCGGTCTCGAGCTGGTGCTGGCTGACCAGCAGCGTGAGCCCCCGCTCGACGTTGATGCGACGCAGGATGTCCATGATGCTGCCGGTGAGCGCGGGATCGAGGCTCGCGGTGGGCTCGTCGGCGAGGATGACCGACGGCTGCTGGGCGAGCGCGCGGGCGATGGCCACGCGCTGCTGCTCGCCGCCCGAGAGCTTGTCGGCGCGGCGCTCGGCCATCGTGGCGAGCCCGACCTGGGCCAGGCATGCCATGGCCAGCTCACGATCGGCGCGGGGAAAAGCGCCGAAGACGCTGGGCAGCGACGGCACGTAGCCGAGCCGGCCCGCCAGCACGTTCTCGATGACCCGGGCGCGCCGGACCAGGTTGAACTGCTGGAAGATCATCCCCATGCGCCGGCGCGCCTCGCGCAGCTCGCTCGCGGACGCGCCGGTCACCGATCGACCGGCCACGCGCACGATGCCCGACGTCGGCTCGACGAGCCGGTTGATCGCGCGCAGCAGCGTGGTCTTCCCCGCCCCGCTGCGTCCGAGCACGACGAGAAACTCACCCGGACGAACGGTGAGATCGATCGCGTCGAGGATCACCGCCGCCGGCGGCAAGACGACACGCAAGCCGGCGACGTGGATCATGTTATTGGGGGGCCTAGCCACGGGCCCCCCAAACCCCCCGATTTGCGTCGCGCCCCGGCTGCGCCGGGGCGATCCTTGAATCCACCGTAGGATTCAGCGAGGTCGGTAGCCGAGGAGGTCCATGGCGGCGCGGACGGGGTCGTACTCGCGGTCTTCCGCGAGCTCGAAGCCGTCGATGTCGTAGAGGCGCTTGAGCAGGGCGGCGTGCGTGGGGCTGGCGATCTTGAGCAGCGCCTCGCGCACCTTCGCGAAGAGGGCGGGATCGAGCTTCTCCCGCGCGGCGATGCCGGCCTCGGGAATCGGCGGCGTCTCGGCCACGAAGGCCAGGCGCTCGCGCTCGGCCGGATCCTTCAGGTACTGCTCGCGCGCCATGTCGAACGAGGCGATGGCGTCGACGTGGCCGTTGAGCAGCGCGCGCATGCTGGCGTCGTGCGAGCCCGCGAACGTGACCTCGCGGAAGAACGTCTTGGGATCGCGGTTCTTCACCAGCCCCTTCTGGATCAGCAGCACCATCGGATAGATGTAGCCCGACGACGACGCGGGGTCCACGAATGCCATCGTCTTGCCGCGGAGGTCTTCCAGCGTCTTGATGCCCGAGTCCTTCCGCACGTAGATGCGCGAGGTGAACGTCGTCTTGCCGTGCCACTGGTTCTTGGCCACGATCCGCGCCTTGGCCTCGCGGTTGGCGAGCACGTACCCGGCGGGATGGACGAAGGCGAGGTCCGCGGTCTGGTTGCGGAGAGCCTCGACCACCGCGGCGTAGTCGCTGGCCACGGTCACCCGCACGGGGACCCCCACGAGCTGGCCGAGCACGCGTCCGAACTCTTCGCCGGCGGCGAGCAGGTCGGTCGGCTTCTGCGAGGGCGTGAGCACCAGGTGCAGCGGCTTGTCGGCGGCGCGCGCCGAACCGGTCCAGGCCAGGGCCGCGAGGACGAGCGCGAGGGCAAGTCGAAGGGCCGTCATGGCTCACGAGCATAGACGAGGCCACACGAGAGCGCCACGCGTCGAGCGGAGGTATGATTCCGCCGTGTCCTCCGCCCGGCTCGAGGAAATCGACCGCATCAGCGTGACGACGGTCGTCGACAACTACATCGACTCGCTGCTGCGCGACCGTCCGGGGGCGCGGCGGTTCAGCTCCACGGTCGCGCGCAAGATGACGGATCTGCGCGCCGAGCACGGCCTCGCCCATCTCGTGGAGGTGGCGCGCGGCGACACCACCACGCGCATCGGCTTCGACTTCGGCCAGACTCACGATTCGCTCAATCACAACACCCGCGAGCTGGGGCTCGACCCCGGCCGGCTCGACGCGATCGCGTTGAGCCACGGCCACCGCGATCACTTCGGCGGCCTCATGGGCTATCTCCACGCCTACCGCCGCTTCATGCGCAAGGACCTCACGTTCTACGCGGGCGCCGACCACTTCTTGCCGCGCTTCCAGGTGCGCGACGGCGACAAGGTCTACACCGGCCGCCTCGACCGTCGCGAGATCGAGCGCTACGACGTGCGGGTCGAGGTCGTGACCGAGCCGACCCCGATCGCCGAGGGCGTGCTGCTGAGCGGCGAAATGCGCGCGCAGGAGCCCTTCGAGCCCATTCCGTCCAACCTCCAGGTCGAGCGTGACGGCGTGATCGCCCCCGATGACTTCATCGGGGAGCAGACCCTGATCGCCAACGTCCGCGATCGCGGGCTCGTGGTGGTCACCTCGTGCTCGCACCGGGGGATCGTCGGCATCTGCCGCAACGCCGTCCGCGTCACCGGGGTGTCGAAGATCCACGCGGTGATCGGCGGCTTCCACCTGAGCGGACTCACCGAGGAGCGCGTGACCCGCGTGGTCGACGCGTTCGCGAAATTCGGGCTCGACCACATCGTGCCCCAGCACTGCACCGGCATCGAGGCCATCGCCACGCTCTATCACCGGCTGCCGACACAGATGGTGCTCACGTCGGTCGGCACCACGTTCACGTTCGCGTCACCGTGAAGGGAGAAGAACCATGAGACCCGAGACTCCGACCCCGTCCGCCGGCACCACGCTCTGGGGGAGCGACGCGATCGCCCGCATGATCCAGCGGCTGGAGATCCCGTATCTCGCCGTGGTGCCGGGCGCCAGCTTCCGCGGCCTTCACGACAGCCTCGTGAACGACCTCGGCAACAAGAATCCCCAGATGCTCACGTGCATCCACGAGGAGAGCGCGGTCTCGATCGCCCACGGCTACGCCAAGGCGAGCGGACGCATGATGGGCGCGGTCGTGCACTCCAACGTCGGCCTCCTGCACGCGACAATGGCCATCTTCAACGCGTGGTGCGATCGGGTGCCGATGCTGATCCTCGGCGCCACCGGTCCGTGGGACGCGGCCAAGCGCCGCCCGTGGATCGACTGGATCCACACGGCGTCCGACCAGGGCGCGCTCGTCCGCGGCTACACCAAGTGGGACAACCAGCCCGCGTCGATCCCGGCCGTGTACGACGCGCTGCTGCGCGGCGCCCAGATGGCGACGACCGCGCCGCGCGCTCCCGTCTACGTCAATCTCGACGCCGCGCTCCAGGAGCAGAAGCTCGACGCGTTGCCCACGCTCCCGGATCCCGCGCGCTTTGCCGCGCCAGAGTCACCGACGCCCGCGCCCGAGCTGATCCAGCGCGCGGCGACGTTGCTCAGTGGCGCGTCGGCGCCCGTGATCCTCGCCGGCCGAACGAATCGCACCGAGGCGAGCTGGCGCGCGCGGGTGGCGCTCGCGGAGAAGCTCGGCGCGCGTGTGATCACCGACATCAAGACGGGCGCGGTCTTCCCCACCCGTCACCCGCTGCACGTCGGACCGCCCGGCAGCTTCCTCTCGCAGGCCGCGAACAAGGCGCTGCAAGAGGCGGACGTGATCCTGGCCCTCGACTGGATCGATCTCGCGGGAACGTTCAAGGCGGCGTTCGGTGATCAGCCGCCGACGGCGAAGGTGATCTCGGCGTCGTGCGACGTGCTGCTCCATCGCGGCTTCAGCATGGACTACTTCGGCCTGCCCCCGGTGGACGTGAACCTGCTCGCCGAGCCCGACGTCGTGGTGCCGAGGCTGCTGGAGGCGTGTCGCGCCCGCCAGGCCGCGCCTCCGCCGGCCGCCGCGCCCGACGTGCCGCCGATGCGCACGGGCGACGTGATGAGCCTGCGCGCGCTGGCCGAAGTCTTCAACGCCACGACCACAGGGATGGACGTCTGTCTCACCCGCCTGCCCCTGGGCTGGCGCGGCGCCTACCGCGACTTCGCGCACCCCCTCGATTTCCTCGGCAACGACGGCGGCGGTGGCGTGGGCGCCGGCCCCGGCCTCACGGTCGGCGCCGCGCTCGCGCTGCGGGGAACCGGACGCGTGCCCATCGCGCTGCTCGGCGACGGCGACTACCTCATGGGCGTCACCGCCCTCTGGACCGCGACGCACTACGGCATCCCATGCCTGATCGTGATCTGCAACAACCGATCGTTCTACAACGACGAGGCCCACCAGGAGCGCGTGGCGATCACCCGCGGCCGCCCGGTCGAGAACAAGTGGATCGGCCAGCGCATCGGCGACCCCGACATGGACCTCGCCCTGATGGCCGTGGCCCAGGGAGCCAAGGGTATCGGCCCCGTCACCCAGCCCGAGCAGTTCGCCGTCGCCATGAAGGAGGGCCTGCGCGCGGTGATGGACGGCGACGTCTGCGTCATCGACGCCCGCGTGCTGCCCGGCTACGACACCGACGCCAGCGGCGAGCGCCCGCCCGCCCGGGGGTAGATCGGTCGTGCCCTGCGGCTGCCGTGGCGAATGCGGATGGCCTCACGCACGGCCGAGGTCGGCCGACCATGGGAGGCGATCGATGGACATTCCGCTGATCGAGCGGGTCAAGATACAAGCTCAGGCCCTCGTTCCGCTCGTCAAAAACCTTCGGGCAGAGCTGGGCGAGGAGCGAGCCAACGCCATCGTCCGAAGGGCACTTGGGGACCTGTATCGCACGTATGGCGAGAAGTGGTGGCGAACGCAGGGCGCGCGCAGCCTTGGGGAGAAGATGGCTTCAGCCTTCGCGATGTTCGCGGCCGGAGATGCCTTGAACTACGAGGTGGTCAAACACGCTCCGGATGCGTTCGAGGTCAACGTCACCGAATGTCGCTACGCCGAGTTTTATAGGGAGATTGGCGCACCGGAACTGGGATTCTTGCTGACCTGCAGCGCGGATTTCTCGATGACAGAGGGCTTTGGCCCCGACGTGCAGCTCACTCGCACGCGGACCATCATGCAAGGCGCCAGTCACTGTGATTTTCGATTCATCCTGAAGCCGCGCGAAAAAGACACTGACGCGCGCCGCTGACGCTCGCCCACAACGGCATCTTGCACTGGTCACCGGGGCCAGCCGGCGGCGGGGCATCGGCGCGGCCATCGCGATCCACCTCGCCCGCGACGGCTGGGATGTGGCGACGACGTTCTGGCGCGCCTATGACGGGACCATGCCCTGGGGAAGCGATCCGGCTGACGTCGGATGGTTGCAGGAGCAGCTGGAGGCGTGCGGGGCCAAGACGGCTGCGGTCGAGGCCGACCTGAGTCTGGTCGAGACACCGGCACGCATCTTCGACGTCGTCGAGCAAGCGATCGGACCTGTCTCGGCGCTCGTGCTTTCCCACTGCCATGGGGTGGACAGCGACATCATGGAGACGACGACCGCAAGCTTCGACCTGCACTACGCGGTCAATGCCCGGGCCAGTTGGCTGCTCGTTCGGGAGTTCGGCCGGCGTTTCCGGACCACGCGCGGCCGCGGCCGGATCATTGCCCTGACCAGCGATCACGTTGCGGGCAACCTTCCCTATGGCGCAAGCAAGGGAGCGCTGGACCGCATTGTCCTGGCGGCGGCACGAGAGTTTCGGGACCTCGGCATCACGGCGAACGTCATCAACCCCGGCCCGACCGACACGGGCTGGATGAACGCCCGGCAGATCGAGGACTTCTCCCGGCAGACCCCGGGAGGCCGTGTCGGTCTCCCGGAGGATTGCGCCAGCCTCGTTCGCTTCCTGTGCTCGGCTGAGGGCGGCTTGATCAACGGCCAGCTCCTGTACAGCAACGGCGGGTTCCGGTGAGAAGGGTCGCGGTGTTCGGCAACCCCGGCGGCGGCAAATCCACGCTGGCCCGTCGCTTGGCGGAGGTCACCGGGCTGCCGCTGTACCCGCTCGATAAAATCCAGTACCAGCCCGGTGGCGGAGAGATTCCGCATGGGGAGTACCTCGAGAGACACACGGACCTCCTCCGCCGCGACGAGTGGATCATCGATGGCTTCGGCTGTGTCGCCTCGGCGTGGGAGCGGTTCTCGGCCGCCGACACGCTGGTGTACGTCGACCTGCCCCTGTTCACGCACGGCCGGTGGGTCACCAAGCGCCTCGTCAAGGGCCTGTTCGTCAGTCCCGAGGGCTGGCCGGAGAAGAGTCCTCTGTGGAGCAGCACGCTGAACAGCTACCGAGTGCTGTGGCTCTGTCACCGCGGGCTAACGCCCAGATATCGGCAGCTTGTCGTCGATGCGGCAGCCTCCAAGCGAGTCCACCACCTGAAGTCACCCGCGGGCATGAGGGCCTTTCTCCACGCGGTCCGTCGGGAGCAACCGAACGGCTGATGCGCTGCAATGCGTGAGTCTCCTCGCGGAAACCGGGGCTGCAGCCGACGGCCTTCGGCCGAGTTTGATACCGATCGGTATATCGTCAGGCGCCGAGGATGAGTGCCTCGGATGTGGTGATCCGGCCGGCACGGCCCGACGACGCTCCGCGTGTTCACGCGTTGCACACGTCCTCCGTCCGCACATTGTGCGCGGGCCACTATTCGGCGGACGTCATCGAGGCGTGGCTATCGAATCGCACGCCCGCCGGGTACCTCGGCCCCATCGAGCGCGGCGCCCTCTTCGTGGCGGAGCGCGGCGGCCGGATCGTCGGCTTCGGTGAGGCGGCGGCGGGAACGGTCATCGCCGTCTACGTCGATCCCGGATGCGCTCGTCAGGGCGTGGGCACGGCGATCTTGCGGCACGCGCTCGCCCTGGCCCACCGGAATCATGACGGGCCCATTCGGCTGGAGGCCACCGTCAATGCGCGCGATTTCTACGAGCATTCCGGGTTCCGGGAGATTCGGCGGGCGCCGGTCGAGCGCAATCACGTCGACATTCCGGTGGTCGTGATGGAATACGATGCGCCGTCGCGAGCGGAGGCGCGAATGCTGGAAGTCACGCTCCCGGTCGCCGTCGAAGCCTCGGCCGTAGAGGCGGCCCAGATGCAGGAGCGGGTCGCGCGGCTTCTGCCGAGCCGGGAAGGTCACTTCGTCTTCGAGTCGGGGCATCACGGTCAAGTCTGGCTCGACCTCGAACGCCTCTTCCTGCACCCGGACCGCGTGCGGCCGCTCGCGGAAGGGCTGGCGGACCGTCTTCGTGAACATCGACTCGAGGCGGTGTGTGGGCCCCTCGTCGAGGGCGCGTTCGTGGGCCTCATGGTCGCATCCTCGCTCCACCTGCCCTTTACTTACTCGGAACCCGTGCGGGACGAGCGTGCCACCGGCCTGTTCCCGGTTTCCTACCCGATACCCAAGCCGCTTCAGCCCGAGCTTCACGGCAAACGCGTCGCCATCGTCAACGACGTGATCAACGCCGGTTCCGCGGTTCGCGGCACATTGGCCTCGCTGAAGCAGTGCGGTGCCCAGCCGGTCGTCGTCGGCACGCTCGCGGTGTACGGCCCCGCCGCGAGCGAGCTGGCGGCGACCCACGACGTCGCCCTGGTGACGCTCGCCTCGTTTCCGAGCCGGATCTGGGAACCCAGCCGCTGCCCCCTGTGCGCGAACGGCGTCCCGTTGCTTGGCCATGCCGCGCGACATGGTTGAGGATGGACCAATGGATGCCGTGAGCTTCTTTCTCCTGGGTCACGGTCGTGTGCACTCGGCGGACGTGGCGGGCGGGACGCCGTACGCCGACCGTGTCTTTGCGGGGTTGAGCGACGACCAGATGCGGGCGCGCCCGAACGAGAACCTGAACCCGCTGGTCTGGCTCCTCTGGCACATGGCGCGGACGGAGGACGTCGCGGTGAACCTCGTCGTCGCCGGCCGTTCTCAGGTCCTGGACGACGACTGGGTCGGTCGTCTCAACGTGCCCTGGCGCACGATCGGAACCGGGATGAGCAACGACCAGGTCGCGGAGCTCACCGAGCGCGCCGACGTCGCGGCGGTGCGGGCCTACCGTTCGGCCGTGGGCCGCCGCACGCGTGAGGTCGTCACTGCACTCCAGCCGGAGGCGTGGGACGAAATCGTCGGGATGCCGGATACCGCCCGTGCTCATGTGGACGGCGCCTTCGCCCGGGGCTGGGTGGACGGGTCGGGATACCCGGCCTGGCAGGGTCACCCCCGGGCAGCGCAACTCCAGAGCTCGGCGATCACGCACAACGCGATCCATCTGGGTGAAGCGATCACCGTCCGCAGTCAGGCAGGCTTCCCCCTCGGCATCTGAGATGTACGACTTCGCGATCATCGACGAGAATGGGGCCCATGCCGACCGCATCCAACGCGGTGATCAACGCCGTCGTGTTCGACATGGACGGCGTGCTCTGTGACTATCGGATCGAGCGCCGGCTGGCCCTCCTCGCGGCGTGGAGCGGGCGAAGCGCGGACGCGATCCACGCGGCCATCTGGCAGTCGGGGTTCGAGGACGACGCCGAGCGCGGAGCGCTCTCGGCGGACGACTATTTGACGGGATTCGGCGAGCGCATGGGGTATCCCCTCACCGCGGACCAGTGGATCGAAGCCCGGAGGGTGGCGATGGAGCCCGACGTGGCCGTGCTCTCGCTCGCGCGGCAGCTCGACCGCGATTGCGTGGTCGGGATGCTCACCAATAACCCGTGGCTGCTGAAGCGACACATCGCCGAGGTGTTTCCGGCCGTCCCCGAGATCTTCGGCGCACGAGCGATCTTCTCGGCGGAGCTCGGCCGCAGCAAGCCGGATCCGGAGGCCTATCGCCGCCTGGCCGACCGCCTCGAGGTCGCGCCGAACGAGATCCTCTACTTCGACGACGACGAGCCCCTCGTGATGGGGGCCCGTGAAGCCGGACTGACCGCGTATCGGGTCGGCGGAGCCGACGCCGTGCGTGCCGCGCTCGCCGCGCACGGGCTGCCGTGATCGCGAGGCTCGCGCGGCGGCCTCTCGGCGGACGAGTACTTGAAGGCCTTTGGCGAGCGCATGGATATCCCCTCACGGCCGCGCAGTGGATCGAAGCCCGGAAGGTCGCGATGGAGCCCGACCTGGACGTGCTGGCGCTCGCGCGAGGGCTGAGCCGTGATCGCGTGGTGGGGATGTTCACCAACAACCCCTGGCTGCTGAAGCGGCACATCGCCGAGGTGCTTCCCGCGGTTGTCGACATCTTCGGGCCACGCGCGATCTTCTCGGCCGAGCTCGGCCGCAACAAGCCGGATCCGGAGGCGTACCGCCGCCTGGCCACCGGCCTCGAGGTCGCGCCGGACGAGATCCTCTTCTTCGACGACGCCGAGCCGCTGGTGCGGGGTGCCCGTGAGACCGGGCTGAAGGCGTACCGTGTCGGCGGAGCGCCCGCGATGCGCGCCGCTCTCGCCGCGCTCGCCCTGTGACGTATTGGTTATCGGGTTCTTGCGCCCGCCCGTGCGCCGCACTATCCTCGGGCCCACTATGACACCGCCAAATCGTACGCCGTATGACGTATTCATCAGCTATCGGTGGGTCGAGCCGGACATGTCGTGGGTGCGCAACGAGCTCGTCCCAGCGCTGAGAGCGGCCGGCTTGCAGGTTTGCCTCGACGTCGAAGACTTTGTTCCCGGCCGGGATCCCATCCAAGAAATGACGCGAGCCGGGCAAGAGAGCCGTCACGCGCTGTGCATCATGAGTCCCGACTATTTCGCAAACAACCGCTTCGTCCAGCTCGAGGCGCTGAGCGCGCGAGCCGGCGACCCCGCCGGTACCCAGTCCTCCCTCATACCGTTCATCCTTCGGGAAGTGGATCCGCCGCTCTGGGCCCGCTTGATCCCCGTCCGGTGGACCACTCCGGAGGCGCGTCCGACGGAATGGAAGAAGCTGCTCAGGACGCTGGGCGCCAAGAACTTGGACGCTCCACCTCCCCTCGCACCGGTCGATGCGCCGACGGCGACTCCAACACCGGTCGACGCGCCCGACGTCCCCCGTCCCCGGATCGAGGGCCCGAATGACCTCCCGGAGCTGGCGCGTTACAACTTCGATCGCACGGCGCACAGGTACCTGCGCACGCTGGGAGTGGGCAAGGCGATGCAGGCCGGCAACGCGGAGCGGTTGCTGGCTCTCTTCACCGACGCATTGGCAGGCCGTGTCGTCGCCCGCGAGCGGCCGAAGCGGCCGGAGACCTGGCTCGATGCCGGATGTGGCACCGGTTTGGTCGCCATGCTGTGTCAGGAAGAACGTAGTCACCCCGCGTTTCAATGGTTCGACGACTGCGGGCGACGCATCGGAATCGACTATGCGCCGCAGATGCTCGAAATCGTCAAATGGTTGAACGAGCAGGTTCACTGCTATACGGATCTGTTCGAATCGGATATTCGTTCGTGTGATCCGGAAGTGCTCCAACGCCACACCGGACTGAAGAGCGTCGACCTCATCGTGGCCAACAACGTGTTGCACTGGCTCTTCGGCGAAAGCGCCATCCGCCTTGCCCTCGCCACGGCGTACGCGATTCTCGATCGTAACGGCGGCTGTCTGGCCGCCAGTATCGCGGCGGCCGGAACCGGACAATTGTTTCGTGCCTCCTATGCCGAGGAGCTTGCCAAAGCGCTCGACGAGGACACCCGGGACAAATGGAAACGCCACCTCGAGAATCCCATCGGCCTGCAGTCCCTCGATTCGGTCATCCGGATCGCCCAGGAGTGCCGGTTTCAGATCACGAGCGGCCACCTCGAGTACGAGCCCATCGCGTTCGAATCGACGGATGCCTACGTGGAAGCGGCACGGGGATACGGTGAGGAAGTGTTCATGGCGCCCCTCCCCGAATCGACGATGGAAGAACGCGACCAGCTGTGGGATCGAATCAAAGAAAACTTTCGCGATCGACATCTCCAGGCCACGCACGGCGAGGCCCGGTACGTGCACGATCAGTTCATGATCTACATCGTCGCGGTGCGACGAGATTAGGCTCGTCGCCTCGAACGTCGCCGCCCCGTACGCCCGACGCGGGCCAAACTGGAGGCATCGCATGATTCGGCTCGCCGCTGCACTCACCGCCGCGCTGTTGCTTGTGCTCGCCAGCGAGGACCACTCCGCCAACGGACAGACGCCGCCCGCGTCCGGAGGACCCCTCGATTCATCGGTGCTCGCGGACCTGGTCGCGGCCAATCGCATCCTGGCCGGCGAGAGCATCCTCGACGCCTACGGGCACGTGAGCATCCGCCATCCGGGAAATCCCAATCGCTACCTGCTGTCCCGCTCGCTGGCGCCGGTCCTCGTCACCGCGCAGGACATCATGGAATACGACCTCGATTCGACCCCCGTCGATCCTCGCGGCCGCGTCAGCGTGCTGGAGCGGTTCATCCACGGGGAGGTCTACAAGGCGCGTCCCGACGTCAACGCGGTGATCCACAGTCATTCGCCCACGGTGGTGCCGTTCAGCGTCACCCAGGTTCCGTTGCGGCCGGTGCTCCACGCCGCCTCGTTTCTGTGGGTGGGAGTGCCGGTGTGGGAGATCCGCGACGCGGGCGACCCCGCGGGCGCGACCATGCTCGTGCGCAACGGCGTCCTCGGGAAATCCCTCGCCGCCAAGCTCGGCGACAAGCCCGTCGCGCTCATGCGTGGCCACGGCAACGTCGTGGCCGCGCCCAACGTGCAAACGGCGGTGAGATACGCCATCTACACGGAGGTCAACGCGCGCATGCAGGCCATCGCGATCTCGCTGGGCAGTCCCATCACGTACATCTCGCCTGAGGAGGGCGCAGCGATGAGCCGGACGCCCGCCGACGCCGGACGCGCGTGGGACCTCTGGAAGAGGAAGGCCATGGGGCTGTGAGCGTCGAAGACCTCGCGCGTGAGCTCAAGGCGGCCCAGGACGAGCGCCGGCCGTTGGTGCCGCCGAGCTCGCGGGTGAGCGGGTTCGACACCAAGATCGCCTACGAGGTGGCACGGCTCATCCACGAGGCGCGACTCCGCGAAGGCGCGAGGCCGGTCGGGCGGAAGATCGGCTTCACCAACCGCGACATCTGGCCCGTCTACGGCGTGTTCGAGCCGATCTGGGCCCACGTGTACGACACGACGGTCGCGCGGCTGGCCGGCCCGCGCGCGACGTGCCGCATCGGACGGTTCGTCCCCGATCCGCGCATCGAGCCCGAGATCGTCCTCCACTTCCGCACGGCCCCGCCACCGGGCGACGATCTCGCCGCCGTGCTCGCGTGCGTCGACTGGATCGCTCACGGCTTCGAGATCGTGCAGTCGCACTTCCCGGACTGGAAGTTCCAGGCCGCTGACAGCATCGCGGACTCGTCGCTGCACGGCACTCTCTTAGTTGGCGAGCCGCGGGGCGTGGACACTCTCGACCCCGACCTCGCCGCGCGGCTCGAGCGGTTCACGATCGCGCTCGAGTGCGACGGGGCGGTGCGCGACCGGGGGCGCGGCGCCAACGCGCTCGGCAGCCCGCTCGCCGCCGTCGCGCACTTGACCTCGGTGCTGTCCGCGCAGCGGGCGCCTGCGATCCAGGCCGGCGAGCTGGTGACGACGGGCACGCTCACCCAGGCCCCGCTGATTCACGCCGGCGAGACCTGGAGCACGACGCTCGACGGTATCGACCTGCCGGGGCTCCGGGTGACCTTCGAGGCGTGAGCAAGCATCCGCTGGTCCGGCTCGCGCTGATCGTGCTGCCCGCGCTGGTCGTCCTCCTCGCCCCCGCTCCCGCCGACTTGCCGTGGCGGGCGCAGCGCGTGCTCGCGGTGGTGATCCTGGCCATCGGGCTCTGGAGCACGGAAGTCATGACCGCGGGCGTGACCAGCATGGTGGTCATCGTGGCGCTGATCCTCACCGGTGCCGTTCCCACCGTGCGCGACGGGTTCGTGGGCTTCGCGGACCCGGTGCCGTACTTCCTGGTCGGCGTGCTGACGATCGGACTGGCCGTGGCCAAGAGCGGGCTGGCCGAGCGCATCGCGGTGCTCCTGATCGCGCGGGCCGGCGGCCGCCCGCGCCGGCTCTACGTCGAGCTGCTCGCCTCGTTTCCGCTGATGACCCTGCTCCTGCCCTCGGCCACCACGCGCACGGGCATCCTCGTGCACGTCTACGATCAGGCGCTGGAGCTGGCCGCGGTGCCGCGCGGCGCCCCGCTGGCCAAGGCCATCATGCTCGCCCTCAACTCGATCAACCGGCTCGCCTCCACGCTGCTGTTGACCGGCGGGATCACGCCGGTCGTGGCGGCGGCGCTGATCGGCAACATGTCGTGGGGACGCTGGTTCTGGCTGATGCTGGCGCCCTACGGCGCGCTGCTGGCGATGGGCGCGGTGCTGATCTACTGGCAGTACCGCGCGGGATTTCGCGGGCGGCTCCCGATTTTACCGACATGGGGGGCCCCTTCGGCTCCCCCCATACCCCCCCGGCGCGTCTCGCCCGGGTCAGCGTCCCCCATTTCCGCCCATCACGTTGCGCCCGGGTCAGCGTCCCCCATTTCCGCCCATCACGTTGCGCCCGGGTCAGCGTCCCCCA
>Ga0193725_1000257_pt1 | contig 16606 bp, 16 predicted proteins | sample H2a2metaG_FD_143058 | JGI IMG/M metagenome (GOLD analysis project Ga0193725, IMG submission 143058) | Soil microbial communities from a riparian zone of the East river system, Colorado, United States - H2a2 | ecosystem: Environmental > Terrestrial > Soil > Riparian zone | place: USA: East River... | reverse complement strand
AAGAGCGCCAGGATCAGCAGAAACGCCGCTCGGGACCGGCCCATTACGCGTCGCTGAGCAGATCCTTCACGCGGTCCGTGCGCTCCCACGTGAACTCGGGCTCGGAGCGCCCGAAGTGGCCGAAGGTCGCCGTCTTCCGGAAGATCGGCCGGCGCAGGTCGAGGTACTCGATGATGGCGCGCGGGCGGAAGTCGAAGTGCCGGCGCACGAGCTCCTCGAGCCGGTGCTCGGGGATCTTCCCGGTGCCTTCGGTGGTCACCATCACCGACACCGGCTCGGGGACACCGATCGCGTACGCCACCTGGACCTGGGCGCGGGTGGCCAGCTCGGCGGCCACGATGTTCTTGGCCACGTGGCGCGCCATGTAGGCGCCCGAGCGGTCGACCTTGGTCGGGTCCTTGCCGGAGAAGGCGCCGCCGCCGTGCGGGCACGATCCCCCATAGGTATCCACGATGATCTTGCGGCCGGTGAGCCCGGTGTCGCCCATGGGTCCCCCGGTCACGAACCGCCCGGTGGGATTGATGTGGTAGACGACCTTGGAGGGATCGATGAGGTGCTGGGGCACCACCGGCGTGATGACGTGCTCGATGATGTCCCCGCGGATCCGGTCCTGGCCCACGTCGTCGGCGTGCTGGCTCGAGATCACCACGGTCTCGACGGCCACCGGCTGGCCGTCGCGGTAGCGCACGCTCACCTGGCTCTTGCCGTCGGGCCGGAGGTAGTCGAGCTGCCCGCTGCGCCGGACCTGGCTGAGCCGCTCGACCAGCCGGTGGCAGAGCATGATGGGCAGCGGCATCAGGGCGTCGGTCTCCCGGCAGGCGTAGCCGAACATGAGGCCCTGGTCGCCCGCGCCTTCCTTGTCGACGCCCAGCGCGATGTCGGACGACTGCTTGTCGATGGCGGTGATCACCCCGCAGGTGTGGCAGTCGAACCCGTACTCGGCCTTCACGTAGCCGATGTCGTGGATGGTCTGGCGCACGAGCTGGGGGACGTCGACGTAGCAATCGGTGGTGATCTCGCCGGCCACCACGACCAGCCCCGTGGTCAGGAGCGTCTCGCAGGCCACCCGTCCACGCCGATCCTGACCGATGATCGCGTCGAGGACCGCGTCGGAGATCTGGTCGGCGATCTTGTCGGGGTGTCCCTCGGTCACCGACTCCGACGTGAAGAGATACTCGTTACCCGCCATCGAATCCTCCCTGCCGTGTGAAAATTCGCGTCAGTCTAGCATGCCTCGCGGGGGCGGGCACGCCTCGCGGGGGCGGGCACGCCTGGCCGGGGCCGACACGCCCCGCGCGGGCGCGCGGGAGGCGTCACTCGCGGTCGATGTCGCGGTGCACGACGGAGGGCGGAAAGCCGCGCTCCTCGAGCGAGCGCCGCAGCTCCTCCACCAGGCTCACCGAGCGGTGCCGGCCGCCCGTGCAGCCGACGGCGATCGTGAGGTAGGCCTTGCCCTCGCGCTGGTAGGCCGGGAGCAGGAAGTCGAGCAGGTGCTGCAGGCGCCGGAGCAGCTCGCGGCTCTCCTCGTGCTTGAAGATGAACTCCCTCACCCGCGCGTCCCGCCCGTCCAGCGGGCGCAGCTCCGGCACGAAGTGGGGATTGGGCAGGAACCGGATGTCGAACACCAGGTCGGCGTCGATGGGGATGCCGTGCTTGAACCCGAAGGAGATCAGCGCGGTGGCCAGGCCGGTGCGGGTGACCGGCGAGCCGTAGAGGGTGACGAGCTGGTCCTTGAACTGGTGGACGTTGAGCGCCGAGGTGTCGATGATGCGGTCGGCGATTTCTCTGAGATCCGCCAGCGCGCGGCGCTCGGCCCGGATCCCGTCGAGGACCTGCCCCTCCCCGGCCAGCGGGTGGCGCCGGCGGGTCTCGTGATAGCGGCGGACCAGCGTCTCGTCGCCGGCCTCGAGGAAGAGCACCTCCACCCGGTGGTCGCGCGCGCGCAGGGCGTCGATGGCCTCGATGAGGTGCCGCAGGTACTCGCCGGCCCGCACGTCGACGCCGAGGGCCACGCGCGGCGGCGTCTGCTGGGTGCGCGCCACCAGGTCGGCGAAGGTCGGGATCAGGGTGGTCGGCAGGTTGTCGACGCAGAAGAACCCCATGTCCTCGAGACACTTGATCGCGAAGCTCTTGCCCGCCCCCGACATCCCGGTGAGCACGACGAAGGTGATCGACGCGGACATGTCAGGCCACGGGCTCGATGCGAGGGCGGCGGACCGCGCGTCCCTTGCTCGCCGCCCGCCGCTGCTTCGTCTCGCGGGTCTGACGGCGGAGGGCGTCGATCGCGGTGTCGACGGCGGCGGCGAGGTCGGGGGCGGTGGCCTCGCTGGCGAACGTCCGCCGGCGCGTGCGCAGCGTGATGCGCACGGTGCGCCGGAACTTCTCGCCCGTGCACACGACCCGCGCGGAGAGGACGTCGGGCAGCGCGCGGCGCAGGCGGGCGAGCTTGCCCTCGATCAGCGTCTTGACGGCGGGCGTGAGGGTCACCCCGCGCCGGCTCAGCACGAGGGGCAGCGACGAGGGGCGCGCGGGCTCGGCCGGGCTCACCGTCGCCGCGGCGCCAGCCGCCGCTGATGCGACGGCAGGATGCCCAGCTCCTCGCGGTACTTGGCCACGGTGCGCCGCGCGATCACCAGCCCCCGCCCCTTGAGCACCTGGGCGACTTCCTGGTCCGAGAGCGGCTTGGCGGGATCCTCGTTGGCGAGCAGATCCTGGATCATCTTCTTGACCGACACCGACGACACCATCTCGCCGTCGCCGGAGGCGATGCCGCTGTGGAAGAAGTACTTCAGCTCGAAGAGGCCCTGGGGCGTCTCCACGTACTTGTTGGTGGTCACCCGGCTGATCGTGGACTCGTGCATGCCGATGTCCTCGCCCACGTCGCGCAGCGAGAGCGGCTTGAGGCACGCGATGCCCTTGTCGAGGAAGTCGCGCTGGAACTTCACGATGGACTGGGTGACCCTGCGCAGCGTGCGCTGGCGCTGGTCCACGCTCTTGATCAGCCACATCGCCGAGCGGAGCTTCTGCTCCACGTACTGCTTGGCCTCGTCGCCGGAGTTGCGCAGCAGCGAGCGATAGAGCGAGTTCACGCGCAGCCGCGGGATGCCGTCCTCGTTGAGCACGACCAGGTACTCGGTCCCCATCTTGTGCACGACCACGTCGGGGACGATGTAGCGCGAGTCGTTGCCGCCGAAGCGGCGGCCCGGCTTGGGCTCCAGGCCCATGATCTCCTCGACGGACTCCATCACCCGGTCGAGGGACAGCCGCAGCGCGCGCGCGATGTCCGGATAGCGCCGGCGGGTGAGGTCGTCGAAGTGCTGCTCGACGATCTCCACCGAGACCGGGTCGGGATTGGGATCGCTCTTGAGCTGGATGAGCAGGCACTCCTGGATGTTGCGGGCGGCCACCCCGGGCGGGTCGAAGGCCTGCACCATGGCCAGCACCGGCTCCACGGTCGCCACGTCGACGCCGCAGCGGGTGGCGATCTCCGACAGCTCGGCGCGGAGGTAGCCGTCCTCGTCGAGGTTGCCGATGATCTCCTCGCCGATCTTGCGGACGACGGAATCCTCGGTGGCGAAGCGGAGCTGCTCGTCCAGGTGGTCGTTCAGCGAGGAGACCGAGCGCACCATGTTCTCGAAGGGCAGCTCGTCCCGGTCCTCCTGGGCGACCAGCGAGCGCTCCTCGTGATCGTCGAACATCACCGCGGTCAGATCGAACGGCAGATCGTCGGTCCCCCGCTGCTCCTCGTCCCGTGGCGGCACCTCGGGCGTGATCGGCTCGGTCGTCGGTACCGTGGTGGCCTCGGCGGCGGCCTGGCCGTCCTGGTTTTCCGGGGCCTCGGGATTCTCCGGCAGCTCCTCCAGAAGCGGGTTCTCCAGCAGCTCCTTCTGGACGACTTCCTGTAGTTCCAGCGTGGAGAGCTGCAGCAGCTGGATGGCCTGCTGCAGCAGCGGGGTCATGACCACCCGCTGGCTTTGTCGCAGAGAGAGTCGAGCTTCCATCGCCATAGCAGTCTCTCGTTTCGAAGCGTACTACAGGGAGAATCGCTCTCCCAGGTACACCTCCCGCGCCAGTGGGTTGTTGGCGATCTCGGTGGCGTTGCCCGACACCAGGATCTTGCCGTCGTACAGGATGTAGGCCCGATCGGTGATGGACAGGGTCTCCCGCACGTTGTGGTCCGTGATCAGGATGCCGATCCCCCGCTCCCGCAGCCGCGCGATGATCTCCTGGATGTCGCCGATTGCGATCGGATCGATGCCGGTGAAGGGCTCGTCGAGCAGCAGGTACTGGGGCGAGGTGACCAGCGCGCGGGTGATCTCCAGTCGCCGGCGCTCGCCGCCCGACAGCGTGTAGGCCGGGTACCGGGCGAGCGGCGTGAGGTCCAGCTCGGACAGGAGCTGGCGGGCGCGCTCGCGGCGCTCGGTGGCGTCGAGATCCAGCGTCTCCAGGATCGCCAGCAGGTTTTCCTCCACGGTCAGCTTGCGAAACACCGACGACTCCTGGGGCAGATAGCCCACGCCGAGCCGGCAGCGCTGGTACATGGGCAGCGCGGTGATCTCCTGCCCCTCGAGGAAGATGCGCCCGCCGTCCGACGGCAACAGCCCCACCAGCATGTAGAACGAGGTCGTCTTCCCGGCCCCGTTGGGTCCCAGCAGCCCCACGACCTCGCCGCGCTGAACGTCCATCGACACGTCGTCGACCACCTTGCGGTGCTTGAACCACTTCGTCAGTCCGAGCGCGACGAGGCCTTCCATCAGTTCGCGCAGGCCGGCTGGCCGCCGGGGGGCTTGGTGTTGTTGCTGTCGCTCTTGGAGTAGAAGACGGCCTTGACCCGCTCCTGCTTGCCGCCGGTGACGATGTTGCGGTCCTGGGCGAGGTGGATCGTGATCGTGTCGCCGCTGACCACGTTGTCGTCCTGCCAGACCCGCGCGTTGCCCAGCAGCACCACGCGCTGCTCCAGGTCGAAGTACTCGGATCGCCCGGCCGTGCCGGTCTTGCAGTCCTTGGTCACGATGCGGACGTTGCCCGTCGAGACCGAGCGGATGATCTTGTCGCCCTTCTCGTCCAGATAGACTTCCATCCGGTCGGCGTACTGCACGGAGTTGTCGTGGCGGGCCACCACATTGCCGGTGAAGATGATCAGGCTCTCCTTGCCGTAACGCTCCATGCGGTCGGAGTCGACGGTCACCGGCTGCTTGGCCTCCGATTTCTTGCCGTCGGCGGGACGCGCCGGCGCGTCCGCCGGCCGCGCCGGCGCTGGCGCTCCGGGGGCCTTTTGCCACGGCGGCGTCTGCGCCCATCCGAGGGCGGGCCACGCCCATACCGTCACCAGCACGATCGCGAAGCCGAGCTTCACTTCGACGCGCTCCGTGGTCGCGTGTCGAACACGGCCCGCACCGGCCCGGCAATCGTGGTCGCTTCGTCGGACATCTTCACGTCGAACGCACTCCCCTCGATGACGGCGCCGCCGCGCACGATCCTCACGGGCCGCTCGCTCCACAGCCGCCGATCCCCGGCATGCCAGCGCAGGATGCTCGTCTCCAGCCGCAGGCCGTCGTCCGAAGTCATGACCACGTTGTCCCGGATCTCCAGGTTCTTGGCCCGATCCAGCAGGCCTTGGTCGCCCACGATCGTCCACGACCGGTGGCGCTCGTCCACTTTCACGTTGACCCGGCGGAGCCGGGTCAGTCCTTCGCCCTCGTACACCAGCGCCTGGTCGGCGTTGAGCTGCCAGCGCATTCCGCCCGAATCCTCTTCGAGCTGGAGGGCCTTGATGGCCATGTCGGCGTTCGTGGGGTTACCGTCCACGGACTCGACGCGCGTCGCCCGCGTTCTGGCGATCAGGATGCCCGTGATCACCACGACGAACACGGCCACGACGATCAGGATGCGGCTCGCTAAACGTTGCATGTGCTGTTAGTGCAAATTCGATACCACACTATCACACGCCGCGCGAGCGAGGGAAGGAAAACCCGCGATCAGATGTCGATCTTGGCCCGCAGGATGTCGTGGAGATGAATGACGCCGACGGGCCGCAGCGCCTCGTCCACGATCACCAGGCTCGTGATCGGCCCGCTCCGTTCCATCAGGTCGAGCGCGGTGGCCGCCAGAGCATCCTTCTCGATGAGCTTCGGGTGGCCGGTCATGAAATCGCGCGCGCTGAACTCGCCGATCGAGCCCGCGCGCAGATGCAGCCGGCGCAGATCGCCGTCGGTGATGACGCCGACCAGTCGTCCCGCCGCGTCGACCACCGTCGTCATGCCCAGGCTTTTCTGAGTCATCTCGGCGATCACGTCCTTGAGCAGGGCCGCGTCGGACACGACCGGCATCGCGTCGCCGCCGCGCATGAGATCGGCCACCCGCACCGAGGCGCGCCAGCCCAGCGCGCCGCGTGGATGGAGCGCGGCGAAGTCTTCGGGCCGCAAGCCGCGGAGATCGAGCAGCGCCATGGCCAGGGCGTCGCCCATGGCCAGCGCGGCGGTCGTGCTCGACGTCGGCGCGAGGCTGACCGGACACGCCTCCTCGCGCACGCTCACGTCGATGACCACGTCGCACTGCCGGGCCAGCACTGACGTGAGATGGCCGGTCAGCAGCACCATCGGCACGGCCAGCCGCTTGAGCAGCGGCACGATCGCCAGGATCTCGTCGGTCTCCCCGGAATTCGAGAGCACCACGACCACGTCGCCGCGCGCGACCATGCCGAGGTCCCCGTGCACGCCCTCGGCGGGGTGCAGGAAGTGCGCGGGGGTCCCCGTGGACGCGAGGGTCGCCGCGATCTTCCGCGCGATGATGCCGGACTTGCCCATGCCGGTGACGATCACCCGCCCGCGGCAGCGTTCGAGCAGGGCGACGGCGGCGTCGAAGCTCTCGTCGAGCCTGGGGACGAGCGCCAGGATCGCCGCGGACTCCAGCTCCAGCACGCGGGCCGCCCGTCGGCGAAGGTCCGTCATGTCCGAACGGCCGCGCGAATGGCGAGCACCTGATCGAGCAGCGCCGGGAGATCGTCGATCCTGAGCATGTTGGGTCCGTCGGACAGCGGCCGGCCGTCGGGCATGGTGCGGTCGGGATCCTCGTGCATCTCCATGAACAGCGCGTCGACGCCGACCGCCACCGCCGCCCGCGCGAGCGCGGGCACGAACTGCCGCTCGCCGCCCGATCGGTCGCCGCCCGCGCCGGGCAGCTGCACCGAGTGGGTGGCGTCGAACATCACGGGATAGCCGAGGGCCCGCATGCGCAGGAGGCCGCGCATGTCGACGACCAGGTTGTGATAGCCGAACGACGTCCCCCGCTCGGTCAAGACGATCGACTCGTTGCCGGTCGATCGAACCTTGGCCACCACGTGGACCATGTCCTCGGCGGCCACGAACTGCGGCTTCTTGACGTTGACGACCTTACCGGTGCGCGCGGCGGCCAGCACGAGGTCGGTCTGGCGCGCGAGAAAGGCCGGGATCTGCAGCACGTCGAGCACCTCGGCCGCCGGCTCGACCTGGTTCACCTCGTGGACGTCGGAGAGCACCGGCACCCCGACGGCCTCGCGCACGCGACGCAGGATGCGCAGTCCCTCGGTGAGGCCCGGCCCGCGATAGCCGTCGATCGACGATCGGTTGGCCTTGTCGTACGACGATTTGTAGATGAAGGGCACGCCGCGGCCGGCCGCGATGGCGCACAGCCGCTCGGCCGTCATCAGCGCGTGCTTCTCGCTCTCGATCGCGCACGGTCCGCCGACCAGCACCAGCGGACGCCCCTCACCGATGGGAATGGGGCCGACGTTGACGATCACGGGCGCGCCTCTCCCTGGTGCTCGAGCGCGGCGCCCACGAACCCCGCGAACAGCGGATGCGGGTCCCAGGGCCGCGAGCGGAACTCCGGATGGAACTGGCCGGCCACGAAGTACGGGTGATCGGGCAGCTCGATGATCTCCACCAGCTGCTTCTCGGCCCACACGCCCGAGACCCGCAGGCCCTCTTTCTCCATCCGCTGCAGGTACTCGTTGTTGACCTCGTAGCGGTGCCGGTGGCGCTCCTGGATGATCCCCTCGCCGTAGAGACGCGAGGCCCGGCTGCCCTCGGCCAGCACGATCGGGTAGAGGCCGAGCCGCATGGTGCCGCCCTTGTCTTCGAGGTGGCGCTGCTCGGGCAGGAGGTCGACGACCGGGTGAGGCGTCGCCGGGTTGAACTCGGACGAGTTCGCGTCGGCGAGCCCGCACAGGTGCCGGGCGAACTCGATGATCGCGCACTGCATGCCCAGGCAGATCCCGAAGTACGGCACCCCCTGCTCGCGGGCGTAGCGAACGGCCGCGATCTTCCCCTCGATGCCGCGATCGCCGAACCCGCCGGGCACCAGCACGCCGTGGACGCCCGCGAAGTGCGCGGCGGCCCCCTCACGCTCGATGGCCTCGGCGTCCACCCAGTGCAGGTCCACCCGCGCGTCGTGGGCGATGCCGCCGTGGGCCAGCGCTTCGATCAGGCTCTTGTAGGAGTCCTTCAACTCGACGTACTTGCCGACGACGGCCACCCGGGTGGCGTGGCGGGGCGACTTCACGCGCTCCACGACCGCCTCCCACCGGCGGAGGTCGATGGGCCGCCGCGTGGGCAAGTCGAGCAGCTTCACGATGACGTCGTCGAGGCCTTCCCGGTGGAACACCAGCGGGACCTCGTAGATCGAGTCCACGTCCTTGGCCGTGATGACCGCTTCTTCTTCCACGTCGCAGAAGAGCGAGATCTTCGACTTGATCCCCGCCGGCAAATAGCGATCGGTGCGGCAGAGCAGGATGTCGGGCTGGATGCCGATGGCCCGCAGCTCCTTGACCGAGTGCTGGGTCGCCTTGGTCTTCAGCTCCTGCGAGGCCTGCATGAAGGGGACGAGCGTGAGGTGGATGTAGATGACGTTGTCGCGGCCGACGTCCTTCCGGAGCTGGCGGACGGCCTCCAGGAAGGGCAGGCTCTCGATGTCGCCCACCGTGCCGCCGATTTCCACGATCACCACGTCGACGCCCTCGCTCACGCCCCGGATGGCGTGCTTGATCTCGTCGGTGATGTGGGGGATCACCTGCACGGTGCGCCCGAGGTAGTCGCCCCGCCGCTCCTTCTGGATGACGGAGGAATACACCTTGCCGGTGGTGACGTTGTGCTGGCGCGTCACCCGCACCGAGGTGAACCGCTCGTAGTGCCCGAGGTCGAGGTCGGTCTCGCCGCCGTCGTCGGTGACGAAGACCTCGCCGTGCTGGTACGGGCTCATGGTGCCCGCGTCCACGTTGATGTAGGGATCCATCTTCTGGAGGGTGACGCGAAAGCCGCGCGCCTCCAGCAGCGAGCCGATGGACGCGGAGGCCAGCCCCTTGCCCAGCGATGACACGACGCCGCCCGTCACGAAGATGTATTTCGTCGGCACGTCATCCCTCCTCCCTGGCCTCGAGCCAGTGTCGAACATACTCGATTTCCGCTTCCCGGTCGCCGCTCTCACCGTCCAGCCGCCGATCGCGCAATCGATCGAGCACCTCAGCCACCGCGGGTCCGCGCCTGACCCCCAGCTCCACGACCTCTTCGCCGCGCAGCACGGAGCGCACGCGTCGGGCCGTGTCGACCCACCACGTCACCGCCGTCCGCGCCGCGGCCTCGCCGCCGAGCCAGAGCGCGGCCAGCTCCAGGTCCGTGCGCTCGCGCAGGAGCCGGCCCCGCTCGGCGCCCGCGGGCGTTTCGGCCAAGCGGTCGACCAACCTACCGGTGATCTCGAGCGCGCGCCCCGCGCGAGTCAGCGGCTCGCCGGTGAAGCCGAGCCGACGCAGCGCCGCGGAGCGGACGTCCGACGCTTGCTCGGCGAGCAACGCCATCAAGGCCAGCTCCAGGCGCGCGACGTCGAGGCCGCGCTCGCGCGACCACGCCCACGCGGACGGCAACGCGCCGAGGAGCGCGCCGGTCGCCCGCGTGAAGCGATAGCGCGGATCGAGCAGGCGAAACGCGCCGGCGGCACCGAGCCGGCGCAGCGCCAGGTCCGCGCGGGGCTCGGCGAGGATGCGCTCCAGCTCCGCGGCGATCCGCTGGCCGGAGAGCGCCGGGTACGCGCCCAGTCGCACGGCGAGCGCCTGGCAGGACGCGGTCCAGCCGTCGTACACGAGGTCGAGGCGCGCGGCGTAGCGCGCCCCGCGAAAGATCCGCGTCGGGTCGTCGACGAACGACAGCGGGTGCAGGATGCGCAGCCGGCGGCGCCGGAGGTCGCCGCGTCCGCCGTGCGGGTCGACCAATCGCATGTCACCGCCGCTGATCTCCACCGCCATCGCGTTGAGCGTGAAGTCGCGGCGGCCGAGATCGGCCAGAATCGACGCGGGCAGCACGCGCGGGAGCGCTCCGGGAGCTTCGTAGCGCTCCGAGCGCGCGGTCGCCACGTCGATGCGCTCGCCCGACGGTCGGCGGATCGACGCGGTGAGGAAGCGACCGTGCTCGATCACGCTCGCGTGCTGCTCCTCGCCCAGCGCGCGGGCCAGGCCGAGGCCGTCGCCCTCGACCACCACGTCGAGATCGGCGCGGTCGAGCACGCTCGCGCTCAGCACGTCGCGGACGAGACCGCCGACGAGGAACGCCCGCATGCCGTGGGACTCCGCCAGGCGCCCGAGCGAGGCGAGCGTCTCCGACGCCCATGCGGGCAGCGACTGCGACAGCCGCGTGGCGACCGAGAGGCCGATCGCTCCCGCCAGCGCGGAGGTCGACGAAACCCCGCCCACGACGCCACGCCGATCCTGGACCACGACCATCGGCGCGCCCGCGGCCAGCGCGCGCCGCACCGTGACTTCCGGCGCCCCCGCGGAGACGAGCGGCAGCGGGCGCGTGATCGCGCTGGCCGGCAGATCGTCGAGGCCGATCGCCGCCGCCCGCGCCAGATCCGCGCACAGGACGAAGCCCCGGTCGCCGAGCTGGACCGCGTCCACGCGCTCCCGGATCGCCCGCACCTGGGCGTCTCTCACCGAGACCGTCGGGGGAGCCGCGGCGATCTGCGCGTCCACCAATGCCGCCGCGCCCGGCTCGACCTGCGGATAGCGATGCCCGCGCTTGCCCATGCTCAGGCTCGCCCTCGCTGGGCTTGCGCCCGTGCGGCTTGCGCCCGTGGAGCCCGCGCCGTCGGAGTCGGCACCCGCGTGGCTTGCGCCGGTGCGGCTTGCGCCCGGGGATGGAAGTCTCGGTACATGCGCTTCAAAGCCGCCGACGGCAGGTGCGTGTAGATCTGCGTGGTGGCGATGTCGGCGTGTCCGAGCATCGCCTGCACCGCGCGCAGGTCCGCGCCGCCCTCGAGCAGGTGACTGGCGAAGGAGTGTCGCAGCACGTGAGGCGACACCCGATGCGTGACGCCGGCGCGGGCGGCGGCGGTGCGCACGATCGTCCACAACGATTGACGCGAGAGCGCGCGGCCGCGCGGGTTCACGAACAGCCGTCCGCAGTCGTGACGGCGCGCGTGCTGAGGGCGAGCCCGATCCAGGTACGCGCGGATCCAGGCGATCGCCTCGGCACCGAGCGGGATCAGTCGCTGCTTTCGGCCCTTGCCCGTGCAGACCACGTAGCCGGCGGTGAGGTTGACGTCCTCCAGCCGCAAGCCCAGGCACTCGGACGCGCGCATGCCGGTCGCGTAGAGAGTCTCGAGCAGCGCGCGATCGCGCAGGCCGCGCACGCTGTCGACGTCGGGTCCCTCGACCAGCGCGGTCGTCGTCTCGCGCGGCAGCGTCTTGGGCAGCGGACGTGACAATCGCGGCCGCTCGATCAGCTCGGTGGGATCGCGGGACAAGCCCGCGTCTCTCACGAGATAGCGATACAGACCGCGCAACGCCGAGAGCCGGCGCGCCAGGCTCGCGGCGCGAAGCCCGCGAGCGCGCAGCGCGCCGAGGTACGCGACCACATCGTCGGGGCCGACCGCAGACAGCGCGCGGCGGCGTCCGAGGAACGCCACGAAGTCGGTGAGGTCGCGTCGATACGCGGCCAGCGTGTGCGGCGACACGCCCTGCTCGGCCTGCAGCGCGGCGAGATACGTGGGGAGTGGCTCGGGAAGGGGTCGGGTGCGCCCGGGCGCGTCGCTCACCGACCGCGCCACCGGCGGACCTCGAACATCGATCCGGACGGGAAGGGCACGACGGATTATAGCATGGCCGTCGGTGACGATCGGTGGAGGCGCGACAGCGCGCGGCGTTCGGGGGCGCCGAGGAGCGCGCTGGTGAGCCAGAACACCACGGCTCCGCCCGCGATCGCGGCGGCGAGGCAGGCGGCTTCGATGAGACGGGACGGGGCGAGCGGCCAGAGCCTGAGACAGCCGATGCAGAAGGCCCCGAGCACGGCCGACGCGATGGTCGTGCGCGCGAGGCTCGTGGCCAGCTCGCGCGGGTCGAGGCCGCCGAAACGCGTGCGCGCCACCCAGGCGAGCGTCGCGAAGTTGACCCACGCGGAGATCGACGAGGCCAGCGCCAAGCCCGTGTGGCCGAGCGGCCCCATCAGCGAGACGGCGGCGACGACGTTGGCCGCGACCGAGAAGAGCCCGAGCTTCACGGCCACGCCCGGCGTCTGGACGGCGTAGAACGCCTGCGCCACGATGCGAGCGCCCGAGAACGCGACGAGGCCGACGGCGTATCCGACCAGCGTCTGGGCGGTCGCCGCCGTGTCGGCCGCGGTGAACTCGCCCCGCTCGAAGAGCACGCGCACGATGGGCGCGCGCAGGAGCACGAGACCGACGGTGGCGGGCACCGCCACGTAGAAGGACAGCCCGAGCGCGAAGGTCAGGGTCGTGCCGATCGCCCGGCGATCGCCGCGCGCCGCGGCCCGCGACATCGCCGGCAGCGAGGCCGACGCCAGCGCGATGCCGAAGATCCCCAGGGGAAACTCCATGATCCGGTCCGCGTAGTAGAGAAACGAGATGCTCCCCGGCGGCAGCAGCGAGGCGAGCAGCGTGTTGACGAAGACCGTCACCTGCACCGCGGCGAGACCGAACACCGCCGGCAGCAGCAGCCGCGCCACGCGACCGAGGGCCGGATGGCCCAGATCGAGGGACGGTCCGACGAGCAGTCCTAGGCGCCGCAGGCTCGGGACCTGCGCGAGGAGCTGGGCGACGCCGCCGACGAGCACGCCGATGGCGAGGGCGAGGATCGGCGGCTCCACGCGACGAGCCAGCAGCAGCACCGCGGCGATGATCCCGACGTTCAGCAGGGCCGGTCCGAGAGCGGAGGCGAAGAATCGCCCGTGGGTGTTCAGCGCGCCCATGGCGAGGGCGCCGAGACCGACCAGGAGCAGGTAGGGAAACATCACGCGGGTGAGGAGGATCGTCAGCGAGGCCTGGGGGGAATCGCCTCCGAAGCCCGGCGCGATCGCGCGGAGGATCAGCGGCGCCCCCACGATGCCGCACACGATCGTCAACCCGATCACGAGGAGGCCCGCGGCCAGGACCGCGCGGATCATCCGCACGAACTCGTCGCGCGATCGGTTCAGCGCGTAGTCGGTGAACACCGGGATGACCGCGGTCGACAGCGCGCCCTCCCCGAGCAGCCGCCTGAGCATATTGGGGATCCGGAACGCCACCACGAAGGCGTCGGTGACGCCGCCGGCGCCGAAGGTGAGCGCGATCACCATGTCGCGCACGAAGCCCAGCACCCGGCTGGCCAGCGTGGCCGCGCCGATGGAGCCGAGCGCTCGGACGACCTGGTGCTCCTCGGCCCGCGGCGGCGCGCTCACCTTGCAATTCCGCCGGCGTTACGGCATGCTGCTCGGGTCTCAGCAACCAAAGGAGTCATCGAGTGGCCAATACGAAGTCGGCGATCAAACGAATACGCACCACCGAGAAGCGGCGCCTGCGCAACCGCACCGTGCGGTCGCACGTGCGGTCCGCGCTCAAGACCGCGCGCACCGCGGTGACCACGCCGGGCGAGGACGCGCGCACGGCCGTGCTCCACGCCATCCGCACCCTGGACAAGGCCGTCACCAAGGGTGTCATTCACCGCAACACCGCCGCCCGCAAGAAGTCCGCCCTCGCCCGCCGCCTCAACGTCGCCAAGTAGCCTCGAGCTCACCCGTCCCCGCCCCTAGCGACCGCCAGCCACCGCGAGCTGGCGGATGAGCTGCTCGGCGGCGTCGGTGATGAGCGGGCCGGCGCTCGGGCCGTAGAGCGTCGCGCAGGCGACGTAGGTGACCCGATCGTAGTCGGGCGCGGCCAGGAAGTAGCCGAGGTAGTCGTTCGAGAGTCCGGCGACGAACACGCGGGGAAGCGCCGGCCGGCCGGCCCGCTTGACGGTCTCGCCGAGGAGCGATTGCAGCTCGCCGGGGACCGTCACCCAAGCGACGTCGCCGAGGCGGGCGCCGATCAGCTCCGCGTCGCCGGGCAACAGCTTGCCGAGCGGCGCGGTGAGCCAGCGGGGAACCCACGACCCCGTGCAGTTGCGCAGCGAGAGATACGGCGGCGCCAGCGCGACCCGGGTCTCGGCCAGGGCGAGCGGAGCCGGCATCGCGGGCTCGGCGGCCTCCCACGCTGATCGCACGGCCGCGGCCAGCTCGCGGCCGGCGTGGTCGCTCTCGATCTCGCCGTGACGCGACGGGCTCACGTCGGCGACCGCTCCGTTGACGAAGAGCGCGGGGACGCCAGTCGTTCGCTCGATCTCCCGGCTCGCCGCGCCCATCACGTCGGCGGAGAAGCGCAGGTTGACGCCGGCGAGGGTGGTGCCGTGGATGGCGTAGTTCCAGACGGCGGCGATCGGCTCGCCGGCGTCGGAGACGATCTTCACCACCACGACCTCTCGATCGACCGGACGGGTGGGCCGCTTCAGACGGGGCACGGTGAGATCGGGACCCTTCACGGCGGCGCTCGCCACTCGCGCCGGCACCTTGGCCCGATCGGCACGGCGCGCCGCCTCGACCAGGCTTGTCACCAGGGCGTCCCTCACCTCGCCATCGAACCGGTCGATCGCGAGGAAACCGAACACGCCCGACTCCATGAACGCGCCGGGGCCGGAGTGCGTGTGCGAGGCCGAGACGATGAGCGCGCCCGGCGGCAGGCCCGCGTCGGTGAGCCCGCGCGCGACCCGCTGAGTGAACGCGCGATCGACCGCGATCAGGTCGACGGTCAGCCAGGTCAGCCGCCGGCCGCCCCCCTCGAGCACGAGCGCGCGGACGGCCAGCGGATCGCGCGAGCCCTCGCTCGGACGAAACCAGAACGCATGAGGATGACGTCCGAGCACGTCGGGGAAGGCCAGGCGCCGCGCGCGGTCTCCGTAGCCCGCCAGCGGGGTGCCCACCGGCACGGTCAAGGCGACGCGGGCGGCGCCGGCGCTCACGCACTCCGGGCACGCGGGCGCCGCCTCGCTCACGGCGGGGGCGAGCGTCAGGGCGAGAAGCGCGATCGTCCTCAGCGCGCGGAGCACAGCTCGCTCACGAGCACCGCCAACTCCGCCCGCGGCTCGCCGCTCGATTTCAGCGCCCGCTCGACTTCCCAGCACCGGCGCAGCTTGTCCCCGAGCGAGACGGACGACTCGCCGCCCATCGAGCCGAGCAGCGCCTCGATCGCCCCCGGCGGCCGGCGCAGGATGCGCGCGATCTGGTCGATCGACTGGCCGGCGCGGCGCCAGAGCTGAACCGTCCACGCGGTCCGCACCTCGCGCGTGAGCATGGCGATCACCAGCATCGGCTCTTCGGTGGCCAGCAATCCGTCCAGCGTACGGAGGGCGAGGGCGAGGTCGCGACGCTCGAGCGCGCGCGTGAGATCGAACACGCCGCTGACCCGGTGCTCGCCCACCACGGCCCGCACCTCGGCCTCGCCCACGTTGCGGTTCTCGGGACCGCCGGCCAGCGCGGCCTTGCGGACTTCACCGACCAGCAGCGCGGGATCGTCACCGACCCACGACACCAGCAGCCGCGCCGCCCCTTCGCTCACCGTGAGGTCGTCGAGCTGAGCGCGCTGGCGCAGCCACTCCTCGAGCGCGCGCCCGCGCCGGGCCACCGGTTCCACCACCGCGGCGGACGGCACCACACCGAGCAGCCAGTGATCGGATTTGCGCTCGCGACCGGCGCGCAACGATTCGTCGGCGAGCAACAGCAAGACGCTGGTCGGGCTCGGCGCCTTGGCGTACGGGCCGAACGCCTCGCTCCCCTTCGCCGCGAGCGCCTGGCAGTGGCGGACCGCCACCAGCCGGGCCGCGGCGCCGAACGGCAGCGTGAGGGCCGCGCTGACCACGTGGTCCACGCTCGCCTCGCGCCCGTCTAGGATCTCGCGATCGAAGGCGGCGTGGGCGGGATCGGGGAACAGCGCGCGGCTCACCGCGGCGAGGCAATCGTCCGTGAGCTGGGCGTCGGCCCCGTGCACGAGCGCGAGCGGAGGCACCTGCCCGCGTTCGATCAGGCGCAGAAAGGCCGTCGGATCCACCGCGTCACCACCCAGCGTTTCGAGGGGTGCCACGGCTCCGCCGGGGCAGCCCGAGGCACCAATGGGGGGCTTGGGGGGCGCCCGGAGCCCCCCATCTCGACGGTCGCCACGGCTCCGCCGGGGCGCCCCGAGCCACCAAGGGGGGGCTTGGGGGGCGCCCGGAGCCCCCCATGTAATTGATCAAAACCGCTCGACGGCGAAGCTCACCACCGACCGCGCGATGTCCGTGGCC
>Ga0193725_1000256_pt1 | contig 16634 bp, 17 predicted proteins | sample H2a2metaG_FD_143058 | JGI IMG/M metagenome (GOLD analysis project Ga0193725, IMG submission 143058) | Soil microbial communities from a riparian zone of the East river system, Colorado, United States - H2a2 | ecosystem: Environmental > Terrestrial > Soil > Riparian zone | place: USA: East River... | reverse complement strand
GCCGCAGTCCTGGCGCGGCGCTGGGGCGTGCCGCAGTGCGGCGTGTTTCGCACGCTCCCTTCCAGTCTCGATGCCATTCACGACCTTGGGGCGCAGGGGGCGCCGGGCGGAACGGTGGTGCTTGCCGAGGAGCAAACGGCGGGGCGAGGCCGCGACGGCCGAACGTGGCGGTCGCCCCCGGGTGGCGTGTGGCTCGGGATGTTGCTGCGGCCGCCGCCGGCGCTCCCCGCGGCGGGCGTGTTGTCGTTGCGTGTGGGGCTCGTTCTCGCCGATGTCGTGGAGGCCGTGCTCGGTGTGCGCCCGGCGTCGCCCTCGCGGCCGCGGGCGGGTCTCAAATGGCCGAACGACGTCCTCATCGATGATCGGAAGGTCGCCGGAATCCTGTGCGAGAGTCGCTGGCAGGGCGACACGCTCCAGTGGCTCGCCATCGGAATCGGCGTGAACGTGGTGAACGAGATCCCGGCCGACCTGGTGAATCGCGCTGTCGCATTGCATGAACTTCGGCCCAGCGTCCGCCGCATCGACGTACTGGACCAACTCGTCCCGGCGCTGCTTCGGCTCACGGCGCACGGCGCAGAGCTCACGCAGTTCGAGTGTGCGGCGTTCGCGCAGCGCGACTGGCTGCGGGGCCGGCACATTCGCACGCCGCTCGTCGGCCGCGCCTCGGGAATCCGTCCTGACGGCGCGCTGCTCGTGGATACCGGCGCGGGCACCACGATGGTGCGCGACGGCCACGTCGAGCTATCTTAGCCGCCCCATGCTCCTCGCGTTCGACATCGGCAACACCGAGACGACGGTCGGTGTGTTTGCGAATGACCGGCTCGAGGCCCATTGGCGCCTGCACTCGACGCCGCAGCGCACGCCCGACGAGTGGGCCGCCGCGTTCACCGCGCACCTGACGCAGGCGGGACATTCGACGCAGGAGATCCGCGCCGCGATCGTCGCCTCCGTCGCGCCGCAAGTCACGCAGAGCCTGTGCGACGGGATCGTCGGAGCGACGACGCGCGAGCCGGTGCGCGTCGACGCCCGCTCCAAGCTCCCGATCGTGCTCGATGTGGATGAGCCGCTCACAGTCGGGGCGGATCGCATCGTCAACACACTGGCAGCGGTGCAGCTCTTCAAGAAAGACACGATCGTCGTCGACTTCGGGACGGCCACCACGTTCGACTGCATTACCGCGGATGGACGCTTCATCGGCGGTGTGATCATGCCCGGTCTGCGGACGGCCTCCGACGAGCTCGTGCGGAAAACGGCGAAGCTCCCGGCCACCGAGCTGACGCCGCCCACGCACGCGATCGGCCGCCGCACCGAAGACTGTATTCGCGCCGGCGTGTTGTGGGGCACGGCGGACGCGGTGGACGGGCTGGTGCGCCGCATCAAGGCGGAATGGCCGTCCAAGACCCGGCCGATGGTCGTCGGGACCGGCGGTCTCGCTGGACTCGTCGCGCCGTTGTGCCGCGAAATCGAATCGGTTCATCCCGATCTGACACTGGTCGGCCTCCGGATCGCGGCGACGGCACTCGGTCTCAAGTGGTGACCGACGCCCGCACACTGAACGCATGGCGTCGCTGGGGATACCGCATCTTCCCCGGCGATCTCTACTCCTACATCCTGCACATGCGTCCCGCCGAGTGGCCCATCATGGCGGGGCACACACTGCTCGGCTACATCCTCGCCGTGGGAGTGCAGGGAGCGGGGAGCGGGGAGCAGTTAGGCGCCGCGCTCCGCGCGCTCGTCATTTGGGTCGTGTTCCTGAACGGCGGCACGCTCGCGATCAACAGCGTCTTCGATCGCGATGAGGGCGACATTGGGTATCTCAATGCGCCTCCGCGACTCCCTCGATATCTCCTGCACTTCAGCGTTGCGCTGCTCGGCGCCGGCCAGCTACTGGCATTTACGCTGCCGCGCGGTTTTCAGATTGCGTACGCGATCTGTTTCGTCCTGTCCATCCTGTATTCGGTCCCGCCGTTTCGCTTCAAGGCAGTGGCCGGTGTGGACTGGGTCATCAACATGTGGGGATTCGGTACACTCACGCCCTACGCGGCGTGGGCGGCGACCGGACGGCCGCTGGATGCCGGGCATGGACTGGTGCTGCTCGCCTTTTGTCCCCTGTTTGCCGGGCTATATCCCCTGACGCAGCTGTATCAGTTCGACGAGGACCGGCGGCGCGGCGATCGCACCCTGGCGCTGATCCTGGGGATGCGCGCAAGCCTCGTCGTCGCCACACTGTCCACGCTGCTGGCATTCGGTCTCCTCGCGTGGGGGGTGAGATCGCTTCACGTCGGCTCGAAGGGATTCGCGCTGCTCCTGCCGCTGGTTCTGTGGCTGGCCGTGCTGTTGCCATGGCTGGCGGGCCACGCGGCATGGAACCCCAAGCAGCACCAGCGCGGGATGTATCGGGGGTTAGCCGCGTGGGCGGTAACCGATCTCACGGTGCTCTATGTGTTTGCCACCTAATATCGGCATCGTAGATTGAACGTTGTGAAGGACCTCCACCAACTCGTCTAGAGGGAGCCGATGACTGCACCAGCCACCGCCGATCGGTCCGAGTTCCGTCACATCCTCATCAGTGGAGCCATCGTCGGCGCGGTGACCGGAGCGGCCGTCGTCCTGTTTCTCCTCGTATCGAGATCCGGGCTCCTTCCAGCGGGAATCGTCACCTCGTTCCTCTTGATGCTCATCGTGCTCGCAGGCGGGGTCGCGGCGGCCTTCCTGCCCGGCCTCTTCGCCGCGTCCCGGACCGTCCAGGGCGTGGCGAGTGCAGCAGGGATCGGACTATGGGGTACGATCGTCTTCATGGCGATCGACATCATCCTGCTGCGGCCTTTCAAAGCGTATCCGTGGACGTGGGATGACATCGGTGGCGGGAGCACCTGGTGGTATCTCCCGATTTGGTGGATGCTGGGAACGTTCCTCGCGTGGATGGGAGCGATCGTGACGGCCGGCCGCGCCGCACGGGGCGGTGACACCGCAATCCGGTCCCTGGCAATCGCGCCAGTCGCGGGAGGGTTGGGCCTGGGATTGGGGTTGGGGCTCGGCGGTATCATGCTCATGCCTGTCGCCGCCGGTGCTGGGTTCGCGCTCACGCTGGTCGTATTCGCTCTGGCTGTTCTGGCTCGCAAAGGGTAACGCACCGTGCCGAGATGGATGGCGCACTTGCTCGTGGTCGTGGGGTGGCTGTTGACCCCTGGCTGGGCGTGGGCGGCATCGCACGTGGGGTTGTGGCTGGGAGCGCTCATCGCGCTGCGATTCGAGAATCCCGTCGCCATGCTCACCATCGCCGGCGCCGGGGCACTGCTGTTCGGGTTCGCCGTGCTCTGGACCTGGGTTCGTTTCATGCGCCGCCTGCCGCATCTGCTCTCGCACCACATGGCGCCTCGCGCCTCCGAGGAGCATGCCGCGATTGCGGCCGCGGATTGAGCTCTTCCTTCTAATCGCCGGAGTCTCCCAGCTCTCCGCCCAGGGGCGGGGGCGTGACGTCGATGTGCGGTACGGGCGCTGGTATTCCGGCAATCAATCCAAGAGCTACGAGCTTCGGACGGACGCTCCCATCGCCGGGGTCTTCTCGCACGGACTCGCGATCCAGGTGCTGATCCACGACAATCTCGGCCGACACCACGCGTTCTACGGTGCGGGCTGGGAGCTGCACGCGTTTCGGCGCCGCGCGAAGTTCGGCCCCTACGCCCTTGCCGGTGTTTCGATGGGTGTTTCCACGGATACGTCATCGCAGGAGCTGGCGGCGCTCTGGACCCTGGGTGGGGGAGTCGAGTGGCGTCCGATTCCGTGGGCGGCGTTCGGCCTGGAGACGGTGTACCGGATGCAGGACGCCGGGCCACGCGGCTTCTGGCGTACCGCGGCGAACTCCCGGGATGGGATCGCTGCCTCGATCGGATTCTCGATGACGATTGGGAAGTCGGTGGATCGCCGCTGGCCCACGCCCGGGCAGGAACGCACCGCGCAACCGCCTCGACCGCCGCTCGTGATCATCGGGAACGTCACCGGCAGTGCCGCGAATATCGTGAAGACCGCGCTCGACGCGGTGGGGACGCCATACGTCTGGGGCGGGACCGCGGCAAATGGGTTCGACTGCTCGGGCCTGGTGCAATGGGCCTACGGCCAGCATGGCATCCGCGTACCGCGGATGAGTCGCGATCAGGCGCGCGCGGGAAGCGAGGTGATGCCTGTCGTCGACGCGTTGCGGCCTGGAGACATCCTGCTGTTCGCCGCGCAGCCCGGCGGCGGGATCACGCACGTGGGCATGTACGTCGGCGAACAAACGTTCATCCACAGCTCGAACACGGGCGTCAAGTTGTCGCGCCTTGATGGGCTGGACAGCGACGGGGCTTGGTGGGTTACGCGATGGGTGGGAGTGCGACGGATCGTTCAATGACACGAGGCACGTCTGCACGTCGGCACGTCGGCACGATGTTGCTTGCATGCCGACGTGCCATCGTGCCGACGTGTATTGCCGTGGGGCTGGGCTGCGCCGCATCGCGCGTACCGCATGCCCTGCGGGGTTACAATGTCCTCGTCGAAGAAAAGGATGAGCAAAGCGTCGAGCTTGCCCGCGCGATGCGGGAGCAGGGCATCAAGGTGCGGCCCAGAGTTCGTGGCGGCAGCGGACCGACGGCGTTGCTGATCTACTTCACCTTCAGCGATCCCGGGCCCGGCCAGCCCCTCTGGTTTCACCTCCGGCTCGCGGATACCCGATCCGGCGAAATCGTTGGTGCGGCGACGATTCCGCTCGATTCGCTGACGGCGACTCCTCGCGCTCGGGCGCGCGCCGTGGTAAAAGCACTGGCCCCTTGACCATTGGCCCTTGACACCCCCCTAGCAGCCTGACAGATTCCCCCCCGTCGGCAATTAGCACTCACCACCTGCGAGTGCTAACGACCAATCAATTCAAAGTGTTACGGAGGTTCAGGGTATCATGCCAACGGCAACCAAGACGACCCCGAAGTACAAGGTCTACCCGTTGGCCGATCGCGTGGCGATCCGGCCAATGGAGGAGACCGAGACGATGAAGGGCGGGCTGTACATCCCGGACACCGCCAAAGAGAAGCCGATCCAGGGCGAAATCGTCGCCGTGGGACCGGGCCGACGGGAGAAGGGCGAGACGATCCCGATGGAGCTGAAAGTTGGGGATCGCGTCATCTACGGGAAGTACAGCGGCACGCAGGTCGAGTTGAACGACGAAGAGATCATCCTGATCAAGGAAGCCGACGTCATCGCGAAGCTCGCGTAAGCATTCTTCCGGAGGAAGCACAGACATGGCAGCCAAGTATCTGGAGTTCAGCACCGAGGCCCGGGCCCGCCTGAAGCGTGGCGTGGATCAGCTGGCCGATGCGGTGAAGGTGACGCTCGGCCCCAAGGGCCGGAATGTCGTCATCGACAAGAAGTTCGGCAGCCCGACCGTCACCAAGGACGGCGTGACTGTCGCGAAGGAGATCGAGCTCGACGACGAGATCGAGAACATGGGCGCCCAGATGGTGAAGGAAGTGGCGACCAAGACGTCCGACCTCGCGGGCGACGGCACGACCACGGCGACCGTGCTCGCGCAGGCGATCTACCGCGAGGGTCTGAAGTCCGTTACAGCCGGCGCCAACCCGATGGCCCTGAAGCGCGGCATCGAGAACGCTGTCGAGACCGTCGTCGCCGAGCTGAAGAAGATTTCGGTGCCGACGTCGGGCCGAAAGGACATCAAGCAGGTCGCCACGATTTCTGCCAACGGCGACGCTGAGATCGGCGATAAGATCGCCGACGCGATGGACAAGGTCGGTAAGGACGGCGTGATCACGGTCGAAGAGGCCAAGAGCCTGGAGACCACGCTGGAAACCGTGGACGGCATGCAGTTCGACCGCGGCTACCTCTCGCCTTACTTCATCACCGATCCCGAGAAGATGGAATGCACGATCGAGGATGCCTACATCCTGATCTACGACAAGAAGGTCTCGACGATGAAAGACCTCCTGCCTGTGCTCGAGAAGGTGGCACAGTCAGGCCGGCCGATGCTGATCGTCGCCGAGGACGTCGAGGGTGAGGCGCTCGCGACGCTCGTCGTCAACAAGCTCCGCGGCACGCTGAAGGTCTGCGCCGTCAAGGCGCCGGGCTTTGGCGACCGTCGCAAGGAGATGCTGCGCGACATCGCCATTCTCACCGGTGGCCAGGTGATTTCGGAGGAGCTGGGTCTCAAGCTCGAGAACACCACGCTCAACGATCTCGGCCGCGCCAAGCGCGTCATCGTCGATAAGGACAACACCACGCTCGTAGACGGCAAGGGCAAGGACGACGAGATCGAGGGCCGCAAGTCGGAGATCAAGGCCCAGATCGAGAAGTCCACGTCCGACTACGACAAAGAGAAGCTGCAGGAGCGGCTGGCGAAGCTCGCCGGCGGCGTGGCCGTGCTGAACGTGGGTGCCGCCACCGAGACCGAGATGAAGGAGAAGAAGGCCCGTGTCGAGGACGCGCTGCACGCGACCCGCGCGGCGGTCGAGGAGGGCATCGTGCCGGGCGGCGGTGTCGCGCTGCTGTGGTGTCAGAAGTCGCTGGACAAGACCAAGGGTCACGATGACGATGAGAAGACCGGCATCGAGATCGTGCGCCGGGCCCTCGAGGAGCCGATCCGCATCATCGCCCAGAACGCGGGCGCGGAAGGCGCTATTGTGGTCGGCAAGGTGAAGGAGTCGAAGGACAAGAACTTCGGCTACAATGCCCAGACCGATAAGTTCGAGGACCTGGTCGCGGCCGGCGTCATCGACCCGACCAAGGTCACCCGGACCGCTTTGCAGAATGCCGCATCCATCGCGAGCCTGCTCCTCACGACCGAGTGCGTCGTGGTGGAGAGGAAGGAGAAGGACAAGACTCCGCAGATGCCCGGTGGCGGCGGCATGGGTGGAATGTATTAGAGCTAGGTAAATACCTAGGCGTCTAAGCGTTTAGGCGTCTCGGCGTCTCCAAGTGCTCCCCCTCGTGTGACGTTCCGCACGGGGGGGAGCGCTATTTTGGTGGCCCATGACCGCGCCGCCGGAAAAAGCCGCCCTTTCGCGAGAGCTTGCCGACTTCCTTATCGAGTTGTCCATCGCCCTCCACAAGCACGCGATGTATCCGGAGGGGCACCCATCCCTCGCGCCGGCGGCGGCGGGGCTGACGCGCCGGGCCGAGCACCTGTTCGAGGAGCGGACGACGCTCGCGCTCGGCGTGGCGCGCCAGCAGCTCGTCATCGAAGGCGTCGCGACCGACCCTAAAAACCCCCTCCTCTCCGAGCTCGCCGGCCGTTTACATCGCCATCATCTCGGCGCGGTGACGTTCCACCGCGGCTTGCGGATTACCGAGGTCGTCGATGTGTTGAAGACGCTCGCCGCGGAGGCGGAGCGCACCGGGCAACCGCTCGGACTCGGCCCACCGGAGCAGCTGCGTGCCTGGGACCACGTCCGGTTGCACCCCGTCACCTACGAACGACTCGAGCTGTTGCAGGAAGACGATCAGGCCGCCCTCTCCGCCGACGGCAAAGGCGCGAGAGAGCGCGGGCTGCGCGGCGCGCAGCTGTGGGTCGGACTGGCGCGGGCGGCGCTGAGTGCGGAGGCGATGGCGAGTGAGGACGGCCCCCCGCCGGCGACCGAGCCGTCAGTGATCGCGAAGGCGATCGATGAGCGGCAGAACAACGCCGCGTACGATCAAGTCATCGTTGGGTACCTGCTGCAAATCGCCGATGAGTTGAAGCACACCGGGGGTGCGGAAGCTGCGGCGTTGCGACGCAGGACATCGAAACTGGTCGGCGCGCTGCAACCGGGAACGCTGCGGCGGTTGATCGAGATGGGCGGCGACAACGCCCAGCGCACCAAGTTCGCGATCGACGCCACGCACGGGCTCGCGGTGGATGCCGTCCTCGAGATCGTGCGCGCGATGGCGGACGCGTCCCACAAGACGGTCTCCGAGCCGCTGGTGCGGATGTTGTCCAAGCTGGCGCAGCACGCGGAGCAGGGGACGGTGGAAGCGCGGCCCCAGGCAGACGAGGCGTTGCGCGAGCAGGTGCGCGACCTGCTTCAAGGCTGGACGCTCGACGATCCCAACCCAGACGCGTACACCCAGGCGCTCCAAAAAATGTCGGCCGCGGCGCCGTTCCACGCCGCGCGCAGCGAATGGCAACAATCCGCCGAGCCGCTGCGCATTGTCCAGACGGCGCTCGAGACCGGCGTGCTGGGGTTCGGCGCGTGGCGCGCGATCGAGCGGCTCGTCGCCGAGCGCCACGTTGGAGACCTGGTCGACTTGCTCGCGGTCTCGCCGCCCTCGCCCGACGTCGGCCCGCTGTGGACGCGCGTCACCTCGCCCGATGTAGTCCGCGAGCTCGCCAGCGCCGAACCACCGGACTTCACGACCCTGGATCGCGTGCTGCCGCGGCTGCCCGTCGACGGCTTCGAGCCGTTGCTCGACGTGCTTGGCGCATCGGAGTCTCGCACGACGCGCCGCGGGCTGCTCGATCGTCTCGCGCGCGCGCCGCGCGAGCTCGGTCCGGTCATCGCGACGCGGCTGGCGGGCGACATTCCCTGGTACGTCACGCGCAATCTGCTGCTCATCCTGGACGGCCTGCCTGCGCTGCCGGACGGGTTCCGGGCCGCCGCCTTCATCGCGCATGAGGACGCCCGCGTGCGCCGTGAAGCCTTGAAGGTTTCGCTCAAGGTCCCCGCCGAGCGCGAGCCCGCGCTGCTCGGTGCGCTGCGCGATGCCGACCCGCGCATGGTCCGCGTGGCGCTGACCGCGGCGCTCGACGACTGTCCGGCGTCCGCAATGCCCTTGATTACGCAGATCGTTCACGACGGCGGGGTGGCGTCGGAGCTGCGGGTGCTCGCTATCAAAGTCCTCGGGCGCGTGCGGAACGTCGCTGCCCTGACCGCGCTGCTCGAGATCGCCGACGGCGGCACGAACTGGCTGGGGCGTCCCCGGCTCGCGGCCCGCTCGCTCGAGCTGCTCGCCGCCCTGATGGCGTTGGCGGCGGGGTGGCGGAACGACGGGCGTGCGTCCGTCCTCCTCGCGCTGGCCGCCGCATCGAATGATCCGGACATCCGCAACGCCGCGAGTACGAAGCGGTGAGCGGCGATCCGGCTCGTTTTCTCAACGCGTTTGCCCAGGCGCTCGCCGCGATGGCGCTGTATCGCGACGGCCATCCCGCGCGCGAGCGCGCCCTCGATGTCGCGTATCAGCAGATCCAGGACCTGCAAGCCGAAACGGCGCGCCCGCTCTTCACCTTCCTCGGCGACGAAGTGGTGTTCGGCCGGCTGCCGTTGCGCGAGCTGAAAGCGTGGGATTGGGGCAAGCGCCTGGCGCAGGCCGGCATTCAGCGCCTGGAGTTCGAGGATAGCGTGAGCCGGGAAGACTTCGAAGGCTTTCTCGAAGAAGCGCTCGCCCGCCTGACCTTGTCCGCGATCAGCACCGACGCACGGCAGATGCGCCGCAGCAGCATCCGGTTCGGCGCCGTTGGTCTGAAGGGCGAGACCGAGCTCGCGTCCGAGCCGCTCCCCACCGCGACGATCAGCTTCTCGCTTGGGGAAGAAGTGGATACGCTGCACTGGATGCAACGCGAAGTGCAAACGACGGGGGCCATTCCTCTGGCGGAGGCCGAAGCGGTCGTCCGCTCGCTCGCGGTCGCGATGCACGGCGGGCGGCAGGTCATGCTGCCGCTCCTGCAGCTCAAGGAGTTCGACCAGTACACGACCACGCATTCGATGAACGTCGCCGTGCTGTCGATGGCGCTGGCCGAGTTCCTCGGTCTCTCGGCGACGGACGTGCGCACGTTCGGAATCGCGGGCCTGCTGCACGACATCGGCAAGATCAAGATCCCGCTCGACGTCCTCACGAAGCCCGGCAAACTGACGGACGAAGAGCGGGCACTGATGAACGAGCACCCCGTGGCCGGCGCGCGCATGCTGCTCGATGTGGAAGAAGACCTCGACCTGGCCGTCGTCGTGGCGTACGAGCATCACATCATGATCAACGGCGGGGGCTACCCGGTCCTGCGCTACGCCCGCGAGTGTCATCAGGCGAGCAAACTCGTGCACGTCTGTGACGTCTACGATGCCCTGCGCACGCGGCGACCGTACCGCGAGGCGTGGTCATTCGAGAAAACGCTTGGCTACCTCCAGGAACGCAGCGGGTTGGAGTTCGACCCGGAGCTCTGTGGCGGCTTCATTCGAATGATGAAGCAGTGGGAAGGGCAGGTGACCATCCTCCCCGATGTCAGCGCTCCGGTCGCTGCAAATCCGGAACAGCCCGGGGTATGATGGAGGTCATGATTCGGCCTTTGATGATCGCGGTAGGACTTCTCGGGCTCGTCCCTCAGGCGCCCCCCCCCCGGCTGACCGGGGATTGGCAGGCGCGCACAGGGGGGGGCGACGAGATCCGTCACGTCATGGTGCGCGCCGACAGCTCGGCGCAGTTCGGCCGCGACCTCGCGCGGTGGCGGGTGGTGGGCGACAGCCTGTGGATCACGCTGGGCGACGGGGTGTGGCAGGTCTACGGTATGAAGATCGCCGGCGACAAACTCACGATCAGTGGTGGTGATTTGGAGAAGCCAGTCACGCTGCGGCGTTTGGGCCCGCCGACTGCCCGGCCGGATACGCTGACGATTCCCGATCCACCAGCCCCCAACCAGCGCGCGTGGTAGTCATTTCAATTCCGTAACCGTCGCCAGCCGCCACCCCACGTCTTTTCGCTCGAACCGCATCGCGAAGCCCCGCCGATCTACGCGCGGGGCCCCACCGAGCGCCGGCACATACTCGAACGTGGCGCGCACGTTGGCAGTCGCGGTGGCCCCTTGGAGCTTGAAATCCTCGATCGTGAACTTCGCCGTGATCTGATTCCAGTCGCGGAAAAATGCCTCCCACCCGCGGCGTTCGGAGTCCGTCAGGCCCGGATACAGCACGCGAATGTTGGAAATGCGCTGGCTCGCCAGCGCGCGCCCGAGGTCGCTCAGCAGCACATCCACAGCCGCCCGAGCTTCCGCCGGCTGCGCGCTGGGCGGCGCGATCCCTGCATCGATGCCGATCTGCTCGGCACTCTGCGCGGCAACCTTGGCGAGGGTGAAATCCTGTTCGTGCAGCAGCGATTCGGCGCGCGCCAGAAAGACGCCGGCGTTGGAAGCGGCCCGTCCCGTCGGCAGGGCCTGCACCACCGGACTCACGCGCGCGATCATTTGCTGGGCTTCGCGATCCATGGCGCGCGCCTCGTCGCGCGCGCGGCCGTACTGCTGGGCCGCCTCGACGTAGCCGCGGAGCGCGAGCGACTGATTGCCCCGCTGCAGCGCCTGATCGGCGCCCTCGAACATCGATTGCGCCATGATGAGCGCCGGGACGCTGTTTTTCTCGGCGCCGGCCGCGATCGCCCGCTCGCGCGCCGCGGCCGCCGAATCGCGCCGCGTGCTGACCGCCATCGAGACCGGGGCGCCGGGAGGAGCGGCCGGGGGCGCGACGAGGCCGGTGGGTGCTGGCGGCGGATTCACAGTCACGCCGCTGGACCCATCCTCGGCCGTTTGCCCTGGCGCGTACACGAGTAGCAGCACGACGACGGCGAGCGCGCCCAGCACCGCGATCCGCGCCTTCATCGACGCATGTGTGATCAGCTTCAGCATCGGGCGGGGCAGCGGTGTCCAGCGGCCGAGCGGCTGCGTCGCCTCTTCGTCCGCGCCCGACAGCGCCGCGCGGATTTGCTGCAACGTCGACATCATCTGGCCGGCGGACTCGTAGCGCTCGTGCGGCACTTTGTTCATCGCCTTCGCGACGACGCGCTCGAGCGCCGCCGGGATCGACGGGGCGACGGTCCGCAGCGGCCGCGGCTCCGTCGTCAGCACCTGGTAGAGCACGCCGTGTATCGACTCGGCTTCGAACGGCCGCTGATAGCACAGCAGCTCGTAGAGCATGCATCCAACCGAGAAGACGTCGGTGGCGGGTGTGATCGCGCCGTTGGTGATCTGCTCGGGCGCCATGTAGGTCGGCGTGCCGACGATCGCACCGGAGCCCGTGGCATCCGCCTTCTGCAACCGCGCGATGCCGAAGTCCATGATCTTGACCCGTCCGTCGGGCATCACGCGCACGTTGGATGGCTTTACGTCGCGGTGAATCACGCCGCGCTGATGCGCGAAGTGGAGGCCGATCAGGACCTCGATCGCAATGTCGAGCTTGCGCTCCAGCGCGAGCGGATCGCGCAGGGCGATCATATCGGAGAGATCGCGTCCCTCCACCAGCTCCATCGCGATGAACAGCTGGCCCTCGGATTCGCCGAGGTCGTACACGGTGACGATGTTCGCGTGCTGAATGGCGCCGGCGGCCCGCGCTTCGCGCAGGAACCGCTCGTGCATGTCCTTGGTCTTGCGGAAGCTCGCGCTCAGCAGCTTGAGCGCGACGTAGCGGCGCAGCACCGTATCGTAGGCCTTCCACACGATGCCCATCGCACCTTCGCCCAGGAGCTGGTGCAGCTCGTATTTCCCGAGCCGGCGGTAGCGCTGCGGCGCGTCGCTCACCGGGTCAGCCAGTCGAAGGCCCGGGCCAGGTAGGAGCGCATCGCGTCGGTCACCTCGACGTGACGGCGCGGTAACACGCGCTCCACCGTAGCCAGGAACTTCTCTCGCGTCATCCGCGCGGAGGCCGAGCCTCCCCAGGCGAAGGGCGCTACGTACTTGGGTGCACGCACATCATCGAAGATGCTGGCGCCCGCACCGATGACGGATCCGGCATCGAGCAGCGTCCCGATCGCCGTCTTGGCGTGATCGCCGATGAGGCTGCCGAGAAACTGGTGTCCGGTTTCCAGCTTCGTGCCCGCCACGTCCAGCCGGACGGGACCGTACGTGCTCTTGAGGTTGGATGTCGTAGTCCCGGCGCCGAAATTGACCCAGCGGCCCAGGACTGAGTGCCCGACGAACCCATAGTGGCTCTTGTTGGCGTAGCCAAGCATCGCGGTCGTGGATAGCTCGCCCTGGACCACGCACCACGGTCCGATCGCGCAGTGCTTGATCGCTCCCGCCATGACGCGCGTATTGGCTCCCACCCACAACGGTCCTTCGAGCCGGGTACCGGATCGCACTTCTACGCCGCTCTCCAGCACCACAGGTCCGTTCCGCGTGTCGAACACGACGCCAGGCTCGATGGCCGCTTCCCGCAGCGACACCCACGCCGGGTCGCCGAGCACGACAGAGCCTTTGGGCACCGCGTCGGAATCGCCGAGCAGCCTGATCACGTCCTCGCGCAGCAGCTGCTCGAGAGCGCTGACCAGATCGTGTACGCCGCGGAGCAGCACGCCGTCGACACTCACGGCCTGGGCGTTTGACACGGGGCCCGTCCACGTGCTTCCCGCCGGAACCGCCCACCCGACGGTGATCCCGTCGTGCGTGAGGCGCGCCGCCACATCGGGCAGCGGGCCCGCGAGGCCGCGCGGCGCGAACGTCGAGGAGCCGATGACGGCAGGCCCGGCGACCGGCCGGCGCGCTTCCACCGGCGGCACGCCAGGCTCGGGGAAGCCGGCCAGATGCGGGAGCGCGAACACCGCCGTCGCTTCGGCGCCGACGAACGTTTCCCACCGCTCGCGTACGAGATGCGCGCCCGCGCGTAGCTCCGAGAGCGGCCGGATACCGGCGAACGGAGCCCAGGCGGGCGTGGGGTCAGGATCGAGGAGATAGAGCGCGTGGGTCACAGGCGCTGCACCAGCGCTTTCAGCTTGTCGGGATGTCCGGTCGGCATCACGAGCGTGTGGCCGTTCGCACGCACGACCACCATGTCCTCGACGCCGACCACGGCGATGTCTTCATCCTCTGCCCAGATCACGGAGTTCTTCACGTCGTCGCCCAACGTGACGTTGCCGACGGTGACGTTGCCGCGCGCGTCGCGCCGGCGAATCCGCAGCAGCGCATCCCACGAGCCGATGTCGTCCCAGGCGAACGCGCCCGCGACGACTGCCAACCGCGTCGTCCGCTCCAGCACCGCGACGTCCACGGCCACGGGAGTCACTGCCGCAAAGAAGCGGGGCGCGTCGCCCTTGGTCAGCGCCGCCCAGCCGGGCGCCAGCTCCTCGGCATACGCCCCGGCTTCTCCGAGAAACCGCGCCGCGCTCCAGGCAAACAGACCGCTGTTCCATAGGGCGCCGCGCCGCCGGAGCAGCGCGGCGCGCGCAGGGCTCGGCTTCTCGATGAAGCGCTTCACCTTGTGCGCGCTGCCGAGCGGTTTGCCGGGCACGATGTAGCCGTATCCTGTCTCGTTCCGCGTCGGCTTCACGCCGACGGTGACGAGCACATCCTGCTCGGCGGCGACGTCGAGCGCGTGCGTCGCCGCGGTGCGAAAGGCGCGGTCGTCACCAACCGCCCAGTCGGCGTGCAGCGAGAGCATTTGACCGCCGGGGTCGTGCTTGGCGATCCAGTGCGCCGCCCAGGCGAGCGCCGGCGCCGTCGACGCGCTGCGCGGCTCGGCGAAGATGTTCGCCGCGGGAATCTCGGGCACGGTCGCGGCGACGCGGTCCACCAACGAGGGGCTCGTCAGGATCAGGATCCGTTCGGGCGGCACGAGTCCGCCCAGGCGCGCGACCGTCTGCGCCAGGAGCGGCCGGTCGCCGGTCAACGCCAGCAACTGTTTGGGCCGTTCCGGGGTCGAGAGCGGCCAGAACCGCGTTCCCGATCCGCCCGCGAGGATCGCGGCCCACGCACTCACGACGCCCCCCCGTCCGGTTCCGCATCGCCGAACATCATCGCGATGCGTTGGCTGAGCTTCGTGGGGCTGAACGGTTTCGTCACCAATGCCGCGCCGAGGCGGCGCGCTTCGCGGAGGATCCGATCCTCGCCTTCGGCCGTGAGAACGAGAACCGGAAGCCGGGCCGTGCCGCCCTGTTTGCGGAGGTCGCGCAGAAAATCGAGTCCGGAGCCGTCGGGCAGATGCAGATCGAGCAGCAGGCCGTCGGTCGTCGGACTCGCACGGAGCGCGCTTCGGGCCTCGTCGAGCGTCCGCGCAAAACTCACGCGGTAGCCGAGCTGCTCGAGATAGGGCCGGAGGACGAGCCCGATATGCGGCTCGTCATCCACCACGAGAAGGTGTCGCGCGGAGCTAGCGGGAGGGACCACCGGCGACCATCCGCTTACAGCAGACCGGCGATGGCGGTGCGGTGTCGCCGCAGATCGAACAGAAGGGCGCCCACGTTGGTCGCGGGCTGCACCAGCACGATGAGGAGCGCTTCGGCGTGGAGGACCGCAACGATCGCGAGTCCCCGGCTGAATTCGAGCACGGCGGTGTTGAAATCGCCCCGTCCCCCGCCATCGCCCAGCTGCGCCATCTGATTGATTGCCGTGGGCAGGAGGGCAGCCACGCTTTCGGCGTCGACGCCGTTGGCCACGCGGGAGTCGATGGGCAGCCCATCGCGGCCCACCACTACTACGGCGTCCACGCCGTTGGAACGGCTGAGCGCCTCCACCACGTCGCGGATGGTTGCCATACGCGCGGGCAACCTAGGTTTTGCCGAAGTCGAAGTCAAGCAGCGACTACGGGTTGACCCACTCGAACGCACCCCTGTAAGTTCTCCAGCACGCATGCGCTCCTTCATTCTGCTCCTGGCCGCTTGTGCCCTGATCGGGTCATGCGGCAATCCGTCCGGCTTGCAACCGGCCTTCTTCACGAATATCGAGAGCACGGTGTCGCTGTACGCGTTGACCCGCACGCCCGTGTCGCTGCCGTCGGGCTATTCGATCACGGGTCGGCAGCCGATCCGCACCGAACAGGGCTCGCCATTCGATTTCGCATTCGACATCGATTCCACCGGGCAGCCGGTGATCCTTCCGACCGGGCCCCTGAAGCTGGGCCAGCAGTCCGGGATCAAACTCAGTGCGCAGGATTACGATTCCATCAAGTTTGCCCCGACCACGGGCTACAACGTCGACAGCGCCCAGGTGGTGCATGAGAACACCGTCCTGCTCGCGATGACGCGCGCGACCCCCTGCCAGAGCAGCATCGGTTTCGCGGCACCGTTTTACGCGAAGCTCCACGTGCTGGCGATCGACACGACGTCCACGCCCAACGGCCGCCGGATCGATTTCGTGATTATCACCGACGTCAACTGCGGGTATCGCGGCCTCGAACTAGGCCTGCCGAAGCAATAAACCGTGATCGACCTGAAGTTGTTGCGCGCCTCGCCCGCTCAGGTGCGCGCGGCGCTCGCACGCCGCGGCGATCAATCGTTGACGCGACTGCTCGACGAAATCGAAGCACTGGACATGAAGCGTCGCACGCTGACCGCGCAGCTCGACACGCTGAAGGCCGAGCGGAACGACGCCGCGAAGACCGATGCGCAGACGGCCAAGGCGAAGGGTAAACTCCCCGACGACGTCATCGTCGCGCGACGCAAGCTCGGGGAGCGGATCACCGCGCTGGAGTCCGAGCTGCGCCAGATCGAGACGACACTCGACGCGAAGGCTCTTTTCGTTCCCAACTCGCCGCTCAGCGATGTGCCTGATGAAGTCACTGTGTTACGAAGTTGGGGGACGCCCGCGCCCAAAGGCGGGAAGCCCCACTGGGAGATCGCGGAGCGGCTTGGCATTCTCGACCTGCCGCGCGGCGCGAAGCTGGCGGGATCGGGATTCCCGGTTTTGATCGGCGCGGGTGCGCGGCTGGCTCGCG
>Ga0193725_1000255_pt1 | contig 16721 bp, 12 predicted proteins | sample H2a2metaG_FD_143058 | JGI IMG/M metagenome (GOLD analysis project Ga0193725, IMG submission 143058) | Soil microbial communities from a riparian zone of the East river system, Colorado, United States - H2a2 | ecosystem: Environmental > Terrestrial > Soil > Riparian zone | place: USA: East River... | reverse complement strand
TGGAGGTAGCCGCGCACGAATGCGTAATTGAGTCCCGTCGTGTCGGTCTGGTCCTCGAGCACGTACCCCTGCGGCGGCTGGAGATAGCCGGCCGGCCGGAGCCGGGCGCAGCCCCCACCGTCCAACAATAGCGTCGCGACGCCACCCGCATTGCGGCGCGACGTATCCGGATTGGAGAGACGGACGGTGACGTCGCCAAATGTGCGGACGGCGTTTGTGTTTGTTGTGGACGTAGCGACAAACGCGGTCGCACGCATCTCGAATGTCCGCGCGACCGTCGTAGCGAGGCCGGGGGCAGTGATCACTGTATCCAGTGCGAGGAAAGGCACGGGGGCGACGTCGAGCGCCGGCGAGGGAAGGCACACCGGAGCGCCTCCCTCCACGAGGAAATAGGGCGCGAACGTGACAGCCGATTGATTCTCGCTCACCGCCGGCTTGAAAACTGAGCGATGACAGGCAGGAAAGGGCACGAGCATCCGCGCGGTGAACGGCGTTGCGACAGAAACCTCCGCAGGCCATTCCATCCATTGCACGGAAGCCGGCTCAATCTCCAGACCGGAATCACACGCGGTGAGCCCGGCGAGGAGCGCGAGATAGTGGTAGAAGGCGCGCACAATCAGTTCTTCGTGACGAGATGGAAGACCCTGGTCTCGCCGCACACCGGCGTCGCTGTCTCGTGGATGAAGCCGCGCACAAACGCGTGTGAGAGACCGGCCGTGTCCGCTTGATCCTCGAGCACGAGGGCCGCCCCCGGGTCGTAGAGACCGACCGGCCTGACTCTCACACACCCCAGGGTGTCTCGTTCCGCGACGACATCGCCGGCGGCGTTTCGGCGCAACGGGTCCGCGCCCGTCGGTTGCACCGTGACAACGCCGAATTTGCCTAACACCGAGTTCGGCACCGCCGTCGTACTCAAGGCATAGGCCGTCACGGGAGCACGCATGTCATACGTCCGCGGAGACGCTGCCACGAGACCGGGTGCGATGCCGGCCGTGTCGAGCGCGATCAAGGCGAGCAATGTCGGAGTCCGCTCCGTAAGGCAGGCGATCTGATCGTGGCCGATCAGGTAATAGGGCTCAAAGGTCACCGCCGACTGATCCGCCTGAGCGCCGGCGCGGAATTGCGGGTTCACCGCACACACGCTCCAGACGACCATCCTCGTCCGGAACGGCTGACCTGCGTTGACTTCACCCGGCCAATCCATCCACAGCACAGTCACGGGACTGACGTCGGCCTGGGGTCCTTCACACGCGAGCAACCACGCGAGCGATAGTGCGGCAAACACGGCAGGGCGCATAGACCTCCTCCTCGTGGGAGACTTCCCAGATACCTACCCTAGGAAGTACCCGGCCCGTCACCTTCCAGCCACATCCGCGCGACCGCCCGGATCGTCCCCGGCGCGTTCCCCTCGGCGCGGTTGTTCGCCAGGATGAATGCCTCAACACGCCGGCGCTGTGCCTCACTCACCAGGCGCACGAGATCGATCCGCAGGCTCGGAAGCGGCTCCTGCACGCGATCGTACGGCTGGAACTGCTTCACGGCGTCGCTGTAGCGGCGGCCCGGCTTCAGCAGCGCGCGCGCCACCGTGAAGTCGGCGGAGAACGTCCACCCCAACTCGATCTGCTCGCCGATCGGCGGCATTTCCGTCCACGAGTTGAACACATGCGCGACGCCGTGCCGCTTCAGCACGTCGCCGTGAACCCCGGTCAGCAGCTCGGGATTTCGGAGCTCGACCCCGTAACGAAAGTCCCGCGGCAGCTCCTTGAAGAAATCATCGAGCTGGTCAGCCCATTGCAGCGGATCGGGCAGATCCTTGCCGCGCATCGCCTGGAACTCGAAGACGAAGCATCCGGCGTGATCGCGAAACACGCGGCTGTAGGGGCCGAGGACGCCGTCTTTGAACAGCGCGGCATTCAGAAAATCGGGATTGCGCATACCGGCGAGGCCCGGCTGCGGCGCATCCTGACCGAGCCGCTTGGCGGTGATTCGTTCCCACACCTTGCTGACGCAGGGAAAGCCTGGCGGCAACGCCCGCGCGTAGGACGCGAGCTCCTCTTCCGAGGGCGGGTCGTAGAACGCGCTGTCGACGCCCACGGTGCGGAACAGAGGATAGCGCGCGTATTCCTCGAGGCGACTGGCGGGCTGGGGGCCGCGATAGCGCCGCCGGTAGACGTCGCCAAACCAGCCGTCGTAGGTCCAGGTGGAGGTGCCGAAGCGGACCGTCGGGGGCAGCCGCCCAGCGAGCGCAGTAATCTCGGCGCTGGGCTCCGGGAGCGACTCGCTCCCCTCAAACAAATCTGGTTGGATTCGTTCCACGAGTTTTAGAAGCTGAGTACCGTCCCGATTCCGACGTGCAGCCGGGTCACATGCACATCCTGCGCGAGCAGGGTGTTCTCCGCCTTCAGTCCCAGCCGGTGGCTGTAGATCGTGAAGTCACCCCGAAACCCCACATCGATCCCCCCCACGCCCCGTATTGGAATGAACTCCAGACCTCCGCCGATGTGCAACGTATTGGGGAGGAGGTTGTGGAAGAACCCGGGGCGCCGCACCCAGCGCGTCTCGCCGCTTCCCAGGAGCTCGCCGTTGAACCGGGCATCCGTCACGCGATACCAGCTCAGTCCGTATCCGCCCCGGATGAATGGCTGCAGGGCCCCCGTTGCGATGTTGTAGCGCACGCTGCCCGTGTATTCCCACATGTCGATGTTGAGCGTCAGCGGAAATCGGCCCGGCAGTGTACTCACGGTCACGTCCGCACGCACGGCGCCGTTGGAGTGGCGGATCGTGTTCTCGCTCGTGAATCGACGCCCGAGAAAGAGGGTGACTCCGTAATACCGCGGTGACACACGCTCGGTCGTTGGGTTGATCACATCGATCGTCACCGAGTCGGGCGCCGCAACGAGTGCCAGCACCTTTTCCAGAAACGGCGACGCAGTCTCGGGAAACCCGGCGACATTCAGAAACGCGTCGGGGATCTTGAACGACGACACCCCCATCGTCACGCCGATGAATCGAAACGGCACGTCCTCCGAGCCAAAGAAGGCCGGATAGCTGTGGTGACCGGCGGCGCGGACCGGCGCGGTGAGCAGCCGGTACACGATGTCGAACGGCGGCAGCGTCACCAGCGTCGGAATGGTGAGGTTCAGAAATCCCCAGCCAGTCCGGTAATTGTCCTGCTGGCTGGCGGGAAAGAAGGAGCTGAGCCGGTGCGGGACATAACTGTCGTACCCCGCCGCCGCGCCCACGCGATTCCAGCCGCTGTTGTAGGACGGCGCCACCACCGACGTATTCCCCGTCTCGGCGTAGCGCACGATCCCCGCAAACGAGGAACGAGTGGCCGGATACCCGAAGCGGATCGGCAGCACGAGCCATGCCCACCGGCGCCGGACACCAGGATCCGTGCGCACGAGCGGCAGTACGCGCTCCCAGTCGGGAAGGAGCTCGAGCCGCTCCGGGTTGTCGAACCGCACCACCGGGTTCGTTTCGGCCGCCGCGGAGTCCGGCGCGGTGCGGAACACCTCCCACGGCGTGCTTACCAGCTCTCCCGTGTGTTGCGGCCCTACGTCCTTATAGAGACCAGTGAACGGGTATGACCCGTGACTCCCCCGTCCCAGACGCGTGGACGTCGAAGAGGAGATGAGCTGCTGGAGGCCGCGGTTGTCCCCGCCGATGAACACGACCGGATGCTGATTGAGCTGTGTTTCGGCATCATCGAGGTAGGCCTGGCGCCGAATCTGGCGCCAGATCTCACGCTCTCCTACGCGCTCTTCCTTCAGCCTCTTCAGTTCTCTTTCCCACTCAGCGCGGGGAGCGTAGACATCCGGCGTCAGATAGTCGGCCGTAAACACCCAGTGGTGGAAATAGTACTCCACGCGGCGAATCACGAACTCGTCAGCCTGCACCCGCTCGCGGAGCAGCCCTTCCATCATCGCGGTCGTGAGCGGCACCTTGCCTTGCTTGCGCGGCGTGACGACGACGTTGATGTGCTCCCAGTCTCCTTCGTGCGTATTCCCGGCATCGTTGTACGGGTAAAAAAACCAGTACTGCAACACGAGCTCGTGCTGCGGCGCCTCGGCGTTCCCGCCGGGCACGTCGTGGACAAAGGGATGAATGAACGTTTTTGCGTAGCCGACATACTTACGGGCGATCGCACCGTGCACTGACCCTTCGAACTCACGGTTCCAGGACGCTGGGTCCTCGCCCGGAAAATCGAAATACATGTAGTACCGCAGGTCGAGATCGGGGCGCGGCGCACGCTGGGCCGGAGCAGGCTCGGCCGAGAATCGCTCGACGAGCTGCAGCAGCCGGCAGTCCGTGGTCGTATCGACGGTCTCGCTCGCGCTCGCCGTCAAACCCGAGCACGGCCGGTCTGCCAGCCTGCTGAACTCGATGGTTTCGGTGCCGACCAGCCGCGGGTGCGCCTGTGACAAGTCCACCGCGTCAATGAACAACGTCGACCAGTCGCCCGTCTCGACGAAGCGTCGAAAATCCATCGGAAAATCGACCGAATTCCGCACCATCCAGGGCGCAAAGCGCAGCGCGAGCGAGCGCAGCCACTGCCCGCGTGTGTCATCGATGCCGTCCCGCGGGGCCTCATCGCGATAGCTGGGGGTGGTGGGATCGCCGAAGAGATTGAACCGCCGGTTTCCTGTCGTTGACTGGACCGGGAGCGGAGTTTCCCGCGGCAGGTAGGTGACGTAGTCGGGTTTGGGGATGGCTTGTGCTGCTGCCGGGAAGACCGCGGCCAATTGGACCAGGACGGTTACTCCGAACACCCAGGTGCAGCGCATTGGGCTCTGATATCGCACCTAAATAGAAATGTGTCAATAACTTAGGTGAGTTGGGGAATATCCTTGCGGGCCTTCGTGACTTCGGGATATATTCGGGTCCCCTTGGAGCTTTTGTCAATGTCGCGACGTCCTACGAGCTCGCTCGCCGCCTGCGTCTGGATTCCCCTCTTCTCACTTCGCTGTGAAGAGGCCCGTCATGATGGACTGGCAGCCTACCCCACTGCGCTGCTCGCACCCGACACCACTCGCAAGCTCTGGCAAGTCTCCTCCTTCGCCCGCCACGCAGGCGTAAAGCCGGGGATGACCGTCAGCCAGGCGATCGGTCTTTGCTCCTCGCTACGACTCATCGAGCCCGATCCCGTTCACTACGACGAGCGCTTCTCGAGTCTGCTCTCGTCACTCAATGACGTGAGTCCCGTGGTGGAACCAGCCGAACTTGGTCTCGCATACGTGGGGACTGACGGTTTGGCGGGGATTTACGGCTCACAGCACAAGATCATCGAAGCGATTCGTCAGACCGTCGGACCGTCCGACCGTCCGACCGTCCGACTCGGATTCGGTTTCGGCAAGTTCACCGCCTGGGTAGCCGCGAGCCGCGCCAAGCCGGGCGAAGCAATCATCGTTCCGGTAGGAGGCGAAAAAGCATTTCTCGCTTCACAGCCCATCTCCGTTCTCCCACTCGACGCCGATATCCACCGCCGCCTCCGCCAGCTCGGGATCCGCAGCCTCGGCGCCCTCGCGGCGCTTCCCGAAGCCGCGATCACGGCGCAGTTCGGGGCCGTGGGAAGACGACTGTGGCGACTGGCCGCCGGCCGCATCGCGGATCCGGTCGAAGGGAGCATCGCTCCCGAGCCGATTGTTGCCGCGCTCACGTTTTTTACGCCGGTCGGCGAACGCGAGCTGCTCGTCCATGCGCTCGAACAGTTGATATCTCGTGCGCTCAAACACCCTCGTCGCATCGGCTGGCGTGTACACGCCGTCCGCTTGCGCGCCGGTCTCGAGGGCGGCGGCTCCTGGCTCGCGACGCATCTCCTCAAGGACCCGACGGCCGATGCCGGCCGCATCGGCGCACCGCTGAAGACTCGGCTCGAGCAATCACCGCCCACCGGCGGCGTCGAGCGGCTCGTGCTCGAGTTCACCGCGTTCGCCCCCGGCACCGCTGAGCTGCAGCTGTTCGCGCGCGATGCGGAGGCCGCCGCCCGCGCGGGCCAACAGCGCGCGTTGCAGAGCGCCGCGCGCGAGATCCGCATGCGCGTGAAGCGCGCATGTCTCTATCACGTCATCGAGGTGCAGCCATGGTCTCGCCTGCCCGAACGTCGCTACGCACTGATCGACTACGAGCCGTAAATGAGCCGCAGCGGGTAACGGTGGAGTTCGATGAATCCGGTGCGATGACGGTCGGACGGTCTGACGGCCGGACGGTCGGCAAGGTCGAAGCTATTCTCGAATCGTGGCGCATCGATGACGAATGGTGGCGTCATATGATTGCACGCGCTTACCTGGAAGTGATCCTGGAAGGCGGCAAGCGTCTGGTGCTGTTTCAGGATCTGATCACCGGCCAATGGTTCGTGCAGATGCCGTGATGTACGCAGAGTTGCATTGTCATTCAGCCTATTCTTTTCTCGATGGAGCCTCCCCACCCGACGAGCTCCTCGCTGAAGCACATCGGCTAGGAATTCCCGCCGTCGCCCTCACCGACAAGAACGGCATCTACGGCTCGCTCGCGTTCGCGCACGCCGCACAGCCGCTCGGCATGCAGGCGATCACCGGCGCCGAAGTCACACTCAGCGATGGCAGTCATGTCGTGTTGCTTGCGGAGACTGCGCAGGGCTACACGAATCTTTGCCGTCTGCTGACGGAGACCCACCTCGGGGCCGAGCGGCTCGACCCGCGGCTGCCACTCCCCTCGCTCGAAGCGCGTCACGACGGGCTGATCATTCTCTCCGGCTCTCGCCGCGACGGATTGCTGCCGCGAACCCTCGAGACGCAGGGTGTCAGTGCCGCCCGCAGGCTCGCGGAGCACTGCAAGGCCGTCTTCGGGAGGGAGCGGTTTTTCGTGGAGATTCAGCGCAACCGTGTGCGTGGCGATCTCGCCGTGTCGCGGGCACTGCTGGATATCGCGAACGACGTGCAGCTTGCCGTCGTGCCGACGGGTAGCGTGTTCTACCACACGCGAAGCCTGCATCGCTTGTATGACGTCATGGTAGCCATCCGCCATCGCACGACGCTCGACGGCTCCCATCGGGCACGAAATCCCAACAGCGAGTTTTACTTGCGGCCACTGGAAGAAGTCGTGGCGCTGTTCGCTGACTGTCCGGATGCTGTCGCCACGACAATGGCCATCGCCGAGCGCTGCAAGGCCTTCGACCTGACGCGCGACCTCGGGTACACCTTCCCCGATTTCCGCGGCTCGGGTCGCGCGCCCGCGCCGCAGGCGTTGGCCGAGCTGTGCCGCGCGAGGATGCAGGAGCGCTACCCGCCTGGCTCCCTCTATCATGCCCAGGCCGTGCGCCGGCTCGACGATGAGCTGCGCCTCATCGAGCATCACAAGCTCAGCGGCTTCTTTCTCGTCTACCACGACCTCTTCGATCTTGCCCGCGAGGTCGCCGCCGACATCCGTCGCGGCTCCCGGCGCGCCAGCGGCAATCTGCTGCCCGGCCGGGGACGCGGTTCCTCGGTCTCCTCCATCGTGTGCTATCTCCTCGGCCTGTCCCACATCGATCCGATCGCCAACAAGCTCTTCCTCGGCCGTTTCCTGAACGAGTCACTGGCATCGGTACCCGACATCGACCTCGATTTCCCGCGCGAGATCCGCGAAGAGCTGATCCGCCGCGTCTACACCCGCTATGGCGCCGAGCACGCGGGGCTGGTGTGCGCGTTTCCTACCTATCGTCTGCGATCGGCAGTGCGCGAGATCGGCAAGGCGCTCGACTTGCCGCTCGGGGAAATCGAGCTGGTCGCAAAACTGGCGGACGTGCGGGCGGACGGACTGTCCGACGAGCTGGAACACCTTCCCGGTTTTGCGGGACGCAAGGATGCGCCGCTCTGGAAGGAGCTGTGCGAGCTGGCGCAGGAGATCCGCGGGCTGCCGCGCCACGTCTCCCAGCATCCCGGCGGCATGATCATCTCGTCACGCCCGCTCATCGAGCTCGTGCCGCTCGAGCGCGCCGCGATGGACGACCGCGTCGTCTGCCAGTGGGACAAGGACTCCTGCGACGACGCGCGCTTCATTAAAATCGATTTCCTCGCGCTCGGCATGTTGTCACTCGTCGAGGAATGCGTCGAGCTGATCGCGCGCCGGACCGGGACTCCGCCCGATCTGTCCCGCATCGACTTCGAAGACCCCGCGATCTACGACCGCATCTGCGCCGGCGACACGATCGGTCTCTTTCAGATCGAAAGCCGTGCGCAGATCCAGATGATTCGGCGCAGCCGGCCGCGCAACCTCGAAGACCTCGCCGTCGAAGTCGCGATCGTGCGGCCGGGACCGATCGTCGGCGGTGCGGTGAACCCGTATGTGCGGCGGCGCGAAGCGCAGCGCCGCGCGCACGCCGCCGGCAAGCCGTACGAGCCGCCGGTCGATCATCCCCTGCTCCGCGAATGCCTCTCGGAAACGCTGGGCGTGATTCTCTATCAGGATCAGGTGCTGCAAGTCTGCCAGGCGCTCGCCGGGTTCACCTCGGGACAGGCGGAAGCGCTGCGGCGCGCGATGAGCCGCCGCCGGTCGCACGATCTGATGGCCGGGTTCTGGGGGGAGTTTCGCACCGGCGCCCTCGCCCGCGGCGTCCCCGAAGCCACGGCCGAAAAAGTGTTCGGCCAGGTGATCGCCTTCAGCGAGTTCGGGTTTCCCAAGTCGCATGCCGCCGCGTTTGGACTGCTCGCGTATCAATCGGCCTGGCTCAGGCACTATCACGCCGTCGAGTATTACGTCTCGCTCTTCAACAATCAGCCGATGGGCTTCTACTCGATCGATGCGCTCGGCCGCGATGCCATGCGCAACGGCATCGAAATGCGCCTGCCCGATATCAACGCGAGCGACGTGTGGTGCACTGTCGAAACGGGGGCCGTGCGCATCGGATTGGGATTCGTACGACATTGGAGCGAGGAAACCGCAACTGCTACCGTCGAAGAACGCGAGAAGAATGGCCCGTTCAAAAGCGTGGGAGATTTCATTCGGCGCGCACCGCCGAAGCTCAAACGCACGGCGATCGAAGCGCTCATGTGGGTCGGCGGTTGCGACGGATTCGGCTTGACGAGGCGCGAACTGTTATGGCAGGTCGGTCTTTGGCTGCCGCCCAAGGCCTCTCAATCGGGTGATGGCCGCGGCCGGCGCCAGCTCGAGCTCGCACTGAACCATCCCCATGAGCAGCTGGCATTCGGAGGACTCGCGGCCCACGAGCGCCTGCTGGCCGAGTACGCGACGCTCGGCTTCTCGGCGAGCGCACATCCTTTGTCTTTGGTACGTCACGCGTTACCGCCTGACCTGACGCTCAACCGCGATCTCGAGAAGCTGAAGGCGGGCGTAAAATGTCAGGTGGCAGGTCTCGTCGTTGCCCGTCAGCGGCCGGAGACCGCCAAAGGAATCGTCTTCCTGTTGGTCGAAGACGAAACAGGAATGACGAACGTGATCGTGCGGCCCGATGTCTACGATCGCTGCCGCGCGGCCGTGCGCGGCGAGCCGTTCGTCTTGGTGAAAGGCAAGCTCGCCAAAGACGACGGCACCGTGAACCTGCTTGCGGAAAAAGTTGAAGGGCTCCAAATGCGTAGTGTGAAAACGTCCTCCACCAACCTCGACAACCTCCACCAACCTCCAATGCAGTTTCTCCGAGCCATGCGGCGCGTCGCACCCGACTCAAAGGATTGGGGATGACCCTCGGTTTTCGCGTGAAATCCGGTTGGGCGGCGGCCGTGCTGATCGCGAAGTCCGCGAAATCGCCCACGCCCACGGTCATCGATAGCCGCCTCATCGCGCTGGCAGACCCTGCCGTGGCGGAGTCGCGTCAACCCTACCACGCCGGCTTTGGCACAGAGCAGACCGACACCGCCAAGGTCACGCGCCTGGTGCGCGGCATCGAGCGTTTTTCCCGCCGCACGATCGCCGCCCTGCTGGATGAATACCGTGCCGAGCATCGCGTGCGCCGTGCGGCGGTCGTCGTCGCCTCTCTCACCGATCCCGCCACGATTGCCAATCAACACATGCGCGCGCACGCCTCCGAAGGTCGGCTGTTCCGCACCGTGCTCGTCGACGGGTTGGAGCAGTGCGGCGTGATGGTGCGCGTCGTACTCGAGCGCGAGGTGTACGATTTGCTCGCCAAGGCGGTGCGCCGTTCGCCGAGCCAGGCGAAGAAACAGGTCGCGGCGCTGGGAGAGGACGTCGGCCGCTGGCGGGCCGAGCAGAAGGTCGCCGCGGCGGCGGCCTGGCTGATCAGCTAGTGGCATTTCCGCACTCGGGGCGTAATCCTGTAGACATGCGAGTCCTGGTGGTCTGCCTACTCCTCGTCGCCTGCGGTGGAAACCCGGGCCCGGAGAAAACCGGACCCGCGGAACCACCGGCTCCGCCGCTCCGCGCGTTCGATCGTACGCTCCACGCCACGTCGTTCAACGGCACCCGACTTACCTACCGCCTCATCGGCGACAGCGGGGCTGCCCCCGTGGTATTCGTCCACGGCTCGTTGGGGGATTTGCGATCGTGGAACGGACAAGAGACGCAGTTCGCGCAGATCTACCGGGTCCTCGTCTACAGCCGCCGCTATCATCCTCCCAATCCACAGGTAGACGACAACCAGACGTACTCGCCCAAGCTGCACTCGGAGGATCTCGCCGCCCTGCTCCTGACTCTCGACCTGGCGCCGGCACACGTCGTGAGTTCGTCGTACGGCTCCTATACGGCCCTGCAGCTGACCCGCGACCATCCGCAGCTGGTCCGCTCCCTGGTGTTGGCGGAGCCGCCGATCTTTTCGCTGCTGACCGGCTCCGAAGAGGGCGATGCCGTGCGGCGCGCCTTCTACAGAAACGGGCTCGACCCCGCACGCGCGGCGTTTACGCGCGGCGACTCGGTCACCGGCCTGCGGTTCTTCGTCGACGCGGTGGCGGGGCGTGGAGCTTTCGAGCGGCTCCCGCCGGCCGCGCGCACCGATATGCTGGCGCACGCCTTCGAACTGCGCCGCGAAATGCTCGCCGAGCGGGCCGACTACATGCCGCCGGTGACCTGCGCCGAGCTGGGGCGGATTACGACGCCCGTGCTCCTGATCAGGGGCGAGCGCAGCCCGCGCATGTTTCAGCTCATCAGCGACGAGCTGGCGCGCTGCCTGCGGAACGACACGACGGTCGTGATTCCGGGTGCCGCACACCCCCCGCATGCCGGCAATCCCAACTACTACAACCAGGTCGTCGCGCGCTTCATTATGATCCATTGAGCGCCTGGGGTTGACGCCGCCGGGCCGCCTGTCGAAATAATTCCGGTACCGTGTCGCGCCGCATCCTGCTCGTCGCCGCACTCGCATGTTCTGCTCCCGCCCTTGCCGCGCAAAGCCGCAGCCAGGAGCTCATCAGCAACGCCCGCGAGCTCATCGCGGCCCGGGATTTCCCTAAAGCCCAGGTGGCCCTCTCCGGCGCGCTCGAGTCCGCGCTCTATCTCCTCGACAGCGTCAACGTCTTCGTGTGGCGCGGGATTCTCGAGCACCTGCGCGGCAACGACAGCCTCGCACGGCTCAGTTTTCGGCAGGTCGTGTCATTGCATCAGACACGGGTGAAAGGCCTGGACCAGATTTCGCCGGGCCTCGACGATCTGTTCGAATCGGAAGCGCGTCCGTTCCGGGTCTATGCAGACAGCGAGTTGGATCAGCGCGCCGCCTGGGTGTCGGGGCCCAAATTCGCCTATCCGCCCGAGTTGCTGCCCCGCCGCGTGACAGGCCACGCAATCGTACACGCCATGATCGATAGTCTCGGCAAGGCCGAGGCGCTCGGATTCATGGTGCTCGAGTCACCAGATCAGGCGTTCGACACACCATTGCAGCAGATGATGCTCGCGGCGCAATTCACACCTGCGCGGCGCAAGGGCCATGCGGTGCGCAGCGAAGTGACCATGGGATTCGATCTCCACCCGCCGCCCCCACAGAATCCCACTCGCTTGATCACCACGGCCCGCGAGCAGCTGCGCACGCATCACCCCGATAGCGCGCTGGCGCTGACCGCGCAGGCGTTGGACAGCGCCAATCAGGCCACCGCCGGCGAGCGCGTCTTTGCGCTGCTCGTCCGGGGAATGGCATTGCGTCAGAAGGGGCGGGACAGCCTGGCGGCCGTGTCGTTCAACGCAGGGCTCGCGGGGTACCGGGATCTCACCGCGCGAGGCATCGACCTCGCGCCTTTCCTCAAGCGTCTCGCCGACTCGATCCGCATCAGCCGGCGTGCGGCGCCGCTGGAGGCGCCGTCGGTGGTCGGCACCGTAGACGAACCGCCCGCGCTCATCAGGCATCCGCCAATTCGCTACGCGCCCGAGATGCAGGCGCTGCGCATCGGGGGAACCGTGGTCGTCGAGGCGACGCTCGACACGACTGGCCGAGTCTTGCCGGCCACGGTCAAAGTCGTCCAAACGCCCAATCCGGTATTCGATGCCGAGTCGAAACGCGTCGTCCTGGCCGCCGAGTATCGGCCGGCAAGAGTCCGTGGCCGGACCGCACGCGTAACGATTCGTCAGCCGATTACATTCGCGGCCTACTGAAGCCCTGACGAAACCGGAATCGGTTCGCTATCCTGGAGCATGACCAACCCGGCAATGCCATCCCGCAATTCGTTTTGGAAGGCCATGCTATTGGCCGTCATCGCCGCGAGCATCGTTGCGGTATTGCAGGCGACGAGCGACAAGAGCGCGGATGCGGCCGGTTTTGCCACCGGCTACTTCGCCGCGCCGCCAATTTTTGCCGGATTGGCGGTGGGCATCTGGGCGAAGCTCGCGAAGTCCCAGTGGACCTGGCTTTCCTACATCTGGCGCTTTGGGGTGGGCACCACCGCCCTTTTTGTTCTTGCGTCGATGGGAGAGGTACTCAGTGGCAGCATGGCGAGGCGAAGATCACGGACGCGGAAAAGCAACACCTCGTCATCAGCGGCACCGCAGCGCAACATGTCGACTTCGGATTCACGGTCCCACTTCCGAGCGCCGACTTTCAACTCAGTCCCGAAATGCAGAAACAGGCGAACGCGGAGTTCGAGAGCCGCAGCGTAGCGGCCGGCAACTACGCCTGGGTTCTCAGCGACCCCAAACGCGGCGAAGTCGTCATCGTGATGGTGACCAAAGGAGCGGGAAACAGTCGAGCGGCTCTTCAGGGGCTCGGACGGGGACTGAATGTCGGCGCCGGCAAGACGGGCGGGCAGGTCCTTGAAGACACCATGGAATGGTCCCCCCGCGCACACGAGTACCGGTTCGGGCTAATGGCGCAGAGCATGTATCTCCGCGCCCGCTGCTTGTCTTCCAGGACCACGGGAACGTCTTCCTACATCCTTTGCATCGAAACCGTGAGCGCCGATCCGAAGGGGTTGGACGAAGCGCGGGCCGGAGTCGAGCTGGCCTCGTGGAAATAGCGACGCTCGCCGGCGGTTGCTTCTGGTGTCTCGAAGCGGTCTTCGAGCAACTGCGCGGTGTCACGAAGGTCGTCTCGGGCTACGCGGGCGGCCACGTGCCAAACCCGAGCTATGAGGCCGTCTGCACCGGCACGACGGGACACGCCGAAGTGGTGCAGGTGACGTTCGATCCGGACCAGCTCTCCTTCCGTGACTTGCTGAGCGTGTTCTTCACTCTGCATGATCCGACGACGCTCGACCGCCAGGGTGGCGACGTGGGCACCCAGTATCGCTCGGCCGTCTTCTATCACGATGACGAGCAGCGGCGTACCGCCGAGGACGTGGTGAAGGAGCTCGAGGCCGAGCACGTGTTCGACGACCCCATCGTGACGAAGCTCGAGCCCCTGAAGGCCTTTTATCCCGCCGAGGAATACCACCGGGAGTACTACAGAAGGAATCAGAACCAGCCGTACTGCCGCGCGGTCATTGCGCCGAAAGTCGCGAAGCTGCGGAGCAAGTACCTCGAAAAACTGAAAGCCTAGCCGGCCGCCTTGCTCTTGCCGAGATAGGTGCGCACGAGGGGCGCCGGGCGGCGCCGCAACAGCGCGCCGCGCAATATGTCGCGCTCTTCGGCCGGCACATCCACCAGGAACCGCTCGCTCTTCCCTTCGCCTTCTTTCACCACGATCGGCACGCCGTCGCGATAGAGAATGCGGTTGGTGGTGATTGCGGGAACCGCTTCGTCAGGCGTGAGAATCCCGACGAGGTTGAGCGGATCGGCGCCGCTGACCGCGATCAGCTCTTCTGCCCCCTGCTCCCGGCGTGTCGACCGCAGCAGGCCAATCGCTTCCGGCAGCGCGTACTGCTCGCCCGAGAACCCACCCACGAACCGGCCGCCCCGGACCTCGCCGCGCGCTTCCAGGCGCCGGTAGACGCGCAGGATGTCGCGCCAAGGCGCGAGTAAGGTCTCGCGCTGCACCAGGCGACGGAACACCACGCCGTAACGCCTGAGCAGCTGCCAAGCGACCGCTTCGGCGACTTGCTCCTCGGCAACCGGCGGCTTGCCGCGCGTCCGAGCCCAGCGGCCCGCCGTCTCGACGCCGAACGGGGCGATTCTGCCGCGCCGCCGATATCCGCCGCCGAGCGGGCGCCGGCGATCGGATGGCACGAGCAAGGCGCGCAAACCGGCGAAACTGTCCGATGAGACGAGTCCCCACGCGACCAGCTCCGCCAGGCCCTTCTCGACTTCCGTGCGCAGCAATCCCGTCGCGTTGACGAGATCGCCGAAGAAGAGCGCCCCTCGCGTTTCGAAAGCCCCCAACAGCGCCTTGCCGGTCGAAGAAAGGGGCAACGTCGTCGAGTCGACTTCGGGATTCCCCGCTCTCCAGATCTCGCCGCGTTCGCGCCGGAACAGCGCGATGGGCGTGCTCTTTACGGGGCCAACCTTTCTGTTCCGCGTTCCGCCTTCCCCATTTCGCGTTGCGGTCAGCCGTCCCCACGCGATCTCGCCCGACAGGCACAACCCGTCGAGCCAGAGCGGGTCATAGTCGGTGAGTCGCGCCGGCAGCACCTCGGACTCCCACGCCCCCGCTGCCAGCTCGTAGCCGTCGAGCACATCGAGTACGGCGGCCAGGCCCTCCGGTCCCTCCGCGCGCGACCCGGTGGCGAGGCGTTGCCACTTGAAGAGGAAGCGCAGGAAGTCGGCGGCGTTGACGGGCTCGATCTCTTTGCGCAGCCGGTCGAGCGTGTAGCGATGGATGCGCGCCAGCAGCCGGCGCTCACACCACTCCGTTCCCTCGACGCCCGAGGAGAAGCGGCCGCGGAGCGCGAAGCCTTCATGCTCCAGCCCAGCCAGCGCGAAATCGGCATCGCTCTCCGGCAACCCAAGAGCATCGGCGATATCTGCGGCCGTGGTCGGGCCGATCACTTCCAGCCGACCACGCACGAGCTCCCGAATCGCGGGTCCACGACTTCGCGTGTTCTCGCTCGGGCGGTGTGACGGCCGGCTCGTTCGTGGCACCTGGGAACGCGGCTTGGACCATCGGCAACCGCTCCGTCGCGACCCATAGCCGCCCATCCACGGTCGTCACCCGTCCGGCGCTCACCAGGCTGTCGTATTTGTCCTTCCAGGACGCGTGCGTTCCAGCTTCGGCGCTTGGGACTGCGCCCATGATGAGCAGCGCGTCATGGAGCTCGTCGCCGTTCTCGGGATCGGGCCAGGCTTGCTCACGCACGAGGTCGATGGCCGACTGGTCGAGCTTGCCGAATTCGTCGGCCGTCTTCACATCGAGACCACGGCGCGTGATGACCGCCTGCGTACGGCGCTCCTCGAGCGGGGCGTCGTCCAGGAACGCGTAGGGCCGGGCGTTCAGCACTTCGTGGCACAGCGGCGACGGCTCGGTCGTGTCGCGCGCTACGAGCGTGAACTGACCCGCATCCATCCCCTCGAGCACGCGCTTCAGGCCGGGGAAATCCATCGCCTCGAGCAGGCAGTCGGCAATCGTCTGATTCACGAGCGGGTGATCGGGAATCTCTCGGTCACCGACCAGGTTCTCGGGGCAAGCGAGCTGATCGGGGAAGACCGCCGCGACCAGGTCCTCGGCTTCCATGCGCTGCAGCGGCGTCGGCACTTTTCTCCCGCCGCGGAACCGCAGCACCGCGAGCGCGCGGGTCGCGTTCCACCGCCAGCGCGTCCCGAATACCGGGGCGTCGAGCATCGCTTGCACCAGGAGGTGCTCTGCGGTCGCCGGCTTGAGATACTGGAAGACGTCCTCGAGCGGGAAACTGTGCTGCGGTCCCAGCGACAGGATGATCGCGTCTTCGGTGGCTGCGGCTTGGAGCTCGAAATTGAAGCTGCGGCAGAAGCGTTTCCGCAGCGCCAATCCCCAGGCGCGGTTGATACGGCTGCCGAAGGGCGCGTGTAGCACCAGCTGCATGCCGCCGGCTTCATCGAAGAAGCGCTCCAACACCAGGCATTGCTGGGTCGGAATCGTGCCGAGAATCTGGCGAGTGGCGCCGAGGTATTCGACGATCGTCCGGGCACCAGGTTCGGCGATACCGATCGTGGTGACGAGCCACTGGATCGCGGCCGGCGGATCGTCCAGGCGGTCCGCCACGTCCTGCCGCAGCCTGGAGACCTCCTCCGACAGCTCGTTGGTGCGGCCGGGCGCTTCGCCCAGCCAGAACGGCAGCGTGGGCGGTTGGCCCTTCGCGTCCGCCACGCGCACCTGCCCCGATTCGACCTTGACGATGAGGTAGGACGTGTTGCCCAGCTGGAAGATGTCGCCGGGCGTGCTCTCGATCGCGAAGTCCTCGTTCAACGTGCCGACGAACGTTTCGGTCGGCTCGAGAATCACGCGATAGTCGCCCAGGTCGGGA
>Ga0193725_1000253_pt1 | contig 16744 bp, 13 predicted proteins | sample H2a2metaG_FD_143058 | JGI IMG/M metagenome (GOLD analysis project Ga0193725, IMG submission 143058) | Soil microbial communities from a riparian zone of the East river system, Colorado, United States - H2a2 | ecosystem: Environmental > Terrestrial > Soil > Riparian zone | place: USA: East River... | reverse complement strand
AAAATCGCGGCGAACCTTCAGGCGCCCAATGAAAGTGATTTGATCATGCCGGTATGGACGCCGGGGTCGTACCTGATTCGCGAATTCGAGCGCCACGTACAGGACTTTGCGGCGGATGCGAGCGGTCGCGCGCTCGAGTGGACCAAAGTCAACAAAAATACCTGGCGGGTAAAAACAAATGGCGCGCGGCAGTGGCGGGCGACCTATCGCGTTTATGCGAACGAGCTGACGGTGCGCACCAGCGAATTGAATTCGGACCATGCCTTCTGGAACAATGCGACGCTGCTGATGTACCCAGATGGCCGCTTTAACACACCCTCGACTTTGCGCGTGGTGCCTGTAAGCGGTTGGAAGGTCGCCACCGGCCTGCCCGAGGTGTCCGGAGAGCCGAACACTTTTCACGCCGAGAACTTCGATATTCTCTACGACTCGCCGGTCGAAGTCAGCAATTTTAGGGAATTACAGTTCACCGTTCGGGGCGTCCCGCATCGCATCGTGATCGACGGAGAGGGCAACTATGACGCGGATCGCATGCGCGCGGACGTGCAGAAAATCGTCGAAGCCCAGACGGCGATGTTTGGCGCGATCCCTTATCACGACTACACGTTCATTCTGCATCTGCGATCGGACACCGGAGGTGGACTCGAGCATCTGAATTCGACCGCGCTCGGCTTCCGGCGCTTTAACTTTTCCACGGAAAAGAACTATCAAGGTTTTCTTTCGCTCGTCTCTCATGAGTTCTTTCATCTTTGGAACGTGAAGCGCATTCGTCCCGACACGCTCGGGCCATTCGACTACATGAAAGAAAACTACACCCGCCTGTTGTGGGTGGCGGAAGGAATCACTGAGTACTACGGCAACTTGATGTTGCGCCGCGCCGGGCTGGTTTCCGATCAGGTGTATCTCGAACATCTGGCCAAGCAGATTCAGGATTTCCAGGAGACTCCCGGCCGACAGGTGATGAGCGCTGAAGAGGCGAGTTTCGACTCGTGGATAAAGTTTTACCGTCCGGATGAGAACACTGTGAACTCACAGATCTCTTACTACGACAAAGGCGAGTTGCTGGGTTTGCTGCTCGATCTCGACATTCGCCGGCGCACCGCAAACGCCAAATCCCTGGATGACGTGATGCGTTATCTCTATACAGAGTTCTTTGCGAAGGGTCGCAACTACACACCCGCGGATTTTCAGAAGACTTGCGAGTTGATGGCCGGCGCGAGTCTGGAGGAATTCTTCTCGCGATATGTGCGTGGACGAGATGAGCTCAAGCCCGTCTATAACCAAATGCTGGCTGGCGCCGGACTGCGTCTGGAACAAGCAGGCATAGGTATCGGAGTCGAGGATTCTAACACGCAGGCGCCGATTAAGGGTTTTCTGGGCGCCGATCTTGAAGAGAAGCTCGATGGCGATTTTATCGTGATTAAGAGCGTTCGCGCCGGCTCGCCGGCATACGAGCAGGGCCTGAATGCAAAGGATCGGATCATTGCGCTCGACGGCGCGCGCGTTGACAAAGACACCTTCGAGGCGTTAATTGCCGCGAAGCGTCCGGGAGATACGGTTCGCGTGACTGTATTTCGCTTCGATGATCTGCGCACGTTCGACATTCGCCTGGCTGGCCGCATTGCTGCGCCCTATCGAATTGTGCTGTCGCCAAATGCCGGCGCGGAGCAGAAACGAATCTATCAGGCGTGGCTGGGTGAGGCCCGGTAGTTTTGATCCAACTTCATGCTGGAAGCGCGGACGCCCTCGTCCGCATTGAGCGCGCAGCGCGAACAATACCTTTGATATCGCTCGAGCTGAGTAAGCACTTACGCGTGCTTCGCACGCTTTGCGGGCGAGGGCGCCCGCGCTCCCAGTAATATGTCATTGGTATTTATCAGGATGAAAAAACGGTTAACCCTCTCTTATCGGCTCGCACGACGTTTCGTAGTCGCGGCGATTGCGATCTTGATCTCTCCGCTGATCTCCTACGGTCAGGCGCCGACAGTCGAAACAGTCCAGTTCCGTAGCCAGCTCGTCAACGCGGTTCTTCCTTACAACGTAATTCTTCCGTCAGGTTATCGCTCGTCACGCACGACGCGGTATCCGGTGCTTTATCTGCTCCACGGTCACGCAGGTCATTACACGGACTGGATAACGCGCACGAACGTGGCGGACTATGCCGCGCAGTACCGCATGATCGTGGTGATGCCGGAAGGAAATAATAGCTGGTACGTCGACAGTGCCGGCGTGTCCACGGACAAATACGAGAGCTACGTCCTCAAGGAACTGATTCCCGACGTCGACAAACGCTTCCGCACGATTCAGGCCAGGTATGGCCGTGCGGTCGCCGGACTTTCAATGGGTGGATACGGAGCGATCAAGTATGGTTTGAAATATCCGGCCACCTTTGTCTTTGCAGCCTCGATGAGCGGGGCGTTCGGCGTCATCCGCTACACCGAGAACGAGATGGGCGGCAGCAACTGGGAACCGTTCCTGAAAATCTTTGGCCCGGCCGGCAGTGACACCCGGAAGGCAAACGATGTGTTTGAGATTGCCCGGGGTCTATCACCTGCGCGGGTCGGGTCGTTACCTTATTTTTATTTCGATTGCGGCACTGAAGACGCAGCACAGCACTTCAAACCCAACCGGGAACTGTCAGAAATATTTTTGGAGAAGAAGATCGCGCACGAATATCGCGAGCTACCGGGCACCCACAGTTGGGCCTATTGGAATCAGCAGGTACAGGACGTTCTAAAGATCTCGGCGAGATATTTGCCGGCCGCAATGGGAAGGCCACGAATAAGAGCGCGCGGTCAAATAAACAAGTCCGCTGTCACATGGAAGTAGTCTGCTAGCGCCCGCGCGTGAGTCTTGCTTATGCCGCGCTTACCGCTCAAGACTTCAGAGGCGATGCCTTTTGAACCAAACACCTCCCAAAGATGCGTTTGCTTCACGTCACGTGATTCCATCAGGTGCTGCAAGACCTCTAACGGTGTTGCATCTTCCGGCTGATAATATCGTTTTTCGAAGTCTTCGATCAGCTTTGCCACAAGCTTCAGGAGCTTGTCTTCTTCTGGGGATAAGTTCTCGCCCTTGTTCATAAGTTTTTCAACAATAGCCAGCATGCGTTCGTTTTCTTCTTTGGTTTCAATGACAACAGGCATCGTCCGAGAAAGAAGTTTCCGGTAACGCGCCTCATTGATTTTGTTAACTGCTCTGCTCATTCCTTCCACTTCTCCAGGTCATACTCTTGATGCGTCATTATTGCGACAATGAAGAGTGTTTGACTTCGATAAACAATTCGCGAAATTAAGCGATATTTGTTTCCCGCGATATTGAAAACAGTATAACGACCGACTAGGTCAGCCGACGGATATACTTGCCTTAACTCCGCCAGATTCCGCCAGCTAGCCTTCTTTGCGACCTTAAACCATGCGGCCAAAGGGGATCTCGAATCCCGGTAGATGGAAAAGAATTCTCGAATTCTCCTGTAGCTGATTACGTTCATTTATGACGTAACCTCCTTCTCTGAAGGCAAATGTGCCCATCGTTCCCTCCTCTTTAGTGATTTCGGTTATTAGTTGTCGTTTTACGTCTTAGTTTTCGTTAGGACGCCTTCTCTCGTTTCCCGAAGAGAAGCATCTTCGAAATGTTCTCACCATGAGAACCGAAATGTCAAGCAAGGATCGGCTCGGCGTCAGAGGTTGCGTGCGGCGGCGATACTACAGGCCCTCCCCCCGGCCCTCTCCCAACGGAGCGGGAGCCAGGCCTAAAGAGCGGTCGCCATTACCTCAGCACAAACTGAAAATTGTTTTGATTGCGACGGTTGTTAAAATTGCCGGCGGGTTGTGTGCCGAGGATGCTCTGCACGATCGAGAGTTTTGCGTTTAGTCGCGGCTCCACCAATTGAAACCTGTCCGCAGTGATGCGGGCGTGTTCGAAATCAACCTTTGACAGAGACGCGAGCTCCTCACCATAACGCGCAACCATCCCGATCAGATCGCTATCACTCTTGAGCGAAAGCTCACCTTCCTTGAAGATTTCTACTTCAAAACCGTTCAGCACGGCCGCGGCGGACAACAACTCGTTGAGTTGGGCGATGCCCGTTTCCATAATTTCAAAACTACGCTTCGAATCGACCGTCGCAAAAGCGTCAGCAACCCTGATCTGGTCCTCAAACTCTTTATAGCTCGCAGCCCGTTTGTTCACCAGGTTTCGCGCGTCCTCCAGAAAACGAAGCGCCAGCTTTGGATTATCTTTTTGCGTAGCGGTAGACAAATCAATCAAGTACTTCACGCGGTCCGAATCGGATGGCAGGGCCGCCAGCTTTTGCTTGATTTCGTTTAGCTTTTCCGGAGAAACGGTCGTGACCATCCTCTTGAAATCCACCGCCTGCATGATCGATTTGCGCCCCGATTCGTCCAAATGTTCGTTAGCGATTTGCAGCGCGCGATCAGAGTTGCCTTCGTCAAGCGCTTTCTGGGCGGCCTGCTGATAGAGACGCGGCTGGATCTGCGGCGGAGCTGTGCTGGCGGCAGCCGCGAGACTGTCACTCGTGCCCTGTTGCATTGCGGTCCGCATCTGGTTTCCGAAGTTCATGTTCGCATTGTTTCCCACGCCCAGCTCGGTCAATTTTTGCCGCACGGCCGCGGCGCGTTCCGGTAGATATTGATCGATCTGAGGCAGCATGTTTTGCAGAGCTAACAAGAGCATGCGTGCGTTGTTCTGGCGCACCTGTGCATCGTCAGGCGGATTCTGTTGATTCTGACCCAATGCGCGCCGCGCAGGGCCGCCGGGAAAATTGTTGTTGCCGGTGCCAAGCGACGTAACAGTGAGCGCGGCGGTAACCGCATTGTCCATCAAGTCGTGAAACGCGGATTCGCTCAAGACCGGAGTCTGGCCGCGTGGTGAATTCGAAGTCTTCGTGTCGCTGACCGTGCTCGTCGAAGTGCTTGCCGGACGCGGACCTGAACTGAGCAACCCGATGGCCAAATTGTCGGCATTGCGATTGGCAAGGAGCGCGTCCGAATTCAACTTACTTAGTGCCTTATCTGAAAGTTTCTTGAATGCGTCTTCGTCTTTCGAGAGAAGCTGAGCCAACACCCTGTTTAGCGCGGAAGGATATTCTCCCTTGTCGAGCGACTCAGTAGCTTTTTGATAAGCCACCTTTGGATCGGTTGCCGCAATTGTTGTGAGCAACATCTGCTCCAGGGCGTTTTGCGAAGGAGGAGCGAAACGTCTGCCATTCACAGTGTTCTCGGTTTGCGGTTGGGTGGAGCGCAATAGTTGATAACCAAGCTCCGCGTCGTGACGGCCGGCGCTAAGCACCAGGTCCTGTCGTAACTGATTCAAGGCTTGCATGTCGTTACGGTCGGTCCGATCGACATCCACCATCATCTGACTGAGGATCGCGGCGGCGTCGGCGAACAATCCGCGGGCGCGGGCGGGACTCTTGTCCCAAAGCATGTCACCCGCGGCGATCTGGACCCGAATGCGGTTCTCAGGAAGTTTCAACGCTTGCGCTTCCGTGACCACCTGCTCGAGCAAGGCAGCGGCCTTGCTTTCCAACTTGAGCTTATCTTCCTGCTGTTGTTGCGGGTCAGGTGTCTGCTGCGCGGTCGCGGACGGAGACGTCGCATCCTGGGCCGCGGCGAACATCGCACAGGTCAATACCAGGGACAAAACGAACAGGGAAATCGCGATCTTCTTTACTAACATTTGTTCTCTACCTCGAAACCAAAGTGCGGGGAAAGCTCTAGTCTCTGAATGCCTTAGACGGCTCTGGGACCTGTTTGGTTACTTAAAGATCCCTGTCAATGTGAGCAAATCATAGCATTGATGTTCCCTAATCTCATTCGCAACTCGCTCAAACGAACTGCTAACGGGGGGTAGATTCTCAACGACCTCTCTGGTTGGTTTCAGATTTACTTGATGATAGGCATACGGTAAGTTTGGCGTTGACCAATTCGGCTTTTGGATATGGAGACAAATAAATGGAGCAAAGAAGCGTAACGCATCACCGTTGGGAAGACATGCCGAAAGAGCCGCTGTCTGATGTCTTAGAGCGACGGCTGATCACCGGCGATCGAATGATGCTCGCACACGTCTATCTCAAGAAGGGCGCTATCGTGCCCAGGCACTCGCACGAGAACGAGCAGATCACTTACATCCTGGAAGGCGGCCTGCGCTTTTGGATCGGCGCTGATGAATCGGAAGTGCTCGACGTGCTCGCGGGCGAGGTCCTGCACATTCCTTCAAATGTGCCGCACAAAGCCGAAGCGTTGGAAGATACGCTCGACGTCGATATCTTCAGTCCGCCGCGGCAGGATTGGCTGGATAAGACTGATGATTACCTACGGCAGAAGTGATGAGTTTAAGTTGGGGCTGGAGGTCATCAGTACTACCGCGTCAGCGGGTGGTCCAATCGTCAACGACGGGAGCGTAATAGCAAAAATGGATCTTGGGTTAAGAGGAAAAGTAGCACTCGTCGCCGCTGCCAGTCGCGGCCTCGGGCGCGCTGTGGCGGAAGAACTCGCCGCCGAAGGCGCAGCGCTGGTGTTATGTTCGCGCAATGCAGAGGCGATTAACCAGACCGCGAATGCGATCGCCCAGGCAACCCGAGCCGAGATTCTCGCCCTGCCCTGCGACGTTTCCAAAGCTGATGAGGTAGCGCGCCTGGTGCAATCCGGCATCGAGCGATTTGGACATATTGATATTCTGGTCACGAACGCCGGTGGTCCACCTGCCGGTAAGTTCGAGAGTTTTAGTCAGGACCAATGGGAAGCCGCCACACGTCTGACACTGTTCAGCGCGATTGAGTTAGCTCGCCAGGTTCTCCCGGGAATGAAAGAGCGTGGCTGGGGCCGCATCCTCAACATCACCTCTATTGCGGTCAAGCAGCCAGTAGATAACCTGATCTTATCTAACAGTTTACGTGCGGCGGTAACAGGATTTGCCCGGACCCTGGCCAATGAAGTCGCCACGTTCGGCGTGACCGTCAACAACATCATGCCTGGCTATACGCGGACCGAACGAGTCGAAGAGCTGGCCGGAATGATGGGTAAGAAGGAAGGGATTACTCCCGCGGAATTCATTGCGCGTTGGGAGAAAGAAATTCCCATGCGGCGACTTGGCGAGCCACGCGAGTTTGCGGCGCTGGCGGCATTCCTGGTTTCCGAACGCGCGAGTTACATCACCGGCACTTCGATTCCGGTCGACGGGGGATGGATCCGAGGGTTGTTGTGACTGCTGGCGGTTACGAAACCGGCGACCGGATCATTTTCCATTTTTGATTTCTCATTTGTCATCGCAGTCCGAAGTGACGCGCATCTTCAACCCTTTGGGCGCTCATGGTAGCAAATGGAAAAATGAAAAATATGAAATGACAAATGGAAAATGGCTCTTGCTACTTCTCGCCAATGCGTCTTGTAGCGCTAACAATAGGCAGCTTCCAATCATCAATCGGAGTCTTCTCGACATTGAGGTGACTGGCTAGAAAGGCAAGCCTTTGGGTTTCGACACCTTTCCCGATCATGAACCGGTCTTTAAGGTAATACGGCGGAATCGCCTGGTAGTTGAGCGTGACGCGCACGGACACAGCCGTGCGCGTGCGCGCGTCGAGTGGAATGCGATAGATGATCCGGTCGGCGCCCGTCGCCCCTGACTTGCTGATATATTCCGGATCGCGCTCAGCTTCGCCGTCCGGCGCCGTGAACTCGGCGTACGGTCCGTCAGATCGCCAGCCTTTGGGCAAAAAGCGATTATTCTTCAACGGATGATCCAATCCCACGAAGCTCGTGGTGATCTTGCCCTGCGTGTCGGCGATCAGTTCCTCGTAGATCTGCACCTGGCCTTCGTCGCTGATCGTTTCATAGTGCGGCTGAAACACCTGTTTGCCCGTCACCGGATCGTAAAAGAATTCCGTCGGCAACACTTCGTTGCTAAGTCCTTTCACGATTGCACCCACGCTGTTGGTGCGTCCCGAAGCCCAGAGCACATTCTCCTGGTCGTCCAGCACTTCGAAAGTGAGCCAGGCGCGGCGAAACGCAACGCCGGAAGGAAATCCGTGTCCCGCGAGGTTTTCGACCTTAACGGCCGCCTCCAGATACTTTTCCGTTCGACTTAGAGAAGTTACGTCTATGGTCGCAGTTTCTCTGCGCGCCAGGTCATAGCCGGAGCTTTGGGCCGTGAGCAGGCCAGGCACGGCTTCACCGTACATGTAATCGGCCGTGCGTATCCCCAGGAGATCCGGAAATTGTTCGAACATCATCAGGCCGAACTGGTTGATTCCCAGCAGAGTATGGCGGGAGTATTGGTCGCGCACTCGTACCGTGATGTCTTTGTCCGGAGCACGATAGTCGGTATAGGGATAGTTGATGTCTTCAATATTGGCGGCGCGGAAAACGAGTTGCTGGCCCAGAAACTTTTTCTGCATGTGGCAATCCTGGCAGGTCCGCACCGCTTCGCGACTGATTGGCTCCCGCTCGTTCTGATAGACGCTGTTCTGCCATTCCGGATAAGTCATCTGCTCATGAAACTCTTTTGGCTTTCCGTTCTTGTCCAGAACCGGCCGGCCACGACCATCGAAGACCGGAAGGATGACCGTGTGACAACTGCCACACAGGGCCGACTTCTTGATGTGCTCGCCATAACGCGGAGTGATGCCCGTGGCGTTTTTCATCGGCAGCGTAATCGTTTGATCATAGGGACCGTTACTGACATTGGCCGGATCGAGTTTGAACTTGCCCGTGAAAGTGGCCGGCATCCCGAGCTCTTCTTTGGAAATCCGGTGACAGACGGCGCAGGAAACGCCATCACGTGCCAGCGCGCCGTATTTGCCGTCTGCGTCGTCGGTCAGAGCGTAAACCATGCTGTGTTCGAACGGCTGATTCTTGTCGGACTCCAGTTGCCGCTGGCCCATCACGCCGTGACAGCGATAACAGGTGTTATCAAGAAAAGCGGCCTGTGAGGGACGCATCGCCTTTTCTGATTCAAGCTGCGCGTGAAAGATTGGATCGCGTCCGGCCAATCCCATCATCGACGCGCGCCACTCGGTGTACGGCGAGAGGTTAATTGGCGCCTGCGGTCCTTCGGCAAACAGAAAAGCCATGTTTTCATTCGAAGCAGAATGACAACCGAGGCACTGGCTGGAAGTAAGAAAGCCCTCGGGCGCCCCCGGGCCGGACGTAATGTGATCGAACGTCTCGCCGGGAAAGCGCTTCACCGCCGGCGCGGGAACGAGCGGCAGGCCCGGGAACAGATTTAGAAAGTCCGGATCGGGTGACTTTCGGGCTGTTCCGAAGGGACCGCCTCTGATCTCCTTCGTGCTGGCCACCAGTTCGTGAGGGTCCTTATTCGGAGGCGGCAGCGGCAACATGGTCGGCGCCTGGATGGCGAAAGAGATCGGATCACCGTCTACATTTTTGAGAGTGATGAAGGTCGATTCCTTTTCGGCCGAAGCATGACACCGAAGACAATAGAGACCGAAACCTGAGTCAGGGTAATCGATCTCCGGATTGTCGGGCGCGTAGTTGGGAGCGTGATATGACCAGTACCACCCATCGTAAGCGCCTTTCTTGTCCTTGACCATCACGGTCCAGGCGCTCAGCGTCAAGCCTTCCTTGGCTGGAGAAGGGAACATCTCTTTGACGATCAACGCGCCGTCGGGTATCTCGCCCTGCCGGTTTTTGTGTTTGAGCCAGTCCCAGACTTCCGGCGAGTAAAACACCTTGACCGAGTTATGAGTGCCCTGGGATTTGCCGCCGATGAATGGTCCGGTATTGCGAATCTGCGAGTCGGCGATCCAACTGCGGTAACATCCTTGTTCGAGGAATGAATAAAGCAGTTTCTCAAACTTCTTAGCGCCGATGTTGCTCGGATTTGGTAGCGGAAACGAGATGTCGCACCGTTTGATGGTCGTCGGGACAGGGTTAGTTTGAGCTTCGTTAACACGGCTGAGCAGTACTGCGGCGAGTCCCGCGAACACCGTGACCAGGAGCAGCCGGAAGATGATTCGACTCTTCATTTCTTAGTTGAGTGCACAGGCACCGGCCCCATACTAAAACAGTAAGCACCAGTCTGAGAAGAGTTGTGTTCGGAGTCCCGCCTTCAGGCGGAAACTAACCTCAGGGTAATGCCGCCTTAAGGCGGGACTCCAAACTTTCCACTCGCGCCACAGTCCTTGCGCGATCAGTTTTCCGAGTGGCAACATGGCACTCGTGTTTGCAGCAAATAAAAACCGATTGGCGGGCGACGCCGGTAAGCCATGCGCGCCTGCGGAGGCTTGCTGATGGACCACAACGTTTTGATCGGCCATGTGTCCGGGCATTTGGCGTCGGTTCTGACGATGGCGGCGTATCTTTTGAAGGACATTCTCTGGCTGCGCCTGCTGACAATTCTTTCCTGTTTCGCCGGGATTGCCTTTAATTTCATCGTACCGTCGACGCCGCTCTGGACTATCATTTATTGGAACATTCTATTTGCTATCATCAATATCGTGCAGGTTGCGATCATCATCAAACAGCGATCAAGTGTTCACTTTACCGACGAAGAAAAAGAGCTTCACGATACGCTCTTCAAGAACTTTGCGCCTTTCGAGTTCATGAAGCTGATGCGAGTCGGCAAGTGGTTGGAAGCCAAACAGGGTGAGATCCTGGCCACCGAGCAGAAGCCAATCGACAGCGTGATGCTGATTTATAACGGATTAGTCGGAGTAGAGTCGAAGGGCAAAGAATTGGCGCAATTGAGAGATGGAAATTTCATAGGTGAGGTCAGTTTCATCACGGGTGGCACGGCGACCGCGACGGTGAAGGCCTTGCGGGCGACTCGGTATGTCTCCTGGCCCAAGGAAGCGATCAAGCAACTATTGAATCGCAATCCCAGTATGAAATTCGCAATGCAGGCGATGCTCAGCACTGACTTGAGTAAGAAGTTAATGCACCGCGCGCCGTCATTTCACGGGAAGATGGACCTGGACGATATTTTGAAGCCTGAGGAGTGATGGTACAGACTCCGGGAACAAGAAATATTTTCCATTTCTCATTTTTCATTGGTCATTGAATATTGATGGCGAGTATTGAGAGTACTAACTTTAGTTGCGCTTTTCCGATCAAAACACCCGACTAAAGTCGGTACTCAAAACCTCTATCGTCAATGGCAAATGAAAAATGATAAATGGAAAATGATCCGGCCGTTCTTTAACTAATTTGGGGGCAAACATGGAATGCACACACCTCGATCAGATCAAAGAAGTGACGCCGAGCGCCAGGGGATGTGAAGACTGCCTGCGCATCGGCAGCACGTGGGTGCACCTGCGTCTCTGCATGACTTGTGGCCACGTCGGTTGCTGTGACTCTTCGCCAAACAAACATGCGACCAAGCACTTTCACTCGACCGCCCACCCGATCATCAAATCATTCCAACCCGGCGAAGAGTGGGGCTGGTGCTATGTGGATGAAGTGATGTTTGACGAATTATGAGGCACAGACGAGCAGCTTTTGAAGTATTTCTTGTGGCTCCGCGTCCTTCTTGATATTCTTACGCAGCTAACTTAATCGTAACCCGTTCCAGGTTTCCGCGAGCCCTCGCTTCCTCGCGGCCCATGACACAGCCTGGCTCTGCAAAGCTGGCTCTCACCAAAGGGAGGACAAGATGCCAGATCCGTGTGACATCCGCTGGTTCAAGCAGACTTTTCACGAAAAAATCAATGCCGCTCTGCAAGGCACGCCCTTCACGCTTGATTTTCTGACCGCCCTCGCCTGCCAGGAGACCGGTGAGGTATGGCCCATCTTACGTAAGAGAGATCTCAGTCTCGATCGGATAGTAGAACTATGTGTTGGAGACACGTTCGACGCACCGAACCGGAGTGCCTTTCCAAAGAACAAGGCGGCGCTGGTCGCGGTCACCAATCCGGACGGGCAGAGGATGTTCGAGGTCGCGCGTCAAGCGCTGTTGGACATGGCCCAATTCGTCGACAGCTACAAGGGCGCAGCATCAATTACGACAAAGTTTTGCCACGGCTATGGAATCTTCCAGTTTGATTTGCAGTTCTTCGACAAAGATCCAAACTACTTTCTCAATAAGGAGTACGCAGACTTCGATAAGTGCCTGGCCAGGGCCCTCGGCGAGCTCAAGGAAGCGCAACAGAAGATATCTGCCCTTAAGAGCAAATCCGTGCTCACGGATCTCGAAATGGCTCACGTCGCCATTGCCTACAACACCGGCGACTTCAACCCGGCAAAGGGTCTAAAACAGGGATTCAGACCCAAGGTGAATGGGGTTCCCACCGGACCGTTTTACGGTGAGCAAATCTTTGATTTCATTAACAAGGCGAAGGCTGTTCCTTTGCGAGATGAGACGACGACGTTACCTTTCACCGTCGACGCAGACGGCCCACTTTTTAAGGTGACGGCAGATTCGCTGAACTTGCGAAGCGAGCCGTGCGTGGATTCGGGTCCAGCCAAAAATATTAAGGCCAGGCTCCCAAAAGGCCACACTGTTCAAGCGATGACGAACAAATCCGTCAAAGGCTTCCAGGAGGTCGAAACGGATTTCGAAGGCAAGCATTTAAGGGGATTTGCTCGTCCCAGTTTCTGGCACAAGTCTGAAGAGGCGCCCACGGGTTTGTGCCATGCGCCGATCGCAAAACCAAGTCAGCTCGGTGAGCACGGGCTGGTGCTATGTTGATGAAGAGATGTTCGACGAGTTGTGAGTAGATGGGATCAAGTAGGTTGCAAATCAAAGGAGCCGGCCGGTGAAAAATGAATCACGACGTCTTCTGAAGTTGTCTGCTTTAGTGACTATCCTGACGCTGCTTGTTTTACCTCTTTCAATATTTGCGCAGGGCGCACCCGAACGCGTCAAGTTTCAAAGCGGACACTCATCGGCGACTTTGAAAGGGAGAATCGTAGGTTTCGATACGAAAGACTATGTAGTCGGAGCCAAAGCCGGTCAGGCCATGACGTTACGTCTATCATCATCAAACACGTCAACCTATTTCGTAATCTACTCGATTAACGGGAGAGCGACCGACATGAATGAGACCAGAGAATGGTCTGAGACTCTTTCCGAATCAGGCGATTATTTGATCCGCGTGTTCCTGATGCGATCGGCTGCCAGGCGAAAGGGCGCCGCGGCAAATTTCACTTTGAGTATTTCCATTAAGTAGCGGAACTGAACCAGTCCGCGAACAAATCAATCGAAACATCAACCCTCACGGTCGGGCTACCGCGCTGCTTCGCGTACGCTGCGGTCCCTTCCGTTTTTCCGACTCAGCCAACAACTCCTTCAAATACCCTTGCCAGATCTTTGGGAGCGTGTGCGTCCCGTGACCGCGTGTTTGATCGCTGATGGGAATGAGAATAAAGCGGCCGCGCTTGACCCGTTTGATTTCTCGCTCGATTATTCTCAGCTCCGGCGGATTAATCACGTCGTCGGCTGAATTGATTGCCACCAGCGGCGCCTTGATCGTTTCGAGCTTCGGCGCCGGATTGTAATCGCGCGAAGCGTCCAGCTGATATAGCAGATCGTTGGCATCCAGTCGCGCGACCGCCGTCTTCAAACGGTCCGCATAGAACTTGTCCGCGGCTTCGCGTGTGGGCGCCTGCTTCTGCCAAAACAAAGGCGCGCTGCCTGCTAATAACAGGAGATTTTCGGCTGAGATGAGCGCCCGCATCGGCTGGGTCTTGTATTCGCCGCCGAGCCATTCGGGATCGTTGCGAATAGCATCCATGGCCATGCGACGCCAGATGCGGTTGCGGCCCGCAATCTCGACGGGCAAACTCGCCAAAGGCATCAGGGCGTCCATAAAGTCCGGATAGGTCTCACCCCAGACCCAGGTCTGCATGCCGCCCATCGAGGTGCCCATCACCAGACGCAGATGATTCACGCCCAGCTTCTTTGTCAGCAGTTCATAATGCGCGGCCACCATGTCGTCATAGGTATAATGCGGAAAGCGAGTGTGCAGTCCGTTGCTGGGTTTGCTCGAACCTCCATGCCCGATGCCGTCAGCGAGAATGATGAAGTAGCGGGTCGCGTCAAGTAACCCTCCCGGACCAAACAGAACATTTCCGAACTGTGGAGAAAGAAACTGCGTTCCCGCGCCGCCTGTGCCATGGCCAATCAGCACGGCGTTCTGCGCCACACCCGAACTATTCGTCTTAAGGGCGCCGATGGTGCGGTAATGAATTCTCAGTTCCGGCAGCACTTCGCCGCTGCGGAAACGAAAGTCAGGAATGACATAGTCGCCCTCAACCGGCGCGGGGTAGTTTCGAGGCGGCGTTGGGGTGGGTGTCTGCGCAAAGACAGCAATGGGAACAAAGCAGATCAGGAAGAATGAAAGCCGGGCGAGTCGCATAGTCAGCTCCTTGATTATCGGTTCAGTTTTTCTTTTCAATATCTCATTAGCACCTGGCTTCAGCCAGGTGACAAGAGTGCCTACCCAATTTCGGAAACCGTTTAGAACGGTTTCCGCTGCAATTGACTGTTCGAAGATCACCTGGCTGAAGCCCGGTGCTAATGAGATCAACTCTCTTCTGAGGATCGAACCGGCCAGCTTAACACTGGCAAACTAATTGGACGAAGATCATTTCGTGTATCATGTCTCGGCTTCAATCCCTGGATTCCAATAACTGGTCGGAGAGAATTGCTCATGAGAATGTCTCGCAGACTGCTTTCGATCGCGACACTTGTCGCATGTTTGTTCGGTCTGGCCGCCGCACAGCCATCGCGACGCGGCGTCACGGCCGAGGACTATTTTTCATTTGAGTTCATCAGCGACCCGAATATCTCGCCTGATGGAAAGCTGGTCGCATACGTCCTGACGAAAGTTGATCGCGCGCAGAACCGGCGGAACTCTTCGATCTGGATGGTGGCGAGTGACGGCAGTCGCGCGCCGTGGCAGTTTACGACCTCGCCTCAATCCTCTACTTCACCGCGCTGGAGTCCGGATGGGAAGTCGCTCGCTTTTCTGTCGTCGCGACCGGAATCAACACCGCCGCTAGCACCGCCAGCGGGTTCGGCTTCAGCTGCAACCGCGGAACCGCCGCGCTCGCAGGTCTACCTGCTTTCAATGAACGGCGGTGAAGCAAAACGAATCACCAATCTTAAGAACGGCGTCAGCGTGTTTCGCTGGTCGCCGGATGGAACACGTTTCGTTGCCGTTAGTCGCATAGGACCGAGCGATAGTAAGGGCGAAAACAAAGATCGCAGCGACGTGCGCCATTATAAGAACTCGTCGTACAAGTTCAACGACACCGGTTGGTTTGATGACCGGCGCACACATCTTTGGGTCGTTGATGCAAAGTCAGGCGAGGCCAAACAGATTACCGAAGGGAACGATTGGAATGACAGTGATCCGCAATGGTCGCCGGATGGAACGCGCGTCGCTTTTGTCTCGAACCGCACCGGGAAAGAATACGAAGAGAATAGAAATACTGATGTTTGGGTGATTAGTGCGGAAGGTGGGGCGCTCACAAAGATCTCGGATCACGTCGAGGCCGACAACCAACCGCGATGGTCACCGGATGGCAAATGGATCGCCTTTACGGGTGAAATTCATGACCGCGATCATCCCAAGATTTTCCTGGCGCCGTCGACCGGTGGTGCGCCGTCACAGCTTGCAGCCAACGGACTCGATCTGATTCCGGGCGGACTGGAATGGTCAAACGATGGCAAGTCTCTCTATTTCGAAACCGGCGTGAAAGGTGAATTACACCTCTTTCGCGTCGACGTGCCCGCGAAAACTATCACGCAGGTTACGTCGGGCCCGCGGGCTGTGCGTGGCATTGATTTCAGCTTCGCCAGCGGCAAGATGGTTTACCTCGTTAACGACTTCAAGCACCTCGACGATCTCCGCGTCGCTGATCTCAGCGGTCGCAACGAACGTAAGCTCACCGATCTCAATCAGGCGCTGTGGAAGCAACTTCAGTTTGCCGATGTCGAGCGCTTTACTTACAAGAGCACCGACGATTGGGACGTGGACGGTTTTTTCGTAAAACCGATTGGCTGGCAGGCGGGCCGGAAATATCCGTTGATTCTCAGCATTCATGGCGGGCCTGCGGGTCAGTACGGCGTGGATTGGTATCACGAGTTCCAGGTCTATGCGGCGAAAGGCTACGCAGTTCTGTTTACGAACCCGCGTGGCTCGACCGGCTATGGCCAGAAATTCGAACGCGGCATCGTCAATGAGTGGGGCGGCAAGGATTATCTCGATGTCATGAATGGTCTGGATGCCGCGCTGCGGCGATATCCCTGGATCGATCAGGACCGCATGGGTGTAACCGGCGGCAGCTATGGTGGCTTTATGACCAACTGGATCGTGGGTCATACCGATCGCTTCAAGGCTGCGGTGACGCTGCGCAGCCTTTCTAATTTCATCTCTGACGACGGTACGCGCGATGGAGCATACGGTCATTCACCTGACTTTGGCGGTGATATATTTCAGAGATACGAACTCTATTGGGATCGCTCACCATTGAAGTACGCCCGGAACGTAAAGACGCCGACGCTGATCCTGCATTCGGACAACGACTATCGCGTGCCGATCGAACAGGGTGAGCAATGGTTTCGCGCGCTCAGGCACTTCGGCGTGACTGCGGAGATCGTTTTCTTTCCGCGTGAGAATCACAATCTCACCCGCACCGGTGAGCCGAAGCATCTGGTCGAAAGTTTAAACTGGCAACTTTACTGGTTCGACAGATTTCTAAATGGTAACGCCGGCGCCGTGCCCCCGGATGCGAAGTAAAGTGTTCAGTGGCACGGGCGT
>Ga0193725_1000251_pt1 | contig 16854 bp, 14 predicted proteins | sample H2a2metaG_FD_143058 | JGI IMG/M metagenome (GOLD analysis project Ga0193725, IMG submission 143058) | Soil microbial communities from a riparian zone of the East river system, Colorado, United States - H2a2 | ecosystem: Environmental > Terrestrial > Soil > Riparian zone | place: USA: East River... | reverse complement strand
CCTCGGACCCGGACGATGAAAGTACTGATTGCCGTCGGCGACGAACACGCGGTTAGACCTGACCGCATTGATCCATTGCCACTCAGGCTTGGCGCTGAGCAGGCCCATCTCCTGAAGTGTGCGAGCCACATCAAACCCACAGGGTGAAACGAACAAGACGTCGGGGTCTTTGGCGACCAACTCTTCCCACGTCATCCACGGTGAGTGTTTGCCTGATTCACCGAACAGGTTTACGCCGCCGGCCATTGCCACAAGCTCGGGCATCCAGTTGCCGGCGGCCATCAAGGGCTCGATCCACTCGATGCAAGCAACCGTCGGATTCGTCGCGACCCAGTGAGTTCGTTGAACGACTTCGTCCATGCGGCTCTGAAGCTTGTCGATGAGTTGCTCGGCTACTTGAGCGGCATCGAGCGCATCGCCGACTCGCTGGATGTCCGTCCAAACATCGCCGAGCGAGTTCGGCTCGAGCGAGACGATCAGCGGACGCGAACTGGCCAACTCACACACTGCTTGCTCGACGTCTTTGAGGCTGACCGCGCAGACTTCGCATTGGGATTGGGTAATGATGTGAGTCGGCTGAAGCGCTTCGAGCATTCGCGAATCGACTCGATAGACGCTCAGCGCATCTTCAACGAGCGCCTTGACGCGCTCGTCGATCTGGCAGCTCGAGCCTTCGACGTCGAACTTCGGGCTCGTGCATTGCGGCAATGTTTTTACTGAGGGCGGATAGTCGCACTCGTGCGAGCGACCGACGAGTTGGTCTTCGAACCCGAGCGCGCAGACGATCTCAGTGGCGCTCGCTATGAGCGAGATGATTCTGGGCGGCGTCATGATCGATCAACAAGTCTATCAGCCGCGCGGCCCGCCGCAAGTCGAGTCTTCATGAGAAGCGGTAGCATCCGATGCAATTAGAAGTGAGATTTGATTCCAATTCCGGAATCCAAACGGAACATGTGGGTGCGGTCAATGGATGCCATGTTTGTTTAAGAAGTAGCTGAGATTTCTGCGATCGATGCCGAGCAGCTTGGCGGCGCGGTTTTTCACCCATGCGGTTTCGCTGAGTGCCTCGAGCAGGATCTGTCTTTCTGCAAATTCCAATCTCTCCTTGAGGGAGACTTTCGGGTCGCGATCCGGTCTGAGCTTCTCGGGCAAACTGGAAGCCGACAGGCTCTCTCCCTTCTCGAGAATAACCGCATATTCGATTGCGTTCTCAAGTTCTCTAACATTGCCGGGCCAGGCGTAGTCCCTCAACAAAGAGATGGCCTCCGAGTCGATCCTGGCTATCTGCCTCTTCAAGGAGACTGAGTACTTCTCCAGGAAGTGCCGCGCCAGCGTCGGGATATCCACCCTTCTGTCCCGTAGCCCGGGCAATTGAATAGGGAACGCGTTGAGTCGATAGTAAAGGTCTTCCCTAAAGGTTCCGGCCTGAATCGCCTTCACCAGGTCCGCGTTAGTGATGGCTATGACGCGCACATCCACCCGCACAGTCATCGAGTCCCCGACCGGCTCAAACTCTTTCTCCTGGAGAACCCTTAGCAGCTTCGCCTGGCCCGAAGGGCACATGCTGCCGATCTCATCCAGGATGATAGTTCCGCCGTGAGCTAACTTGAACCTTCCCTTGCGATCCTGAATGGCCCCGGTGAACGAACCCTTCTTGTGTCCGAACAGCTCACTCTCCAACAAGGTTTCGGTCAAGGCCGCGCAGTTCACCTTTATCAGAGGGTTGCGCGCACGCCGGCTATGGAAATGAACGGCCTGACCGACGAGTTCCTTTCCTGTGCCGCTCTCCCCTTGCACAAGCACGGTTGTGTCGGTCTTGGCCACGAGGCCGATCAACCGGCACACGTCGCGTATTTCGGTACTCTGTCCAATGATCGCTGGGAAGTCAACATTTGTCTCTATGAGGTCTTCGCCGTCGGGTCTGTTGATTGTTGCGGTCGAACATGGACGGCCTTGTTCTCCGTCGAACGGCGAATCCGGATGGAAGACTGTCAGCAACAAGAGGACTTGGTCTACGTTGGCGACAGGCTGAACCGATAGGCGGACCTCGCGAGTCTCACCGTGGTTTAGTTCAAACCTGGCGAGTTGCATGGAGTTCATTCGGGAATGCGAGACTGACTGGCGGAGGGCGGCAACACTTTTCTCATCGACAAGCTGGTCTAACGTTCGGGCTCGAACTTCGCATTCCTGGTATCCTAGAAAGGCCGCAGCTTTTTCGTTCACTTGCAGGATACGCAGGCTCTGAGGTTCGACGACCAGCAGGGGAACGCCGACACTGTCGGCGAGCACCTTCACGATATCATTGGGCTCAGGCGATGGGATGCCGACGGCTGTCTTCATGGGGGCCCCCCGGATAAACTGCGTTGCTCGACAACGGAGCCGTTCCCACTAACAAGAATCTAGATTCGATTTGTTTACAGTCCTAGGAACCTGACGATTATCTCTGGTTGCGAGGACCCAAGAGACTAGGCGTTTTTTTCAAGCAAGTACAAAAGGTTTCGCGCGAACGTAGCCTTGATCAAGTACTCGTATTCAGCTTCGCTTCCGGCTTCGTCATTTGGTTCTTGCTGGTTCTGGGACCCAACCATCAGGATTACCGTGGCCTTCGGACTTGAAGCGGCGATACCCTCAGCGACTTCCCGTCCCGCCTTCAGGGGCGAACCAGCGTCTAACAACACCACGTCATACTCCGTTTCTCGGAGTTTCTCAAGTGCGTTCTGGTGGTTCTCAGTAGAATCAACAGTTTCGTACCCGGCTGACAAAAGAAAGTTGTACAACCCTTCACGGAAACTCGCGTCCGGGTCGACGATCAGGATGTGTCGGTTCTTTGGGTTCGTCATATGCAACTTCCTTCCGGACTAACATCGGTACTTCTCTATTTTCGGTATGAATTGGGGTGGTGCGCAGAAACGCACGTGCAGATGATCACGGTGCGGACTTGTCTTGTCCTTAAAAACCTGCTTGGAGATTGACGTAACCTCCGGATCATCAAACAGGATGAACTTGACCTTCAGTCCACTCGTGGGATGGCCCAGAATCAGTTGCGCCAACTCTCTAGTGAGAGAACGTGAATAGGTGGGATTTAGCTCCCAGGTCCAGCGATCATTAATCTTCGGTCCCTTCTTGTAGTACCAGACGGACTTTCCATTCTCCAGGGTGAGGTCTACATCAAGCCCAACCCGGTGGCTACTGTGAGGTTCGAACCTACCCACGCGACCTCCCCGAGGGCTGATGTCACGAATTACTATGCGTGGGCCTTGCGGGTGGGCCGTGTGCCACTGGGCCGCAATGTCCTGGAGGGCTCGGATCGTTCCGGGCAACCCGTATGACCTCGAATCATTTTCCCTTCCCCGGATAAAACCTGGACCGGCCGGCGGCAAGGGCGTTATGACCTCCGGATAGGCTGCGCCGACCGCCGGTTTGCCGGGTTGAACGGCCGGAGTCTGCGCCGGAGCCGGCTTAGCTAAGAACGGAAGGACGATCGTATTGCGAATGTCCAACCATTCCTGGCTGAGCTGTTTGAAACCTGGCTCGGTGCGTACCAGTTTTTGTCCTCTCAGCTCAGGGTGCCGGGCAAAAAAGATCATGTTGGTCAGTTTGTTTTCGTCGCGATTTCCAGAAGACACGGTCAGGCTCAATGCCAGAGACCATTGACCGCTCGCCAGCGCGTTTTGAATTCGCTGACTCAAAGCGCCATTGGAAGGGAGAGGAGTAGACGTTGCGCTCGGCGCGGGTGAAGGCGGCGAGGTCGTCGTCCGGTTCCCACCTGAAGGCAACGGACAGTCACCGGCTCCGGCCAGCATGTCCGGCAGTAGGACTCGCGGCATGGCGCAGTGCGTGAGCTTGGTGCGGTCGAAATCCTGGACCTGGACGTTCGTCAAACCGGCCTTGGCCGCCTTGGCGCGGATCAACTCAGCCACGGCGGCGGTATCGCTGTTTTTGCGGTAGAAGATGCGAAGATTGACGCTGCTCTTTGCCTTTGCCCATCCCAGCCAGCGTTCGGAGACATCTTCAGGGTGCTTCTTGCCGTAGGTGGTATCGAACAGCCACACATCAGTGAGCGTGGCAAGCGCACCCAGTGAAGATTGCGCATCGCTCACTTGCGCCGCCAAGCCGTTCAAGACCGCGTACCCCCGCGAGTGCCCGGCCAGGATCAACCGTCCGAACGAAGGGTCCGATGACCATCCGGCTCCGGTTAGCCCGCTGCGAACTTCTTCGAGGAATGCGTTCATCGTCCGGGGCGATCCCAGGATGTGCGAGTTTTGTCCTATCCTAGGCATGGAAGGCGCGACGAGCACGAATGGTCGCTGGCTCTCCGCAAGCTGTTTGGCCAAAGGGAAAGTATCGCTCTTCACGTAAGAGAGCGCGTTCTTTCCTTCTCCGTCGCAAACCTTATCTCCATGAATCCACACCAGCAGGCACACGGGATCGGCGCCGCGCGCGGCGTCAGGAACGAACACCGCTGTCGTGGACCCGCCCTTCTTGCTCCCGAGCGCGCACAGAGTTCCGTTCGCGGCCGGCGCGCAAACAGTCGCTGTCACCGTCTCACCCAGGCTGTATGGCAGCGGTCTCTGCGCGAATCCGTCGCTTGTTCGTATGTACATGACGAACCTCTTTTCTCATATTTACCTGAGCACCGAGTTTGCTCGCTCATCAGCGCTTGAGCCCATACTCATAGCCGGGCTGGATGCGCTGCTCAATGCCGGGGAACCAGACGCTGGCAACCTCGGGGTGTTTCACCTGCCGGCCCAGCGCGCGCGTGCCGACGAAGACGTCAAAGTGCACGCCGAAAATTCCGCCGCCGGTGTCGTTCACGACGAACCAGCCGTCATGCCAAGTTCCGTCAGGGAGCCGGATCCCCTTGTACTCCTTGATATACACGCGAGTTCCCACGGGGACGACACCGCCCTTGCCCTTCCACGACGGCTCAGACTTCTTGGTGCGCCCGATGTCCGCAGCGAGGGTCCGGAAGGGAACAAGGGGGATGCCGTTCTGCACGCCGGTACCCGATGCGGCGCTATTGGCCGGCACCTCGTGGAAAGCGAGCGCCTGCACTACACGGTCATTCTCGACCACAAGGCCGGAGTAGGCCGGCGGCTTCCCCCGCAGGTGGTCCCGGTGGTAGGCAAGTACCTCGGCATAGTTGTCGTGCAACACCCGCACCTTCTTACCGGTTACATTGATGAGGCGCCCGTCTTCGAGGCGCCCGGTGCCTTCCAGCGAGAGCTGCGCGAAAAACGCCGGGCTGCCCTCGGCGAGCTTGCGCCCCTGATCATCGAAGATCGGCACGCGCACCGCGCCGGTCGGCACATCGCGCTGGTCCACCACATGGTAGGTGGTGAGATGGAACTTCCTGTACGCGCTCGGGTCGGCCGGGGGCGTGATGGCGCCGGGCTTGGGCGAGGGTGCTGGGACGGCCTTGGGCACCAGAGCGTCGGCGAGCGCGCGTCGCGTGGCGGCGTCGATCGTCGCGTTGGAACCGAGCCCGTGGTTTGACTTGAAGCCCGCGATTTCCGGTCCGGTCCTGGCATCGAGAACACCGATCCGCGGGAAGATCGACTGCTGCGCCACCTCCTCGAGCGCTCGTTGCACGAGCGCGACATCGGTTGGTCCGTCGAGCGCGCCGCCCGGACCCAGCCCGTAGCGCGTCCGGAAGCGCGCGAGCGCGCCCCGCGTGAGCGTCCCGAGATCGCCGTCCTCCTTGAGCCGCTCGCTTTCGGCGGCATTGAGCACACGCTGTGTGAAGCGTACCAAGTCGGTAGATGACTTCGCGACGGCCGGACCCGGCGTCGCCCCGGCCGTCGATGGCTTGCCCCCCTTCTCCTTTTGGTAGCGCTTGATCTCGGCGACCCAGGAGTCCTTCACTCCACCATAGTTCCACGCAGCCGCGGACCCGCGCACGTCGATATGCGCAAAGGTGTTAGCGAGGCCCACGCCGATGTTCGGGCCGTATGCGTCGATCGCGGCCTTACCGATTTCAAGGCCGTTCATCCCCGCGATTGAGATGTCTGCGGCGCGTCCTGCGCAGTGCTGACTGAGCGTGGGCTTTTTGTTTCGCTTCTCGTAGATCTCCCGATTGCGCTTCCACGAGCGGAAGCCCGAAGAGATCGTCACGCCCTTACCGACGTGGTCACGAAGCCGCTGCAAACACTCGACGAGCTTCGGATCGATCCGCGCGATGTCTGCCGACACGCCGCCCGATGTGGTGAGCTCGCGGACCGTGAAGCTCGCGGACAACTTCTTGTTCTTGTGCGTTGCGCCGGTGTCGAGGAGCGGGTTGCCAGACCCCGTCGGATCCCAATAGTCCTCGTGATCACCGATGGGCAAACCGGTGACTACGCTGAGGCTCTCGCCGCTCGGGAATTTGACGACCTGGCTGGAGGACGTAAGCGCCGGCCCTTGTCCCAAGCCCTCTCTTGTCCGCAAGTACATATCGTCATCCTCGCAAATTTTGCAAGATACCTTGCCAAATGAATATGACTTGACGGCCTACCCCCGCCCGGTTTGGCGTTGCTCCTGAGAAGAGCGGTTAATGCAGCCTCAATACACCAACCACGCAGCCGACTGCGAATCGCCGATCCGTTTCGATGTCTCACTATTCGGGCCTCAAGCCCCCGTCGCAAACTGAAAATGCATCGGGTCCGGCGTCGAAAAGAAGATGCCCCAATGGAAACCGTAATCCTGAAAAACTTGCACTACTCGTGGGATTGGAAATGCGGAATATGATCCCGGTCCGCGCGGATACCACGTGGGAATAACATCGATAGCCAGACCAAAAGCATGCATCGAGAGTTGCGTTCCGCCACGAATGTTCCGCGCGGCGAAGGGCCCACTAACCGGTTGAATATCGTCCCACAGTCCTGCATTAGCAATGGTTTGGAAAAGGGCTTCGAAATGGGTCTTAACCAGTCGATGAACCCTTACCGAAGTGCTGCTCCCGGCACCCGCTAACTTGAATTGAAAACCTGTTGGCGCGTTGGCTTTGACGATATTGGCAATCTCCCATTTAGTCGGATTAGGCCGTGGGTCGCCAAAAGTAGCGAGAACTTCATTGAAGCTGGAAGGGCGAACCAAACCGGCAGAAGTGGTGAAAGCATTCGGTTCCCCACGTGGCCGCATGGCTTGCCAGGTAGTTCGATCGAGAATCCCAGTTGGCGCTCCTACATTTCCGGCGGCCTGTTGCCAACGAGCCACCGCCTGTGCAAATTCTGCGGCCCTGGGCACTCGATCGCGAAATCGCAAGTGGTAAAGGCTGATAGGTACATACAGGTTCTTCCAGCCGAGCTGCTCTCCCCATCGTCTGTTCTCCGCTATAGCATTAGCAAGAGCGGCAGCATTTAAGAGGTTTGTAGAGGCGCGCACTTGTGCGCTCGCGCGGGCCTGCACTGCTTTTCCCAGCGCGCGCGGCTGACCAAACCCGGTCAATGTCCATCCGGACATCTGCGGACCCACTGCTTGATCTCTTAGATACATCTCGGCTCCTTAGTCTACGAAGGTGATCTCGATACCACCTGAACCTCGCGGTGACTCATCAGGGCTGGCTCCCTGCGGTTGCTGAGGCTTTTTCCTCAACCCACCAACTGAATCGTATTCAATGCTACCCCTTCCTCCGGCAGAAGATTTCCCATTCGATAAGCATTCGCTCAGGATTCGTACCCCGCCGCGTTGAGCAGCCGGGCGTATGAGTATCGCTGAGACGGTCGCAACGCGACTTGGCGCTCCCCGCGTTGCATCCGAAAGCCTGACTTGGGATCAGAGATGTACATAGAGCTGATCGCTTCAAGTTGTCTGCAAGTACAGGTTCGTTTCGACGACCGTCGTTCAACCTGGCTCGCTCTCGCGAATGGCGAAGATAGCTTCCCCTCGCAACCGGCCGGCCCGGCTCGCCAGTGTCAGCTCTCTTCCACGCCCTTCCGGCGCCAGAATATCTCCCACTCGATCAACACCTTTCCAGGATCGTATCCCCCGCTGCAGAGCATCCCTTCAACCCAGCGCCGCACGCGAGGGTGGTAAGAAAACCCGCGCGGAGGGGTGACACTCCAGAGTTGCTCGTCGGGACTCTTACCCTCGAGCATCGTTCCCCATTTCTTAATTCGCCGATAGCTGGTGATTGAGACCAACAATGCTTTCAAGAAACGGACGGGGTAGATGAATAGCCACCGACTAAAAGCGCCTGAGTCCGGCGGCAAGGTGCCAAGCGGCGACTTCATATCGTAGAGGACTTCTTCGCGCGAATACTTGAAGTACATCGAATTCAGATACTGCTGCGGAATCTGGCTGAGCAGGGTTCGCTGTTCGTTCCTCTGCTCGGCCGGCGGACCAACTGGATTGGCCACGCGGTGTACGGTTGGGTCGAACACCGGCCACACACGATACACGCGTTGGCTGGCGTGGATCTGTCTGCTCGAAGCTCGCGTCTCGAATGGATATCGAGTCGGCCTGAAGAGCTCCGGCACACCGAGCGCCTGTGCCTTCTCCCGCGTCAAAGGATGAAGCTGTGAGTGTAAGGCTCCATCCCCGATCTCGGCGGCGGCAATGTGCGCCGCGGGCAAGGTCCGCTCCGCCTCATAAATCTGCGCGTAACACTCGACTTCGTCGTCGTCACGCAATTTCTCTGGATGCCTGATCTGAGCAGCCAACTCGCTCTTTACACTCGCCCAGGGGAGCTTCAAATACAGACCTGGATCGGCGCAAATCTTGTGATAGCCGGGTGAAGTTTGTTTCCGTGCGGCCGGCGCGCTGACCGGCTGTGGCAGCGCTTCAGTGGGATTACTTCCTCCTACCGTCGAACCAGGCGCACTTTGTGCGTGACCGCTGGAACTCTCGTTGAGTTTCTCTTTCGCAGCTTCGGCGGCCGGGTTGTCACTCGAGGGTCGGACCTCGAAAATTCTTCCGTGCTCGTCACGCACAAGCTCGCCGAGCGGACGTAGTTGACCGCCATTCACTTCATAAAAGTTCCCGGCATCATCGGTCATCATTTCGTGGACGTTTCTCAAGCGAACGGATCTCCCATCGAATTGGCATTCCAACTCCGGCTCCTGCTGGCGGGGAGGCAGCCCGCGATGTGTTGCGGCCTCGATTTGTTTACGAGCATGCGTTGGAGCAGTGATCGGCGGGCGCGCGCCCAGCAATGGATCAATCGGAACGCTCGTTTGCTCTATGCGCAATACCTTCACCCTGTGCATAGCCACCAAACCATGTTGAGCTGGAAGCTGAATCTCTTCTTGCAGCGTCACGACCGAGACTCGCCTTCCCGTCTGAGCGCCGCGTTGCAAGCCTGACGGTGAGTTGATCGCGCCCGATCGCAATCGATCAGTTGGGATTGAGTAAGGCCTTCGCATAGTCATCTCCCTGGCGCCTACTTGGCGACGTGAATGTGATCGCGATGCGCCCTGAGCATCCGATCGGAGATTCGTTTGTGTGGTCCTTCGCCGCGAGTCCACGGGCCGAAGAGCTGGACCGGATACCCTGGCGGCTGAGCCCACCCGCCGCGGGCTTGAAGCGCCTTGTACAGCTTGTAGCCAAGATTTCGCTGCTTCTGTTCGGCGACAATGCTCTCGCGCTCCTGAGGATTTGGCGCAGCAGCGGCCCGTCGCACCGCTTCGTTCCACTCCTGCGCCCAGACCCCGATTCCCTTGCCGTCGACCGCATAGATGTCGACGGCTCGATTTGACCGATGCAGCCCGAGCGTTCCGCGCCCAAAGGAAATCGCAAGCGGTTTCTCTTCAGTGAATCCGTTGGCTTGGGCGAACTGTTCCAGTGCCTGACTTAAGTGTTGAGCGAGTTGCGGGGTCGCCGTGGCTTGCTCCGGAGGAGACACGACCCGGAAAAGCTTACCACTTGCAATCGGCTGGATTGACGGAGGAGTGTTAGTCGCCGCTTCCCCGGGGGAATCAGGGGGAACGTAGGGCAGCACCCCGCTCGCAACGCGATAGAGCCGGATCGGGCGCCCCCGAATGGTGCGCCGATCTTGTCTGAAAGAGCCTCTGCCTCTCACCGCACTCGTCCTCCGAAGACTTCGTTGTACCAGTATCGGCCCATGATTCTGCCGGCGAACGCGCGGATGGGATAATCCTTTGACACCTGGTCCGCGCCGGGCTCATCGGGAATTGCACGATTCCTGATGACGAACTCCACCAAGGCGTTTTCGTCCAGCCGCACCGCGACAGGAAGGCAGTTGTAACCCCACGGGTTGACGATCATCTCAATACGCAGATACGGAAAGATGGGCTTGCCGTTTTGCAAGATGATCCATTCAAATCCCGGTGTCAGGATTTGAGAGTTGTCCTGGGCATACAGGTCCGTGTACTGCGCGAAGTGAGTCAGCACGCCGCAGTACTGCGGATGAAGCTGAAAGCTGGCAAGCAGCCTTTCCTCACCTCTCTTCGGAAGAGGCTCGGGCGCTGTTAGGCTGAACTTCTCGAATGGATCAAGGACAGGTCCGCCTCCCACCAGTCCGCTCGCGTCAAAATACTCAGCGTCGGCAGGCGTGGCGCAGATCGCGCAAACGTATTCGCTCAACACGCGGGTCATTGCAGCTCGCTATCGCATTCGCCCAGTGCCAAGGGTCTTGTAGCCCTGAAGCACGATGAAAAGCTTTCCGGCGGGGCCGGATATCTCTTCGACCTGAATGCGAATGAAAGTTCTCGGCTCAAGGAGAACAGGCTTGGCAAAGGGGCGGAACGGGCGATCGCCGTTTGCGATGCCGAGCCCTGCGACGTTATGGATGGGTTTGTTTTGATACTCGCGCCCGGTGGCTCCCACATCGATGCTGTAGAGGAAGCTCACGTCCTCGACTGAGATCGCGCCGGTTTCGAAGGTCCCCGGGGAAACTTGATCGAGCGGCGTATCAAAGTTCAACAGAGCGGCTGAGTTAGCGTTGAGTCTGAACCCGCCAGTAAGGTCGGCACCATTCCTCTCCAATCCCGACTCGAGTTCCCTGAGGTTGATGCTTGAAAACGATCTCGGCCGCGGCACGATGAAAGAGCTAACTGGCACACCAAGGTTCAGCGGTGGAGTGTCGCCGCGTACCACCGCTCCCACAAACAACAGGTCCCCTGGGGACAGAGGCACCCTCGTTGCTTCATCGACAGTAAGTTCTATTTCCACCCGTCCAGTTCCTTTGCTGGGAAATGACTGAGTGTCCTGCGCGAGGCGACCTTCCCTCTCCACCGCGGGATTGCCGGTTGCGTTCTTCACAACAGTGACACTGGCAAAATTGCCGCGCGTGGTCACAAACTCACTCGGGGCGCCATAGACATGCACAATGGTGTCACCGGGAACCGGTAACTTTCCCGTTACCGGGTTGGGCCCAATCACCGGCGTGGTCGTAAGCCCAGTCTCGAACAGTTGGCTCAGAAGATCGTTGGTTCTATCCCAAACCCGCAAGATGGGACCGGCTGGAATGCTTGCCTTGAATTCTATGGTCGCAGTGCCGTTCGACCCAATCCTGGCGCCAGCCTCGACGACAGGCAGATGGGGAGGACTGGCAGCCTCCGGGCCATTGAGACGCAGCACTTCGATCTCAGCACCGGGGACGCCGACCACGTGGAGGCCAATCAGATTTGTGTTTCCGTTAACCTGGTCGGCAGGAGTAAAGAACGGCACGAGGACCGGCGTTTGTTGAGTTGTGGCTCGGTCGAACACGGGCTGAAAGGAGCGCGCGGTGCGGGTCTCATCCAGCGCAAGGCTGTAGCCCATCGACAGCGCGACGAACGCGCCCTCCATGCTGATCTCGACGACGTCCTGGACTTTGTTTCCGCGGGTTCCTGTCAGGTCGAACTGGAAGACGTAATCGAACGGAATGGTCTTGGTCGTTGGGGGCTGCGGACGGGGAACCTCACCGAGCGACGAGTTTGCGATTCGATTGTGGTAGCCGAAATCTCTCATTGCGCTTACCTGAGCATCTTGTATCCCTGAAACACGATGAACAGCCGGCCGCGCCCGAATATCTCCTCGACTTGAACGCGGACGGTCGAGCGCGGCAAGAACATCATCGGCTTGTGCAGCACCTTGAACGGACGGTCGCCGTTGGCGATCCCCAGGCTCGCCACGCTGTGGACTCTCTGGTTCTGAATCTCCCGGCCAGTGCCCGTATCTGTAATGCTGTAGAGAAACCGGACGTCCTCGGGCCGATTGAGCCTTTGAAACATTCGCCCGACCAGATCGCGAGAGGCGCTCGCCAATCGTCCGTCCCCGCCGAACGCGAACTTCACTCGGATCGGATGGATACGAATACCGTCAAGCAGAGCCTGAACCGGTTTTATCTGCGCAAGCGAGATACTCTTGAGATCGATGAGATCGTCGCCTCGCTCTATTTCAACGCTGGTCGAGCCGGGATCCAGACTGTAGCCCAAGGCGGTGGCCATGTAGCCGCCGTCGACGTTGATCGGCACTTCATCTTCGACGATGTTGCCGGGCTTCCCGCTCAAGTCGAGCGTCGACACGTAATCAAAAGGAACTACTTTGTTCGTGGCGATGTCTCTGTCGATCGCCTCGCCCAATGTGCGATAGCTTCCTGTTTCGTGATCGTATACCGGGATCTTCGTCAGTGGGTCGAACTGACCAAGCTTTCTTACGGCGTCTTCAGACTCGGCCGCCACGCCGAGCAGTTTGTATCCCTGAAGGGTGATGAAGAGCCTGCCGCTCGCCCCCTTCATCCTCTCTTCGATTTGCAGTCGGATCGTAGACCGCGGCATGAAGACCAGCGGCTGTGGGAGCATTTTGAACGGCCGTCGTCCATCGGCGCGGCCGAGCGTCGCGACGCTATGAACCGGCTCGTTCTGAAGCTCTCTGCCAGTCGCCGTGTCCACGATGCTAAACAGGAATGCGAAGTTCTCCGTCTGCTTGAGCCGCTCGAAGAACCTGCTCGCCACTTCGAAGGGCAAATCCGCTTTCAACTTCCCGTTCTGCACCGCTACCGTGGCAAAACTCGGGCTAATCCTGAAGCCTTCGATCAGGACATCAGGCGGTATGTCGTCGAGTGTGATCTGGCCCAGCGGAGACTCGGAGGCGGGCAGCGTCAGTGGTTCGGCGCGGTTCTCGTCGAAGCCGTACCCGATCGATACCGCGACAAAGATGCCCTCGACGCTGATGTTTATGACGTCCTGAATGAGGTTTCCGACATTTCCAGTCAGCGTGAAACGCGCCACGTATTCGTAGGGGATCACACGCGTGGCGGGCAAATCGCGAGGTTGCTCTCTGACCACCTCGCTGAAACGCATATTCTTTTGACCGAACGGAGTCATACCTGTCCTGGTTTACAACATTCGCGCGGCTACCTCCGGGAGATTGCGCGCGTTTGATTACTGGACGTCGCGGCTCATGTATCCATCGAGCGCAACCCAGATAAAAAGCGGACCGTAGATACGCTGCAACTCATCGAGCGCCAAAGCGTCGGGAATCTCCATTTCAACTCGGAAGTTCTGCTGCGTATCTACGAAAACCGGTTCGGCGAATCGAAACGTCGCATCCGGCGCCGGAAATCCGTGAGTGACCGATCCGCCGTCTTCGGAAAACGGCCCCGCACCCGCCGGAAAGAACCACGTCGGCATCTGGATCATTGTTTTCTCGCCGACTATAAAGGTGGTCACCGAATTGTAGATGAGCTTCGACAATATCCTCAGGCTGCGTCCGGAAACCTGGTCGTCAAGCGGGATCAACCGCTTGTCCCCCAGCTTCTCATTGAAACACCTGTTGATGTCCTCACTTCGAACCTGCGGCGGTAGTTTGCTCCGCTTGTCAAACTCGGCCGCGGCCCGGAGCAAACAATCTTTCAGACTCTCGAGACGCGCACCGCGAGCGCGAATCTGCTGAAGCAACTGATCGATCGCCGAGAAGAATGCCAGCAGCTCAGCAAACTGAGCTTTGTCTATTTTTCTAACCAGCGCTACCAGTTGTTCGAACGCATCGGTGATCAGTTTGACGTCGGGGAGTTGCCTGAGCAGGTTGTCTTCTTCGGCGACGGGATCTGCCTTCAGCTTGTCGACATTGGCCCCAAAATCCTTGAGAGACTTTGATACTTTTATGTCCGTTCGACCCAGCAATTCAACCAGCGGTTCGCGCACCTTTCTCAACTGGCTCTGGAGCTGCAAGATTGGCGTCATTTTTTTCGAGTCTCCGTAGATTCGCAGTATCCCTATGGACCCGTCGAAATCCGGAGGTATATCGTCCACGCTCTCGATCGTCTGCTTGAAGCCCTTCACGCGTTCGCGAGCTGAGTTCACCTGCTGGTCGGTAATTGCGAGCCCGCTGTCATCAATCAGCTTACACAAATCGTCGATGCACCCGGCGAGAGTGGTTGATCCCTGGCCGTTGGGGAATCGGTTTGGCGCCGTCAGGCACTCCTCGACTTCCCGGGGAAACCGCGCGGGAAGATCTGAGACGACGACACGCAGCGCCCGCGCCTCGAAAGTGTTCCAGTGCGGCAGCAATGATGCCGACTGCATGTTGGTCTCGAGTTTCGTTTTGCCGTGGACATTGACAAAGAACTTGAACACGCTCGAGGTTGCGATGTCCCTGAGCTGCTTGCCGGGACCCACGAAGATCGAGTCGTAAAGCGGCAAGTGGACTCTTTCTTTGACACCTTTGAGAACTGCCATGGTCATCCCCGCACGAGTTATGTGTCGGGTTAGCCGCGCCCGTCACGAACGAGAGGCGGGCGGCCAGGCTTGCGCCGTTCCGCCATCTCGTCGTTGTATCAGCGTGCGTGTCTACTGCACGTCGCGCGTCATATAGCCATCGAGTGCGACCCAGACGAAGAGCGGACCATAGAGCCGCTGTAAGTCGCTCAGCACCTCGCTTTCAGGCACCTCGATCTCGACGCGGAAATTCTGCTGCGCGTCAATCATCACCGGTTCGGCAAAGCGAAACGTAGCTTGTGGGTTGGGATAGCCGTGAGTCGTCACCCGGCCGTTTTCGGAGTAAGGGCCGGCACCCGCCGGGAAGAACCACGTCGGCACTTGAATCATGATCTTCTCGCCGACGAAGAAGGTGGTCACGGTATTGTAAATGAACTTGCCGATCAACGTGCCAAAGCCGTCATTTGGGAAGATTTGCTCCGGAGGCGGAATCACCCGGCCCAGCTTCTCGAACTCCTGCTCGGCTTGTTTGAGAGCGCCCCGGTCGATGATGATGACCTCTTTGTCACCAAGCGTTTGCCCGGTGCCCAGAGTCAGCTTGAGAGCTTCCAGGTCGTCGGCGTTGAGTTCGATTTGTTTGGCGCCCGCTCCTTCAATGCGGCGCTTGAAATCTACAAAGTGGGTCAGATTCAAGTTCGTGACGGTTACGACCTTCTGCGGGGCATTAGCTCCACCCTCTTTCACGATCGTGAAATTGGGGATTAGAAAGACAGGGAATTGAAGCGAGATGGCAGGTGTGTCGGGTAGTTGAGCGGTCAGGTCTGAAATCACCACTCGCAGCGCGCGCGCCTCAAAGGTGTTCCAGTGAGGCAACAGCGCGGCGGCTTGCATGTTGGTCTGGAGCTTTGTCTTCCCAGTCACGTCCAGGAAGAAACGCAGGACGTTTGATGTGAGAATCTCGCCGAGTCGTTTTCCTCCTTTGACGGAGACAGAATCGTAGAGCGGCAGATGTACTTTCTCTTTTACTCCTTTTACTACGGCCATGACTTCCTCCTAGCTAGCTACCAGAGTGGCTGAAACCAACTGGTGCTGGGTTTAGTTTCTTCCTCAGGTGGGCGAAGATTCTCGCAGGTCGGGTTGACGGTCCTCGGGCGATAGTAGCCTTCGACTCCGCCGATGTTCTCCACGGGCACGACGCGGGCGCTCATGTCTCGCTCGCGCACGTAACCTTCAAAAGGCGCTTCCGCGAAGTAGCCGACATCCTGGGGGGCTTCACCGTATCCCATAACATCGGCGCCTTCTCCGTAGTACCCCATAGTCTCAGGCGACTCGGCTACGTAGTCCGGGGCCTCGCCGTAATAGCCGAACTCCGGCGCTTCGTAGACGTATCCCATTCCCCCCGGCGCGTAAGCTAACTCAGGAGCTTCGGCATAGTAGGCAACCCCGTCTGGGGGTTGACCGTATCCTTCGACAAAGCCCGGCGGCGGGTCCGCGAAGTAACCGACATCGGGGGCCTCGGCGAAATAACCGACGGTCTCAGGCGCTTCGGCGTAGTAGCCCATCTGATCGGGCGCTTCGGCGTAATAGCCGACGGTCTCGGGCGCTTCGGCGTAGTAGCCCACTTCCGGCGCTTCGGCGTAGTAACCCATCTGCTCGGGCGCCTCGTAGACATAGCCGATTTCAGGCGCTTCGGCGTAATAGCCCATCTGTTCGGGCGCCTCATAAACGTAGCCAATCTCCGGCGCTTCGGCGTAATAGCCCATCTGTTCCGGCGCCTCATAAACGTAGCCGATCTCCGGCGCCTCGGCGTAATAGCCCATCTGTTCGGGCGCCGCTGCGTGGTAGCGCGAAAGCCCCGAGAGTGGTGCGTTGATCGGATAGAACTTCATTCGTCTTCCTCCTTTATGACCCGAAGGGTTCACAATCATGATTTCGTCGAATGGCTCTCCCGGCATGCCTCAACTCCTCATCCTTCAATTCCGTTGCTCGTGACTCGATACCGGCCGCCCACGATGTAGAGCCGCGTCCCGGCCCTGTTCGTCGCAAGAACCGGCCGGCGCTCATTGAAAAAGTGAACGTATGTTCTGGCCGGATCTCCGAGCGATCTGCGCGCGCGATATATCAGCCCCCGCAATTCGCCTACAGGGGTGATCGGCAACGGCACCACGTGGGTGACGCGCACGCGAACCATTCCGCAGGAGCGGGGCGATCCAATCTGGCTCTGGCTGCAGCCGCCGGATCTTCCACTACAACCGCACGAGCAAGCCATCGCACG
>Ga0193725_1000250_pt1 | contig 16920 bp, 13 predicted proteins | sample H2a2metaG_FD_143058 | JGI IMG/M metagenome (GOLD analysis project Ga0193725, IMG submission 143058) | Soil microbial communities from a riparian zone of the East river system, Colorado, United States - H2a2 | ecosystem: Environmental > Terrestrial > Soil > Riparian zone | place: USA: East River... | reverse complement strand
GAAAGGAATCGCGATTTAATCAGAAACCACGATTGCGTTACGGTTTTTCTGGATGCTCCGTACGACCTTTGCTGGCAAAGAATCACGAGTCATCCCGTTCCCCGTCCGTTAGCCCTCGATGAGCCCGAAAAACTCTATCGCGAGCGACATCCTCAATACGCGCTGGCTGACATCCACGTCGAGGTCACCGATAGGATGAGTGCCGATGAGTTGGCAGCCCGGATAGCTGAGGCAATCAAGCGCAGAGAATAGACTCCATCAGGCTATGCGCTCGCTATCACTCGCCCTTCTTTGATTTTTCCTTTAATCTTCCGCCGTGGAAAAATTCCGCATTCGTGGTGGCAACGCGATCAAAGGTCGCGTCTCGATCAGCGGCGCGAAGAACTCTGCTCTGCCTTGCATGGCGGCGGCGATTCTTACTCCGGGGACGATCACTCTCCACAACATCCCGTATGTTCGCGACATCATCACTCAGCGGCGCTTACTGGAAGACATCGGCGCGCACGTACTGACTCCCGAACTGCGCACGCACAAGATATCTGCCGCAAATATCGAGATCATGGCTGCGCCTTACGAACTGGTAAAGACCATGCGGGCTTCGGTCCTGGCCCTTGGTCCACTGCTCGCTCGATTTGGCAAGGCACGGGTTTCACTTCCGGGCGGCTGCGCCATCGGCGCGCGTCCGATTGATCTACACCTTGCGGGTTTTGCGAGACTTGGCGCGGAAGTCTTTCTCGAAGCCGGCGACGTCGTGGCGCGGGCGCCGCAAAATGGATTAGTCGGCGCCGACATTCACTTCGAGAAAGTATCAGTTACCGGGACTGAAAACTTGATGATGGCCGCCAGCCTGGCTCGCGGCACGACGACAATTCACAACGCTGCGCGCGAACCGGAGGTACGGGACCTGGCGGAACTGCTCAACAAGATGGGAGCGCGTGTGCGCGGAGCAGGCACGCCGACAATTCAGGTTGAGGGCGTGACGGAACTCGGCGACGCTGAACACACAATCATTCCCGACCGGATAGAAACCGGGACGTTCATTGTTGCCGCCGCAATTACGAAAGGTGAACTGGAAATCAGAGACTGTAATCCCGAGCACTGTAATCGCGTCATTGCCAAGCTGCGTGAAGTAGGGGTCGAGATTGAAGAGGTCAACCAGAGCACGCTGCTGGTGCGCTGCGGTCCGCGGGGACTGAAGGCGGGCGACCTGGTCACTGAACCCTATCCGCATTTTCCTACGGACATGCAGGCCCAATACATGACTTTGATGACTCAAGCAAACGGGCGATCGGTTATTACTGAGACCATTTTCGAGAACCGGTTTATGCACGCGTCGGAGCTACAGCGGATGGGCGCGCGAATTCAGATCAGCCACGACACAGCGATTGTCGACGGACCAGGCAAGCTGATCGGCGCGCGCGTGCAGGCCTCGGACTTGCGCGCCTCGGCCTCGCTGGTACTGGCCGGACTGGTGGCTGAAGGCGAAACGTTGATCGATCGGGTCTATCATATCGATCGCGGATACGAGAAGATTGAAATTAAACTTAAAGAAGTTGGCGCCGACATTGAGCGCCTGCGCGAATCAGTGACCGCACCCCTGCCGGCTGAAGAAGGCAGCGCCGCCGCGTGAACTTGAGAAACAAGTCTTTGGTTTAGAGTTTAGCCCTTAGGTTGCTGATTACCGCGCAAGCCAGAAGCTTGAACTCTCGAACCATGTTCGCGTAACTGAGACGATGATGAGGTTTGTGGTACTATTTGTTCATGAATGATACCGATTGCCTTTTTTGTAAAATTCTGGCGGGCAGCGCTGCGGCCGATGTGATTTATCAGGACAATCGTTGCATCGTCATTCGCGACATTAATCCACAAGCCCCCACGCACTTGCTGGTTATTCCCCGCGAGCATATGGAATCGCTCGATGATGCGTCACAAAAGGACGAATCCCTGCTTGGCCACCTGCTGCGTATTTGCGCGCGCGTAGCTTACGAGCATGGACTGTCTGAGAGCGGTGGCTACCGTACGGTTATCAACACCGGAAGCGGGGCGGGCCAATCTGTTTTCCACCTCCACGTTCACGTACTCGGCGGCCGCGAGTTGACCTGGCCTCCGGGCTGACAATTGCTTCCCGTGTCAGCGCAGCTCAACCACCAGCCGCTATCTTTCAGGCCACCTCGTGCCCTACGCGAGAAGCAACTCAGCTTGTTGGGGCCGCGAACCAGCGTGTTCTTTGAACCACTCGATAATACTGGCGACCCCTGCGAGATCACCATCAGCGAGTGGGAAGGCTCCTTTGTTAATCATCTCTTTATTGCCTGAGCCAACACTGGCGCCTGAGCGGACAAAGACCGGACACCAGCCTGCGGTCAGCGTCTCAACCGCTCCAGACCACGTTCCACCTTTTTGGTAATCACAGGATACCACCACCGAATAATCCGAAGCGCCATAGATTATCTTGTTTCGACCCATAGCCGCGCCGACTGAAAAGCCATTGTCAGGCCGGTAAGGCGTCAGCAACACCAACCGGCCATCCGTTACGAATTCACGTACATCGGGCTGCCGAATCGTCCTGACCAGGCTGTCTGCGAGGATCGAAACGGCATGACCACCACCCTCCAACGCCGCCTGCATCGCGACCCGATCTGTGCCGCGCGCACCACCCGATACGACGGCGACTGAGTGTCCCGCGCACAAGCTACCCAAACTTCGGGCGAAGCTCTCTCCACTTTCATCGAGGTTGCGTGAACCTACAATCGCGATCGATGGTTTCTGGAAAATCTCGAATTCTCCCGCACCAAACAGCACCGGTGGGGCTTGATGTCTTAGGGTGTTTCGCAGCCGGGCAGGATAAGCATCATCCATGCGCGTCACGCACCAAATCCCGCTCGCTGCCAGTTGCTCCAAGTCGAGCGCCAGGTTTCCTCCGCGACTAAGCAACCGAACAACCCGATCCGCTTCGATCACAGACAGTCCCAAACGCTTTGCCAACTCTTCCGCACACAATCCGACCAGGGAACGCGGATGCCTTATCTCAGAATCGTGAATCTTCCGAGCCAGCGCATTCCATTCCCTCAAAGTAAGCGGACCAGCATCGAGCTCACCGCCATCGCTCAACCCAAGGTGAGAACACAGCATGGCAACAACTGAGCCATCGTCGCTCATTAATTCGCGTGCATTGATCATGAATCACCCGCTGTCGCCTTCGCCAATGCGAAGGGAAATACTGGCCCGCTGTTATTCATGCGCAACAAAGCTGCGATCATAGTCATGGTCCAGCCAGAATCTATCACGTCGTCGACCAGTATTACCGGCGCAGCCAGAATACCACGCTCGACTGAGAATGCTCCCAGCAGATTGCGGACCTGCTGGGCACTGTTCTCCATACGCTTCTGCGGTTCATTCTCGCGAGCCTTTTCTACGACTGACAGAAAAGGAATACCAAGTTGTGCCGCAAGCTGTCGAGCAAAACCCGATACGAGCACGGGATGCCGCTTTGAAGGAACACAGGTGATCCATTGTGGAAACGGATCGGGATTCCAGCGGTCGCGAATCAAAGTCGCGGAAGCTTCCACAAGTGCATGGGTGAAGTGGCCTGTATCGTATTTGCATTTGGCCACCACGCGGCCCCAGCCCGCATCGCCATAGATGCACAATGCGCGGCCGACCTCAGGTAGCAAGTTTTGGGGGATTGTACTCTTTGGCTTTCCTTGTTTCGAATAGCCTACGGCCGTGGGCATTGCTCGTTGCAGGTCAGACAAGTTAGCGCCCGGCCATTGCTTGCGAGGCTCGAAGTTGACGGTGTCGGCTCTGAGAAACTCGACCGCCTCACAAACCAGGACTTCAGGAACTGACACCCTCTTAGTGCGGCCCGCGCAATTCATACACTTGCCGCAGTGCCCCGGCGACGGATCGTCGAGAGCGCGAGCCAGAAACTCCATCAGACAACCATCATGGTCAACATAGCGTTTAATCTGCTCCAACTCTGCCCGCCGACACTGCGTTACTTCAGCGGAGCGCATGAAATCGGGTGTCCAGGTATTGGGCGTGCGCGCATAAATCGCTTTCTCGCGCACCACTGCGCCGTCCACCTCCAGCAGCTTCAGCGCTTTCGCAATCACTCCTCTTCTACAATTCAAACGCGCCATCAATTCGTTGATAGTCACCCCGGCGCCCAGCTCGAGTTCCCGCACCACTTGTTGCATCGTCTCATCGGGCGGGAAGGCCGACCGGATGAAGTAATCCTGAATCTCGTCGTCTTCGCGGCCGCTCAAAAGAATTCCGTAGGCTTCGTCCACAGCACGTCCAGCGCGCCCTACCTGTTGGTAATATGCGATAACAGAGCCAGGCCTTTGGAAGTGAATGACAAAGCCAAGATCCGGTTTGTCAAAGCCCATTCCCAGCGCGACCGTCGCGACCAGCGCCTTGCACTCGTTTGCCAATAGCATGCGCTCCGATTCCAGTTTTTCAGCGCTTTCGACGTCTGAATGATATTCGCGCGCCCCAATTCCGTTCTTCTGGAGCCAGGCTGCGACACGACGCGTATCCGGAATCGTCAAGCAATAGATGATGCCGCTGCCGGGAAGTCCAGGCACGAAATGCGCCAGCCATGCCAGCCGCTCGCTCTGATCGCGCAGCTCGATGTTAAAGAGCCTCAACGAGGCCCGAGTCAGCGGCCCGCGCTGAACCAGGAGGTTCGGGATCTGCGCTACGACATCCTGCACGACCCTGTCATTCGCAGTCGCGGTCGTGCACACAACCGGAACGTTTGCCGGCAGCAATTGCAGCACCCGGACAATGCGCCGGTAATCTGGTCTAAAGTCATGTCCCCAGTCCGATATGCAATGCGCTTCGTCAACGATGAAAAGACCGACGCTCCTCTGAAATCGCGATAGCACGTGACCCCGAAAATCCGCATTCGCTAACCGTTCGGGCGAAATCAGCAGGATGTCGCAATCGTTCCGGGAAAGCGCCGCCTGCGCCTGTTCCCACTCGTCTCGGTTTTCACTATGAATCGTGATCGGTTGCAATCCTATTTTGCGGGCAGCTTCAATCTGATTTCGCATCAGAGCCAGCAGCGGACTTATTAGCAACGCCGGGCCCGCGCCGCGATCACGCAGGATCTTCGTTGCGATAAAATACACGATGCTCTTGCCCCAGCCGGTGCGCTGGACCACCATCAGGCGCCGATTGCGTATCGCAACAGCTTCGATGGCTTCCCACTGGCCATTACGAAACGATTTGTCCGCGCCCAGCATCTGCCGCAATAGCGATTCAGCTGTCGCTTTGTCTGTTGCCTTCGGGAGTTGCATTGGACCAGTCTCTCGGCTCGCAGAGTAATAATTATTCTTGGACTCATCTACCATGAATTCGGTTGATGCTTCCATGAACATATTCTGGCTATCAAGCTACTCTGTTTAGAAGCCCGCATAAGATGAGCAGTTAAGACCGTCAGCAACTTGGTTAACTATCGCCAGGCAGACGCACCTCTCCAACCCAGAAGTGTTACTGCTCTATCAGACGCAGATGCAAAAACAAAAACGCGCGCCGATTTCCGCGGCGCGCGCTCTTTCTTCAAGTTCAACAATCAGAAACTATTCGCGCATGCCCCGACGAGCTGGCGCTTCGCTCAGTAGCACGGGCACCGTCGTGCGGCGACCCAGCCGGAAGATTTCTACGTTAACCGTCTCGCCTACTTTGTATTTATCAAGGATCCTGGCCAAATCGTCGTTGTTGCCAACTTTCTCGCCGTTAACTGCAACGATAATATCGCCGAGTTCAACGTCTCCATCCTCAGTCTGCACTAATCCACGAAGCCCTGCATTGGCGGCACTTCCACCCTGCTGAACGCTCCAAATCAAAACGCCGTCCGAGACCGGCATGCGCACCTGGGCACCGAGCGACTCGACGTTGCGAGGGACAATGCCGAGTTTGGGCCGACGTACCGAGCCATCACGAATAAGTTGCGGGACGATTCGTTTGGCGATGTTCACCGGAATGGCGAACCCGACGCCCGCTGACGCTCCGGACGGTGACTCGATCTGTGAGTTAATTCCGATCATGCGGCCATGCGAATCCAGCAACGGCCCGCCGGAATTCCCCGGATTGATAGAAGCATCAGTTTGGATTGCGCCTTCGATCTGCCGGCCGTTCTGGGCGCGAATGGGTCGTTGCAAACCGCTGATGACTCCGGTCGTGAGCGTGCGATCGAGACCAAACGGATTTCCGATCGCCAGGACCTTCTGTCCCACGATCAATCTATCGGAATCCGCCATTGGCACGATTGTCAGAGCTTCCTTTGGTGTTTCCAACAGTCTAATCACCGCGAGATCCGTGTCGGGATCTTTGCCGATGACTCTCGCTGGATAGTTCTTCCCACTGCCGAAACTGACCGTAAGCTTCTCGGCATCCGCGATAACGTGAAAGTTGGTGAGAATGTCACCCTGATCGTCAATTACTGAACCCGACCCCGCGCCTTCCACCGGCCGGGAAAACATGCCCAAGAAATCACGCACGATAGTTGTAGATTGGATATAGACGACACCGGGCGAAGTCGCCTTATACACCTCGATGTTGTTCTGCTCGTCTGAAGCCAGCGAGGGATCGGTAATGTTCGCCGGTGTCGAAGTGGAAGCCGAACCAAAGGGCTGAAAATGCCCGGACAATTGCTGAAATCCCGCCACGGCAATAGCGGCGAAGAGTGCCGACCCTAGGACCATAACCAGAATCTGACGTCCCGTAAGTCTGTACATAAAATAAATCTCCTCTATGCCAAAAATCGATGATTGAGATGCGCCAACCTTAGTTTACGGTTGCGCAAGCGGCATTTGCAAAACGCCCGACGGACCTTGCAAGTTCCCGGAACCAGCGAAGAAAAGCGCTTTTGATTTGGAAATGGGACGGCGCCATGGCGCGATAGAACTTTGCCGACCAGGGATAGTCAGGGAAGTTTACCAGAACAAAGTGAGCAGCAGGTGGGGCACGTTGGTGATGTAGGTAATCATGGCCAGCGGCTCAGAATAGCCAAGGGCGGACATTCCCGTCGCCGCGTGGGCCAGCATCAACGCAAAATAGACTGTCAGCACCAGTAGCATTCCGCGACGAGCCAGGGGCAAATGGGAACAACGATAGAGGGTATAGGCGGCAAAAGCTCCGACCGCCAGCTTCACTAACATGAAAGGAGCGTCACCAACCTTTAGCAATTGGCTCATCAAGCCATTGCCTTCGCTGGCGATATTTGAATGAACCCATAAGAGGGTGAGCTGCGCGTCGAGCCAGTTCAGAACAAAGAGAAGAAGACTTTTCGCCAGTGCGCCCATTTTTTAGGAGTACCTCTCCCTTGGTACGTGTGAAACCTTGTTAAACTTCCGCCCTTAAGAACTGCGAAACCTCCGAACCCTTGGGCCCGGAGGTTCCGCCGTCCGTACGGGAAGAAACGAGACTCGCTTCGTGCTATCCGAAGTAAAGTTTGAATCGACTTCTTGTTCCTGCGAACGACGCTCGGTTACACAAGTTCGTAACTTGAGGGCGCCACGATCAGGCTCAACTGGACCACCCTGTGCGATCTTGTTCTTACAATTTGAGGCACAGCCTAATATAGAATTAACGAGTGAGCAAGAAACTGCCGAGCTCTGCGGGTCTCTCGATTGGCGGTGCGATCCGGGAAGGCGCGCAACGGTTGGCGGCAGCCGGGGTTATTGAGCCTCGCCGTGAAGCGGGTTCGGTCTTAGCTCACGTCCTCGGTCGTGATCGAAGTTTCATCATCGCGCATGCTGACGACCCGCTGACTGCTGAGCAACGCGAAGCACTTCAAATGCTGATTGAGCGCCGGACGGTCGGCGAACCTTTGCAGTACATCATCGGTCAGCAGGAATTCTTCAAACTGGACTTTGAAGTAACCCCCGACGTGCTGATTCCCCGGCCTGAAACCGAATTGATTGTTGAGACCTCTCTGGAGCTCCTAAAGACTGATCCCAAGCCATACTTCGCCGATATCGGAACCGGCTCCGGTTGCATAGCGATCTCAATCTTGCACGAACTTCCAGAGGCTCACGCCCTGGCAACTGACTTTTCGAGGGCTGCGTTACGTGTGGCGCTGCGAAATGCTGAACGTCATCACGTCTCGGATCGCCTGGCGCTGTTTGAATCGGATTGTTTTTCGGATCTGGATGCGAACGAATCGTTCACTCTGATCACTTCGAATCCGCCGTATGTTTCCGCGGATGAATTGAAGAGTATCCAACGGGAAGTGCGCTTTGAGCCGCGCGCCGCCCTCGCCGCAGGTTCGGATGGTCTTTCGGTTATTCGCCGGTTATTGAGCGAGGCGCGACCATTCCTGCGGGGCGGCGGCTATCTAGTCTTTGAGATTGGATTCGGACAAAGCGAAGCGGTCGAGCAATTGGTCGATCGCGGCGTTTGGAAACTGCTGGAGATACGCAAGGACCTGCAAGACACTCCCCGCACGTTTGTGCTGCAGGGAAAGTAACCGGTCACGCAGTTGTAGTTTAGCTAATTGCTTGCAGTCACGACCGTGGAGGACGGGCTCTTCCGGCCTTCGCGATACTTTCCATAGCCTTCTTTAAAGAGCCTGAGAATTGGTTTGCGGTTCTGAGCAAGTAGCCGGGTCCACACGCGCGCATTCCGCTGCGGGAAATAGATCCCACGGAAAAACATGCGCATGACCAGGTGCATGATCTGATCATTGATCGACTGGCCCTTAAACCAATCAATCGCGCGCTCGTTGTTCTTTGGACTATAGGAAGTCATCCAGGCGTGATCCAACTCGATCTGGGCCTCTGGAATCGTCATCTTAAGAGGTGTGTGCGCCATCTGGTTGTGGGCAAAATTCAGCCAGTGCTTTGGACGCGTCAGGCGTCCCTCGGCTCCAAGTTTCTTGTACGTCGGCGTGCCTGGAAGTGGAACGAGCGGGCTAAAGACGGGCATTCCAGGTGGCCAGTCTGCGATCTGTTCCAGGGTGCGGTCCGCCACGCCGGGCGTGTCGTTGTCCATACCGAGGATGAATGAAGTGATCGCATAGATGTTTCGCTGAGCCAGACGATTGAGCACTGCCGCGTATTCACCGGGCTTGTTAAAGCTCTTATTCACATCGGCGAGATTCAATGGATCGATTGACTCCATACCGATGAATACCCACTTACAGCCAGACTCGGCCATCAGATCCACCAACTCTTCATCACGCAACAGGTTTGCGCTAATCTGCGCTATCCACGGCAATTGGGCATTGGCCGTAATGATGTCGCGCAACAGTGACTTTGTGCGTTTGATATTGATCGCAAAGTTGTCATCAATGAAAAAGATCGATATCTTGCCGCGATCCTTTTCAGCGCGCTGTTTCAGTAGCAACAGCTCGTTTACGACGCTTTCATTCGAGCGAAATCGAATCGAATCGCCAAAGAATCCCGTTACGGTGCAGAACTCGCAGCCATACGGACACCCGCGTCCGGATTCCAGCGGAACGGTATTGAAATAACTAACGCCCGTTCCATACCGCTCGGTAAAGCGGCGAACGATCTTGGGAACGAAGTTAAACTGCTCAAGATCAATGGTGTCCCACGGAATCACCGGATAGGGTTGTAGACTTGGTTTTTTGTCGCTGCCTTTCGAGTCGATCTCAGGTTGATAGATCTCCTTCAACTCACCTTTCGCCGCATCGGCAACGAGCAGCGGCCATGTTTCGTCCGCCTCGCCGAGAGCAACCGCATCCGCATGTCGCGATCCGCCGTCTTTACCCAGAGCTTCGTCTGGGCATTCCGTCACGTGCGGGCCGCCCATCACCACCAGAACACCGGCGGCGCGAATCGCATCCGCAACGCGGTACGCTTTGGCAACCATTCGCGTCATCGACCCGATCCCGACCATGCCGATTTCCTGATCCTTGATGAAGCGAACCAGTTCCTGATCGCTCATCGGCTTTGCGTTCCCATCGATGAGCACCACTTCATGCCCTGGCGGCGTGAGCGCTTTGAGCAAGAACATCCACAGATGAGGCATGAAGTTTTTCGTAACGCCGTTGTCAGGGTTATACAATAGGATTTTCATTTTCGGTTTAGGTTTCCTGACCCGGAGATAGGTCCGAAAAGATCAAGTAAGTCAATATCAATAAAGCCCTTTATAAGGCGACAGGGATTATATGATGCCGTCAAGTTAAAAGCCGCGAACTAAAGTGTCAAGCCCAGCCTCTTCGGGTGCGAGCAGACTATAACACATGTGTGCGGACGCGTACATAATCTATTGAATTGAAATCCACCCGACGCGCGGGAACATTACTCTTGGCAGCGAGAGCCACAGATGTTAGAATCCGCCCCGTTAGCGCCGTTTGCAAGTTTGCCTGAGTCCCGTTAGGACTTATTATTCCCGCAGTTTAGAGGAGGCTCTACTTGGGTTCACCGAAAATCGTTTTGACCGCATCGTCAAGCGAGGCCAGTGAGTGGAATCATAGCATTTGGCAACAGATGCTATCCGCGACTCTTCCGGCAAAATACGGCCACAAATGGGTAAACCCAGCCGTGCTGGTGAATGAATCGTGGCCCGATGGGCGCGCCAAGTATGTACCCAACGGGTTACGAATGGTCGAGACGCTGCTTCTGCGAGACTATTCAGAAGACAATGTGGTCGTTTGTTACTTGGAGAATCTTGAGAGATTTGTCGGGCCCGAAACCCGGGTTGTAGCCATTCACGCGCATAATCCGCTGGGCATTTCTTATGCAACCGACGTTTACTCAAAGCTGGCCGGCAAGAACCTGATGCCCATCAATGCCGCTGAGTTTCTCAAGATCGTCACTCACCCAACCATCAAGAAATACGCTCCCAAGATCGTCGTGGGTGGTCCCGGCGCGTGGCAGTTGGAACGGGCCGACCGCCTTGACGAATTCAAGATAGATTATTTGATTGACGGCGAGATCGAACGTGTGTTCAGTGACCTCTTCAAACGAATAATGGCGGACGATCCTACGCTCGAGCGAATCATCAAAGTTCCAAAGAACATGCAGCCGCCTGTGGAAGAAATTCCAGTTGTCCGTCATCGTTCAACGTTCGGCGTGGTGGAAATCACACGCGGCTGTGGGCGAGGCTGTCAGTTCTGCGGACCAGCGACAAAGGTTGGCCGGTCCTTCCCGCTGGAACACATCATCGAGAGCGCGCGTGTTAATGCGCGTGAAGGCGCGACGGAGGTAATGCTCGCTACGGAGGACATGTTCCTTTATGAGCAGGAGGCGAACTTTGAAACTAACGTTCCCGCGCTCGAGAACATGCTGAAGAGTGTTAAGAGTGTGCCGGGAATTGAAACGCTGCAGATGTCGCACATCACCATGGCGCCAGTGGTCAAGGATCCATCGATCATTGAGCGGCTTACCCCTTTGATCGTGCCCTACTCACACGTGCAACATAGAGAGTCGACCGATGCCGATCATCGCATGACTGATCCGATCATAGGATTGGAAACCGGCAGCCCGCGCCTTTTTGATACTTTCATGAAGGGTAAGGCGTATCCTTACAAAGCCCATCAATGGCGCGACGTCGTACTCAAGGGCTTTGAGATTCTGAACAAGCATAACTGGTTTCCGTTCTGCACCTTTATTATCGGCTTGCCCGGAGAAACCGACGAAGATACCAAGCAATCGCTCAACCTGCTTTACGACCTGCGCGACGCTAAGGGAACTTTTGTGCCTACCTTCTTTGTGCCGCTCGACAACACGAGAATGCAACAGAAGGATAGCGCCAAGTTGATCGAGATGACTGACCTTCAGTGGGAATTCTTTTATACCTGCTGGAAATATAACATGCACTTCTGGAAGGGTCGCTCGAAGTCCTCGATGAAGTTCTCGTTCAGCGTCCCTTTGTATTACTACCTGCTCGGTCGCAAGTTGTTCGGCCATGGGATCAAGTATCCACTCTATCGTTTTGCCGGCGTCCCCGATCGTTTCATGCGCAAACACCTCTATCTGGATTTCACCGGATATAAACGCAGCAACGGTGTGATGCAGGCGCCCGTTGATGAAATCCTGCCCAGCTTTAAGAGCGTGCGCGAAAAAGGCTTGAACCTGATCGACGCCAGCCAGTTGCATCATATCGGGGCCAGTATCGACATCGCTCCCGATGGAATTACAGCGGCCGCGCCCTAACTCTTTGCTCTTAAGCTCATCGTCTGATTGCGAATACCTCACCAGCCTGCTCTAAGGGTAGGTGCCGAGCATGTGCACTCCCATCGCAAAGGTCTCACCCTGGAAATGAACAAGAAAAGTGGCGCCACTCCCAGCCGAAAAGCACAGTAGCATACAGGCTGAGTCAATTCACCCTGTTGCTTTGCAAACTCGACTAGTTGTACGATGCGACTCTGTAAAGGCTAACCTGGCCTCGATTTCATTCTTAGCGGCGATTGCGCACACTCATAGTACTCCGCCGCCGGGAAGCGGATCGTTCCTTGGACGGTACGCGGTGCCCGCGGAGCTATAGAGCTGATTTCACGAGCCAGGTGACGAGCACATTCGCCACATCGAATGCGTCTACCGAGGGTTCGGGCACCGGATAAGTTGCTCCAGTGCCGTTGCAGTCGGCGGTGCATTCCGTGGTTGGTAGTTGAGGCGGCGCAAGTCCGGGTCCATGAACTTCGCCTCCATCTGCCAGGGCAACAGCGGCCAATGAGACTACTAGCAGACAAGTAGCAAAAAATCGGATTACTTTTGTCATTTGTTGGGTCCTTTGTACGGCGATCGCTGTATTCACAGCGGTCACCCAGATTGGATTGAAGCGGCGGCATAATAGCATTGCTAGCAATTATTCTTGCTAGACTCTGCGGAATGTTAGGAGAGAGTCAAATGGAGTCGAAAATCGTAACCAGAAGCCGAGCGATCGACGCGCACCCCGGCTCGTACACAACCGAGAGGTCCAAACTCGTAGTAGAACTGCAGAACCGCGGAGAGTACGAGGCGGCGTGCGAGGCTTTGGGTGGTTTTTGGCGCGGAATCGGCGAGCGACCCGAAATCGGGAGCTTGTCTCCCGCGGATCAGGCCGAGGTGCTTTTGCGGGTGGGGACCCTGTCGGGTTGGCTCGGCAGCTCAGGACAGATTTCGGGCGCTCAGGAATTTGCCAAGGATTTGATTAGCGAAAGCCTTCGCGCTTTTGAAGCGCTTGGTGATCAGGAGAAGATTGCGGAAGCACAAAGCGACCTGGCCATCTGTTATTGGCGGGAAGGCGCTCTGGATGAAGGTCGCGTCTGGTTTCAGGAGGCCTTGAGCCGCGCAACGGATCCAGCCAATAAACTGAGGATCCTGATAAACCGCACCACCGTCGAAGTTTACTCGAACCAACTCAAACAGGCGCTTTCGCTGCTGGAGGAAGCAGCTCCCCTGCTCGATCATGTTGATGATCCAGCGGCCCTTGGACGGTTCCATATGCAGAAGGCACTTGTCCTTAGAAACATGGGAGGATCAGAAAACATAGATCGCGCCTTAATTGAGAACACGGCGGCCAGCATAAATTTCGAACGAGCCAATCATAGGCGCTACTTCGCGGGGGTTGAGAATAATATTGGATTCATCTACCTGGAACTGGGTCGCTATGAAGAGGCGCTCCAGCATCTCGATCGGGCTCTCTCGACACTTGTCCAGATTGGCGCCGTCGGGATCGCCGCCCAGGTTAATGAAACTCGCGCGCGCGTGTTTCTCGCGCAAGGCCAGTACATACAAGCTGAGAAAATCGCATTCACGGCCGCTTCAACCTTGGAAAGCGGAGGTGAGAGCACCCATCTGGCTGAGGCCCTGGAGGCGCAAGGCATCGCTTTGGCCCGTATGGGTAGACGTCAAACAGCACTTGGGATATTGAAACGTGCGGCGCATATCGCGGAAACGGCCGGCAATCCTCAAATGTCGGCGAAGATACGTCTCACCATCCTTGAAGAGGTTAGCGGTTTGCTTCCGCCAAATGAGATTCGGGATCTGTATCAGGAAGCCGACCAATGGCTGGGCGAGCCCTTGAGCATGGAAGTTAGCTCTCGGCTCAGAGCTTGTGCTCGTCTGCTTACCTCAACCAAGGTGCCTACCGGCCCGGAGAATCTGAGAATCCGCGGATCGTTTGAGCAAGCGGTTCATCAGCGTGAGAGCGAGTTGATCAAGTCTGCGCTTGATGAGGCTAACGGAAGCGTGACCCGCGCCGCGAGGCTGTTGGGACTTACCCACCAGGGTCTCTGTTACATTATTAACAATCGACATAAGCAACTCCTGGGAGCCAGGGCCCCGATCCGAATTCGCCGCAAATCAATAATAAAGAAGCGGTAGGGTCGGGGCGCCAAGTCAGACATGGAGACCATTCGCTCTCCACCAGCTGCTAGCGCAGGAGTTCCTGCTATTGACAGAACAATAGTTCCTAAAGTAGATTGCGCGCTATCGGTTCTCACCCCCTTTCGCTCAAACACCGGGGAGGCGCGCACTTAAGCGCGAATGATCGTTGCCCGTGCGCGGTTTACACGAGTTCCAGAGACTCGCAGCTGAGAGCAGCGAGGCAACAACTTCGCTGCTTTTGCTTTGCGCCTGACAATGCGAATCGCCTGGTCACTCGAATTTGACTATCTTGCGGCCTGCCATCCGTGACCGTATTAACCCAGATTCGACTCCCCATGCTGATTGACAGACAACCCGGCGCACGTGCAAGATGCGCGCGATGCTGAAGAGTAAAGCACGCGCGGATTCAGGCCCGCTAAGCCGGGGTTTTCTGTTTGCGCGCGCAATCGAATCCGTCTTCGCTCTCACACTTGTGCTCACCTGTTCATGCGGTGGCTCCCTCTACCGGGTGAAGCCGCTCGCACAACTTTCTCCGATGCCGGCGACGGTCGCCTCTCTTAATGTGGGAGCGATTTCCGTCCGGGCGGCGGCGTTAATTACAGATGAGGAAAGTCAGGAGCTCTTCGAATCAAACCTGCAATTAGCCGGCTTGCTCCCAGTGCGTGTCGAGCTGATCCACAACAGCGGCGATGCAATCGAATTGAAGAAGGTCCGTTTTCGTCTCCGTGACGACCCCGGCACTGAATATAAAGCCATTTCTGCAAAGAAGGCGATCGCCCGCATTTTGAAGGCGAATGGTGTCTTTGCTTACAACCCGGACTCTCGCAAAACATTCGAGAAGGAATTTAGAGCTTACGAACTGAATTTGAAAACGCCGCTGACACACGCCGAGGGTCGGCGACAAGGTTTCATCATTTTTCTCGCGCCAAAGAAAGAACCGGTGTCTTCCCCACGCGGTCTGGTGCTGACGATCGAGGGTCTCTCCGAACCAGCGGCCCTGAATCTAAAGTAATCCCGGGCCCTGCGTCGTTAGACTTTTCTCGTTGGGTTGGGTAGGCTTTCCTCGCACATTATCCAGACAACTGAGCAGTGTCTCCAGCTCAACAAAATCATTCTTCTCTTGAAAGGAAGCCAGCAATGAGTCCCGAACCACAACCCAATGGTCAACCAACACCAGCACTCCTATTCGACACGATCAACGCCCACCAAAGAACCGAAGCAATCAAGGCCGCAATCGAACTCAGCCTGTTTAGCGGGATTGCCGCCGGGAACACTTCCTCGCAAGAGATCGCCCAAGCCTGCGGCGCATCGGAGCGAGGCGCGCGAATCCTCTGCGACTATCTGGTAATAATTGGTTTTCTGACCAAGCAAGGCAGCAATTATGGTTTGACCGCAGACTCCGCCATGTTCCTCGACAAGAGTTCACCGGCTTACATGGGAACAGTGATCGAATTCATGCTGTCACCCATGTTGACGGACAATTTCAAGGACCTGACGGAAGTAGTCAAGCAAGGCGGTGCAAGTCCGGACGCATCGACCGTGACGCCTGATCATCCTGTATGGGTGAAGTTTGCCCGCGCGATGGCCCCGATGATGGCTCTGCCTGCGCAACTGTTGGCTCAGCTCGTTGATTCCACTCCCAACAAGCAGATCAAGGTTCTGGACATCGCTGCCGGCCATGGCTTATTTGGCCTGGCATTCGCGAAACGGAATCCTCAGGCGGAAGTCACCGCCGTCGATTGGTCAAACGTGCTCCAGGTGGCCAGGGAGAATGCGCAACTTGCCGGCGTCTCTGAACGCTATCACACCAGGCCGGGCAGTGCGTTCGAGGTTGATTACGGCACCGGCTATGACATCGTTCTGTTGACGAACTTCCTTCATCATTTCGACCCGGAAACTTGTGAAGCCCTCTTGCGCAAAGTCCACGGTGCCCTGGCCGATGGTGGGCAGGCCGTGACTTTGGAGTTCGTCCCCAATCCCGACCGCGTTTCGCCCCCACAAGCCGCCGCTTTCAGCTTGATGATGCTCGGCGGGACGCCGAGTGGCGACGCCTACACGTTTGCGGAACTCGACACGATGTTTCGCAATGCCGGCTTCGCGCAGAGCGAACTGCACGAGCTTCCGCCCTCGATCCAGCGTGTTGTGATAAGCCGGAAGTAGCGAACCGCGAGAGGCTGGTTCCACTGCGAGTTGATCGTATGAGAGATGTGAAGAGAAGTTAGGCTCCTTCTATCCAGTGGAACCAAAACCTCCGCCGCCGCGCTCAGTATCATCGAGAGCATCGGCCCAGACAGCCTGCGGGGTAACTATTTTTTCGACGATCAACTGACAGATCTTGCTATTCTCTACCAGCTCAATTCTTTCTTCTCCGGTGTTGTGAAGTAGACAACCGATCTCGCCTCGATAGTCGGCGTCAATAACACCAGCGAGGACATCGAGGCCTTTCTTTGTGGCGAGACCCGATCGCGGCGCCAGCCGGCCGTAGTAACCTTCAGGGATGGCGACCGCCAAGCCGGTTCGAACTATCGCCCGCTGTCCCGGCGCTAGACTAACTGCCTCAATCGAATAGAGATCAAGACCCGCTGAAGCCCGACTACCGCGCGTTGGCAAGGTTGCGCGCGGATCCAGCCTC
>Ga0193725_1000249_pt1 | contig 16922 bp, 18 predicted proteins | sample H2a2metaG_FD_143058 | JGI IMG/M metagenome (GOLD analysis project Ga0193725, IMG submission 143058) | Soil microbial communities from a riparian zone of the East river system, Colorado, United States - H2a2 | ecosystem: Environmental > Terrestrial > Soil > Riparian zone | place: USA: East River... | reverse complement strand
TCCGAGATCTCGACCAACGCCGCCAACTTCTACACGTCCGGGGTCAAGGGCCGGTTCGAGGAAACCAAGAAGGACGACGACCACCGGCTGAAGGAGGCGACGTACCCGGTCACCGAGCTCCGCGACAATCAGCTCGTCGTGAGCGAGCAGCCCGCGCTGACGTCGCTCAACGAGCGGCTGCGCGACGACTACGTGGCCGACTGCGCCCGCGGCGTGGCCCGCTGGAACGCGGTGATCCAGCGCGCGGGCATCCCGTGCGAACTGAAGCTTCCGCACCGCGCCTTCCACCGCGCGATCGGGGCCTTCGCCGGCGTGCGCGTCTCACCCGATGGACGCGTGGTCACCCCGGCCGAGTGGGACGCTCACCGCGCCGAGTGGTTGCCCACCGAAGCCGACGAGGCCTTCGTGGGGAGTCTGATGCAGCTGGTCGTCGAGCGCGGCAAGTTCGCCAACTGGATCGCTCCCCCCGCCCGCGGCATCAACGGTCACCCCGTCGACTTCGAATACATCCGTGGCAGCTAGGAGGCTTGCATGAAACCGATCGTGCCGAAGGGGTTCGGGCCGCCGCTCGGAATGTATTCGCATGGCGTCGTCGCCGCGCCGGGGGAGCTGGTGGTCGTGGCGGGGCAGGTGGGGATGGGCGCGGCCGGTGAGGTCGCGGTGGACGATATCGTCGGGCAGACCAAGCAGGCGTTCGAGAACGTTCGGTCCGTCATCGAGGCCGGCGGCTGTTCGATGCGGGACGTCGTGCGGCTCCAGACGTTTCTCACCCGCGCCGGCGACATCGCCGGCTTCATGAAGGCGCGGTCGGAGATCTTCCCGCGATACTTCCCGGACGGCGTGTATCCGCCGAACACGCTGCTGGTGATTCACCAGCTCGTCCGTCCCGAGCTGCTGGTCGAGATCGAGGCGATCGCGGTCCGCCGGCGAAAGGCACGGGCGGCGCCGTCGTCGCGGAAGGCCGCGGCACGACGCCGCCCACGTCGGTGACGGGGGGCCCTTCGTGGCCCCCCATCCGGTCAGTCAGTGAACCTATCGACGCCGGTCGAGATCGATGTCGGTGCGGGTGGTGGCTTCTCCGCCGCGGGTCATGGCGACGAGGGCGAGTACGATCACCACGAGGATGGCGGCGGCGATGAGGACGGCGGCCGTGGGATCGAGGCCGAAGATCCGGTGTGACTCGCCCGAGGTCCGGGGCGACGCGGCGACGTCACCGCCGCCACTGGGCGCGCCGGGCTTTATCTCGGTCACGGTCGTGGACGAGCTGGAGGACGGGCTCGGCGCCGGTGACGCCGAGGGCGACGAGGCAGCGCTGTCTGACTTGGCATCGTCCGCCTTGGGGGCGGTGGCCGACGACGACGAGCTGGAGGTGCTCGACGTGTCGCCGGGCATGTCCTTCTGCTGGGTTTGGGCGCTCGACGAGCTGTCGGACGTCTGCGCGATGGCCGCCGCGCCGAGCCCCACGATCATGAGTGTGCTGAGCATGGCCGCGAAGAGAGACTTCTTCATGGTGCACCTCCCTGAGGGGGTTTGAGCAACCGTGGTGCCAGTGAGGTGTGGGAGGCAGGCATGAACGCCTGGGAATCGTTGCCGGCCGAGTTCAACGCCGCGACCTGGTTCGTGGATCGCAATGTCGACGAGGGCCGCGCGAAGGCCCCCGCGTTCTCCTACGAAGACCGCGTGCTGTCCTACGGGGACGTGCAGGATCTTGCCAACCGTACGGGCAACGCGTTGCGAGATCTCGGGATCGGCATGGAAGACCGCGTGGTCATGATCTGCCTCGACGCGCCGGAGTTCGTCGGCACGTTCTGGGGCGCGATCAAGATCGGCGCGGTCCCCGTGCCCGTGAACACGCTCATGCGCGCGGCGGACTGGCTGTACTTCCTCAACGACAGCCGGGCCAGGGCCGTGGTCGTCTCGGCGCCGCTGCTCGCCGAGGCCGAGCCCGTGTTCGGGCAGGCGCCGTTCCTGCGCCACGTGCTGGTGGCCGGGGGCGCCCCCGGAAGGCACCTATCGTGGGAGGACCACGTGGGCCGGGCCTCGGCCACGCTGGGGGCCGCCGTCACCTCGCGAGACGACGCCGCGTTCTGGCTCTACTCCTCGGGATCCACGGGATTCCCCAAGGGCGCCGTGCACCTCCAGCACGACATGGTCGTGTGCGCCGAGACCTACGGCAAGCAGGTGCTTGGCATCCGTCCCACCGATCGCGTGCTCTCCGCGGCCAAGCTCTTCTTCGCCTACGGGCTGGGCAACACCGGCTACTTCCCGGCCGCCGTCGGCGCGCAGGCGATCCTGTTTCCGCACCGGCCGACGCCGGAGAGCGTGTTCGAGACGGTGGCCACCCGGAAGCCCACGCTCTTCTTCGGCATCCCCACGCTCTACGCGGCGATGCTCGCGGTGAAAGAAGCGGACAAGCGCTGGGACCTCTCGTCGCTGCGGCTCTGTGTCTCGGCGGGGGAAGCGTTGCCCGAGGAGATCTACACGCGCTGGCGCGAGCGGTTCGGCGTCGAGATCATCGACGGCATCGGGACCACCGAGATCCTGCACATCTTCCTCTCGAACCGCCCGGGCGCGGTGCGTCCGGGGTCGTCGGGGTTGCCGGTGCCGGGTTACGAGGCGGTCGTCGTGGACGACGAGAGCCGCCCGGTGCCCGCGGGCGAGATCGGCAACCTTCGGGTGAAGGGCGACTCCACGATGGCGTACTACTGGAACAAGCACGAGAAGACCAAAGAGACGCTCCACGGCGCGTGGATCCAGACCGGCGACAAGTACTGGCAGGATCCGGATGGCTATTTCTGGTACGCGGGCCGCGCCGACGACATGCTGAAGGTCGGCGGCATCTGGGTGTCGCCGGTGGAAGTGGAGGCGACGCTCATCAAGCACGCCTCCGTGCTGGAGGCCGCGGTGGTCGGCGCCGAGGACAGCGACCGGCTCGTGAAGCCGAAGGCCTTCGTGGTCCTCAAGGAGCCGGCGCAGCCCTCGGCCGCGCTGGCCGACGAGCTGAAGGCGTTCGTGAGGGACAAGATCGCGCCCTACAAGTATCCGCGCTGGATCGAGTTCACGCCGGAGCTGCCGAAGACGGCGACCGGCAAGATCCAGCGGTTCAAGCTGCGCGCCTGAGAGGCCTGAGGGCCTGACCGTGTTCGACCCCGCCCTCGAGTCGCTGCCGCTCTCCGCGATCCGCGCGCTCCAGTGGCGCTGCTTTCGCCGCCTCGCCGACGAGGCGCTCGCGGGGGAAGGCAACGCGTTCCTGCGCGACAAGTGGGGGGCCGCGGGCATCCGGGCGGCCGGGGACCTGCGCGACTGGAACGACTTCGCGCGGCTGCCGTTCACCACCAAAAGGGAGCTGGTCGACGATCAGCTCGCGCACCCGCCGTTCGGCCGCAACCTGACGTATCCACTGGAGCGCTACGTGCGCGTGCACCGGACCTCCGGCACCAGCGGCCAGCCGCTCTACTGGCTCGACACCCAGGAGTCGTGGGACTGGTGGGCGCGCTGCTGGGGCTTCGTGCTGCGCGGGGCCGGGCTCGGGCCGTCGGATCGCATCTTCTTTCCGTTCTCGTTCGGCCTCTTCGTGGGGTTCTGGGCGGGCTTCGAGGGCTCGCGCGCACTCGGGGCCTTGACCATTCCCGGCGGGGGCCAGGACTCACCCACGCGGCTCGCCTGGATGGAGCGGCTCGGCGCCACCGCACTGGTGTGCACGCCGTCCTACGCGCTGCACCTGCTGGAGATCGCGCGCGAGCGGGGGATCGATCCCGCCACGCTGCCCGTGCGGGTGACCGTGCACGCGGGGGAGCCGGGCGCGGGCATTCCCGCGGTGCGCGCGCGGATCGAGGCGGGCTGGGGCGCGCGCGCGTTCGATCACGCGGGCATGACCGAGATGGGCGCGTATGGGTTCGAGTGCGCCGAGCAATCGGGGCTGCACGTCAACGAGACCGAGTTCATCGCCGAGGTCGTCGATCCCGACACCGGCCGCGCGGCGGTGGAGGGCGAGCTGGTGCTGACCAATCTCGGGCGCCTGGGCTCACCGCTCGTGCGCTATCGCACGGGCGATCGTGTGCGGCTCGCCCAGGAGCCGTGCGCGTGCGGGCGGACGTTCGCGCGCCTGCCCGGCGGGATCCTCGGGCGGCTCGACGACATGCTGATCGTGCGCGGGGTCAACGTGTTCCCCGCCGCCATCGAAGGCATCGTCCGGCGGTTTCCCGCGGTCGACGAGTTCCAGATCGAGGTCTTCCGCGACGGCGCCCTCGACGAATTGCGCGTGCTCGTCGAGGTCGAGGACGCGTCCATCGCCGTGGCCATGCGCGAAGCCTTCCGCGTCGACCTCGGCCTGCGCCTGGAAGTGGCCGCGGTTCCCCCGCGATCTTTGCCACGCTACGAGCTCAAAGCCCAGCGCGTCGTTCGGCGCTCGTCGTAGCGGCGAGGCGGCGCGGCGCGTGGGCGGGAGGTCGGGCGGGGTGGGGGCCGCTCGACGATCCGACTGACTGTGACGGCGACTGTTGGGCGCGCTCGCTTCGTCACCCGTATCCCGCGGCGACACCTACACCACGGATCGCTGAGCGGCCCCCACCCCGCCCGACCTCCCGCCTCGCGGGGACGGTCGGTGTTGGGGAGCGGATCGTCAGTTCGTCAGTAGTGCAGGGCGAGCCAGACTGTTGGTCCGTCGGGGGCGGTCCACTCTACGCGGTGGCGGCGGTGTGCTCGTATGTCGAGCCAGTCGCCGGGGGCGAGGCGTCTCGGATCTGGCTCGTCTTCGAAGCGGAGGATGGCGGCGCCGCTGAGCAACACCACCCATTCGTTGGTGTCCTGGTCGTACCAGTGACCGGGCGGGGTGGCGTGGCCTGATGAGACGATGCGCTCCAGTCGCACGGCGCCGGATTGCGCCAGCACCTCGATCAGCTCGTGCGGGAGCTGGGTGGGCAGGTCGTCGAAGAGGTTGCTGCCCGTGGTCAACGCGTGAGCCGCAGGATCGTTTGGCGGTGCTGGGGGAAGCTCGCCAGGAGCGTCTGGCGATCGGCGAGCTCGAAATCCGCGAAGTCGAAACCCGGCGCGACGGTGCCGCCGACGAGCGCGTAGCCGCCGGGATCGTCCACCGCCGCGCCGTACCAGCAGCCGGAGGGCACCAGCACTTGAAAGTTCTCGCCTCGCTCGGGATCGGGGCCGAGTCGCGGGGTCTCGAGCCGTCCGTCCGGGTGAATCAGGGTCAGGGTGAGCGCGGTGCCCGCGTAGAAGTGCCAGATCTCGTCGGACTTGATGCGGTGGAGCGCGGAGACCTGATCTCCCGGCAGCAGGAAATAGATCGCGGTCGCGTAGACGCGCGCCCCGCCGAAGCGCGCGGGCAAGTGGTCGGCGGCGATGAGCTCCGGCGCGCGATACGTCTCCCGATAGAAGCCGCCTTCCGGATGCGGCAAGAGGCCCAGCGCCGCGATCCAGTCCGCCGCGGTCCTCGCCGCCATGCCGGCGAGTGTATGCCGGTGACGTAACTCGCGACAACGGCTCGTTCGGGCCAGCTCTCCTGTGGACAAATGGATACAGACTTGAACGCGGAGCCACGGTGCGATAGAGAGGTGTCATGTCGCCGACCGACCACGACGACCTCCGCGAGTTCCTCGAGCGCCGGTTCAACGAGATCGACGGGCAGTTCGGGCAAATCGGCCTACAGTTCGAAGAAGTTGCGCGTCGCTTCGACTCGATTGATCGGCGCATCGACGGCGTGGAGCACCAAGTTACCGACCTGCGGCGTGAGATGCTCGGCCATTTCGATGAGCTCTACCGGCGCCTCGAGCGGGTCGAGCAGGAGTACTTCGCGATCACGCAAGCGCTGCGCCGCATCGAGGCGGGCCACGCCGATGAAGGGGCGCGCCGCGAGATCCTGGAGCGTGATCTGGCCGAGTTGAAGCAGCACGTCGCCGCGCTCCAGGTCCGGATCGAAGACCTCGAACAGCGTCTCGATCGCTAGACGCTTCCGCTGCGCCGTCCTCGCCATGCCGGCGAGGCCTGCCGGCATGGCGAGCGGCGAAAGCCGCGCGTCTACTTCCCGACGATGTCGCCCTTCATGCCGCCGAGCGCGCCCAGGAGCTCGTTCTTTTCCTTCGCGGGGACCTTGAACTTGTCGAGCGACTTCACGAGGTCCTCGACGAGGGCGTTGAACTCGGCGTCGGTGATGTTCATGCCCGTGTGGGCGTCGCGCATGCTGGCGCCCGTGTACTTGCAGGGCCCGCCGGTGGCTTCGCACACCTGATCGACGAGCCGGGCCTTCAGCCGCGGGATGTCGGCGTTCGCGAAGCGCTTGTTGATCCGCGTGTCGTTGGCCACGTTGCCGACGAAATCGTCGACCACCGCGGTGATGGCCGGCTTGCCGCCCAGCCGCTCGTAGAGCGACGGCTCCGCCATCGACTTGCCGCTTTCCATGCTGCTGCACCCCACCATCAACACCGCCGCCGCCAGCACTCCCACCACCGTCCTCATGGCCGATCCTCCTTGTCGTGATGAGCCCTGACTCGTCTACGCGCGAGGGGGGCGGGACGGATTTCGCGTATAGTCGAAAGCCGCATGGCGTGGGCGGCCGAAGACCTGATCCGGCAAATGGCCGAGGGCGACGCCGACGCGTGTGGCCGCTTCTACGACCGCTACGCCCGCCTCGTCTATCCCTTGATACTCCGGATCGTCCAGGACTCCGCCGACGCGGCCGACGTCCTCCAGGAGGTCTTCTGGGAGGCCTGGCAGGCGGCGGCCAGGTACGACCCCGCCCGCGGCAGCCCGGAGGCCTGGATCGTCATGCGGGCGCGCACCCGGGCCATCGATCGGGTGCGCGCCGTTCGTAGAAGGGGTGAGACGTTCGTGGCGCCCCTCGACGAGGCGATGGCCGCGGACCGCGGCGACCCCGCGCAGCGAGCGGCCGACCGCGTCGTGGTGGCCGACGTGCTCGAGCGGCTGCCCGAGCACCAGCGCGAGGTAATCGAGCTGGCCTACTACGGAGGGCTCACGCAGACCGAGATCGCGGAGCGGCTCAAGCAACCGCTGGGGACGGTGAAGACCCGGATGCGGACGGGCCTGGTCCGTCTGCGCGAGATCATGAAGCCGGCGACATGACCCACGAGCCGTACGAGACCCAGGCGGCGGTGTACGTGCTCGGCGCGCTCGACGGCGAGGAGCGCTCGCAGTTCGAGGAGCACTTGGCCGGCGGCTGCGTCGAGTGCGCCGAGGCGGTACGCGAGCACGCCGAGACGCTGGCCGACGTCGCGCGCGACGCGCCGCCGATGATCCCCCCGGCCCACGTCAAGACCGACCTCATGCGTCGGGTGTCCGCGACGGGGTCCGCGCGCGCGACGCGCCGCCGGAGCTGGCTGCGCTGGGCCGCGGTCAGCGCCGCCGCGGTCGTCGGGGTCTCCGCGTTCGCCGCCGGCTTCGTGGCGTCGCGCTACGAGGCGCGCATCGGCGCCATGGCCCGCGAGACCGCGAGGGTGCGCGCCGAGCTTCACCGCCAGGAGGCGGAGCTGCGCGATCGGCTCGCCGTCGCCCAGGGCGTGAACGATCTCCTGAGCGACCCGGCGGCGCGCGTGGTCGCGCTCCGCGGATCGGGTCCCGGCGACGAGGCGTGGGGCCGGCTGGTCTGGGACGACGCCAAGGGCGGGTATCTCGTGGTCGCGAACGTCCCGGCGGCGCCGGCCGGCAAGGTCTACGAGCTGTGGACGATCAGCGGGGGACAGCCGCGTCCCGCCGGTCTCTTCACGGTGGACGCCTCGGGCCGCGCGACTCATCCCGTCGCGCCGACGCGCTCGCCCGTGGACGTCTTCGCGGTCACGCTCGAGCCCGCCGGCGGCGTCCCCGCGCCCACCGGCCCCATCGTCCTCGCGTCGGCGAAGTAGCGCGGGTCGCGCGCGAAGCGCGCGACCGACGGGCGCGGCAGACGCGCCGGTTCGCGGTGTTACTATCACCAACGTGAAGGTGTTGCTCCGAAACCCCCGGCGCGAGGTCGAGATCGCGGGTGGCCGTCGCGTGAAGGACGTGTTGAAAGATCTCAACGTGATCCCCGAAAGCGTGATCGTGATCCGCGGCGACACCCTGATCACCGCCGACCAGCTCGTCGACGACACCGACACCATCGAGCTGCGCCCGGTCATGAGTGGCGGCCTGACATGAAGTGCACGAAGTGCGGGGGGCGGGCGAACATCGAGCTGCGGCGGCACAACGCGGCCTTCTGCACCGATGACTTCGTCGCGTTCTTCCAGAACCAGATCCGCGAGGCCATCCGCAAGTACCGCATGTTCGGCCGCGACGAGCGGGTGCTGGTGGCGGTCTCCGGCGGCAAGGATTCGCTGGCCCTGTGGGACGCGCTCATCGCCGACGGCTACACGACCACCGGGCTCTACCTCGACCTCGGCATCTTCGACTACTCGGTCGAGTCGCGCGCGAAGTGCGAGGCGTTCGCGGAAGCGCACGCGGTGCCGCTGATCGTGTCGAAGGTGGCCGACGAGGTGGGCGCGCCGGTGCCGGTGATCAAGCAGGTGACGCGGCGGCCGCCGTGCTCCGGGTGCGGACTCTCCAAGCGCTACCTGATGAACCGGGTTGCCCTCGAGCAGGGGTTCCCGGTCGTCGCGACCGGACACAACCTCGACGACGAGGCGGCGACGCTGTTCGGCTCGGTGATGCACTGGCAGACCGACGCGCTGCCGCGGCAGTCGCCCGCGCTCGCCGCCACGCATCCCAAGCTCGTCCGTCGGGTGAAGCCGCTCTACCGGCTCTCCGAGCGCGAGACCGCGGCCTACGCGTTCCTGCGGGGCATCGACTACATCGTCGAGGAGTGCCCGTTCGCGGCCGGCGCCACGTCCATCGCGCACAAGGAGATCCTCACGCGCATGGAGGAGGCGTCGCCGGGCGCCAAGCACAATTTCCTGTTCGGCTTCCTGGACAAGGCGCGGGCGGCGTTCGAGCGCGTGGAGGCGGTGACGCTGAACGAGTGCGAGCGCTGCGGTCAGGTCACGACCGGGACCGTGTGCGCGTTCTGCAAGCTTTCCGACCAGGTCAAGCGCAATCGACCAGATGGGGGGTCTAGCCACGGGTCCCCCGAGTCCCCCGCGCTCGTCGCGCCCCGGGAAACCCTGGGCGCTCCTCGAAGCACGCGTGCCGACAGCGATCAACCCGGGAGGGTCTAATCGAATGGCGGGATTCCGATGTCCGAAGTGTCTCAAGGTGGCGATGGTGCAGAAGGTCTGCTGCGGACGCCCGATGAAGCGGGCGTGAAGATCGACTTCTGAATCGCCGTCGCTTCCTGACCCTGCTCGCGTCCGCGGCGGCCGCGCCGTGGACTCCGGCGTGGGCCGCCGTCGAGAACCGCCGGGGCGACTACGCCGCCGCCGTCGCGATCCTCTACGGGATGTTCAACCTGAACCTCACGGGAACCCTCGACGAAGCCGTCGACCGCGCGGCCGGGCGCTACGACGTGACGATCCGCGGCGAGGGCGGAAGCATCGCCAACCGGATCGAGTGCCACGGCCTGCTACGTGAGGGGCGGTGGTATCCCACCCGCAGCACCTCGTGGTTCCAGGTCGTGGGCCGCGAGGCGCGCACCGAGATCGTCTATGACTGGAACGCGCGCACCGCGGAGTATCACTACCGGGGCGAGACCTTCCTCATGCGCAAGGTCCGCCAGGCCGACGACGTGCTCGCGCTGACGCCGGGACCCGTCGACGACGCGATCAGCGCGATCCTGAACTACGCCGACGGCCGCTGGGCGCCGGACGGCGACGGCGGCTTTCGCACGCGGGTGGTCCGGCGCCGCCGCCCCGCCAACGAGGGGCCCGACGACGTCGCCAAGGTGTACCGCGCGGAGCTGCTGCCGGTCATGCTGAAGATCGGCCCCGATCCCGAGAGCAAGAAGCCCACGGCCCTGTTCGACATGCGCGGGTTCTCGTCGTGGGCGCGCGAAGACAGCCCGGCCCGCATCGTGTTCGGCGCCGACCGCCGTCCCGAGCTGATCGCGTCCTCGCTGATGCTAGGAACGTCCATTACCATCCACCTCAAAAGCGGTGGCTGAAGCAAGACGTCTCGCGGCTATCGAGGAGCGCCACGGCTGCGCCGGGGCGCGACGAGCGCGGGGGGCTTGGGGGGCCCGTGGCTAGGCCCCCCATGGATTAATCAGGCCCCCCATGGATTAATCAGGCCCCCCATGGATTTGATCAGGCCCCCCATGGATTTGATCACGCTGGGCGAGGTGTTGCTGCGCTTGTCGGTCACGTCGCCGGGGCGCATGGAGACCGCGCGTCAGCTCGACGTCCAGTTCGGCGGCGCCGAAGCCAACGTCGCGGCCACGGTCGCCCGGCTCGGCCTCTCGACCGCGTGGATCTCGGCCGTGCCCGCGAACGCGTGGGGCGATCGGGTCCGTCGCGAGATGTCCGCTCACGGCGTCGACTGCGGCTACGTCCGGCGGACCGAGGGCGCGCGGCTCGGCCTGTACTTTCTCGAGTACGGCGTGCCTCCCCGGCCCATCCGCGTGCTCTACGATCGTCGCGCTTCGGCCTACGCGAGTCTCACCGTCGACGACGTCGACTGGGAGCCCGTGCGCCGGGCGCGTCTGGTCCACCTGAGCGGCGCCAGCTCGGGCCTCGGCGATTCGGCCCGCGCGCTGGTACTCCGAGCGATCGACGAAGCCGCCATGGTCTCGTTCGACGTGAACTATCGCGCGGCGCTGTGGACCGGGGCCGACGCGCGGCGCTTCATCGAGCCGATCCTGCCGCGCGTGCGCTATCTCTTCGTGGGCGAGGAAGAGGCGGCGACGGTGTTCGAGCTGACCGGCGATCCCGAGTCGACGCTGGAGAAGCTGGCCGGCTGGGCCCCGAAGGCGACCGTCGCGCTGCTGCGCGGCGCCAACGGCTCGCTGGTGCGCGAGGGCGATCGGCTGTACGCGCCGGCGCGCCGGCCCGCGGTCCAGCTCGTCGATCCCATCGGCGCCGGCGATGCCTACGTCGGAGGATTCCTCTGGGCGACCCTGCGCGAGCGCCCGATCCAGGAGGCCGTCGACACCGCCGACGCCGTGGCCGCGCTCAAGTGCTCGATGTGGGGCGACATCGCGATCATCGATCCACGCGACGTGGCCGACGCCCTCGCCGGCGGCCCCGGCGTCCGCCGCTGACGTCCCTCAGACCATCGTGTCGGGACGCACGAGCCGGTCGAATTCTTCTCCGGTGAGATAGCCCAGCGCGACGGCGGCGTCGCGGAGCGTGGTGTTTTCGTGGTGGGCTTTGTGGGCGACCTGGGCGGCTTTGTCGTAGCCGATGTGGGGGCTGAGCGCGGTGACCAGCATCAGCGAGCTTTGCATGAGCTGGGCGATGCGCGCGCGGTCGGCCTGCAGGCCGACGACGAGATGGTCGGTGAACGACCGGCAGGCGTCGGTGAGCAGCCGCGTCGAGTGCAGGAAGTCGTGGACGATCAGCGGCTTGAAGACGTTCAGCTCGAAGTTGCCCTGACTGCCGGCCATCGCGATCGCCGCGTCGTTGCCCAGCACCTGCACGCAGACCATCGTCATGGCCTCGCACTGGGTGGGATTGACCTTGCCCGGCATGATCGACGAGCCCGGCTCGTTCTCGGGCAGCCGTAGCTCGCCGAGCCCCGCGCGCGGGCCGGAGCCGAGCCAGCGCAGGTCGTTGGCGATCTTCATCAGCGAGACGGCCAGCGTGCGGAGGGCGCCGCTCGCCATCACCAGCGCGTCGTGGGCGGCCAGCGCGGCGAACTTGTTGGGCGCGGTGACGAACGGTAAGCCCGTCAGCTCGGCGATCTTGGCCGCGGCCAGCTCGCCGAAGCGCGGCGGCGCGTTGAGGCCGGTGCCCACCGCGGTGCCGCCGAGCGCCAGCTCACAGAGATCGGGCAACACCGCGCGCAGCCGTCCCAGATCGGCGTCGAGCTGAGCCACGTAGCCTGAGAACTCCTGGCCGAGGGTGAGCGGCACCGCGTCCATCAGGTGCGTCCGCCCGATCTTGACGACGTCGCGAAATTCCTCGGCCTTGGCGGCGAGCGCGTCGCGCAGCCGGCGGACCGTGGGGACGAGCGAGCGCTCGCTCGCCTCGACGGCCGCGATGTGCATGGCGGTGGGGAAGGTGTCGTTGGACGACTGGGACATGTTGACGTCGTCGTTGGGATGGAGCGGCTTCTTGCCGCCCATCGGCAGGCCGGCCAGCTCGGCGGCGCGGTTGGCGATGACCTCGTTGACGTTCATGTTGGTCTGGGTGCCGCTGCCGGTCTGCCACACGCGCAAGGGAAAGTGCTCGTCGAGCTTGCCGGCGGCGATCTCGTCCGCGACCTGCGCGATGACCCGCGCCTTGTCCGCCGGCAGGAGGCCCAGCGCGAGATTCACGAGGGCCGCGGCCTTCTTGAGCACCCCGAACGCGTGGATGACCTCGCGCGGCATCACGTCGTCGCCGATCGCGAAGTAGCGCAGAGAGCGCTGGGTCTGCGCGCCCCAGTAGCGCTCAGCCGGCACCTCGATCGGGCCGAAGCTGTCCGACTCCGTCCGCGTCGCCGCGCTCATGGCCGTAGTATAGTCATCGCAGATGGCGGGCGGGATCCTCCACGGCCTGAATGACCAGCAGCGCGAGGCCGTCACCCATGATGCGGGTCCGCTGCTGATCGTCGCCGGCGCCGGCACCGGCAAGACCACCGTCATCACCCGCCGCATCGCCCATCTCATCGCCCAGCGCAAGGCCCGTCCCGGCGAGATCCTGGCCCTCACGTTCACCGACAAGGCCGCGGCCGAGATGGAGGAGCGCGTCGACCAGCTCGCGCCCTACGGCTACGCCGACGTCGACATCGCGACCTTCCACTCGTTCGGCGACCGGATGCTCCGCGAGTATTCGCTGGAGCTGGGCCTCACGCCAGACTTTCGCGTGCTGAGCCGTGCGGAGCAGGTGATCTTCTTCCGCGACCGGCTCTTCGAGTTTCCGCTCGAGCGCTACCGTCCGCTGGGCGATCCGACCCGGCACCTGCAGGCGCTGATCACGCTCATCAGCCGGTGCAAGGACGAGGACATCGCGCCCGAAGAATACCGGGCGGCCGCCGAGCGCTTGCGCGAAGCCGCGGCCGCCGCGCCCGACGACGCCGAGCTGGTCGACCGCGCAGCCCAGCAGATCGAGCTGGCCGCGACGTACGCCAAGTATCAAGAAGTCATGGCCCGCGAGGGCGCCATCGACTTCGGTGATCAGATCGTCTACGCCCTGCGCCTGCTGCGCTCGCGCCCTCACGTGCTGGCCGCCTACCAGCGCCATTACCGGTACATCCTGGTCGACGAGTTCCAGGACACCAACCACGCGCAGTTCGAGCTGGTCAAGCTGCTGTCCGCCCGCCACGACAATCTGTGCGTGGTGGCCGATGACGACCAGGCCATCTATCGGTGGCGCGGGGCGGCCATCTCCAACGTGCTGGGATTCCTCGAGCGATACCCGAGCGCCCGGCAAATCGTGCTCACCGACAACTACCGGTCGCACCAGGCCATCCTCGACGCGGCGTACCGGGTGATCGTGCACAACAATCCGGACCGGCTCGAGGTCAAGAGCGGGATCGACAAACACCTGGTGGCCACGCAGGCGGGGCCGGGGCGCGAGCCCGTGCACCTGCATTACGAGACCGCGAGCCAGGAGGCGGACGCGGTCGCCCAGACGATCCGCGACCGGGTGGAGGACGGGACTTGGAAGTACAACGACGTGGCCGTGCTCGTGCGCTCGAACGGCGACGCCGACCAGTTCCTGCGCGCGCTGAACCTGCGTGGGGTCCCGTGGACGTTCTCGGGCAACGCCGGGCTCTACGGGCGCCCCGAGGTGCGCCTGCTGATCGCGTTCCTGCGCGCCGTCGCCCATCCCGACGAGTCCGTGTCGCTCCACTACCTGGCGTCGTCCGACATTTACCAGATGCCGATCGTCGACCTCACGCGATGCGCGACCTACGCCGACCGCCGCCACCGCTGGCTCTTCGACGTCTTCCGGGGCGTCGCCGAGATCGCCGAGGTCTCCGAGCAGCTCTCGGAAGAGGGGCGGGGAGTCATCGCTCACCTCGTCGCCGACCTCGAGCGCTACATGGAGCTGGCGCGCGAGATGCCGACCGGCGAGCTGCTCTACCAGTTCCTGGTCGACTCGGGCTGGCTCGCCCGGATGTCGAAGGCCGCCACCGCCCGCGACGAGGCCGAGGTCCAGAACATCTCGAAGTTCTTCCGTCGCATCCAGGACGCCTCGCGCGCGCTGCGCTACGACAACGTGCGGGAGTTCGTCAAGCACCTCGACGCGCTGATCGACGCCGGCGAAGACCCGGCGGTGGTCGAGGCGGACGTCGAGACTCCGGCCGTCCGCGTGCTGACCGTGCACAAGGCCAAGGGGCTCGAGTTCCCCGTGGTCTTCCTGGTCAACCTCGTGCAGGACAAGTTCCCGCTGCGCCGGCGGCGCGACGCGCTCGAGATCCCCGCCGAGCTGATCAAGGACGTGCTGCCGGCCGGCGATTTCCATCTTCAGGAAGAACGCCGGCTCTGCTACGTCGGCATGACCCGGGCGATGCGCGAGCTGTATCTCACCAGCGCCCGCGACTACGGCGGCACGCGCCAGCGCAAGGTCAGCCAGTTCGTGCTGGAGGCGCTCGACCTGCCCAAGGACGCGGCGCGGCCGTTCAAGGCGCGCGCGGTGGAGGAGATCGAGCTGTTCGCGCCGGCGCCCGACGGCACCTTCGAGCCCATGGCGCCGCTGCCGCCCGACGAGGAGCTGGTGCTCAGTCACAAGCAGGTCGACGACTATCAAACGTGCCCGCTGAAGTATCGCTACGTGCACCTGTTGAGGGTGCCGATCCTGCGCCACCACACCGTGGTCTACGGCAACACCATCCACAAGGTCGTGGAGTACTACCTCAAGCGCCGGGTCGCCGGCAACTACACGGCGCTCGAAGACCTGCTCGCCGTCTACGAGCGCGAGTGGGAGAATCAGGGCTTCCTCACGTGGGAGCATCATGAGGCGCGCAAGAAGGCGGGCCACGAGGCGCTGATCAGGTTCTGGAACCACGAGGAGGCCGAAGGGGTCCGTCCCGGATACGTCGAGAAGGATTTCGGGTTCACGCTCGGCGCCAACCGTGTCCGCGGTCGCTATGACCGCGTCGACGAGGACCTGCTCGGCGCCGTGATCGTCGATTACAAGACCAGCGAGGTCACCCGCCAGAAGGACGCCGACCGTCGGGCACGCGCGACCCTCCAGCTCAAGATCTACGCGCTGGCCTGGCGCGAGATGACCGGCGCCCTCCCCCAGCGCGTGGAGCTGCGCTTCGTGGAAACTCAGGCCGTCGGCCGCCACGTCCCCACCGAGGAGGACGTCCACGAGGCGATCGAATCGGTCGAAGCCGCCGCCGCCGGCATCCGCGCCCGCCGCTTCGACGCCACCCCGTCGCGCCAGGCCTGCCGCTACTGCGCCTACAACCAGATCTGCCCCTTTACGGCCACGCGAGAATGAGCCCATGAGCCAGCATGCCGGGCCGCCGCGCGCGTCGGATGAGCCGGTCGTCCCCGAGCCCTCGTTCGCCGAGCGCGCCCGCACGCTGCTGCACCAGGGGCGGACGGGAACGCTGGCGACGCTCTCGCGCCGACATCCCGGGCATCCGTTCGCGTCGATCATGCCGTACGCTCTCGACCCAAAGGGACGTCCTCTATTCCTGATCAGCTCGATGGCCATGCACACGCAGAACCTCGGAGGGGACGCGCGCGCAAGCCTTCTCGTCACCCAGCCGGGAGCCGCCGGCGATCCGCTCGCGTCCGGCCGTGTGACGCTGATGGGACGCGCTCAGCGCTTGACGGGCGATGACTTGGCGGCGGCGCGGCCGGTGTATCTCGCCGCTCATCCCAACGCCGCCTACTGGGTCGACTTCGAGGACTTCTCGTTCTGGCGTCTCGACGTCGAGGACGTCTACTTCGTGGGCGGCTTCGCGGCGATGGGCTGGGTCGAGGCCGGCGAGTACGCGGCCGCGCGCCCCGACCCGCTGGCCGAGATCGCCGAAGGCATCATGGAGCACATGAACGCCGATCACGCGGACGCGCTGCTGGCCTACGCGCGCTTCTTCGGCGGAGAGGCGGCGGACGAGGCGCGGATGGTGGCCGTCGACCGGCTCGGCTTCAAGCTCCATCTGAAGAACGGCGAGCGCCGCTGGAGCACGCGGATCGCGTTTCCCCGCGAGGTCACGACGGCCGGGGACAGCCGGGCCGTGCTCATCGAGATGGCCCGCGCGGCTCGGGGGTGAACGCACCGAAGGGCGCCGGAGATCCGGCGCCCTTCGTGAGTCAGTTCCGGTGGGGCGAGACTCGCCCTACCAGCGCCGCGACGGACCACCGGAGCGGAACCCGCCACCGCCACCACCACCGTTGCTGCGCGGTGCGGACGGCTTCGAGATCTCGACCTTCAGGGTGCGTCCGTCGAGCGAATAGCCGTTGAACTTCCGCACCGCCGCGTCGGCCGCCTCGGACGTCGACATCTCGACGAAGCCGAAGCCGCGCGACCGGCCCGTGTCTCGATCGGTGACTACCGTGACCGTCTCGACGCCCTCGACCTGGTTGAAGAGCTCGCGCAACGCCTCGCTGGAGGTGCCGAAGGGAAGACCGCCGATGAAAAGCTTCTGAGCCATGAGAGTGTCTCCATGTACCTCCGCCGGGAAACCACGCGCCCTGGAACAGCGGAGGCGAGCACCAAAGCGTGGACTGATGAGGGCAGGAACGACCACCGTGGTCAGCACCCCGAACCAGACAAATACAGCGTACCACGTCCGTCCCCAGGCGTCACGCGGTCCGCGAACCCCGCCCGTCGCTGTTGTTAGCAAGTGATCTGTCCGCTCGGGTTTTGACACGTCATCTGTCCGCGCCCCACGGTTTGACACGGCGTCTGTCCGCCCAGGGTCATGGCTGGAGAGCCTCAGCTCGG